>Ga0307419_10000321_pt1 | contig 23424 bp, 22 predicted proteins | sample SalMarWE160230MG_2_FD_202512 | JGI IMG/M metagenome (GOLD analysis project Ga0307419, IMG submission 202512) | Salt marsh sediment microbial communities from the Plum Island Ecosystem LTER, Massachusetts, United States - WE1602-30 | ecosystem: Environmental > Aquatic > Marine > Intertidal zone... | reverse complement strand
ATGATCAATCCGTTTTCGGCGGATTCAACAGATCTCGGCGACTCATTGAGCACGACCTTGATTCCCTCTGCTTCGCTGGCTTTAAGGACGATTTTTACGATGTCCTGATCGAAGGCTTTCAACGGCTGGGAGGAGCGATGCAGAATGGTAACCTTTTCCGCACCAGCATGAATCGCGACGTGAGCGAATTCGAACGAAATGTAGCCGCCACCAATGAACACGATTCGATTCGGAAGGTCGGGCAGATTCAGGAAATGCTCGCTATCGCGAACGTGCTCGGCGCCTGGAATCTCGGAGCGTCGAGGAGTGGCACCAGTTGCCAGGACGACGTGCTGCGCCTTCAGCCGATTATGGCCGACGGTCACCTCATCCTCACTGGACATGACGGCTCGACCGTGAAAGGTGGTGACTCCCGCTTCCTGCCAGTCCTTCACTTCAGCTTCGGATCGACCGTCAAGATACGCATTCTTGAGCGCCTGAAGGGACTGCCAGTCAGTTTTCGGTCCAGCCACGATCCCCCTGCCAACGAGGTGACTCGCCATGGCCACTGCCTCAGCGTTGCTCACCAGATACTTCTTCGGCTGGCATCCGCGCAGAGCGCATGTTCCTCCGTAGGGACGTTCGTCGACAATGGCGACCCTCCGGCCAGCTTTGTTGAGACCGTCAACCGCATAGTAGGCAGAAGTGCCAGAGCCTACCACAACGGCATCAAACTCCTGATGGTTCATGTCTCTGAGGTAAATTTATCATTTCTTATCAATCTCGAAGTTAAAGCCCAATATCAAAACGATAATATCCCTTTTATTCCAATATCCTAGCCCTGTCAAGTTCTAAAACACACCAGCATTCTGGATACCCACCAACAATACAACAGTATTCGCAAAAGAGGGTTACCTGCGTCCAGAGTTAGATCTTCCATACGTATGGAAACTCAACTTCCCGACCAAGAAAGGAGGTGAGCGAATCATTTAAAGGCATCGGGACAGGCGAACAGATAGTCGCCAACATCATTAACCATGGGGCCAGTCGGTCATTGCGATCGGCTGGTCCTTTTTGCGTTTCGGTCCCGACCAAACGCAGGAAAGGAGAAAAGATCATGGAAAACCAAGTAAACGGCAATCAGTTTCGAGATGAGGAAATCGTCATCATGTCCCATTGGGACAAGAAGAATGAGGGGTTACGCCGTGACGAGGATCAAAAGTGTTTCGTGGCAAAGGCACGGCCGGAGTGGGATTTCAGGTATTTTTCGAAAGCGGCGGCCTTTTCGCTGGAACGAAAAGCAACGAACGTTTCGATTCGCCAGGGGCGGTATTTGGAGGTGTGAGGAACCTGCCCAGCGTTGTGAGATTTCAGACGGGCTTCGAGGTCTTCTGTAAGTCCGGCGTAGTGGTGGGATTTGTCCGATTCGCTGGTAAGGATGTAAACGTAATGGAATGCGTTGTTCATTTGGCTTTGCATTGGGGGGCCGCCATTGGATATGCCCTTTGTAAGTGGCTTGCCAAGGCGAAGTTCGAAACGCCGTTAATTCGGATGTACTGCTTGGCCCGGCTTCGCTTGGGGCGTCGCCGTTGGCTATGCCCTCACAAGTCAGCTACGCCGTGGCAGTCTTCGGTCTCAACTGCGTTTCGAACGAAGACTGGTGGAGGCGGCGGGAGTCGAACCCGCGTCCGAAAACATTCCACTCAGGCGTCTACATACATAGCCCAACAAAAGATTTTCACCTCCTGGGACTTGCCGGGCATGGTGGCCAGGAGATTAACCTGTAAAAGTTTTCGCTTCACCGTCTCACAGGTACGTCGGATCAGCTAGCCTGCTCGTCGGCGCCCTATTCAGTGTCGCAGGCAAGCACTGAGAGGACGCTAGCCGTCTATGCGGCTAGAGCGTACGCATAATCGTCTGCGTTTGTCTTTATCCCACCTGTTTTACGAGCAAGATGGAACCTCGGTATGCAACCTAAGCTTCTCTATCCCCGTCGAAACCAATTCGCCCCCTTTCGTGAAGTGAAGTAGAACAATTATAACCACTTTTTCGTGACATGTCAATAACGCCCTCTTTTTCGTGCCTGGTCCATTTCCCTTTTTAATTCCTTTTCCTTCAGTGCCCTCCGCTTGTCATATTTTCTCTTGCCCTTGGCCAGGGCGAGTTCCACTTTTGCCTTTCCATCCTTGAAATAGACTTTTGTGGGGATGAGGGAATACCCTTTTTCTTCGGTTTTGCCGATGAGGCGCTTGAGTTCCCGTTTGTTCAGCAAGAGTTTTCTGGTCCTGACCGGGTCCAGTTCCATGTGGTGGGCAAAGGGATAGGCAGTTATGTGCATGCTGTGGAGGAATGCCTCACCTTTTTTGATCCTGGCGTAGCTGTCCACCAGGTTGGCCCTCCCTTCCCTCAAGGATTTTACCTCAGGCCCCAGGAGGACAAGTCCCGCTTCAATGGTCTCATCAATATGGTAGTCGTATGAGGCTTTTCTATTCCGGCAGACAATTTTTATACCCATGGTGTTTCGCTCTCGGGATGTATTTGGTGGTAAATGAAAAGGTGGCAGATCAACCTGGAAAAAAGCTCTTTTCACCCAGTTCCGGGATCATTTTCTTCATTCGCGTAAGGAGGTAATCGCGGACATCCCTGGCAGTGTTGAGTTGAACAACCAGCTCAAAATCCTGCCGGGCTTGTTCAAGGGAAATGGCCCGCACGATATTTTTCACCAGGGGGATAGATCGGGCATTCATGCTCAGTTCATCCAGGCCCAAGCCCAGAAGGATTGGGGTGCAAAGCGGGTCCCCGGCCATTTCACCGCACAGCGATACCTTGATCCCCGCTTTTTTGCCCTCTTGTACCACCTGCTGGATCATCCGCAGGATGGCCGGGTGAAAGGGTTGATACATAAAGGCAACGTGTTCATTGACCCGATCAATGGCCAGGGCATACTGGATGAGGTCATTGGTCCCGATACTGAAAAAGTCAACATGCCTGGTAAGCAGATCTGAAATGGTCACGGCCGATGGGATTTCGATCATGATCCCTACCGGCATATTTTCATCATAAATGATTCCCTCGTTGTCCAATTCCTGCTTCACCGTGTTGAGCATTTCCTTTGCTTCCAAAACTTCCTGAAGGCCGGAAATCATGGGAAACATGAGTTGGACCCGCCCGAATGTACTCGCACGCAAGATGGCACGCAGCTGCGTTTTGAAGAGCCCAGGTTCCTTAAGACAGAGACGTATGGCCCGCAGTCCCATGGCGGGGTTCATTTCATTGGCGATCTCGATATGCGATGCGAATTTATCACCTCCGAGATCGAGGGTCCTGATGGTCACCGGTTCGGGTGCCATGATCTCCGCGACTTCCCTGTAGTCACTAAAGAGTTCCTCTTCAGTGGGCAATCCCTTGCTCCGCAGATAGAGAAATTCCGTCCTGTAGAGCCCAATCCCTTCAGCCCCATGATCCCGAACGGCGGTTACCTCCTCAAGAAACTCTATGTTGGCCTTTATGGAAATACGATACCCGTCGGGTGTTTCTGCAGGGAGATGACTGATTCGCGCAATGCTTGACTTATATTTTTCATGCTGAAGTTGTTTTTCCTGGTAACGAATGATTTCAGCGTCATCAGGATTGATAACAACTTCGCCGGTACTCCCGTCAACGATGAGGAGGTCCCCATCGGAAATCCTTGCGGTTGCCGATTCAAGCCCAACCACGGCGGGGATTTCAAGCGCCTGGGCCATGATCGCGGTATGGGACGTCTGTCCTCCCACATCGGTTATAAATCCCATGACCTTGCTGATATTGAGCTCAGTGGTGTCGGCCGGAGAGAGGTCATGGGCAACGATGATGACGCGCTCTTTTATCTCCGCGAGGCTTTCTTGTGTTTCCCCGGAGAGGTTTCTCAAAATCTTTTCCGAGACGCTTTCTACATCCTGTATTCTGTTGCTGATGTATTCGTCATCAATCTGGGCAAATATTTTGCGAATTTCATTGAAGGATTTCTTCAGCGCCCACTCCGCGTTAATCTTTTCCTCTTCAATCCTGTGTACGGCGGACTCCCGGAGCATGCTGTCCTTCAAGATCATCACGTGGCTGTCAAGGATGAAGGAATGTCCCTTGACGTGTTCAGGCATCTTGTTTTTGAGAGTTTGAAGTTGCTCTTCAGTAATCCGAAGGGCATTTTCAAAGCGTTCCACTTCCCCGGAGACCTGTTTTTCATCGATGAGGTACTGGTAGAGGATCTTGACCCTGGACCGGTCTACGAGGTGAGCCTTTCCAATGATAATTCCCGGTGACACGGGAATTCCCTGCATCGTGTCCTTTGCTTCATTTCGGCGGGCGGTCATGCCTCTTCTCCGAATTTGTTGGCAAAAAGCTCTGTCAGGCTTTCCATGAATACCTCTGAATCCTCACCGACGATCTTGGCTTCCACCTCTGTGCCCTTGGGGCAGGAAAGGGTCAGGATGGACAGAATGCTGGAACCGTCCACCTCTTCCTTGTCTTTTCTGAGAAACAGCTTTGATTCGTACTGATTTGCAAGGGCCACTATTTTTCCCGCTGCCCGGGCATGCAGCCCGAGGCTATTGTCAATTTTCAGTACCTTTTTCTCTTCTCTGGTTGATTCGCATGAATTCATCGGGTTTCCGTCGATGACAGCATCGTTTTTCTCTCAAGGCACATCTTATATACCTGCCGGTAGGGCAATCCCTTTTCAAGGGAAATGTCCCCGGCAATATCTTTTACACTCAACTGTTTTTCGGTCAGCAGTTTGTCTATTCTCCCAATGACCTCTGCGGAAATTTCTCGTTTCCCTTGCTTTTCCTCGCTTCCCTTCACCACGAGGGTCAATTCTCCCCTCGTTCGCTCTTCCGGCAGGTCTTCCAGGACAGCTGATATATCCCCCCGGTATATCTGTTCATAGAGCTTGGTCATCTCCCGGATCAGGACGATTTCACGATCACCCAGTACGTCCAGCAGATCTGCGAGCATGGCCTTTAATCGATGAGGTGCCTCGAAAAAGACCATGGTGCGGCGTTCGGAAATAAATGCCCGAAGTGCTTGTTTCCTCTTGCCGCTCCTTGGGGCGAGAAAGCCTCCAAAAACGAATTGCTCCGCAGGAAATCCGGCGACCGAAATGGCACCGGTTACCGCGGAAGGACCCGGGATCGGCTTAACCGTAATAGCTTCCCGGGCGGCTTTGTTAATAAGCAATGTGCCCGGGTCTGAAACGCCCGGTGTTCCCGCATCGGTCACCAGGGCTATGTTTGTCCCACTCTTCAACCTGCCGATGAGTTCGGGGGTTTTTGTTTTCTGATTGTGCTGGTTATACCGTACGATCCTGGTCTTGATCCCGTAATGTTCACAAAGCCCCCTGGTATGGCTCACGGTTTCAGCAGCAATAATATCGACTTCCTTCAAGATTTTCAAGGCCCTGAGAGTAATATCCTCCAGGTTTCCGATAGGGGTGGAAACGATGGAGAGTGTGCCGCGGCTAGTATGCGAGGTCGAATGCATTTTTTATGACCTCGATCTTTGGAGAAGGCCCTGCCAGGCTTATGGCCACCACATCGAACCTGGCTCGTATGTTCCCGCAATTGTTCGCCTTCATGTACGCGAGCGCGGCTTTGGAAATCTGGTGCCTTTTGCGGGCATTTACCGCCTCCTTCGCATAGCCGGTTGATCCGGTTCTCCTTGTCTTGATCTCCAGGAATACCAGGGTATCACCGTCGCGGGCAATCAAGTCGATCTCACCAAGGGGACACCGGTAATTTTGAAGAATATCCTTGTATCCCATGGACCGGATGGTCTTCAGGGCAAGGTTCTCGCCCTTTTTCCCGAGCTCAAGGCGCTCCCTTGTCACGTCAACATACCCCCCGAAAGGTGAGACGGTGAAACGGACAGGGGCCAAATCGCTTGAGGGCGTCCAGGTGATACCGCGTACCATAGCCTTTGTTCTGTTCAAAACCGTACTGGGGAAACAGGCGGTGATAATTTCTCATGATCCTGTCGCGGTAAACCTTTGCCATGACAGAGGCCGCGGATATGCTCATGCTCCTCTGGTCGCCTTTTTTCAGGCACTTCTGGGGCAACCGGACGGGCACAGGTTGGATACCATCAACCAGAAGAAAAGCCGGCCGCGGTTCAAGAGTCAGGACAGCCCTTTTCATCGCCTCAAGGGCGGCGTTCAGGATATTGTGGGTATCGATGTAGGTATTCGAAACGACTGCAATACTCACGGCCGTTGAATCCCGCTGAATCAATTCGAAGGCCTTTTCCCTCGCATGGGGCGTCATCTTTTTGGAGTCGCGGACTCCCGGCAAATCCACCTCCCCGGGGAGGATCACCGCGGCGGCCACCACCGGCCCCGCAAGGGGGCCACGTCCTGCTTCATCCAGCCCGGCAATCATGGCGTAGCCTGCCTTCCTGACCATGGCCTCGTATCGGAAGGGATTAGGTTCGCCGGGTTCAATTCCCTCAGGAAAAAGGGATAGGTTTTCGGGTGGACTCGACAAGAAAATGATCAAAATACCTAAGAGGGTTAGTACCTTTTCTCCTTGATCCGGGCGGCCTTTCCTCGCAGCTTCCGCAGGTAATAGAGACGGCCTCTCCTCACCTTTCCTCGGGTCATAATCTCGATTTTTTCGATGGAAGGGGAGTGTAACGGAAATATCCTTTCCACACCAATACCATACGAGATTTTTCGAACCGTAAAGCTCGCTCCCGTGTTGCCTTTCCGTTTCCGGATGACAACCCCCTGGAAGATCTGGATGCGCTCTTTTTCGCCCTCTTTGATCCTGGCATGGACCTTAACCGTATCACCCGGCCGGAAGTCAGGGACGTCGATTCGCATTTGTTCCTTTTCAAGCATTTCCAGAATGTTCATATTTCCTCCTCATGTCACCATACGCTTCGGGGCCAAATGGAAAAGGGTCGTGATGCGATTATTGATCCCTCGAATCCTCACCCATTCAGCTCCCGAACGATGTCTGTTTGTCAGGTTGTTTAGACTGTAGGCTGAAGGCTGTTAGGTTTTGTACATTCGTTACTACGGACTAAATGCCTACAGCCTGTCTACCTGTGTAGTCACGTCTATTTTGTGCCAAATGGTGCCTATCCAGAAATGAGATAGTTTGCCATTCATGAATGAGCACCAACAAGCCGATCCAATATAATTGCCGCCGCCGCCCGAACAGGGAGATGGTTGTACCCATCAGCACCCATGACCGGTTCCAGAACGGCGTTTGATCCCTGCAGGACCTCCTGATCCAGTCCCCATGCCGTTCCAAAAAGGAGCAGCACGACCCGGTCCTGACGGATCATGGCCCGTGCGTCCGGGAAGGAGAGCGTGTTGTCATTTTGTGTCCTCGCGTCAGTGGCGAGGACAAACGGCGTTACCCCTTCCGTTGCGTGGATCCTTTCAACACCATCCTTCAGAGAGGAGGCCACGCTCACGAGTTCAATAGCCTCTTTCCTTTGGGGATTGTATGAAGCACCGAAACCGAATTTCCAGTGGTCGCAGATTCGACCTACAAGCCCATGCTGATCTTTCAGCGGTGTTATCACCAGTAATTTGCGGACCCCATAGGTCTTGGCAATCCGTGCCAGATCGTGGAGGTCCACCGGGGTGACTGCCGAAGCAATTCGCTGCTCGTTCTTGTTATACACGGGAAAATGAACGAGTCCTATGTACAGGCGCATTAATTACGTTCCGAATTTATCAGTCTTTCCCTTCAGTTCCCCGAGAATCACCTCATCCTGTGGAGTGAGACGGGCCTTCTGAAGGAGATCAGGCCGTTTCTCAAGGGTCCGCTTCAGAGACTGGATTCTACGCCACTGGCGGATTTTTTCATGGTCCCCCGACAGAAGGATCTCCGGGACCTGTTCCCCCATGAACACCCTGGGACGGGTATACTGAGGGTATTCGAGCAATCCATCTTCAAAAGAATCCTCCTGGGTGGATTTATCACCCCCCAGGACGCCGGGAATGAGCCGGCTTACCGCGTCCATGAGGACGAGCGCCGCGAGCTCTCCTCCACTCAAGACATAGTCCCCGATGGACAATTCCCTGTCAACACATAGCGTCCTGACTCTTTCGTCAATCCCCTCGTAGCGTCCGCAGAGAAGGATAAGCTGTTTCTGCCTGGAAAGTTCCCAAGCCATGGCCTGATCGAATCTTTTCCCCTGGGGTGTGAGGAGCACGACCAGGTTTTCCTGCGCGACCCTGGGCACCGAGTCCAGCGCTCTGTATATGGGCCCGGGCTTCATCACCATGCCGTCCCCGCCCCCGAAGGGACGATCGTCTGTATTCTTGTGGGCGCCTTTTGCAAAGGCGCGGATGTCTGTTATCTCAATCTTGATCAGGTCCCGTTTTGCGGCGCGTGCCAGAATGCCTTCTTCGAGATATGCCCGGATCATTTCCGGGAATATGGTCAAAACATCATATCTCATGAAGATCCAGGAGGCCTTCTATGGGGTGAATCATCATCTTCCCCAGTTCTAAATCAATGTTTTTAATGATCTCAAAGGTGGCGGGGATGAGCACCTCGCCTTTCCCACTCTTGATCACATAGATATCATTGCTGCCCGTCGCAATGATATTGGTGACGGGACCCAGGTATTCCCCTGATTCCAGGAACACGTCAAGACCCAAGAGCTCGTGCCAGAAATATTCACTTTCCTCTTTCTGGGGCAATGCATCTTTTCTGACCAGGATGTCCGCATCCCGGTATAGTTCAGCATCCGTCAGAGAAGAGATTCCGTCCAGTTCGACAATATATCCGGACTTGAAGGGCTTTGCGGAAGCGATGGTGACCTCCGCCAGTTTTCCCGTTCGATCCCTCAGAAAAATGGTGCGGGCGCTCAGAAAAGTTGCGTCCGAGCCGGCGTACGCAGAGATTTTCATCTGGCCTCGCAGCCCATGGGGCCGGAGAACCTTTCCCACCGGGAGCAGACTATGATCTGGTTTCGGGGTCAAGCCTATTCAAGGATTTCCAGAACCGATCGCTTGTTAATTTTCGTGGAAGCAGCGCTGAGGATGGTCCTCATGGCGCGTGCCGTACGGCCCTGCTTTCCGATGACTTTTCCCAGGTCTTCCTTGGCTACCTTTAGCTCAATCACAGAGGTTTGCTCTCCCTCTATCTCAGTGACAACCACGTCTTCCGGTTTGTCCACTAGCGCCTTTGCTATGTAGGAAATCAAGTCCTTCATATCGACTCACCTCCATGTTTGAGTTCATCCGCGTACCACCTCAATTTGCCGCTGAAGGAGACTTTGTTAACCCTTGCTTCTTCAAAATTGATCTGGCCGATTCCGTCATTACCGCGCCCTTTTCCAGCCAGTAACGGACCTTATCCTCCTGAATTTTGATTATTGCCGGGTCGGCTTTTGGATCGTAATAGCCGAGAATATCCAGAAACTTACCGTCACGCGGAGCTTCCGAGTCAGCTGCTACCAACCGGTAAAAGGGCTTTTTCTTCGCGCCCATCCTTGTCAATCTAATTCTCACCGCCATGTTGCAGTATCACCCCCTATAGTTTTAATAGTCCTTCGCTAGCCGAAAAGAGAGCCCACATCACGAATGCCCTTTTTGGTCAGCCGCTCCATCATCTTTTTTGATTGTGCAAAATTCTTCAACAACCGATTTACGTCCTGAAGCGAGGTACCGCTTCCTTTTGCGATTCTTTTTCTTCTGCTGCCGTTGATAAGTTTGTAATTTTTTCTCTCCTGCCTGGTCATTGAGCTGATGATTGCTTCAATCTTCACCAGTTCCTTCTCGTCGGGCTTGAGCTGTTTCAGTTTTTTCATCTGCCCCATGCCGGGGAGCATCCCCATAATCTGTTCGAGCGAGCCAAGCTTCTTGACCTGTTTCAACTGCGCGGAGAAATCATCCAGGTCGAATTCCCGTGTCTTGATCTTTTTCTGGAGCTTTACGGCATCCTTTTCATCAAATTGGGCCTGGGCCTTCTCAATCAGAGAAAGGACATCACCCATCCCCAGGATCCTGGAAGCCATCCTGTCCGGGAAAAAAGGCTCAAGGGCATCGAGCTTTTCCCCGACTCCCACAAATTTTATGGGCTTCTCGACGACCGCTCTGATAGAAAGGGCCGCTCCACCCCGGGCATCCCCTTCCATCTTGGAAAGGATAACGCCGGTTATGGAAAGGGCGTCGTTAAAGTGCCCGGCCACATTGACCGCATCCTGCCCGGTCATGGCATCTGCTACGAGCAGGATCTCGTGGGGGTTTGTCTTTTCCCTGATCCGTTGAAGCTCCCCCATGAGCGGTTCATCAATGTGGAGACGCCCCGCCGTGTCAAAAAGCAGGAGGTCACAGTTCTCCCTTCCCGCCCTTGACAATGCATCGACACAGATGTGCTCGGGCTTCTGTTCAGGACTTGAAGGATAAACCGGCACGTCTATTTGCGAGCCAAGTTTTTTCAGCTGTTCAATGGCCGCCGGGCGGTAGATATCAGCCGGTACCAGATAGGGGTGCCGGCCCTGTTTCCGCAAATAATAAGCAAGCTTCGCCGCCGTGGTGGTCTTTCCGGAGCCCTGAAGCCCGACCAGCATGATGGTATGGGGCGTTTTGCCGGCCAGGTCCAGATCCTGCCGATCCCCCCCCATCAAGAGCGACAACTCCTCATTGACAATCTTGATGAGCTGCTGGCCCGGGGTCAGACTTTCCAGGACCTCCTGGCCGATGGCGCGTATTTTGATGTCTTCAACGAGCTTCTTTACTACCTTGTAATTGACATCTGCTTCCAGCAGTGCAAGGCGTACTTCTTTGAGAGCATCCTGGACATTGGCTTCTGTAAGCTTTCCCCTACCGGTTACCTTCTTGAAGACGCGATTGAATTTTTCGGTCAGGTTTTCAAACATCACTGGCTCTCAAAACGAAAACGATTATTATTATTCAAAAAAATCAATTATGTCAATGAAAATCATGACGATTTCAAGGTGCGTTCCTTTTTGCTTATTTTATCATAGCGTTGCATTTTTTCCATAAAAAACTTTCTGAGGGGCCGCGGGAGGTTTGAACAGAACAACCGAGAGGAGTGCAGGCGAGCCTTCAGTTCTAAAATTATGGTTGCCAATACCGGCCATACCTTTTAGTATTCCGTAGTTGAAAAAGTGGTGGAGGATGGGCGCATGGGAAACGGGATATCCCGCGAGGGCGAGGAAAGGCGGGTGGAAGAAGGGATTATTTCTCCCAGGAGAGGAAGAAATGATCCCGTGCTTGGACCCGACGTCGTGCTGGCAATGGCCCCTGATGCTTTGCGCTTTCTGGTGAAAAGGACCGGGGGAGAAAGACTGCCGCTGCATGATATGGCCCTCTCGCAGCTGTATCGACCGGGAGATCCCGTGGACCAGCGTGTAAGCTTTGCAGGCCCGTTTCTGGGTGCTCCCCAGGCTGTGCTCGCCATGGAAAAGCTCATTGCGCTGGGGGCAAAGCGATTCTGGGTCTTGGGATGGTGCGGTTCCCTCCAGCGGTACCTGAGGATTGGTGACGTGGTGATCCCCACGTCAGCCATCCCTGAGGAAGGGACGTCGAACCATTATCCCGTTGGGAAGGGCCCTGTTGAACCCGACCAAAGTATGACTGAAATCCTTGTGCAGGGCGTGAAGGGATTGCCCGTGGAAGCAAAGGCCGGGGCTGTCTGGTCCACGGATGCTCCTTACCGTGAAACACCAGCCAAAGTGGAAAAGTACGGCCGGAAAGGTGTGCTGGCTGTGGAAATGGAAATGTCGGCCTTGATGCATGTGGCGGTTTTCCGATCCGTGGCGGTCGCCGGCATGCTCGTAGTTTCAGATGAGCTGTTCGATCTGCGATGGCACACGGGGTTTTCCAACCCGAAAGTGAAGAAGGTCACCAGGGCGGGCGCGGAACTCTTCCTGGATCTGATTTTGTCCATGGCCGGGGAATTACCAGGAGACGAAACAGGCCCATGAGAGGGAGAATATAGCCCTGTGGAAAAGAGACAGGAAGAAATTGAACGGCTGAGGGAGCTGATCCGGTACCAAAATCGCCGCTATTATGTGCTGGATGACCCGGAGATATCGGACGCGGAATATGATCGGCTTTTCCAGAGACTCGTTGCGCTGGAAAAAGAGTATCCCGAACTTGTTACCCCTGGTTCTCCCACGCAGCGGGTGGGTGGGGAGCCCCGGACCGGGTTCAAACAGGTCAAACATCGGCTTCCCATGCTGAGCCTCGAGAACGTTTTCAGTGATGAAGATATTAAGGATTTTGATTCCCGTGTGAGGAGGTTTCTTGGGGAAGAGGGGCCCTTTCACTACACGGTTGAGCCGAAAATTGACGGACTGGCCGTGGAGCTGGTGTATGAGAAAGGGCGGTTAGTGGTTGCTTCTACCCGGGGGGACGGGTACACGGGAGAGGATGTGACCGGGAATGCCAAGACCATCCTGGCGATTCCGCTCAAGCTCAAATCAATGAGCGGGGAACGTTTGGTTCCGGATCTCCTGGAAGTTCGGGGGGAGATCTACATGGAGATAGAGGCTTTCCGGGCCTTGAACAGGGAACGGGCGGCCCAGGATTTACCTCCCTTTGCGAATCCGAGAAACGCGGCGGCGGGCTCCATCAGGCAGCTTGACACACGGATAACCGCGAGACGCCCCTTGAATATGTTCTGCTACGGCGTGGGAGAACTGAGCGGCCTGACGTTTCAAACATACTACGAATTGATGCTGGCGCTGCAGGATTGGGGACTGCGGGTAAACAGACCACATATCCGGGTTTGTGATACCGTTGAAGACGTGATACTGTATTGTCACCGGTTGGAAGAAATGCGGGCTCAGTTCGCGTTTGAAATTGACGGCGCGGTGATCAAGATCAACCGACTGGACCTTCAGGCCAGGCTTGGGGAAAAGAGCAGGAGCCCAAGGTGGGCAACGGCTTTCAAGTTTAGGGCTGTCCAGGAGACCACCAGGATCGTGAACATTGAAGTGCAGGTTGGAAGAACAGGGGCGCTCACGCCGGTAGCACACCTGGAACCCGTGGAAGTGGGCGGTGCGGTGGTCAGGAGGGCCACGCTTCATAACCAGGATGAGATTACCCGGAAAGATATTCGCGAAGGGGATACGGTTGTGGTTCAGCGTGCCGGGGATGTTATCCCGGAAGTGGTAAAGGCAATCGTCTCGCGCCGGACCGGGAATGAAAAACCGTATGTGATGCCGGATGCCTGTCCTGCCTGCGGGACAAAAGTACAAAGAAAGGAAGGGGAGGCCATCTCACGGTGCCCGAACTCTGCGTGTCCAGCCCAGGTCCGTGCGTCACTCAGGCATTTCGTGTCAAAGGGGGCCATGGATACTGACGGGCTGGGGGATAAAATCCTGGCCCAGCTCCTGGAGCGGGAAATGATTCATGACGAGGCGGATATTTACGGGTTGACCATGGAGGACCTTCTCAAGCTGGACAAGATCGAGCAGAAGTCAGCCGCCAACCTGTTGCAGGCCATCGAGAAGAGCAAGCGAACTACCTTTGCCAGATTTACCTACGCCTTGGGGATCAGGCATGTTGGGGAGCACGTGGCACAGCTCCTGGCCAGTCATTTTCTGACGCTGGAAAATTTTCGGAAGGCCACGAGGGAGGAGCTCCTTTCCATTAAGGGAATTGGTGAAGAGATCGCGGACAGTATCCTCTCCTATTTTGAAGATCCGTCCAACCGGGAATTGATTGAACGCCTTCTGGCCTCCGGGATTACATTCGAAGCAATGGCGCGTTCAGGGTCTTCGCCCATTGAAGGGAAGGCTTTTGTGTTGACCGGGTCACTTGGAACCCTGAAGCGGGCTGAAGCCAAGAACCTGATCGTGAGCAAGGGAGGGAAGGTTTCAAGCGCGGTGAGCAGGACCACAGACTATGTGGTGGTTGGCACATCTCCCGGTTCGAAACTGCAAAGGGCCAGGGAGTTAGGCGTCACCACCATTGATGAAACAGCCCTTTTGGATCTATTGGGTCTTGCATAATTCCCGCGCAAAGGGGTATGAGATCTGAGGATGAGAAAAGCCGGTCCATCGGCCCAGGATTGTTCTTGGAGGTTTCACATGGATAATCTCCGTGTCAGGTTGATTATTGAGGGAAGGGTCCAGGGCGTCTGGTTCAGAGACTCTACCCGCAGGCAGGCAAACCTGCTCGATGTTTGGGGCTGGGTGAAAAACCGGTCTGACGGTGCGGTGGAGGTCCTTGCTGAAGGGCCTGAGAAGGCGGTGAAAAAGCTGGTGGCGTGGTGTCATGCAGGACCGTCCGGTGCGAGGGTCGACCGGGTAATGGAAATTGAGGAACCTTGGCAGGGAGAATTTGAAACGTTTGATGTTGTGTTCTGAGCAGAGGCTTTTCGGAAGAAAGGAAGAGAATGAAAAAGAGATTTTTAGGGACTTTTGTATTTGTACTCTTAATCGCGTTGGGGACTTTGTGGGGCTGCAGTTCTACCCATTCCCTGTTGAAAAAGATTCGCAGCAGTGAGCCTGTTCTCGCCAAGCGGGTAAAAGTGCTCCCGTTTCTGGACGAAACACACTTGGGCGGTAACCTGGGGAATGCGTTTACCAGGGAGTTCGTGTCAAAGATGCGGAAGATCCCTTTCGTCATCCTGGATGAAAAGCCCTTCGATCTCTCCATGCCGGACAATATGAAATCCCCCCGGTTCGGTATTGTCACACCTAAGGACTTTATCTTGAAAGCAGAAGAACGCGGGCTGAATATCCTGATCACCGGGGTGCTCAATCCAGTTGATGTGACCAGCAAACGAACCGGCATCTGGCCTTTTCGGGGGAACGCCCATTTCTATGAGATCTCCGTGGTTGTGAACCTCATCGATGTGAGCACGGGCGCGGTCTTGTTTACACGGCTGGAATCGAAAAAAGTTTCGGGTTCTGAAGAAGAATATGCCGACAGTGAAAAGCAATTCATGACAGAGCTGATAAAGGATCACATGCCGAAGATTTTAAAAAAACAGGTGTCAGCTATCACAGACGTCCTTGAGGGGATACCCTGGATCGGAAAGGTTCTTTCAGCCGAGGACAAGGCCGTCAAGGTGAATGGCGGGCGTAACGTGGGAATAAAGAAGGGATATGTCTTCGAGGTATTTTCGTACGGGAAGTGGATCAATGCTATGAATGGCCGCCCCTATCCTGTCCGCAGCCAGAAAGTGGGAGAGATTGAGATTGTATCCGTGAGTGATGAGGAGGCCGTAGCAAGGCCGCTTTCCGGCGGGCCTTTCACCATCGGCCAGGTTATTTTGCTCAAACACTAACCCACCATTTCACGGGCATGCGCCAAGGCCTGGGGAGTGATCTTGCGCCCTGCAAGGAGCCGGGCTATTTCTTCGATGCGCTCTTTTTCGTCAAGCTCCAGGATGGAGCTCTCTGTCCTGCCGTCCACCACGCTTTTCCTGACTTGATAGTGGGTATGGGCCTTGCTGGCTATCTGAGGCAAGTGCGTGATGCACAGGATCTGGTGAAATCGGGCAAGTGCCTCCAACTTTTCTCCCACCACCTCTGCTGTGGCCCCTCCGATTCCAGCATCAACTTCGTCGAAGATGACCGATTCGACAGACGCACTCCTTGCCAGAATGCTTTTCAGTGCCAGCATGATGCGGGAAAGCTCCCCGCCGGAAGCTATTCTTGCGAGCGGCTTGAGGTCTTCCCCCACATTCGGGGCCAGCAGAAATTCCACCTGGTCAAACCCCTCGCTTCGGAGCATCGAAAGGGATTCCGGGGTGCCCGGGGCCTGTTCCTCTTGGTCAAGAAACGCCACTCGAAAGCGCGTGTTGGGCATGTTGAGATCATGAAGTTCCTTTTCTACTGCTTGTTCCAGGCGCCGGGCGGCCTTTTTCCGCCTGTCTGAAAGGCGGTGTGCCGCTTCCAGGAGTTCGTCTTCCAGGGAAGAGAGGCGGAATTGCAGTTCGCGCTTTTGCGTTGCCTTTTCATGTTGTGCATCCATCACTGTTGCTACCTTTTCCCGAAACGCAAGAACAGCAGGAAGGGTGGGCCCGTATTTTCGTTTGAGGCGGTTCAGGATTTCCAGCCTTTCCCGGACCGCTTCGAGCCGCTGGGGGTCCATTTCAATGGTCCCCTGGACCTCCCTGAGAGTCAGGGCGGTTTCTTCCAGGGCCAGTCGGCTTTCAGCAAGGGTTCTCGCCGTATCTTCAAGGCGGTCATCTATTTGAGCGGCTTTTTCCAGCCTTTTTGCGCAATCAAAAAGCCCGGAAAGCAGGGAATGGTCGCTTTCGTACAGTTGCTGATAGGTCTCTGAGACTGTGGTAAGAAGCTGCTCGGCATGTTCCAGCCGCATTTTGTCTTTTGCCAGGGATTCATCTTCGTGCTCCGCTATCCGGGCCCCGTCGATCTCCTCCCTTTGAAAGCGAGCCAATTCCTGTTTGTCCCGCATTTCCGCGAGTTGTCTCTCAATGACCTGTATTTCTTCACGCAATGATTGATACTGCTTGAAAAGACCGCCAAACGCTTCTCTGGCGGGGAGCAGCCCCCCGAATCCATCGAGGATGGCCAGATGGTGATCCTGGCGAAGCAGTCGTTGATGTTCATGCTGGCCGGAAATGCTGATGAGGTGGTCACCGAGAGAGGAAAGCATCTGGAGTGTGGACATGGTCCCGTTCATGGATATCCTGTTTCGGCCTTCCCGGTGGAGCGAACGCCGTATCAGCAGTTCACCGTCAAAAGGGATGGCAAGATCGTGGAGCAGTAAAGCGAGATGCCCGGATGAGGGGATGGAAAAAAGCGCCTCCACCATGGCCTCGTCAGAACCGGTTCGGATGAGATCTCCAGAGGCCCGCCCCCCCAGGATGAGATTCATGGCATTAATGATGATGGATTTCCCGGCCCCGGTTTCGCCTGAGAGGATGTTGAGACCGGCCTGGAAAGAAATGTCCAGGTGCTTTATGATTGCAAAGTTCGATATGGTCAGTCGGGTCAGCATTTTTTCATTGATTCCACGTTACCCGGAGAACTTCCTGGTAAGTAGTTATTCCTTCCAGCATTTTTCTGACAGCATTTTCCCGGAGGCGGACCATGCCTTCGGCCTCTGCCAGCCCGGTTAACTCCTCAAAACGCACCTCCTGGGCTAATAGCTGCTTAAAGGCGTCGCTGAAGGGAAGCACCTCAAAAACAGAGGTCCTCCCGAGATATCCTGTTTCCCTGCACTTGATACAACCCTTCCCCCGCCAGAGTTCGGTAACCTCCTCTTCTCCCAGATCCAGACCCATGGCCGTCAACTTGACCGGATCAACGGAGAAAGATTCCTTGCAATGGGGGCATATTTTGCGCACAAGACGCTGAGAGAGCACCCCGACAAGCGTTGCCTGAATCAAAAACGATGGAATTCCGAGATCTAGGAGCCGGGTGATGGCGGAGGGTGCATCGTTGGTGTGGAGCGTGGACAGGACCAGGTGCCCGGTGAGGGCCGCCTGAACGGCATTTTGCGCCGTTTCAAGGTCTCTCATTTCACCGATCATGATAATATCCGGGTCCTGCCGGAGGATATTCCTGAGAATGGTGGAAAAAGTAATGCCCACCACCGGTTGCACCGCGATTTGGTTGAAGTCTTCGTTGACCATTTCTATGGGGTCTTCCACCGTGGTGATGTTGATTTCAGGAGATGAAAGGTATCGCATGGCTGAATACAGGGTCGTGGACTTCCCGCTTCCGGTGGGACCACAGACAAGCACAATGCCATGCGGCATGCCGATGAATCGCTTGAACCTGGTAAGATCATCTTCGGTGAAACCAAGACCTTCAAGGTCCTGGAGCAGGATGTCAGGATCCATGATCCGCATCACGATCTTTTCCCCGAACGCCACCGGGACCGTGGAGACCCTGATTTCCGCCTCGAGGCCTTTCCCGGCGGTCTTTATCCTGCCGTCCTGGGGACGCCTTTTCTCAGCCATATCGAGCCGGGAGAGGTTTTTGATGCGGCTCACCATGGCTGAATGAACATTCTTTGGAAGCTTATACACGGTGTGAAGGACACCGTCGATGCGCATCCTGACGATGCTGGTGTCCCGTTTGGGTTCCAGGTGAACGTCGCTCGCCCGTTGATCAAAGGCGTAATTGAGGAGGTGGTTGACGGCATTCACGATGTGCTTGTCGTCTGACGGGAGTTCCTCGGCAGATTTCAATTTGATGTATTGTTCCAGGTTTCCCAGGTCCACCGGCAGGCCGGAATACTGGTGTTCAGCGCCGGCAATGGAACGCCTGAAGCCGAAGAATTCGTTGATAAGCCGCAGGATATCGGTCTTTGAACTGACCACCAAGCGGACCTTCATGTGGCTGACTCGGCCGATATCTTCGATGACTTCAAGGTTGAAGGGATTGGGCGTTGCCACGGTGAGGCAGTCTTCCTCTACCTCAATGGGAAGGACAAGGTGTTTTATGGCGAAGGAATGGGGGATCGTTCCCGTTACCAGGTTGAGGTCCAGCTCCAGGGGGTCGATTTTCTGGTAAGGCATTCCCCAATGATCCGCAAGGGTCTGCACGATGACATCTTCGTCCAGGGGACGTCCCGGATTATCAGCTCTCTCGAGATTGAGGGATGCGATCACGTCGACGATGGTGACAGGCGCATGTGGAATGGAAGTTCTTGAGTCAGTGGATCGCCGCCGCTGCTGGCCCGCTTCAATCTTTCGGCGGACGCTGGAGTGTTTTGCGAGAATTTCCTTATGTTGCCCGGGAGTGATGATTCCCCTGTCCGCCAAAATTTGGCAAATTTCGTTTGCCGGGAAAGCGCGGTCCCAATTTTCCCGCTGGTTCATCTGCCGCCACCTCTTTGCTGCTGGGTTGATTCTGTGTAAGTGTAGACGAGATCCTACCACCTCCATTTTCACTTTAAAAGTCTTTTTTGCGCTATCGTATTCATCGCAGTATTGGCGCCGGGGAGATGAACGTTGACCTCTCCACCCACAGCACCTGGATGCACAATATCCCTTTGGTCTTTCCCGGGATTCGTGGTATAGAAAAGTGTTGCCAAGCGTAGGGCGTAGGGAATTATGTTTGCTCGGAAGACGGGTATTTGATGAATGGTGATGCGATGATACTGGGACTGGATGTAGGCGGCACCCAGACAGACGCGGTGCTTTTAAACGAGCAGGGGGTTTTAGCGGAAATAAAGACACCCACCGGCGAGGATTTGCTTGAGACGCTGAGAACGGCCGTTTTGAAGGTTACCGGTGCCATTGATCCGGGAAAGATCAAGAGGATGGTTTTTTCCACAACCGTGGCCACCAATGCCATTGTCCAGGATAAGCTGGAACCGGCTGGAATGATTGTCTCTGCCGGTCCGGGCATGAACCCGGAGTGGTTTTCCGTGGGGCCTTCGTTCCATATTGTAGGGGGATGCCTGGACCACCAGGGGTTTGAGGCAATGGGGGTGGAGAGGGAGGCAGTTGAAAAGGCGGCCGAAGCTGTCCTGGCAAAGGGGATCTCGGTGGTGGGGATTGTGGGGAAATTCTCGGTCAGAAACCCGGCCCACGAACTCGAGATGGCCGATTGGATAAAGGAGCGGTTTTCGTCCATTGCGCTCGGCCACCAGGTCTCAGGAAACCTCAATTTCCCCAGAAGAATAGCGACGACCTATCTAAACGCCGCCCTCCACCAGGTACACAAAGAATTTTTGAATGCCCTCACGCGAATCCTGGATGAACAATCTCTTCAGGCGCCGCAATACCTCCTGAAACCGGACGGCGGAACCATTGACCTTGCGTCTACTGTGCATTCACCGGCGGCAACCGCGCAGTCAGGCCCGGCGGCAAGCGTCATGGGCGCTCTGGCACTGGACGGATGCCCCGGCACGGCACTGGTGCTGGATGTAGGGGGAACCACCACCGATATGAGCGTGGTGCTGGATGGAATCCCCCTTTTGGAGCCGCGCGGCATCAGGATCGGGCTGTATCAAACCCTTGTCCGTTCCCTGCTCACCCATTCCATGGGAATCGGCGGGGATAGTGAAGTTATGATGGAGGAAGGAACCCTGCGTGTCGGGCCGCGGAGGCAGGGACCACCCATAGCGTTTGGAGGCAGGGTACCAACGCCGACTGATGCAATGATTACCCTGGGCCTGCTGGAAGCAGGTGATCGGGAAGCGGCAAGCATTGGCATGAAAAAAATGGGGGAATCCATGGGGTTTTCCTCGAAGGTCATGGCACAGCGCATTCTTGAAACCATGGCCCGTGCCATTGCCGATTCTGCGGAGGCTTTCCTGGCAAGGATCAATTCCAAGCCGGTCTATACCATCCATGAGGTCCTCCAGGAGGAGAAAATTGTTCCTGATTCACTGGTGGTGATTGGTGGTCCCGCTCCCCAGGTAGCCCCTTTCATTGGTGAATCCCTGGGGTTACCACATCGGGTCCCGGAACATTTCGGGGTGGCGAACGCCATTGGCGCAGCAGTGGCGAGGGTGACTGCGGAGATCACGGTCCAGGCTGACACGGAAAGGGGATCGCTTGTCATCCCGGAGGCGGGAATCGATCAGAAGATTCCCTTCAGGTATCAGCCCGGGGAGGCCATGTCCCTTGCCAACGAGGTGCTCAAGGAGCAGGCACTGAAAATCGGGGCGGATCCGGACTCCCTAGAGATATCCATTATTGAACATCAGGTTTTCAACATGATTCGGGGGTATTCACGTACTGGGCAGAATATCCGCATAAAGCTGTGCATAACGCCGGGGATTATCCGGGAGTGGAAAAAGGAGCAGGGGGCATGATAAAGGCACCGAGACGCATGGGGCTGATCTTCTTTCCGGCCTATGACTGGGCCATCAGTCCAACCCATCCTGAGCGGGAGGAACGTCTTCTGTACACCCAGGACCAGGTCCTGGAAGAGGGACTCCTGGATGTGGAGGGAGTCCTTGAGTACCGGGTCAGGCCTGCCGGGGCTGAGGACATTCAACGGATCCATTTTTGCGTTCCCGATGAGGCAGCGGTGACCACGGAAAGCCACCTGATCTCGGCCGGGGGGTGTCTTGTAGCTGCTGATGCGGTTCTGAAAGGGGAAGTGGAGAGCGCTTTTGCGCTGGTGCGGCCGCCCGGTCACCATGCCATGCGGGTGGTGCACGGAAACCGTGGTTTTTGCAACATCAACAATGAAGCGGTAATGACGGAGTACATCCGCGACACTTACGGGGTCGAAAAAATTGCCATCGTGGACACTGATTGCCACCATGGTGACGGGTCCCAGGATATCTTCTGGCATGACCCGAATACATTGTACATCTCAGTGCATCAGGACGGGCGAACCCTTTATCCCGGGTCGGGTTTTCCCGAGGAATTGGGTGGCCCCAACGCGGAAGCGACCACCGTGAATATCCCGCTTCCTCCCCAGACAGGGGAAGAGGGGTTCCTGTATGTACTGCAAGAGTTTATCATGCCTCTGCTGGAAAAGTTCAAACCGGAACTGGTGATCAATTCCGCAGGCCAGGACAATCACTTCAATGACCCCATCACCCACATGAATTTTTCGGCCAGGGGATACGCCCAGCTCACTGCCCGGTTGAAACCGGATATCGCGGTCCTGGAAGGGGGATATGCCGTGGAAAACGCGCTTCCCTATGTGAACGTGGGAATTATCATGGCCATGGCAGGCCTTGATACCACCTTTGTGAAGGAACCCAATTATGACCGGGACTACAAGGCCCAGCGCTCCGATATTACCCGTTATATTGAACAGCAGGTGGTGGATTTGAAGGGGATGTTCCTGCGCGAGGAGTTCCAGAAAAACAGCTATGACCCTGGTGAGATAGTGCCAAGGAAGCGGGAGATCTACTACGATACCGACAACATCCGGGAACGGCAGCAGGAGAAAATCCGCCGGTGCATGGATTGTGCGGGCACCCTTGCCATCGAATCAACCTCCAGCAGGGGAAATCACATTTTTGCCGTGCATGTCCCGAGAAACGCATGCACCTCGTGCCGGGAACTGGGACAAGCCTGGTTTGACGAGGCCTGCGGCGGGGCATTCGACTTTGTGTATCTCCAGGACCGGGTCAGGGGAATCTATGAGCGGATCGAAAGGTAAGCCCGACCGTGAGCAGTGCGCCTGGAACCATCGCGGATGATCCTTTGGAGTACACGCTCTCCCGTCTCGGAACGGGCCAGGGGGTTGGCTGGTTTTCCTGCGTCCCTGCGGCAGACTTTACGATCAGGGATCTTAGCGCACATCTCGAGAAACATCCCCATGACCAGTTTCTGCGCCAGTACGCCTTGGATTGGATAGGAAAGTTTGAGCCCAATGAACTGGTCGATTTTGTGGAAAAAGGCGGCAGACAGAAGACCTTGCTCCGGGTCCTGGCCTACGAGGCGTCACTGCTTTCCAGAAAATTTGCGGCCCTCCGGGAGCGTCTGGCCTGGATGGATCTTGAAACAGAAAGACTCTCGAGCCCTCTCATCTATCTGCGCTGGGCAAGGGCGGCCCGCCATGAATCCCATGAAGACTGGCTCAGGCTGTTCTCGGAAAACATGACCTGGCATAAGCGGTTACCCTCACTTGCTGAAACAGGCCTTTCCATTCCCTACGATTCCGAAGTAATAGAGCGTTGGCGGACCCGACGGGTCACCGTGGGAGATATCTCGGAAGTGTCCGGCGGTGGCGATAACAGAGATACCAAGGCCCGGACAAAAGAAGCCGTCAGAGAGGTGATGAAAAAACTGGAACGCTTGAATATCCTCAGGGGATGGGAAGCCAGGACCGAGGCCACGGTAAGTCCCTACGCGGTGGAAAGGCCCTGGAACCTTGACGTAACCCTGAAACAGGGGAGAAACAACTGGAGACTGCAGGGGGATCTGGTAAGCTACGGGCGTGGCATGAATATTCACCAGGCAAGGATCTCCTGCCTGATGGAGATGGTGGAACGGTATTCCGCCTTTTGCCGGGCCGATGAAGAGGCACTGCCGGGATACCGTAGAGAGCCGAAACTGGTGGAGGGAACCTATTCGGATCTGAGAGAGCATGGTGCAATAAATCCCAATGAGTTCCTCCTGGAAGTCCCTTATGAAGACCAGAAAATCTATTGGATTGCCGGGGAAGAGGCCGGCCCGGAAGGGTATTCGCGGGTTCTGGTTCCAGCCCAGATGGTCTTCTTGTTCGCCAATTTCGATGAGATAAGCCTTACAAGCGGACTTCCCTCAACAGGCCTTGGCGCGGGCAGCACCAATGAGGAGGCAAGACTGAGCGGCCTCCTGGAGGTAATCGAAAGGGATGCGGAAAAGGTTGTACCGTATCGGGAAAATCGTTGTTTCCTGCTCAGCTCTGATGACCCGAAAGTGAATGACACCATCGAGAGAATGAAACAGAAGGGCATCCAGATCCAGTTTCTTGACCTGACCCAGGAATTCGGGGTCCCCTGCTACAAGGCCTTTATCCAGGGGCCGGGCGGGGTGATCCTGAAAGGAACCGCGGCGAACCTGGACGGAAAGCGCGCCGTGGTTT
>Ga0307419_10000320_pt1 | contig 23483 bp, 23 predicted proteins | sample SalMarWE160230MG_2_FD_202512 | JGI IMG/M metagenome (GOLD analysis project Ga0307419, IMG submission 202512) | Salt marsh sediment microbial communities from the Plum Island Ecosystem LTER, Massachusetts, United States - WE1602-30 | ecosystem: Environmental > Aquatic > Marine > Intertidal zone... | reverse complement strand
CCTTCCATCGGGATCGGGCTGTTCGAGGGCACCATGCGCCGCATGGCCGACGACTTCGTGGCCGTCCGCCGGGCGCGCCTCCAGCTGGACGGGACGTACGACGCGCCGAAGCACGAGCCGGCCTTCCAGGCGTTCACCTGGGAGAATTTCACGGATCAGGAGTTCGACCTGTGTCCGCCGATGCTGGTGGTGGGCGGCGACGGCGCCATGCTCGACATCGGCTTCCAGAACCTGTCGCGACTGATGGCGTCCGGGAAGCCGATCCGCGTGCTCGTGCTCGACACGCAGGTCTACTCGAACACGGGCGGCCAGGCGTGCACCAGCGGCTTCCTGGGCCAGGTCTCCGACATGGCCGAGTTCGGGAAGGCGCAGCACGGAAAGCGCGAAGAGCGGAAGGAGCTCGGGCTCATCGCCCTGGCCCACCGCGGCGCCTACGTGCTGCAGAGCTCGCAGGCTTCGCCCGCCCACCTGCTGGGCGGCGTCCTGCGGGGCATCCGCAAGCGGCGTCCTGCCATCTTCAACATCCACGCGCCCTGCCCGGTCGAGCACGGTCTTCCGGACGACTGGGGTCCCACGGCCGCGAAGATGGCGCACGAGAGCCGCGCCTTCCCGCACTTCATCTACGATCCGGACGCCGGCGCTTCGATCGCGGACCGCATGGACCTGGACGACAACCCGGATCGCGACCGGACGTGGCCGACCTACGATCTCACGTACCGCGACCCGGAGACGGATGAGGAGCACACGCTCGAGCTCCCGATGACGATCGCGGACTGGGCCGCCACCGAGGGGAGGTTCCGGAAGCACTTCCGGGAGCTGCCCGTAGAGGGCGCCGAGGGAGCCCCGGACGAGGACGATCTCGTCCCGTTCCACGAGTTCGTGGAGCTGAGCGGCGAGGAGCGGGCCGGCAAGACGGCCTGGGTCCACGCGCTGGACGACGAAGGTCGCCTCACCCGGCTCTCGGTCTCCGAGGAGATCGCCGAGCTGGCGGACGACCGGCTGGCCTTCTGGTCGCAGCTCCGCGAGCTGGCGGGGCTCGAGGTGCCCGAGTCGGTGCGCCGCTCGCTGCGATCGGAGCTCGAGGCCGAGTTCGAGGCACGGAAGCGCGAGCTGGAGGCCGAGTACGCCTCGAAGCTCGATGACGTCCGCACGCGCTACCCGCGAGTGCTGGCCCGTCGGCTGGCCGAGGGCCTGGTGCGCTCGGGCGACGGGAGCCGCACGCTGGCCGAGATCCTGTCGGAGGCGGAGTCCACGCCGAACCTGGAGCCGATCAGGCTCGAGGAAGCGGGCTTCGGCGTCGACGGGGCGGCCAGCGGCCTGGTGGAGGGTGCCGCGGCGTCGAGCGCGCCCCCGGCCGGCGCGGCCACCGCCACCATGGCGCCACCGTCCACCTCCGCGGCTTCAGCCGGGGCGAGCGCCGAAGCGCCCGCCTCCGAGCCGGAGGCGCCCGCCAAGCCCGAGCCGTCCGATCGCGGACTCCGGATGGAGGCGTACATCGAGACGGCCCGCTGCACGAGCTGCGACGAGTGCACCAATCTCAACCCGCACATGTTCGCCTACGACGAGAACAAGCAGGCCTACATCAAGGACGCTTCGGCGGGAACGTTCAAGGAGCTGGTCCAGGCGGCCGAGCGCTGCACGGCCGGCATCATCCACCCCGGGGACCCCCTGAACCCGGATGAACCCGACCTGGACAAGTGGGTCGCGCGGGCGGCGCGGTTCCAGTGATGCGAACCGCGTGCGCGTCCGTTGGGCCTGGAGTGGAAGCCTGATGGGCACCTTTCACCACGGGGTCCACCCGCCCGAGCTCAAAGGGCTCACGGCCGGCCTCCCGATCCGGCGCATGCCCTTCCCGGAGCTGCTCGCCCTGCCGATGCGTCAGCACGCGGGCGCCCCGGCTCGGCCGCTGGTGAAGCGCGGCGACCGGGTCGAGCGCGGAGACAAGATCGGACAGGCCGAGGGCTTCATCTCGTCCTCCGTCCACGCCTCGGCGGCGGGAACCGTGAAGGACGTGCGGCTGTGGCCCCACCCCGACGGGAGCATGGCCGAGACGGTGGTCATCGAGGTCGACCCGATCTCCCCGCAGGGTCTCCGGCCCCGGCTCGTACCCGAGTGGGAGGGGCTGTCGCCCCGGGAGGTCGTGGAGGCGATCCAGGACGCAGGCGTGGTGGGGCTGGGTGGCGCGGCCTTCCCGGCCCACGTCAAGCTCGCCCCGCCGGCCGACGCTTCGGTCGATGTGATCGTCGCGAACGGGGCGGAGTGCGAGCCCTACCTGACCTCGGACCACCGCACGATGGTCGAGTACCCGGAGCGGGTACACTTCGGGCTCCGGATCATGATGCACGCGCTGGGGGTCGAACGGGCCATCATCGGGGTGGAGTCCAACAAGCCCGACGCCATCGAGGCCCTTCGCTCGACGGTCCCGCCCGACCTCGACATCCAGGTTCAGGGCCTCCGCGTGAAGTACCCGCAGGGCGCCGAGAAGATGATGCTCGAGAGCCTCCTGGGCCGCAGGGTCCCGTCAGGCAAGCTCCCCATGCACGTGGGCGCGGTGGTGCAGAACGTGGGCTCGATCGCGGCCATCGCCGAGGTGTTCGAGACCGGCTATCCGCTCATCGAGCGCATCGTGACCGTGACCGGTCCGGGCATCCGCCGGCCAGCCAACCTCATCGTACCGGTCGGGACCCGGATCGCGGACGTCCTGGAGTTCTGCGGCGGCATGACGCAGGACGCCGAGAGGATCGTGCTCGGCGGTCCGATGATGGGGAACGCGCAGCCCGAGCCCGGCGCCCCCGTCCTCAAGGGGACGACCGGGATCGTGGTCCTCACGGGCGAGGCGATCGCCCGCTCGCGCGAGCTGGCTTGCATCCGTTGCGGAAGGTGTCTGGAGGCATGCCCGGTGTTTCTGGATCCGGCGGACCTGGGTCGCCTGGCCCGGGCCGGCCGCTACGACGAGATGCTCGACATGCATCTGTCCGACTGCATGCTGTGCGGCTCCTGCTCCTACGTGTGCCCCTCCCACATTTCGCTGAGCCAGATGTTCGGCCTCGCCAAGGCGATGACGCGGAAGCTGGAGCGGCGCCGGAAGGAGGCCGAGCAGGCCGCGACCGGCGCGGCGGCCTGACGGGAACGAGTGGTCGGAACCATGGGTGCGGAAGGGCCGGGGAGCGGCGGCGGCCGCGAGAAACTGCGCGGCGAGCCGGAGAGCCGGCGCGGTGCGGGGGAGATAGGCCCATCCGGCCAGGGGGCCGGCGGAGCGGACCGGGAGACGCCGCGGCTCCACCTCGCCCCCTCGCCCCACATCCACACGCCCGATTCCACGGCGCGCATCATGTGGACGGTGGTCGCGACCCTGGTGCCGATCATTGCCGCGTCGACCTGGTTCTTCGGCCTCAGCGCCCTCCTGGTCATTGCCTTCGCGACCCTCGGCGCGCTGCTCGTCGAGCGCGGCTTCGGCGAGCGGGGATCGCTGGGCGACGGGTCGGCCGTCATCACGGGGCTCCTCCTGGGCCTCACCCTGCCGGCGGGCATCCCGCTGTGGATGGCCTTCCTGGGTGGGGCGTTCGCGATCGGCTTCGGCAAGCTGATCTTCGGCGGGCTCGGGCAGAACATCTTCAACCCCGCCCTCCTGGGCCGCGCCTTCCTGCAGGCGGCGTTTCCGACCGCGCTCACCACCTGGCCGGCACTGGCGGAGCGCTGGACTCACGTATACGCGTCCAACCTGGCGCTCCCGCTCCTCTCGCCCGGAAAGGTGGACGTGGTGACCATGGCCACGCCGCTCGGACTCATGAAGTTCGAGCACCAGGGCACCGACCTCCTCAAGCTGGCGATCGGCAATACGGGCGGGTCGCTGGGCGAGACGGCCGGTCTCCTCATCCTGGTGTGTGGGGCCTACCTGGCCTGGAAGAACTATCTCAACTGGCGGATCCCGGTGGCCATCTTCGCGGCGGTGGCCCTCTCCTCGGCGGTGCTCCACGCGGTGAAACCTTCCCTGCCGGGCGCGCCCTTCATGCTGCTCTCCGGGGGCCTGGTGCTCGGGGCCGTCTACATGGCCACCGACATGGTCACCTCGCCGGTGACGAACCGGGGCTCGTGGATCTTCGGCGTCGGCGTGGGCCTGATCACGGTCGTCATCCGGCTCTGGGGTGGCCTCGCGGAAGGCGTCATGTACGCGATCCTGTTCATGAACGCGCTCGTCCCGTTCATCGACCAGGCCACACGCCCGGCCGCGTTCGGAACCCGGGCCGCCCGGAAGGAGGTCGCGTGAGCGCCGGCGGAGGGGAGAGCCGCTCGAGCGGGGGCGCCGACCGCCGCGACGAAGCCGGACGAGCCGGCTCCGCTCCCGGCACCCAGCCCTCCTCCCTGCTTCTCATCGGCACGCTGGGCCTGCTGTCGGTGGTGGCCGGCGTCGCCATCGTGCTCGTGCATGGATGGGCGCAGCCCCGGATCGAGGCCCACCAGGCGGCCGAGCTCCGTCAGGCCATCGAAGAGGTGCTGGGTGAGCCCCAGCGGTACGAGACGCGCTGGGTGGCCGACGGGAAGCTCCTCGACAGCCTCCCCGCCGGTGTCGATTCCTCGGAGGCGCGGCCCGTCTACGCGGGCTACGCGGCGGACGGCCACATGGTGGGCTACGCGGTTCCGGGCCAGAAGCCAGGCTACCAGGACGTCGTCAAGCTGATCTTCGGCTACGATCCGACCAGCGGGAAGGTGCTCGGCATGAAGGTGCTCGAGAGCAAGGAGACACCGGGGCTCGGGGCCAAGATCACCTCGGACTCCGCCTTCATTCATGGCTTCGACGGCGTCCTCGCCCCGATCCAGGGAGTCAAGCACCCGGCCCAGGCCCCGCATCAGGTGGACATGATCACGGGCGCCACGATCTCGTCCACGGCGGTGATCACCATCATCAACCAGAGCCTGGAGGCCGTGGGGCCCGCCCTGGGTGGGTCCTCCGCTCGGGCCGCGAGCGCGGCGCACGCAGGAGACGGGTCATGACGGACAAGTCGGGGCGCGAGGTGTTCCTCCGGGGTGTGTGGGAGGAGAACCCCGTGCTGGTTCAGATCCTGGGGCTGTGTCCCACCCTCGCCGTGACGAACTCGGTCGAGAACGCGATCGCCATGGCGCTGGCCACGGCCTTCGTGATCCTGGGATCGAGCGCCCTGGTGTCGCTCGTCAAGGACTACATTCCCAGTCAGGTCCGGATGAGCGGCTACATCCTCATCATCGCCACCTTCGTCACCGTCGTGGACCTCATCATGGGAGCCGTGGCGCCGTCGATCTCCAAGGCTCTGGGCGCCTTCGTCCCACTCATCGTGGTCAACTGCATGATCCTGGGCCGGGCCGAGGCGTTCGCGTCGAAGAACCGCCTTCTGCCCTCGATCCTCGACGCGGCCGGCACGGCGGCGGGCTTCTCCATCGCCCTCCTCCTCATGGGAAGCTTCCGGGAGATCCTCGGGAACGGGACCTTCCTGGGCATCCAGGTCATGCCGCACAACTGGGAGCCATGGGTGATCATGATCCTGCCGCCCGGCGGCTTCCTCACCCTGGGCGGCATCCTCATGGGGCTGAGCTGGTGGTGGCAGCGTGGAGAAAAGAAGGACGTGGCCGTGAAGCCGCGCCGGTGGCCCAACGGCGTCCGGGCTCCCGAGGAAGAGCGGCGGTCCGAGATGGTGGCCTGATGAACGGCGGCAGAGAGCCTGGAGAGAGGCGGTAGAGAGCCATGGGCGACCTCACGCGCATCTTCGTGTCGGCGGCGCTGATCAACAACTTCGTGCTCGCCTACTTCGTGGGGCTGTGCCCCTTCTTCGGCGTGTCCAAGCAGGTGCCGACGGCGCTCCGCATGGGGGGCGCGGTCACCTTCGTCATGGTGCTCACCGCCAGCGCCGTCTCGTTCCTCAACGCCTTCGTCCTCCCGGTGGCGCCCTATCTCCGGCTCATCTCCTACATCGTCGTCATCGCCTCCCTGGTCCAGATCGTGGAGATGGTCGTCAAGAAGACGAGCCCGGCCCTGTTCCGGGCGCTGGGCATCTACCTGCCCCTCATCACGACCAACTGCGCCATCCTGTATCTGGCCCTGTTCCAGTACGCGCGCGGCTACGGCTTCTTCGAAGGCCTGGCCTTCGCGCTCGGAGCGGGGGCGGGCTTCACGCTGGCCCTGGTGCTGATGGCCTCGATCCGCCAGCGCTCCGAGACGGCCAGTGTTCCGGCCATCGCTCGGGAGATGGGCCTCGCCATGATCATCGCGGCCAGCCTGTCCATGGCGTTCATGGGCTTCGCCGGCCTGCTGAGCGCGGGGGCCTGACGTGGAGTTCGTGATCGGCGTCGTCGGCATGGCGATCCTGGTCGGCCTGTACGTGGGTCTGGGCCTGGCGGATCGGCACGAGGACGGCTGCGGGGACTGCGCGCTCCACGGTCCGGGGGGCGACGGCTGCACGCTGTACGGCGGGGACCGTGACCGGTCCACCTGTCCGACCTACCGCATCGAGCAGCGCTCCAACGGGAGCAGCGAGCCATGAGCACACCAGAGCAGATCACGCGTCGGAGATTCATCGGGCTGGGAGCCGGAGCGTTTGCGGTCGCTCTCGCCCCGCGCCTCCTCGAGCGGGGAGGCCGGCGCCTGTACCGGCGGACCATCCCCGTCATGGGAACGATCGCCGAGGTGGGGGTGGTCGATGCGGACGGCGGGCGGGCCGAGGCGGCGATCGAGGCCGCGCTGGCTGAGCTTCGCCGCGTGGATCGGACCATGACCCGCTTCAGTCGCACCTCGGAGGTCGGCCGGGTCAACGACGCGGCCGTCGGCGTGCGTACGCCGGTGAGCGCGGAGACGGCCGAGGTCGTGGCCGAGGGCATCCGGTGGGCCCGGGCCAGCGGGGACCGCTTCGATCCCGGGCTGGCGCGCGCGCTCGCACTGTGGGACGTGGATCACCGGCACGCGCCGCCGACCGCCGACGCGGTGGCCGCCTTCGCGGGCCAGGCGCTGTACCGCGAGCTCGAGGTCGCGGGACCGGCCGGTACGGCTGCCGGTGCGGCCGACCTGCAGGCGCCGGCGGCCGCAGGGCCTTCCCGCTACATCATCCGCCGTCACTCGGAGGTGGGGGTCGACCTGGGCGGGATCGCCAAGGGTCACGCCGTGGACCGCGCGGTCGCGGCGCTCCGCCGGTTCGGCATCCGTGACGGCATGGTGAACGCAGGCGGCGACCTGTACGCCCTGGGGCGCTCCCCCGAGGGCTCGGCGTGGCGCATCGGGATCCGCTCGCCGGACGACCCGACACGGCTCGCCGGACAGATCGAGCTCAGCGACCGGGCCGTGGCCACCTCCGGCGACTACGAGCAGTTCTTCGACTACCATGGTCGGCGGTACGGCCACATCCTCGATCCGGCCACGGGCGCCCCGTGGCGAACGTCCGTGCACAGTGTCACGGTCGTCGCCGACCGCTGCATCACGGCCGACGCCGGCGCCACGGCCGTGTTCGGCGCGACTCGGGCCGAGTCGTCCGCCATCCTGGGACGCGCCGCTCCGAACGCGCGTCTGGTCTGAGCGCGGCGCCCCCGCGGGCCCGTCCCGCCCCCCGGTGCTTCCGATGCCGGGGGGACTGGCCAGGACCGCCCGCTCCCCCACACTCTTCCCTCGGCTCTTCCAGGGCACCGGCATCTACGGCGTTCGGTCACGACATAGATCGAGGGATCGCCACGAGACGATCCCTCCCGTTCGGCACCACAGCCATACTCTGCGCAGCCTTGCACGGGAGGCAAGCATGGGACGCGCGCTGATCTTCGCCTACGCCATGGGCTCGTATCTCGTCTTCTTCGTCACCTTCCTGTACGCCATAGGCTTCCTGGGCGGATTCGTGACCCCCACGTCGGTCGACGGGGGCGTGCAGGGACCGGTGGGCACGGCGGTCCTCGTCGATCTCGTCCTGCTCGGATTGTTCGGCCTCCAGCACAGCATCATGGCCCGGCCAGCGTTCAAGCGCCGCTGGACCAGGATCGTGCCCCACGCGGCCGAGCGGAGCACCTTCGTCCTCCTGGCCAGTGTCATCCTGCTGCTCATCTTCACGCAGTGGCGCCCGATCGCGGGGACGGTGTGGGACATCCGGAGCCCCGTGGGCCGGGACCTCGTATGGGCCCTGTTCGCGGCCGGCTGGGCCATCGTGTTCCTGGGCACCTTCATGATCGACCACTTCGACCTGTTCGGGCTTCGGCAGGCGTGGGTGCACCTCCGGGGCCAGGAGTACCACCACCCGACCTTCCAGACTCGCGGCTTCTACCGCTACGTGCGGCATCCCCTCATGCTCGGCTTCATCGTCGCCTTCTGGGCGGCTCCGACCATGACCACCGGCCACGTTCTGTTCGCGGCGGTGTCCACGGCCTACATCCTCGTCGCCCTCCGCTTCGAGGAGCGTGACCTCCTCACCTATCACGGCGAGCGCTACCGGGCGTACCGCGCCACCACGCCGGGGCTCATCCCGGGTCTCAAGGGTCGGTCCGGGAGCGCGGGCACATCCGGATCGGCCGGGGAGAGCGTGACGTCCTGAGGTTCATCACCCGGACGGTGCCTCCGGGCGCACTCTCATCCGTCGTGGCCCGGGACGACGCCGAATCGCGAGGCGGGAGCCCAGAGGGTGAGCGGCACGGGTCCGCCGGCCGATGAAGCCCACTCGGAGCGGGAGAAGACGGGCCCTTCGCGCCGGGCCCGGCGGCGGATCAGCTCACCGCGGGAGATCCGAGGCCCGCTTCCTCCGCGGGCTCCGCCGCGCCCGGCGCGCAGCACGCGGAGGCGCTCTCGGCCTCCACCTCGACCGCGCGAGACCAGGAGCCGACCGCATCGAGTAGCTCGCTCACCGCCGCTCGCCGGATCGTGTGGTAGACCCAGGTGCCTTCCTGGCGGCTCTCGATCAGGCCGGCCTCCCGCAGGACCTTCAGGTGGTGGGAGATGGTGGGCTGCGAAAGTCCGAGCCGCGGTGCGAACTCGCACACGCAGATCTCGCCTCCCCGCTCGTGAATCAGCTCGACGATGTGCAGCCTGGCGGGATGCCCGAGAGCCTTCAGCCGGGCCGCCAGCTCCTCTCGCCGCACGTCCATCGTATCTGCCATGCCCACCTCGGGTCCGATCCTGGTCGTCTCCACGCCCGCTCCTTCCGTCCGGCCCGACGGCGAAGATACAGGCTATCTTGACAACCATCAATATAGACGGTTATCAATGTTGTGCAAGCGGGCGACGTCCTGCGGCGTCGCTGATCGAAGATGGGTTCGAGACCGAGAGGCTCAGATGAGCGACCACGTACGCGAGGCGGTACGGGCCAGGTACGCGGAGGCGGCCAACCGGGTCGTCTCCGGCCGGGCCGACACGGGATGTGGACCCGGGTGCGGCTGCGGATCAGCGGAGGACGGTGACGCGATCACCCGCGACCTCTACGCGGACACGGAGACCGCCGGACTCCCGGTCGACGCGGTCGCGGCCTCGCTGGGCTGCGGGAATCCGACGGCCCTGGCCGAGCTTCGGCCCGGCGAGGTGGTGCTGGACCTGGGCTCGGGGGGCGGCATCGATGTGCTCCTGTCGGCTCGCCGGGTCGCCCCGGGAGGCAAGGCCTTCGGCGTCGACATGACGGACGAAATGCTGGAGCTGGCGCGCAAGAACCAGCGCGCGATGGGCGTCGAGAACGCCGAGTTCCTGAAGGGCGAGATCGAGAACGTGCCGCTGCCCGACGAGAGCGTGGATGTGGTGATCTCGAACTGCGTCGTGAACCTGTCCGGCGACAAGCGGCGTGTGCTGGAAGAAGCCTACCGCGTGCTCCGGCCCGGCGGCCGGTTCGCCGTCTCCGATGTCGTGGTCCGGGGAGAGATTCCCGACGAGGTGCGGCGGAGCCTGGAGCTGTGGGCTGGCTGCGTGGCCGGCGCCCTCGAGGAGTACGACTTCCGGCGCCTCCTCAGGGAGGTGGGATTCGAGGCGGTGGACATCGAGCCCACCCGCGTCTACGACCTCGAGGATGCGCGCGAGGTGCTGGAGGGAGCGGGGCTCGATCCCGACCAGTTGGCCTCCCGGCTCGAGGGTCGCCTGATGTCGGCCTTCGTCCGGGCCCGCAAGCCCCTGGAGGCGAACCTGGGGTGAAGTACGCGCTCTTCTCCGACGTACACGGGAACCTCCCGGCCCTGGAGGCCGTCCTGGACGACATCGGGGCCCGCCCCGACGTGGACGCGGTCTACCACCTGGGCGACCTGGTCGGCTACGCTCCGTGGCCCGACGAGGTGGTGGCGCTGGTCGCCGACCGGGGTGTGGGCGGTGTGGCCGGAAACTACGACTCCACCACGGCCACGGGGGCGGACCATTGTGGATGCCGCTACGAGGACCCGGTCCAGGAGGCGCTCTCCCACGAGAGCTACGCCTGGACCCGCGCCCGGGTGAGCGAAGCCACCCGGCGTCACCTGGCCGGCCTCCCGTTCCGGATCGACGTGCGGCCGCTGGGAGGCCACGCCTCGGGACCGAAAGCCGTCCTCGTGCACGGAGCTCCCACGCTGAACACGCTCTACTGGACGGAAGACCGCTCCGACGACTTCTGCCGGAAGATGGCCTCCCTGGCGGGCCTGGCAGAGGGAGATGCGATCGCGTTCGGCCACACGCACCTGCCCTGGTCGCGAACCGTCGACGGAATCCTGTACGTGAACACCGGGTCCGTGGGACGGCCCAAGGACGGGGATCCTCGCGCCGCGTATGCGCTGCTCTCCTTCGAGCCCTCGGTCGGCTGGCGGTGCGAGCCGGTCCGGGTGCCCTACGACATCGAGCGAGCCGCACGCGCCATCGAGGCCAGCGAGCTCCCGGACGCCTTCGCGGAGCACCTGAGGAGGGGCGGCACGTGACCGGGGTGGGGACCGCCCGGCGCCTCTCCGTGCTGGACCGCTACCTGACGGTCTGGATCTTCGCCGCCATGGCGGTGGGCATCGGCACGGGGTACGTGTGGCCCGGGGCCATCCGGCACCTGAGCGACGCGACCCGGGTGGGGACGACGTCCCTCCCGATCGCCCTGGGTCTCATCGTCATGATGGTCCCGCCGCTGGCCAAGGTCCGCTACGAGGAACTCGGGGACGTCTTCAGGGACCGGAAGGTGCTCGGCCTCTCCCTGGTGCAGAACTGGGTGGTGGGGCCGATCCTCATGACCGGTCTCGCCCTCCTCTTCCTGCGCGGCCATCCAGAGCTCATGGTCGGCCTCATCCTCATGGGGCTCGCGCGCTGCATCGCCATGGTCATCGTTTGGAACGACCTGGCTGATGGAGATCCGGAGTACGCAGCCGGCCTGGTCGCCTTCAACGCGATCTTCCAGGTCCTGTTCTACTCCGCGTACGCCTACCTCTTCGTCACGCTGGTACCGCGTTGGCTCGGGCTCGGCGGAGCGGTCGTGGACATCTCGATGGCGGAAATCGCCCGCAGCGTCCTCATCTACCTCGGCATTCCGTTCGTGGTCGGCATGTCGCTCCGGTTCCTCCTGGTTCGCTCCCGCGGTCGGGCCTGGTACGAGTCCGTCTTCGTGCCGCGCATCTCCCCGCTGACACTCGTCGCCCTGCTGTTCACGATCATGGTCATGTTCTCGATCCAGGGCGGGGAGATCGTCGAACACCCGCTCACCGTCCTCCTGGTGGCCCTGCCGCTCCTCCTGTACTTCGTGATCATGTTCGCGGCTACCTTCTTCACGAGCCGTTGGGCCGGCGCCGACTACCCGCGAACCGCGACCCTGGCGTTCACCGCCGCCTCGAACAATTTCGAGCTGGCCATCGCGGTGGCGGTGGGTACCTTCGGCATCGGGCACGGGGCCGCGTTCGCCGCCGTCATCGGTCCCCTGGTCGAGGTTCCCGTCCTCATCGGCCTCGTGAACGTCGCCGTGCGCTGGAGACTCCGGTTCTTCCCGTTGGAGCGGGGCCGGGTCGCCAGCGTGTCGAACTGCGCGACGCCCGCCGGAGTGGACGCCAGCTAGCCCGGCCACCGGCATGGTGGCACGGGCCGCGCAGGCGGCCCATCTTCGGTGTCCATGACGATCGTCCAGGTCCTCGTCCTCGGGATCATCGAGGGACTCACCGAGTTCATCCCGGTCTCGTCCACGGCTCAGCTGCTCATCGGCCAGTCGGCGCTCCACATTGCGCCCGGTGACGCCATGACGGCGTTCCTCATCATCGTCCAGATCGGGCCGATGATCGCCGTGTTCGCCTACTTCTGGGACGACCTCTGGTCCATCCTCGTCTCCACGCTGGCCCACCTGCGAAGGGTGGGGGACTTCCGCTCCCTGCCCCCCGAGGCCCGCATGGGATGGTACATCCTCATCGCGACGGTCCCGGCGCTGGCGGTGGGCTTCGCGCTGCGGCACTCGGTGGAAGCGCTCTTCCGGGCCCCGCTGGTGGAGGCGTCGATCCGGATGCTGACGGCGGCTCTCCTCATGGTCCTGGCCGAGCTCCTCGGAAAGCGGTCCCGCGATCTCGCCGCGATGACCCGGCGGGACGCGCTCGTCGTGGGCCTGTTCCAGATCCTCGCGGTGTTCCCGGGCGCCTCTCGCTCCGGCTCGACGATCTCGGGCGGCATGCTCGGGAATCTCGACCGGCGCTCGGCGGCCCGCTTCGCCTTCCTCATCTCGGCTCCGGTCATGTTGGCGGCGGCCGGTTACGAGACGTTCAAGCTCGTGCACATGCCCGGTCTCGCCCGGCTCCTGCCCTCCTTCGCGGTCGGCTTCGTGGTGGCCGCCGTGGTGGGCTGGCTGTCCATCAAGTGGCTCCTGGCGTACCTCGGCAAGCACTCGCTCTACGTGTTCTCGGTGTACTGCGTGCTGGCCTCCGCGGTCTGCCTGGGCGTTCACTACCTGCGCTGAGCCCGCTTCCGGCGGGACCCACCGGACGCCCCGCCGACCTCCCCGGGGCCCTCCTCCCGCGGCCGCCGACCCTCCCGATTGACAGCCCCTCGATCCAGGTATCATGGTGCAGGCGGTTGCCTCCGGTGTGACCCGGAGAGGGCCATCGAGAGAGGTTCCCCATGAGTCGTTCCCGCACATCCTCCGATTCGAGCCGCACGCCCGAACCGGGCGCCACGGCGGGAAAGCGCGGGCCCGGGGCGGCGTGAGACTCGAGACGGCCGACGGGGCGGGTGAGTAGCGCGGGCTACCTGCTCACCCGCCTCGTCCTCCAGCGCGGCCTCGCGCTGATCTACCTCGTCGCCTTCCTGGTGGCGGCCAACCAGTACCGCGGCCTGCTGGGGGAGCGCGGACTCCTCCCGGTCTCCGACTTCCTGGCGCGCCGTAGACTCCGCGACTCGCCTTCCCTGTTCCACATCGCCCATTCGGATGGGCTGGCGGTGGGCCTGGCATGGGCCGGCGTGGCCCTGTCGCTGCTGGCGCTCTCGGGCGCCGCGGCGGCGCTCGGGACGCCGGCGAGCGCGGTCACCTGGCTCCTCCTGTGGGTGCTCTACCTCTCCTTCGTGAACGTGGGGCAGATCTGGTACGCGTTCGGGTGGGAGACGCTGCTCCTCGAGGCGGGCTTTCTGGCCATCTTTCTGGGCGGGGCCGGGACCGACGCGCCCGCGATCGTCATCTGGCTCTTCCGGTGGGTGCTATTCCGGGTGATGTTCGGCGCGGGACTCATCAAGATGCGCGGCGACCCGTGCTGGCGGGAACTCACCTGTCTGTACTGGCACTACGAGACCCAGCCCCTCCCCAACGCCCTTTCGTGGCGCATGCATCGCTCGCCCAGGTGGGTGCACCGTTCCGGCGTGGCGTTCACTCACTTCGTGCAGCTGGTGGTGCCGTTCGGCTTCTTCCTGCCGGCACCCGGCTGCTGGATCGCGGGCGGGCTGACGCTCCTCTTCCAGGCCACGCTCATCGTGAGCGGCAACCTCTCCTGGCTCAACTGGCTCACGATGGTGATGGCCTTCTCCTGCTTCGACGACCGGGCCTGGTCGGTCCTCCCCGGCCTGAGCGCGCCAGCGGAGATGGCCCCCCTGGCACCCGCGCACCGTATCGCGGTGTGGGCGCTCCTCGGTCTCGTGGCGCTCCTCAGCATACGGCCCATTCGAAACCTCCTCAGCGGCCGGCAGCTCATGAACGCGTCGTTCGAGCCCTTCCACCTCGTGAACACGTACGGCGCCTTCGGATCCGTCACGCGGCGCAGGTACGAGGTCGTGATCGAGGGAACGTCGGACCCCGATCCCGGACCCGGGAGCGAATGGCTCTCCTACGAGTTCAAGGCCAAGCCGGGCGACCCGGCCCGACGCCCGCCGCTCCTCGCGCCCTACCACCTGAGGCTGGACTGGCTCATGTGGTTCGCCGCCATGGGATCCTGGCGGCAGCACGGCTGGTTTCCCCGCCTGCTGACGAAACTGCTCGAGGGAGAGCGGACCGTCCTGCGCCTCCTGGCGCACGGCGGCGATCCCTTCCCCGACGGCCCACCCCGTGCCGTCCGCGCCCGGCTGTACCTGTACCGGTTCACCACGCCCGCGGAGCGCCGGGAGACCGGCTGCTGGTGGCACCGCGATCTCCTGGGCGACTACATGCCGACGGCCACGCTCGACCCGTCCCGCTGAGCGCGACGTGGGCTCCGCGCCTGGTCCGCCTCCCTTCCGTCGGGGAATGCGCCGGGGTTTCGGCTTGACTATACCGACCGGTCAGTATAATCTCGGAGGCGTGATGATGCGAGCACCGGAGGGAACGAGGTGAGCGGCGAGCCGACCCGCGAGCGGCTGATCGCGGCGGGAAGGAAGCTCATGCTGGCTCGCGGCTACGCCGCCACGGCCGTCGACGAGATCTGCGCCGGCGCCGACGTGAGCAAGGGCAGCTTCTACCACTTCTTCGGCGGAAAGGAGGCATTCGGGCTGGCCGTGCTCGAGGCCTTCTATCGGGAGGGCGTGGAGCGCGTGGGGTCGGGAGCGTATGCCGGCCTCGCCGATCCGCACGAGCGACTGCGCGGCTTCCTGGACCATCTCGAGGCGATGGGCCCGGAGTTCTGGAGACACGGCTGCCTCCTCGGGACGTTCGCGGCCGAGCTGGCGGAGACGAGCCCGGCCATCCACGCCCGGGTCGCGGCGCTGCTCGACCGCCTCTGCGGCCGAGTGGCGCCGCTCTACCGGGCCGTCGTGGGGGACGAGGAGGAGGCCGCCGCTCTCGCCGAGCAGACGCTGGTCGTCATCGAGGGCTCGGTCATCATGGCCCGGGCGCACGACGATCCGGGCAGGATCGGCGCCGGGATCCGGCGGCTGCGCAGATCGCTCGAGACGCGGATCCCGGAGCTCGTGTCCTCGGAATAGGGAGACCGATCGCAGGAGGGAGGGTCATGTCCCAGGGAGGCGAGTTCGAGGCCCGCGGAGGGACCCCCATGCCGGAGCCATCGGCCCGGCCCCCGCGGGACGGGATGTCGGATCCCCATCGTGGTAGCGAAGCCGCCGCATCGTCCGCGGCGACCGTGGAGCGTCAGGACGGGCTGCGCAAGCTGTACGTCGAGCAGCCCGGGGATGCGTGGATCACCGATCGGGGACGAACGACGTGGGCATGGCCGGACGACCCGGTCCACGTCCGCGGCGTTCCGGGAAGCCGCGACTACGGCGTGGCCCTGGAGGTGGGCCTCCACCGCGCCGTGGGCGGTCTGCACGACGCGCCCAATCCCGGTGATCTCCTCTGCCTCGCTCTCGCCACGTGCATGGACTCGGTGCTGCGCATGCTGGCGGCGCGCCACGGCCTCGAGCTCCGCCACCTCGAGGTGGACGTGAACGCCGACGTGGACGTTCGCGGAACCCTGCGGGTGGCACCCGACGTCCCGGTCGGGTTCCAGGCCATGCGCTGCCACGTCCGCCTCGAGACCGGCCCGGAGGTGGATGCGGCCCTGCTGCGGAGGCTCGTGTCGGCCGCCGAGCGCAGCTGCGTCAACCTGGCCACCCTGCGCGCCGGGGTTCCGATCGAGACCCGCTGCGAGATCGCGGGCTAGCGCCCTCCCCCGGGTCCTAGGCCGCCGTCGGCCGGAATTCGGGCGCGTTCTCCTCGAAGCCCCAGAGGAAGGGCGGCGCCTCGCCGCAGGCCCGGACGTAGGCGTAGAGCTGGCCGCGGTGATGCAGGAACTCGTCGCGCATGATCTCGAACCCCACCCACCCGGGGAACGTCATGTCCCAGGGGGTGGACACCATCGCCTGGAGCTCCTCGTCTCCGATTCGGTCCACCGCCGCCTGCGCCTGGTCCCAGCACTCCCGGGCGAAGTCCAGCAGGTCCTGCTTGGTGTGCAGGCCCGAGGCCACGCCCTCCTCGGCCGCTTCGTCCGCCGTGACCTCTCCCTGCTCCACGCCCCGGGCCATGTCCCGGACGCAGGTGCTCGAAACGTGGACCGCCAGGTGGGCCGGAGATCGCATCGCCGGGATCGGATGCGTGTGCAGGCGGTCCTCCGGCAGAGCCTCCAGGACCCGCAGGTACACGCCGTACTTCTGTCGCATCTGGTCCCACACTTGGTCGAGCGTGGCCTTGTCCATGCTTCTCCTCGGATGGTGGAAACGCGGGCCCTCGGTCCGCCGGAAGCGGCGACGACTCACGCGCCGAACAGTGCCGCTCCGCGCGCGGCGAACAGGGCCGCCCGGCACGCGCCCCGGCGCGACCGACTCATCAAGACGCATCATAGCGACGGGCCCGATGCCAGGGGAGACCCGCGGGAGCCGTCGAGGTCCGGGTCGCTCGCGTGTTGGGGGAAAGACTCGCCGGGCCGGCGTCGCACCTTGACACGGGACCTCCCGGGACCCATTCTAGACCAGATGGTCGAACTAATAAGTATGACCCGACGGTTTGCAGGACCGTGAGGAGGAACCGTGGTGCACAGCCGGTTCGAGAACCTGGACTCCGCGACCCAAGAGCACCTCATACAGGTGGCCGCCGAGGAGTTCGCCGAGCGGGGTTACGAGGGAGCCTCTGTGAACCGCATCATCGCCCGGGCCGGAATCAGCAAGGGATCCCTCTACTACTACTTCGACGACAAGGCGGACCTGTACGCGACGGTCGTGGAACGGGCCACTGCGCGCATGATCGAGCTCGCCGGCGGGTTCTCCATGGAAGCGCTCACCTCCGCGAACTTCTGGTCGGTCTTCCAGGGGCTCATGCGCGATTCGACCCTCTACCTCGAGGACAATCCGTGGTTCATGAGGCTGATCCGGTCCTTCTACCGGGTGCGATCGGTTCCCTCCGATGCGGCCGGCACCGGACGCGTGTTCGACGTGATCCGGCGCTGGACGACCGACATCCTCGGGCGGGGCCGCGAGCTGGGCACGGTCCGCACCGACCTCCCGCTGGACTTCATGGTCGAGATCACCATGGGGATGGGCGAGGCGGGCGATCGATGGATCGCGGAGCACTGGGACGACCTCTCGCCGGTGGAGCGAGATCATCTCATCGATGGCGACATGGCGCTCTTCCGGCGCCTCCTGGAGCCGGAGGTCGAGGCCCCGGCCGGCCAGGGGAGGAGCGAGTGAGCGCGCCCGGATGCGAGCGGCCGCGTCGGGAGGGTCACCGTCCTCTTCGCCGTGCCGCCGTGGTCGTCGCGTGGCTGCTGTTCCTGGCCGCGGCTCCACCGCTGGGCGGTCCCCGAGCTCTGGCGGGGCAGACCGCGACGGAGATCGTCGATCACGTCGATCGGCTTCTGCGCGGCAAGTCCAGCCGGGGCGACCTGGTCATGGAGATCCACACGGCGCACTGGAACCGCGCGCTCGAGATGAAGGTGTGGTCGCTCGGCACCAGGTACAGCCTGATCCGCGTCACGTCCCCCCAGAAGGAGGCCGGTACCGCCACGCTCAAGGTCGGGAACGAGGTGTGGAACTACCTGCCCCGCGTGGACCGGACGATCAAGATCCCCCCCTCGATGATGATGGGGTCGTGGATGGGCTCCCACTTCACCAACGACGACCTGGTGAAGGAGAGCCGCCTCGTGGACGACTACGACATCTCGATCGGCTACCAGGGCCCACGAGACGGCACGGAGGTGTGGGAGTTCGTGCTCACGCCCAAGCCCGAGGCGGCGGTCGTGTGGGGAAAGATCATCGAGCAGGTGAGGAAGAAGGACCTCATGCCCACGTGGGCCCGGTACTACGATGAGGAGGGCAAGCTGGTGCGGACCATGGACTTCTCGGATTACCGCACCTTCTCGGGTCGACTCGTGCCCGCGAAGCTCACGGTCGTACCCACGGACAAGCCGGGCGAGAGCACGGTCGTCCTCTATCGCTCGCTGGAGTTCGACATCGGGCTGACGCCATCGTTCTTCTCGCTCCGAAGCCTGAAGGAACGATCCTGAGGCGCGCGTGAGTCGGGGGACGGCGGGCTCGGGCGTCTGGTGGCGCATCGCGTGGCGGAACCTGGGGCGAAACCGCAAGCGCACGCTGATCACCGGGGCGGCACTCGCCTTCGGGTACCTGGCGGCCGTGGTCATCGTCGGGGTCTCGGACGGGATCGTAGCCGAGATGATCGACAACGGCACGGCCCTCCTCAGCGGACAGGTGCAGGTCCAGGCGCCGGACTACCTGCCCGAGCGCAGCCTGTACACCACCCTGGGAGGAGATCGCGGCGTCGCGCTGGACTCCGTCCTCCGCCGAATTCGGGCGGTGCCGGGCGTCCGCGCCGCGACCCCGCGCGTCTACGGCGGAGGCCTGGTGAGCGCCGGACGCGAGACCTCCGGTGCGCTCCTCATGGGCTTCGACCCCGGCAGCGAGCCGCGGGTGAGCCGCATCCTCTCCACGGTCGTGAAGGGGCGGGTGCCGGCCGCCGGCACGCGGGACGTGCTGATCGGGGCCGAGATGGCCCGCAAGCTCCACGTCGGCCCGGGATCGGAGGTGGTGCTGGTGGCGCCCGCCGCCGACGGCTCGCTCGGGAACGACCTGTACACGGTGTCCGGCGTGTACCGCACCGGCGTCGCGGAGCTGGACGCCGCCTACGCGCTCGTCCCGATCGGATCGTTGCAGCGGCTCCTGGCCCTGGCGCCCGGCCGCGTGCACGAGATCGCCCTCTCCGTGGGCGACCCGTGGGCGGCTCCGGGGGCTGCGGACTCGGTCCGGGCGGCCCTGGCCGGGAGTGGCATCCGGGCCCGCGTGCGCCCCTGGCCGGAGTTCCGCCCAGAGATCGCCGACTACGCCCGGCTGGCGCGGGCCAGCAACTGGATCCTCATCGCCATCGTGTTCGCCATGGCGGTGTTCGGCGTGGCCAACACGATGCTCATGGCCACGTTCGAGCGGCGACGCGAGTTCGCGGTCGTGCGCGCCCTCGGCACCGGGCGGGCGGGCATCGCCCGTACCGTGATCTACGAGGGACTGATCCTGGGCGGCTTCGCCCTGGTGGCCGGAGCCCTGCTCACCGCCCCGATCCTCCTGTGGTGGCACCGCTCACCTCCCGACATGAGCTTCCTGTACGGCGGCTTCACCATGGCCGGGGCGCTGGTCCGGCCGGTGCTACGGGTCCAATACTCGCTCGAGGCCCCGCTCCTGAGCGCCGCGGCCCTCCTGGTCACGGCGATCGGAGCGGCGGCCTATCCCGCCTGGCGGGCCACACGGGTCCCGCCGGCCGATGCCCTGGCGGGCCGATGAGCCGCCACCACCCGGGCCGCCCCATGACCGCGTCCCCCGGTGTCTCCGCTCGGAGACCCGGCCCATGAGAGCGCGCTGGCTCGTCCTGGCGCGCCTCGCGCTTCGCAACACGCTGCGCCAGGCACGCCGCAGCGCTCTCACCGCCTCCGCCATGGTCGTGGGACTCGCGCTCCTCATGATGTCGCGGGCCATCGGCGACGGGGCCCACGAGCAGTGGATCACCGATGGAGTCCGCCTGGCTCTGGGGCACGTGGCCCTGGAGGCGCCCGGCTGGCAGGCGAGCGGCAGCCTGGACGATCGGCTGGACTCGGCGCAGGTGTCGGCCGCCCGCCGGGCGGTGGCGGAGCTGAGCGCGCCCGGGCGGACCGGTCGGCCGGTCCGGGTCCGCGCCGCCGCCGTCCGCCTCACGGTGAGCGGACTGGCCAGCTCGCCGGGCTCGGCGGTCCCGGTGCGCATCGAAGGGGTGGACCCGTCGGCCGAGGCCGCCTTCTCCGAGCTCGACGAGAGGCTAGCCTCCGGGCGGTACCTCGAGCCCTCCGACCGCCTGGCCGCGTTCGTGGGCGCTGGCCTGGCCGACCGGCTCGGCCTACACCTCGGCTCGCGCCTCGTCCTCACCGCCCAGGGGGCGGCAGGGGACGTGGCCGAGCAGCTGGTTCGGGTTCGAGGTCTCTTCAGGACGGGGATCCCCGAGGTGGACGACGGCCTCGTGCAGATCCCGCTGTCGACCGCGCGCCAGTGGCTCGGGACCCCGGGAGCCGCCACCGCCGTGTCCGTGCTCCTCGGTTCCAGCCAGTCGACGTCCGACGCCGTCGAGGCCCTGCGGGCTCGTCTCGGGTCGCACCCGGCGACCGCGGCGGACGGGCCGGGCGATCCGCCCGGCGCCGGCGCGCCGGGCATCCGCGTCCTGTCCTGGAAGCAGGCCTCGCCCGAGCTGGAATCGGCCGTCCGGATCGACGACTTCGGCTTCTACGTGTTCATGGTCGTGCTGTTCGCTATCGTGGCCCTGGCGGTCCTCAACGCCGTGCTCATGTCCGTCCTGGACCGGGAGCGCGAGTTCGGCGTCCTCGAGGCGCTCGGCCTCACGCGGGCGGAGACCGGGAGCGTGGTGTTCACCGAGGGTCTCCTGCTGGCGGTGCTGAGCGGAATCCTCGGCGTGGCGCTGGGCTTCGGCGTGACGTGGCTCCTGTGGCGTCACGGCCTCGACCTGTCGGCACTGTACGGGAACGACCTCAGCATCTCGGGAGCGGTCATCAACCCGGTCATCGTCCCCATCTTCCGGCCCGCGCGCGTCGCCGAGGCGGCCGCCTACGTGGTGGTGATCGGCGGCCTCGCCTCGCTCTACCCCGCCCGCGTCGCCATGCGGATCGACGTGGCCGAAGCCCTGAAGTTCGACCGATGAGAGTCCACGTGGAGCCCGGCACGATCCTGCTCCGCGACGTGACGACCGTACCGACGCTTAGCGGAGTGACCCGACCATGACCGACCCCGGCCGACCCGTGCCGACGGAGCGTTCATCCGAGCCTTCCGCCGACGCGCCGCCCGCCGTCCGCACCGAGGGCGTGTGGAAGATCTACGAGCAGGAGCCGCAGCCCGTGGAGGCGGTGCGTGATCTCACGCTGGAGGTCCAGCCCGGCGAGTTCGTGGCCATGGCGGGTCCGTCCGGCTCGGGGAAGACCACGCTCCTCAACCTCATCGGTGGCCTCACCGCGCCCACGCGCGGCCGGATCCGGGTCGCGGGCCGGGACCTCACCGAGCTGAGCGGCCCCGAGCTCGCCCGACTCCGCCTGGAGCACATCGGCTTCGTCTTCCAGGCCTACAACCTCCTCCCCGTCCTCTCGGCGCTCGAGAACGCCGAGTTCACGCTCCTCCTGCGGGGCGTGGAAGCCGGGGAGCGACGCCGACGCGTCCGCGCCCTGTTCCAGGAGATCGGCCTCGAGGGACTCGAGGGCCGGCGACCGTCCAAGCTGTCGGGCGGTCAGCAGCAGCGGGTGGCCGTGGCGCGCGCGGTGGTGGGCGAGCCGGCGCTCGTACTGGCCGACGAACCCACCGCCAACCTCGATTCCGCCACGGGCGACGCGCTCCTGCGCGTGATGGAGCGCCTCAACCACGAGCGCGGCGTCACGTTCATCTTCTCGACCCACGACCCGCGGGTCATGGAGCGCGCCCACCGGTTGGTCCACCTCGTGGACGGGCGCATCGCCAGTGACGTACGCCAGGCGGTGCACCGCGGGGAGCGGGACGGCAACTGGGCGGCGGACGCGGGAGGTCGCGCGCCGGGGGCGGAGCCGGGCGGACCGGGGGATTGAACATCCGAGACCGGAAGGGGCGGGCTGTCGGGTGCTTCTCGAGCCTGCTCGCATGGGCCGCGCTCGCGGCCGTTGGATCCGCTCCCGGCCCGGCGGCCGCGCAGCAGCTCCGGCTCCGGGCCTACTACCTGAACGTCGGCTCCTGGGAGGACGCGAGTCCGTATGGGCCCGGCGGCGCCTTCGACTTCCAGCGGCTTCGCCTCATGCTGACGCCGCGCGAGGGCCCGGTCACCCTGGACCTGGCCTACGAGCACACGCTGCTGTGGAACCAGCGAGCCGGAGCGAGCCTCTCGCTCCAGCCGGGGAGCGCCGCCGCGGCGCCCGTCGACTGGCTGCATCTGGATTGGACCGCGGATCGGGGCGCGCACCATCTCTGGCGCCACCGCATCGACCGCCTGTCGGCGAGCGTGGCGCTCGGCCCGTCGCTCGAGCTCACGCTCGGACGACAGCCGATCTCGTGGGCCACGACTCTCTACTTCACTCCCACCGACCCGTTCGCCCCCTTCGATCCGACCGACCCGTTCCGGGAGTACCGGACCGGGGTGGACGCGGCGCGCCTGCAGTACTTCGCGGGTCCGTTCACGACCCTGGACCTGGTGGTACGGCCCGAGGACACCCCGGAGGGGTACCGGACGACCGCCCTGGCGCGGGCGCGGACCACGATCGGAGCGTGGGACCTCTCCGCGTGGGCCGGCGCCCTGCACGAGGAGGCGGCCGGCGCGGTGGGCGTCGACCGGAGCGTGGCCGGGTGGGCGGTACGCGCCGATGTCGGCCTGAGGCGCGCGTCGGACGGGGGCGCCGTCCTGCGGGCGGCCGCGGGAGCCGACCGCCGCTTCGGCGTGCTCGGCCGGGACCTCCACTTCCTGGCCGAACTCCAGCACGACGGCCTGGGCGCCACCAGCTCCGATGAGTTCGCTTCCGTGCTCGCCTCCCCCGCCTATCGTCGGGGAGAGCTCCAGGCTCTGGGGCGGGACGAGGCGCTGGTCGACGCCTCGTGGCAGCTCCACCCGCTGGTCGCCACGGAGCTCCTGGCGATCGCGAACCTCCGGGACGGCAGCACGCTCCTGGCGCCCGCGGCGTCCGTCTCACTTTCCGACGAGGTCGCGGCGCGACTGGGGCTCTACGTGACAGCCGGTGACGGATCCGTGGGAGCGCTCGGCCTCCCGCGCTCGGAGTACGGCGCCGTGCCCGCCTATCTCTACCTGTCGTTCACGGCCTTCTTCTGAGCGGCATCGGCCAGGTCCGGCGGGCTCACGCCAGGGGCGTTTCTCACGGCGGGACCGGCGCAGGTGTCCGCCGTGTGTGTCCCTCCCGCGAGGCTGACGGCGCACGTACCCCAGAGGGCCACAGCGCTCGCAACCTCCACGCCGGCATCCCAGGCGCGTGCGGCGGCGGGCCCGTGGGCGAGCGTGAGACCCACCAGCGCGACCGCGGCCGCCGCCGTCATGGCCGTGGCCCCCACGAGATACGCCCGCACCCGAAAGACCCGGGCCAGGGGATAGAAATGCAGACCCACGATCAGGGCGATCGCTGCCGGCACGTAAGCCTGGAGCCCATAGCGGACGAGTCCACCGACCGCCAGGAGCAACGCCGCGCCCTCGACCGCCGCCACGCGCCGGAAG
>Ga0307419_10000318_pt1 | contig 23534 bp, 25 predicted proteins | sample SalMarWE160230MG_2_FD_202512 | JGI IMG/M metagenome (GOLD analysis project Ga0307419, IMG submission 202512) | Salt marsh sediment microbial communities from the Plum Island Ecosystem LTER, Massachusetts, United States - WE1602-30 | ecosystem: Environmental > Aquatic > Marine > Intertidal zone... | reverse complement strand
AAAATCTCCCAGGATATATTCATCCGCTTCCCATTCGTTGTACCAGTTTTTATTATTCAAGAGATAGCGGAACTCATATTTCTTACCCGCTTCCAGTTCAACATCAATTTTAAAATCCCCGTTCTTTAGAGATTCCATAGGTGTATTCGTGAAACTCCAATCATTAAAATCTCCTACCAGATGGGCAGACGAAATGGGATATTTTGGCTGTTCATGTTTTGCTAGACGAAATGTCACTTTGTAAACATTTCGGCTTTTTATAAATTGTTTTTTTAACATTTCTGTCCTTATATATGACATTTGTCAAAAATTCAGGTTAATTTTATCATAATTTGTTATATCAAGATCATAGTTAAGTAGAAAATCAATCTGGCCGAAGAAAGAAAGCAAATTTTCCCATAAGCCAGATTCGTCCCCTTGATTAAGGACTGACATATTACACTCTATTGAAGTAAATTTGACATGGAAAATAAGGCTCAAAATAGGTAGGATTAGAGTAACCTGAGCGTATGAGTGCCCGGAGGGATCTATTTATGTTGAAATTGGTCTTAACTTATTTATCTCAAGCTGTCTGGGCCAGGCGCATAGTCCAGAAATGGGGGTTTGCAAAACGGACAGCGGCCAGATTTGTGGCCGGGGAAACTCTCGATGAAGCCATAACCGTTGTGAAAGATCTCAATCGAAGGGGAATTTTTACCACTCTGGATCACCTGGGAGAGAATGTCACGTCTCGTGAAGAAGCGATCCAGGCAGCAGATGAGATCATAACGATTATTGATAGACTGATTAGTGAAGGAGTCCCATCCGGAATTTCTATCAAACTAAGCCAGATCGGTCTGGTGCTAGATCCGAAAATCTGCCGCCAGAATTTACTTCGGATTTTAAAGAACGCCTGTGAAAGGAATATCTTCATCCGCATAGATATGGAAGATTCGTCATTGACCCAGGCCACTCTGGATCTTTTTAAATCGGTCAGAAGAGAAGGATTTGAAGACTGCACAGGTATTGTGATCCAATCCAGTCTCTTTCGAAGCCAGGAGGATGTTAAAGATTTATTGTCTGAGTCATGTAAAATCCGGATTTGCAAAGGTGCTTATAAAGAACCCAGGACAGTTGCTTTCCCCAAGAAAAAATCTGTTGACGAAAACTTTGACAGGATCACGGAGTTATTGCTGGAGAGTTCCCTGAAAATTGGATCCAGCGTTAAATCGGATGGAAGCTTTCCCCCTCTCCCGGCAATCGCCACTCATGATCCGTCCCGAGTAGATCATGCCCTTGCTTATGCTGATCGGATTGGGCTGGATAAAAAGGGATTGGAATTCCAGATGCTTCATGGCATCCGCGACGACATCCAGGAAAATTTGCGCAGTCAGGGTTACGCGGTGCGGGTTTATGTTCCTTATGGCAGCGAATGGTATCCCTACTTTGTACGTCGGCTGGCTGAACGTCCTGCAAACCTGTGGTTCTTTCTGTCCAACCTTGTCCGGTTTTAAATTCAAGGAATCTAAGGAAACCATCAACTTTCCCGGAAAGCTAGTTATAATCAGTGGCAGATGACTGAGACGAAAAAATTGAATTTGGTCCAGCATATTCGCCCCTTGCACCTGATGACCCTGATCGTTCTATACAGTCTGGGAGTAGGTTTTGGTCGTTATCTGGGCCAGAGAATTGATCTGGCTCCATTATTGATTGGATTGCTTTGGATCCTGACTTTATCAATTGGTTTGAATTTCCTGGGAGATTATTTTCACACGCCATTTGATCGGGGGCTTGTTCGCAAACAGCAAAGTGAAAAAGGTCCTGGAGATAACACCCCCCCAAACCGGGATGAGGTCTTGTTATATATCTCAGTCGCATGCCTGGCAGTTGATGCTGTTTTAACTTTGATCCTTGGAATTTCTGGGTTTTTATCCCTCTCCAGCACCCTGGTAATGGCCATCTTCTTCTTTTTGTACAGTTTGATGATCATCCCGGGGGTTTCTCTGGATCTATCCGGGATCGGGGAGTTTATCACATCCATCATTCTGGTAGTACTACCGCCTGCTATTGGATATCTTCTTCAGGTTGGTGATTTCCACCGTTTTTTATACCTGGGAATCTTTCCTTTATTTCCCCTGCACCTGGCATTGCTCCTTGTTCTGCGTCTGAAAACCTATCCGGATGATATTCGGATAGGTAGGAAAACCCTGCTTGTGCGCACAGGTTGGCTGCGGGGTATATTCCTTCATAACCTGATGGTCCTAAGTGGATTCCTGTTATTTGGAATAACGTTGATTTTTGGCATGCCTTTTCGAGTGATCTTACCTGTATTCTTCACGCTTCCTGTCGCTGGATATCTGATTTGGTATTTGTCCAATCTGCAATACGGCGCTCCTGTCCGCTGGTCGCTGATAACCTTATCATCCCTGGTAATATTCTTTTTACCGGTCTATTTGATTACTTATACAGTCTGGATCCGCTGATCCGGGATTGTGAAACCTATGCCAGAATTTTTATCCTTAATCTCACCTGAAGCTGCGTTATCCCTATTATTAAGCCATCTTCAACCGGTTCTCAAGGTTGAAAATACGGCAACAGAGCAGTCCCTGGGAAAGGTTACAGCTGAAGATATTTTTTCTCCCCATAATTTGCCAGAGTTTAGAAGATCCACGGTTGACGGTTATGCACTTTTAGCAAGAGATAGCCACGGGGCAAGTGAGTCCCTTCCAGCCTACTTAAAACTGGCGGGGGAAGTGTTGATGGGAAATGTGCCAGAATTTGATTTGCTTGGTAAAGAGTGTGCCCTGATCCATACCGGGGGAATGCTGCCCGAAGGTGCAAATGCGGTAGTGATGCTGGAAGACACCCAGATACTGGACGATGGAGAAATTGAGATCTATCGTTCTGTAGCATCAGGGGAAAATGTGATCGAAATTGGGGAAGATGTTCCTGAAGGCGGGATGGTGATCACAAAAGGAACCCGGATCAGACCTGCGGAAATTGGCGGATTGCTGGCGCTGGGTATTACAAATATAAAAACGATCTCTCCGCCCAGGTTTGGGATCATATCCAGCGGTGACGAGGTTATCCCACCGGGTCAAAAACCCAAACCGGGAGAAGTGAGAGATATCAATTCTTACACTTTGGGAGCGTTGATAAGAGAGTTGGGCGCTGAGGTGATCCATTATGGTATCATTCCAGATAATCGAGATGATTTACGGGATATTTTCCAAGTTGGGCTTCAGGAATGTGATCATATCATAGTGACAGCAGGATCTTCTGCCAGTTCCAGGGATTTGACCGCGGATGTGATGAACGAACTTGGCGATCCAGGTGTGCTTGTCCATGGTGTGAGTATAAAACCGGGAAAGCCGACAATCTTTGCTATCGCTGGTGAAAAAGTTATGATCGGATTGCCGGGTAATCCAGTCAGCGCCTTGGTGATTGCTTATGTCCTGGTGAAACCAATAATCCAGACCTATCTGGGATTAGAAAACCGGATGCTGTCCCCTTCCATTTCTGCTGCACTTACAATGAATGTCCCATCCCAGGCAGGTCGGGAGGATTGGATTCCAGTCAGATTGATTGAAGGAGAAAAAGGGGTTATCCAGGCGGAACCGATTTTTGGACGCAGTAACTTGATTTTCCTGCTGGCAAAAGCGGATGGTTTGGTGAAAATACCCTCTGCTACCACTGGTTTGGAAGCAGGGGCGATTGTGTCAGTACAATTATTTTAAAGAAGAGATGAGGATATGAACTCTATTCTAACCATTCCAGCCATCTTCTACATTTGTCTTGCTGTTTATTCTCTCAGCCTGACTGTAAACGCTCTCCGGAAACTTCGCATCTATAAAATTGCTGATTACCTTTTGGTATTCATGCTGGGGTTGTTCTTACTGATCACCATGATCCTGTTTGGTTCTGAGCTTTCCTGGTGGGAATTCTTGGGGCAGGGAATCAGACTGCGCTTTCTCTGGTATGCCATGCTGCTGTTCAGCGGAGTAATCTTCGGTTTGACATCAGCGGTATTCAAAACCGAAAATCCGGGCTGGACCTGGTTAATCATCTCCCTGGCTATTCTCAGCATAGCAGTAACAGCAGATGCTATGGTGATCTTTCCCGGTGATATCAATTGGGGCCGACAGCAGGAAGGATATATCCATTCTATCTTGTCCACCATGATACAGGCTGTAGGTTGGGGATTCTTTGTGATCCTTTCCAGCATTCAGGTACTCCATGAATATCGCACAACAGACAGAACAGTTGTAAAACAACGGGTTATCTATTGGACCTCTGCTTTAATTCTCTATATCGGCAGCACAGTATTAATGATGTTGGGTCATGAACTTCTTGGCAGTCTGCTGCTTTTATTTGCAACAATCATACTGAATTATCTGGTCTTAACCTACCGCCTGCCGGATCTGAAAATCCTGGCTTTCCGGGGGGCTGGATATACTCTGACCGGGATAATCATTATTTTGATCTATGCTTTGGGTTTCCTGATCCTGGAGCAATATTTTATTGGACTTGATTGGTATAAACCAGTTTATAATGGAGTTTTCTTTTCCCTGATAGCCCTGGTATTTTTCTCACCCATCAACCGGTTGGTCAACTCCATCCTGGATCGATTGTTGTCCAGTGAGAAGATCAGGACCCTGGAGATCCGAAGCTACAGCAAAACCCTCAGCAGCATCCTGGATATTGAACTGCTTTCCAAAGTAACCATTGAGATGATCTGCGAGTCCCTGGATTTGAGAAAAGGTACATTATTCCTGGTAGACCGCAATGAGCTGGATAAGGATCCACCAAACTGGCATCTTAAGGCAGTCCAGGGGACCTCGGTGACCATACCAGACCTGGAGTTCCTGCCCGCCCATAGTCCGATCACTAAAGTTCTGGCAGAAGAAAAACGCCCTTTGACACAATCGGAACTGGAGTTCATTCCCAAGTTCCAAACCATTCCCGAGAATGTTTTAACCTGGATTCGGGCCCTTGAGGTGGAAGCTCTGGTACCCATTCATACTGAAGATGAATGGATTGGTCTATTTGCGCTGTCACAGAAACGGTCCGGAGCTTCTTTCTCAGATGAAGAACTGGAACTGCTGTCTTCCCTTGCGGACCAAACTTCGGTTGCGCTGCAGAACGCCCGCCTGGTACAAAGCCTGACAAAGATCGACAGCCAGCTGAGGCGGGCCAAGGCGTCCCAAAATACTGCTCTGGACAAGATTGAACAGATCAAAAAGTCTTCCTCTGATATCATCAGCATCAAAGCCCATGAATTACGCTCGCCGTTGACAGTGGTCAGTGGATACTCTCGACTGCTGGCAAATGATACAAAATTGATGCAAGATGGTTATTACAGTGAACTGATCAAAGGGATCGTGTCTGGTTCAGAGAATTTGCAGATTATCATTGAGAATATGATTGATACAGCCAATATTCAGCCAAAGAATTTGAATATCGATACAACACCACTGTCCCTCTACACGATGGTGGATTCCATCTGCAGGGACCTGGGGGGGAAAGTCCGGGCCCGGAAGATCACTCTGTCCCATGATAACCTGGGAGAGATCCCGCCGATATATGGTGACGGTGCAGCTCTCAAGAGAGTGTTTGAGATCCTGATCAATTACGCTATGACCCATACCCCAAGCGGCGGGAAGATCACCATCACAGGCAGGCATATTCCGCCGCGGTCTGATGTATTGAAATGGGAAGGCGCAGAAATTGTGGTCTGTGATACAGGTATCGGTATTGATTCCGAAGCCAAGGACCGTTTTTTCCAGGAGCGTATGAATCCCATGATGGTAGATTACTCGGTTCTGGATGAACTTGCCGCTGGTGAGGAACGTCCCGGTGAAGAACTGGCTATCGTTCGCAGCATCATTGAAGCCCATAACGGACGGGTTTGGGTCGAGCGGCTGGAAAAGGACGCCGAACATTTGCCGGGGAGCGAGTTCCATGTCGTTCTGCCCCTGGAACAGCAATCCTATCCCACGCAGCCAAATCACTCTTAGTCAAACACGGAGGGGGAAAAATTACCCTAAACTATTCGGGTATACGCGGGGTACCCGGGCACCTATACCGCAGGTAACTTCATAGTTAATGGTCTGCCAGACTCGCGCCAGGTCATTGACGCTGATTTCCTGATCACCCTGTTTCCCGATCAGGATTACTTCGTCACCAATTTGAGGATCGGGGACATTTTCCAATTTCACCATGAATTGATCCATGCAGATTCTGCCTACTATAGGAGCTTTGACCCCATTGATAAGGACGGAATTTCCTGGAACTCTGCGGTAGCCATCAGCATACCCGACCGGGATCACACCAATCAGCTCTTTTTTAGTTGTGACATAAGCATGCCCGTAGCTGACTCCGTGACCAGGGGGTAGTTCCTTGATGCTGGCGAGCACTGATTTCCAGCTCAGGATCGGCTCGATACCCGCGGGAAGTTTTATCTGCTCGGAAGGTGATAAACCGTAAATAATGATACCGGGGCGGACCAGTTGAAAACGAGTTTCAGGATGGGCAAGAGTGCCTGCAGAATTTGCCATATGGATGATCCCGGGCAGCAAATCAGCATCTGCTAGAGATTTGATCACTTTTTGAAATACCTGTTCTTGCTTCTCGGTAGGTTTCTGATCAGACTCATCAGCTCTAGCCAGGTGAGAGAATAAACCTTCCAGTTCAATTCCATCAGTTTCTACTGCTAAACGGGCGAGATCCAGCGTTTCTTCCGGAAGGCAGCCCAGGCGTCCCATACCGCTGTCAATCAGCAGGTGGACCCGGGCAGTCCTCTGGCAGCTGGCTGCAAATTTTTTTACCAGATAGATGTGTTCCCTGGTCCAAACTGTCAGGGAAACATCCAGACAGATCATTTGTTCAATGCGTTCGGGGGAGATATATCCCAAAACCAGGATATTGCTTTTTATACCTTCCTCACGCATTTTGAGCGCCATGCGCGGTCGGGCAACCCCAAACCAGTCTACACCGGCTTCTTCTGCAGACCTGGTGATAGGTATATAGCCGTGACCGTAACCATTAGCTTTTACGACGGCCATTAGAGGAACACCAGATTCCTTCTGGATGATCTTGATATTCTTTTTAAGGGCTTTGAGATTCACTTCTACCCAGGTAGCAAAGGATTGTTGTGCTTTCATAGGATTCTATAATCCTGAGGAATTAATTTCTGACATTCAGGGCTATTCTACCAGAGAAAAGAGCAGGGGGTAGTAAGCAAAATGGTGCCTTGACAAAGTAGAACAAATGTTCTATACTGTGCTCACAATCATACTAATCATCATTTTTTTCCCCACAACGGGAGGTACATTATGTCCGCTCACAGCATTCCTTTTATACCAGAACGAGTCCAGGTTAAACGCGGAGTAGTTTATGGTCTGTTGATCATCACCGCCCTGGTCGCCTTCGAGATCTTCAACTTCAGCACCACTGATTTTGCGCTGGTCGATCTGCTTGGCGATCTGCGCTTCTGGGGTGTGCGCTGGGCCACCATCCTGGCAATCGCCTTCTGCGGGATCGATTTTGCCGGGATCGCCCGTTTATTCACCCCTGAAGGCAAAGTCGGGGAACAGACCGAAAGCTGGTACCTGTTTGCGGCCTGGCTGATCGCTGCCACCATGAACGCCATGTTGACCTGGTGGGGCGTTTCGATCGCCATTGCCAATCATGAGACCCTGGGCAACGCAGTGATCGCCCGCCAGACATTGCTCAAGGTAGTGCCGATCTTTGTGGCCGTGATGATCTGGCTCCTGCGGGTCCTGATCATCGGCCTGTTCTCGGTCGCGGGTGACCGCTATTTCGGCAAGGACCAGCTGCGAGTGGAGTTTGCTCCCTCAAAGCGCCAGGCCCCTGTGTCAAGCCGCAAGAACCCCGCTCCAGGTTATCGCCCCTCTGCCAAACCTGCGGTGCGTGCACCTCAACGGGAGCCCGCGTATCAGCCCCTATCAGCCCAGGGTAGAGAACACCATTAAGGGGATTGATGTATTCTTCTCCTCCTTCCTCCTCTGACACGCAGGCAGCCTATTCCAGTCCCTCCGGCTGCCTGCGCCGTTTTTTAATACCTCCTCTTGCCGTACTTATAGTCAGTTTTTTACTTGTTTTTGGATTGAATAAAATAGATATCGTCCAGGCAGAATCCCCTTCCCTATCGGGAATACCTGAACCAAAAGTCCCCGCTGGAATTTCTCCGATATTCACACCTGAAGTGCAAGCCTGGGAGCAAGAAATCCTGGGTTGGAGCAAAACATACCAGCTGGATCCTAACCTGGTTGCTACCGTAATGCAAATAGAATCTTGCGGTTTTATTATGGCTGAGTCCGGAGTCGGCGCTAAAGGTCTTTTCCAGGTCATGCCCTATCACTTCCAGGTAGGGGAAAATCCTTTTCAACCTGAGACTAATGCTAAAAGAGGACTGCAGTACTTGCGTCAAGCCCAAGAAGCCGGAGGGAATTCACAATTGGCCCTGGCAGGATATAACGGGGGTATAACAGGAGCTGCACTTGCCCCTGAGGACTGGCCCGAAGAAACCAGACGTTATGTATATTGGGGTCATAAAATCTATAAAGATGCCCGCAATGGCCTGGATCATAGCGACCGTCTCGATGAATGGTTATCTTCCGGGGGAGCGTCCCTGTGTCAGAAAGCCAGAAAAAGCCAGCAGTGATCTTTCCGGGAGGTTAATCCTGGGTTGGGAATTTAGCAGGAACTGTAATTGAAATTGTTCTAGTAAAAAGAGCTTTACTTCGACCTCCGATTTCGTTTTATGCTTAAACTCCTCGCTCTTTAATATTGCTGTGATTACGAGGGCCTGAACGAAGTGGTGGCACTAAAGTTATTTATTCTGGATTTATCTGAAATGTTCCTATTTACATTAATACCTTCAGAGGCGGAATCTGTCCGCTCAGTGATTAACCGTTGTTGAATTTTAATCCCGGTTTGATTTAACTCAGATTGCATCGGAAGCCTCGCCTCTTCGCAATGATAGAATTAGAATCAGGGACTCCTATCTACTTAAAACAGAAAGGCCGCCCGGGAAAAATCCCGGGCGGCCTTTCTGAACCCGTTTGATTGATTAAGCAAGCACAACAGTTGCGCCAGCTTCCTCCAATTGTTTCTTTGCATCTTCTGCGGCATCTTTGCCAGCACCTTCAAGAACCTTGGAGTCTGCAGCTTCTGCCATATCTTTGGCATCTTTCAGACCCAGGCTGGTGATTGCCCGAATAGCTTTGATAACTTCGATTTTCTTTGGTCCGGTGTCTTTGATGATAACGTCAAATTCTGTTTTGGCGTCCTCACTTTCACCAGCATCGCCACCTGCGGCAACGGCAGCAACAGCTACCGGGGCAGCGGCGGAAACACCCCATTCCTCTTCCAGCATAGAAACCAATTCTGCTGCTTCGAGGACTGTTAGTTTATCCAGTTCTTCTTTGATTTTTTTGATATCAGCCATTTTTTTCTCCTTATAACGGCAATTGATCCGTATTTCTTTTTCTTTTATTACTACGCTGCAATCTCTTGCTCTGAACGAGCCTTGAGAACTGCGGCTAACGATCGGCCAGGTTCTGCCAGGGTTCGGACGAGTTGGGAAGCTGGTGCCACTATGGTGGCTAGCAGTTTAGCTCGCATTTCGGACATTGACGGTAGATCTGCCATCGCTACGATCTCTTCCACAGTCATCAGGCGATCTGCCAGGTAACCACTTTTGATCTCGATTGTGCCGTGTTCCTTTGAAAAATTCTTCAGGACCTTTGCTAGTCCAGTAGGATTCTCATAGGAAATACCCAGGGCAGTAGGGCCAAGAAATATTTCTTTCTTAAATTCCCTGCCACTCTCTTCGAATGCCCTCTTTGCCAGCGTGTTTTTGATAACATGGAACTCGCCGCCGGTATCTCGAATCTCTTTGCGGAGATTGTTGATATCTTTGACAGACAAATCATGGTAGTTTGCCAGGACCAATCCATCACTCTCGGCAACCCATTTCTTGTATTGCTCTACGAGTTCTTCCTTTTGCTTTTTTGAAATAGCCAAAGTATTTCACCTCCTTCAAATCGGGTTCAGTTCTGCTTAGATAACAAAAAGTCTTTATCTAACCAGCAGATAAAGACTTTTAAAAATCCGGGGATTTCGAAGCTCTACCTGGGCTGGTAATTAAGTTTTCTAGGAAAACACCAGCTTTCTCTGGTAAACAAGTATTTTGTTATTAATAAATGTATAAAATGAAAATCTTATTCGAATTCCATTTCTGATGCAAGTATTGGGTCCACGATAATGCCGGGCCCCATACTTGTTGCTACTACAACCTTCTTGATGTAGACACCTTTGGTAGATGGTGGTCGGTTGCCCACCAGCGACTCCATCAGAGCACTCATATTATCATGTAACTGCTCAGCTGTGAAGGATACCTTTCCAATCGGTACATGGATATTGGCTGTTTTATCAACCCTGTATTCGATCCTGCCCGATTTAGATTCTTCGATCACCCGTGGAAGATCTTCACCGGGGATCATAGTTCCTGCTTTGGGGTTCGGCATCATGCCCCTGGGACCAAGGATAGGGCCGAGGACGCCAACTTTTCCCATCATATTGGGGGTGGCGATAGCTACATCAAAATCGAACCAGCCGCCTTTGATCTTATTGATCATATCATCGCCGTCAGCGATGTAATCAGCGCCAGCCTCACGAGCAGCAGCAGCGTCTTCCCCCTGGGCAAATACCAGAACCTTCACAGTCTTTCCCAGGCCGTGGGGCAGGTTTACCAGGTCACGAACGATCTGTTCAGCATGACGGGGGTCAACACCCAGCCGGACATGAAGTTCCACAGTCTCATCAAAATTGGCATAGGAAAGTTCCTTGGCCATTGTGACAGCTTCCAGCGGGGTATATTTATTATCGCGATCGACTTTTTCAAATGCTTCTGTATATTTTCTTCCGTGTTTTGCCATTTAAATCTCCTTGTGGTATTAGCGGATAATCTAATATCCTCCCACCAGAAATTATTTCTTTATCGTGATCCCCATCTGCTTGGCTGTACCTTCGATCTGGCGCATGGCGCCTTCGATATCAACCGCATTGAGGTCTTTCATCTTGGTTTGAGCAATCTCCCGCAGTTGGTCGCGGGTGATCTCAGCCACTTTCACCTTATTGGGTTCTGCTGAGCCCTTTTCAATACCAGCTGCTTTCTTCAACAAGACAGCTGCCGGGGATGTGCGCAGAACGAATTTAAAGGATCCATCAGAGAAGATGGTGATATCGGCAGGGATGATATCTCCCATTCGATCAGACGTCCTGGCATTATATTCCTTGCAGAAGGCCATCAAGTTGATGCCGTGTGCAGCCAGAGCAGGACCAATCGGTGGGGCAGGATTTGCCTTGCCTGCTTCAATCTGTAATCTTACGTTTGCTTTTACTTTTTTCGACACAATAATCTCCTTCGTGGTGTTAGCGGATTTTTATCCTCCCACAAATCTTAATGACTAGGCTTCCTCCACCTGGAGGAAGTCCAATTCAACCGGGGTTTCCCGGCCGAAGAAATTAACCATGACCCGGACTGTAGCCCGTTCCATGTCTATTTCCGCAACTTTTCCGTAAAAATCTTCAAAAGGTCCATCTACGATCCTGACACGTTCTCCAGTTCGGAAAGTGACATTAATGCGCGGGGATTCAGATTCCATCCGCTTGAGGATCTTGGCGACTTCTTCGGGCTGCAGGGCTGTGGGATCATTCCCCATACCTACAAATCCAGTCACACCAGGAGTGTTTCGGACCATATACCAGGACTCTTCAGTCAGGATCATATAAACCAGGATATATCCCGGGAAGACTTTCTTTTCAACTGTCTGCCGTTCACCGTTTTTGATATTTACTTCATCTTCCGTTGGAACAACAACATCGAAGATCAGATCATCCATACTCATGGACTCAATTCGCTGCATGATATTATGGCGTACTTTGTCCTCGTTGCCAGAATAACAATGGATCACATACCAAGCCCTTCCATCGTCCGCGACAGGATCTTCATGACCGGATGCCGCAGCATAGGGATCAACCGGAGCGGCGTCTTGATAAACAGACGCCGAGGCATAAGGATCATTAACAATGGGGTCCGTTTTAACTTCTACAACTTCAGTCAGGAGCTCTTCCTCGATCACAACGGGGTCAGCCTGTTCCTGTTGGCCTTCTTCGATTTTCGGCTCAATCAAATCGTCAGCAAAATCATCTTCCAGATCTGGGTCAGATTCCACTTCAGCTTCAGCGTCAACTTTCGGTTCGGGTTCAGGTTCAGGTTCCATTACAGGCAGCTCTTCCAGAATCTCAAGGGGAGCTGATCCAAGGTCCGGAGCATCAATTTTCATATCCGCTTCCGCTTCCTGTTGCTCTTCTTCAGGTTCCTGATCTACTTCTAAAAGTTCAGGATCAACAACCTGGGTTTCACCTTGAGGTTGTTCCTGTTCCGGCTCTGGTGCAGGTACCGGTTGAGGATCGCTGGAAAGCGGCTCTATTTCTTGCAGCTGGTCTTCGTTCTCGTTTATATCCATAATCTAATCATCCAAGAGCAGACGGGGCGTTTCTAGACGCTCAGTATCAAACCGAATAACTGGGTGAAAACATAGTCCAGGAGGCCCAGGAATGCTCCCATCGCAAAGATCACGATGATTACAACTCTGGTCAAATGGATCGCTTCTTCCCGGGTTGGCCAGGAAACTTTTTTTAGCTCTGCCATAGTCTCGCGGTAAAACTTGCGAATACCCTTTTGTTGTTTTTTTTGTGCAGCCACATCAAACTCCTTTTACGTCCAAAACGCCGCCTGTTGAGACGGCGTCAAGCAAATGAAATAGGCAGGCCAGGTAGGAATCGAACCCACAACCCCCGGTTTTGGAGACCGGTGCTCTGCCAAATTGAGCTACTGGCCTAGAGTCTGGCAACAGGTGATCGCCTTTGTGATAACACTTGGGCGATCACCATGTTTATCCTTACTTCGTTTCTCGATGCAGTGTATGTTTCCGACATCTGGAGCAGAATTTGTTAAGCTCCATGCGATTCGGATCATTTCTCTTATTCTTTTCAGACGTGTAATTCCGTTCATTGCACTCAGTGCATTCCAGGGTGATTACCGGTCTGATTCCTTTTTTTCTTGCCATATTTAAAATCCTGTTCCAATAATTAGGAAAGAACTACTCCAGGATCTCAGTGACCACGCCGGATGCAACCGTCAGACCACCTTCTCGAATAGCGAACTTTCCGCCTTGCTCCAACGCGATGGGAACGATTAATTCCACTTCCATATTCACGTTGTCTCCAGGCATTACCATCTCCACACCTTCTGGCAGGGTGATCGTTCCTGTCACGTCGATGGTCTTGATGTAGAATTGCGGTCGGTATCCAGAGAAGAACGGTTTATGCCGTCCACCTTCTTCCGGTTTCAATACCACGACCTCAGCTTTGAATTTTGTGATCGGTTTGACACTCTTCGGTTTGGCTACTACCATTCCGCGTTCCACTTCTTCTCGACTCGTTCCACGCAGCAGCAGACCTACGTTGTCTCCAGCCTGCCCTTCGTCCAGGATCTTGTGGAACATCTCAACCCCGGTCACCACGGTGTTCATGATCTGATTCTGCAGACCCACGATCTCTACCGGATCTCCTGTGTGGATAATACCGCGATCGATCCTGCCGGTCACCACCGTCCCGCGCCCCTTGATGGTGAACACATCTTCCACCGCCATAAAGAACGGTTTGTCCACTTCCCGGACCGGTTCCGGTATGTATTCGTCCACCACTCGCAGCAGTTCTCGAATGCTCTCGTATTCAGGAGCATCCAGATCTTCGCTTGTGCTTTCCAGCGCTGCCAGCGCGCTGCCTTTCACGATCGGGGTCTCGTCTCCAGGGAAGCCGTACTCATTCAACAGCTCCCGCAGTTCCAGCTCCACCAGCTCTAACAGCTCGGGATCGTCCATCTGGTCTACCTTGTTCAGGTATACCACTACGCTGGGCACTTCCACCTGGCGGGCCAACAGCAGGTGCTCACGCGTCTGCGGCATCGGGCCGTCGGAGGCTGCCACCACCAGGATCGCACCATCTACCTGCGCTGCACCGGTGATCATGTTTTTAATGTAGTCACGGTGTCCGGGCATATCCACGTGGGCATAGTGCCGGGCCTCGGTCTCGTATTCCACGTGGGAAATACTGATCGTGATCCCGCGCTCTTTTTCTTCCGGCGCTTTGTCGATCTCGTCAAACGCCATGAAGTCGCCAAAACCTTGCATCGCCGCCACTTTGGTGATCGCCGCTGTTAAGGTCGTCTTCCCGTGGTCAATGTGGCCCATTGTGCCCACATTCACGTGCGGTTTCGTTCGTTCAAATTTCTCTTTCGCCATAATTCCTCTCCTTAAAATACATGTTCAAAAAGGATTCCTGTGCCAGTACCAGAGCCCCCGATGGGAATTGAACCCATGACCTCATTCTTACCAAGAATGCGCTCTACCCCTGAGCTACGAGGGCTGGCTTCTCACACAACTACAAGCTCCAGAAGAACAGAACTTCTGCAGCTCGAAGTTAAGGTGGGCGGAGAAGGATTCGAACCTCCGTAGGCGTTTGCCAGCTGATTTACAGTCAGCCCCGTTTGGCCACTTCGGTATCCGCCCAGATTATCAATTGTTATTATTGAGCCAGGCCCAATAACAGGAGCCGACGATGGGACTCGAACCCATGACCTGTCGCTTACAAAACGACTGCTCTACCGATTGAGCTACGTCGGCACAGGTGCCATCTATTCCCCGTTCCAGCCAAGGCATTATATCAGATGGAAATAAGCGAGGCAAGTGCACAGCCGGCGTCATCGACAGAGCAAAATCTTATCAGCTTTCAGGTCTACCGTCAATCCTTCCATTCAGTCCAGCACCCCTTGATAACCCCTGGCCTGCCAGATCAAATACAGCGCCACCGATCCCGCCACAGAAGCATTGAGAGAATCGATTTTTCCCCGCATGGGAAGTTTCAGCAGAAAATCACAGGAATCCTTCACCAGGCGGCGCATGCCTTCCGCTTCACTGCCAACAACTACAGCCAACGGCCCACTCAAATCGACCTTGTCAGGAGGCTGGGCTTCAGGACCGCCTTCCAAGCCCACTACCCAGAGTCCTTCTTCCTTTAAGTATGTTAAGGTCTGAGCTAGGTTGGCCTGGGTGATATTCAGATGCTCACTTGCTCCTGAAGAAGCGTTCACCACCGCTGGTGTTACTGTGGCTGTCCGGCGATACGGCAGTACCAAACCGTGCACGCCCACCTGTTCAGCCGTGCGGATCAAAGTGCCAAGGTTCTGGGGATCTTTCAGGGTATCCAAAAGCAGGATCAGGGGAGGTTCATTGAGTTTCCGGGCACCCTCCAGGCTCAATCCCAGGTCAGCATACTGGTATTCATCTACCTGAAGAGCTATGCCCTGGTGGTGGCTGTTGATTCCCTGCAGAGTTTCGCGAGCAACCTGAGAAACCGGGATAGACAGATCTTTCGCCAGGCGGAGGATATCCCCCAATCGGCCATCAGTCTGAATACCCTTGGCCATCCGGAGCTGATAGGCTTTCCGCCGCCTGGCTCTTAATACTTCATATACCGGGTTTCTACCCCAAATCCATTCTTTCATTTGTTTATACCGGGGAAACCAATTCCACAATTAGGTTCTGGTTATTTCCAGTGCCAGGTTGTACCCTGGGCAGTGTCTTCCAGGGCGACATTCAGCTCTTCCAGATTATCACGCACCAGGTCCGACAGCTCCCAGAGTTTTTCCTCCCGGAGTTTCATCCGGATCTCTATCAGAAGGTCGATAAAAGCCTCTGCTTCTCCGCCCTGTATTTCCTCCATAGAAAGATCCAACCCGAGAACTCCAGTCAGTTCATTGAGGGTTGACTGAGCTATGTCAAGAGACTCCTGATTAGCGCCTTCATCACGGGCCAGGTTAATGGCTTTCACAAGATCAAACAGATGGCCCATAGCGCTGGCGGTATTAAAATCATCATCCATGGCTGCCAGGAATGATTCCTTGGCCAGAAGAGATTGCTCTTCTAATTGGGCAGCGCCATTCCAACCATCTTTTGGCAGGGAAGGCTTTAAAGCAGATCTTAATCTCTTCAGCGCCTTTTGGGCATGTTCAATGGTTTCTTCGTTAAAAGTCAACGGGCTGCGATAGCTGGAATTCAAGATCATCATCCGCAGAACCCTAGCATCATATTTCTCGAGGAAACTGTCAATTGTGACCAGGTTGCCAACCGACTTGGACATCTTGGCACCGGAAAGCTGCATCATTCCGTTATGCATCCAGTAGGTGGCGAACTGTTTCCCGAACATAGCTTCACTTTGAGCGATCTCATTTTCATGATGGGGGAAGATCAGGTCATTGCCGCCACCATGGATATCGATCTGTTCTCCCAGGCAGGTATGGCTCATCACTGAGCATTCAATATGCCAGCCCGGCCGGCCGTTTCCCCAGGGGCTGGGCCAGCTCGGTTCTCCAGGTTTGGCCCCTTTCCAGAGAGCAAAGTCCATGGGATGTTCTTTGCGTTGATCGACATCGATCCGGAAGCCGGCTTCCATATCCTCGATTTTCCTGCCGGATAATTTCCCATAACCCGGGAATTTATTTACCCTGTAATATACATCTCCATCTTTGGGATAGGCAAAACCTTTCTCCACCAAATCCGCCACACCCTCAATAATGTGATTCATTTCAGCGGTTGCCCGAGGATACTCGGAGGCAGGCAGAATATTAAGGTCCTTCAGATGCTGATCGAATTCATCGATATACCGCTGGGCAATCTCCATGGGATCTACACCTTCCACCATAGCCCGCTGGATGATCTTGTCATCCACATCAGTATAGTTAGTCACATGCCTGACCTCAAACCCGCGGTACTCCAGGTAGCGGCGGACAATGTCAAACACCAGAGCAGACATGGCATGACCTACATGGGCTTTGTCATAAACAGTGGGACCGCAGACATACATGGACACTTTGCCCGGTTCCAGCGTCTTAAATGGTTCTTTTTCCCTGGATAAAGTATTGTAAATTTGGATTTCCATGGTATATCCCTGATTGGGTGTTAGATTTCGTCTGGCTTGGCAAAGATCATCCGGCCGGCCGCAGTTTGCAACACCTTTGTCACAGTGGAACGGATGTCTTCATTCATATATTCCTTGCCATCTTCCACCACAACCATGGTGCCGTCCGACAGGTAACCAACTCCCTGGCCGCGTTCCTTGCCTTCCTGGATGATCTTCACTTCAACAGCCTCACCCGGCAGCAATACAGCTTTAACAGAATTAGCCAGCTCATTGATATTCAGGACCGCTACACCTTGAATTTCAGCGACACGGTTGAGATTATAGTCATTCGTCAGAATAGGACAGCTTAATTGACGGGCCAGAATGACCAGTTTACTGTCCACTTCCCGAGTGCCCTCCACATCGATATCACTGATGCGGACCGGGATAGTTTTAGATTCCTGCAGATCTGCCAGGATTTCCATCCCGCGCCTGCCGCGCTGCCGTCTGAGTCCATCAGCAGAGTCAGCGATGTGCTGCAGTTCGTCCAATACAAAACGGGGGATCAACAGCTCACCTACCAGGAATCCCGTCTGGGCGATATCAGCGATCCTGCCGTCAATGATCACACTGGTATCCACCAGGATGACCCTCTCCGGCTCTCGATCACTCCCGCCCCGGTCTGATAAGGGAAAAACCCGGCCGCTGAACAGGGAAAAGATATCATTACGCCTGGAGACAAAAACCGCCACGCCTATATAACCAAATAACAAAACGCCAATGAACGGGAATACTTCTCCCAGGAATGATGGTAATTTGGACAGAGGGATTGACATCAAGGCCGCGATAACCAGGCCGATAAAAAGACCAATCAGACCGGAGCCAAGCGTTCTGGATTCCAATTGATTTAACAAGGAACGCAAGGATGAAACTGGTCTGGTGGTAATCAGGGGAGTAATGACCAATCCAAATAACGCTCCAACCAATCCAAAGATAACTGCACCCTCTTCTAAAGTGATTGTGGTTATATTGGCCAGATCAACGCCAAGATATCCCCCCAATAACCCAAAAACGATCATACCTACAATACGTGAAATAAAATCAAAACTCATTACTCCCCTCCTTAAATAAAAATAGCGGTCACAATATCAATGTGCTCGCCAAACGAATCCTGTTTAAGAGAGGAACAAAATGCCAAGAAAGAGTTAGACTGCCTGTTTTTTAATCCTGATAATCGAAAAAGTAATCATAATGGCAGATAACAAAAAGATAATGGCAAAATAAGTCCGGATGATCCATTTGGCAGAGCCAATAAATAATTTCGTTATAATCATAGCATGCCCGCCAAACCAAGTCAACACTCTCAGAGGAAAGTTCCTTTCCTTAACAAATTTCTTATACACCCTCTTTGGCACCCAGAAAATGAGCAGGCGAACGGCTGTAACTAAGGCTGGCGTGGGATGTTCTATCGTATAATAAAAAGATAATTTAATCATAATCTCTGGAGGTTGGCATGGAAGATAAAAAATACAAAAAGATCATCAATGCCTGGGCAATGTATGACTGGGCGAACTCGGCTTTTGCTACCACCATCATGGCAGCCATCCTGCCCATCTATTATCGAGCAATTGCTGAACCGATCTTAACCGGAAATCAAATTACCTCTTACTGGGCTTATACAAACTCAATTGCATTGTTGTTAATAGCAATCATCAGTCCAATCCTGGGAGCAATGGCAGATTTTAAAGGTTATAAAAAACGCTATCTGACGATTTTCGCCCTGGGAGGAATAATTGCCACTGCCTTCATGTTCTTCTTAACCACTGGGGATTATTTGTTGGCATCAAGTTTATTTATTCTCGGCAATATTGGTTTCGCAGGTGCAAATGTATTTTATGATTCCCTGCTACCCCACATCGCTAAAAAGGATGATATCGATCAAATCTCAACCAAGGGATATGCCATGGGGTATGTGGGAGGCGGTATCCTGCTAGCTATCAACCTGGCCATGATCATGTTTGCACCTGACGACCTGACTGCCCTTATGACCCGGATCTCCCTGGCCAGTGTGGCAGTCTGGTGGCTGGTCTTCACTATTCCCCTTTGGAAGAATATTGCTGAACCTCCCCGCAAGATATTCGAGGGTGAAATGGATTCCAATCCTATTAAGGCAGGATTTCATAGATTGGGAGAGACCTTTAAGGAAATTCGCAAATATGGGGATCTATTTAAATTCCTGATCGCTTTTTGGCTTTATAACGATGGAATCGGTACTATCATAAAAATGGCTACAACCTATGGTGATGAAATTGGTATTGATTCCACTTCCTTAATAATCGTTTTGTTAATTGTGCAGTTCGTCGGTATCCCCTTCTCGTTTGCTTTTGGTTGGCTGGCGAAAAAGATCGGTACCAAAAAATCGATCTATCTCGCTCTGAGCGTTTATGCTTTGATATCCATTGGTGGATATTTTATGAGCAATGCAACCCATTTCCTAATTCTGGGTTTTGCTGTAGCAATGGTCCAGGGTGGATCGCAGGCCTTAAGTCGTTCCCTCTACGGAAGAATGGTTCCCAAAGCGCAGTCTGCTGAATTCTTCAGCTTTTTCAGCGTTAGTGGGAAATTTGCAGGAATGTTCGGCCCGCTGGTCTTCGGTCTGGTCAGCCAGTTATTTCAAAACAGCCGGTTGGGAATCGTATCTCTAATCGTCTTCTTCATCTCCGGCGGTTTGCTGCTTACCCGAGTCGATGAAGAAAAAGGCATCAGGACCGCTCAGGAAGCTGATGCCCTGGTAGTTCAGGAAGTATAAACTGCATGCCTGTACAACAAGAGCATAACAAACTCCTCCAGCAGCAGGATCTCTTCAGCCGCATCGCTTCCAGGTATGACCTGGTAAATCATTTGATGACAGGTTGGCAAGATAAACACTGGAGGAGATTTGCTGTTAAAAAGCTCGAGCTTCCGCATTCAGCTATTCTGCTGGATATTGGCAGTGGCAATGGCCAGATCGTCCGGGAGGCTGGCCGCCAGTATCCAGACAGTATCTGTATCGCGGCCGACCTGACATTGGCAATGATGGCTGTCGGGCAGGGAAAGAAGTTTCCTGTCCAGGTCCATTGGACGACCGCCGATGCCAGTCTGCTGCCCTTCCAGGAAGGGATATTCGATGGTGTCATCTCCGGGTTCCTGATCAGGAACCTGGAAGATGTGATGAATGGGTTAAAAAACCAGTATCGCATCCTAAAAACCGGTGGTAGAATTGCAATCCTGGACACTACAAAACCATCCAAACATTTTCTGGCGCCCATCATTCGCTTTTATATGACTCACATTATTCCAATCATCGGCGGTTTATTTACCGGCAATAAAAAAGCCTACTCCTACTTGAATAAATCCACTGAAGGCTTCTTGCGGGCTGAGGAACTGGCCGCTTCTCTGGCATCAGCTGGATTTAAGAAAGTTGCCTATCAACAATTTGCTTTTGGCATGATCACCGTGCACTGGGGTGAAAAATGAACGCTATCCAACCTTCCGCCCAGGCAGCTGAACGAGGTGAACCTTCTTATATCTGGAGAGCCGGCCAGCAGCGCAGATTGGAAATGGTCAAAACCGCTGCTGGCGCCAGGATCCAGGGCAGGCTGCTGGAAAATGGCTGCGGTATTGGTTTATACCTGGAGCACCTATCCCCTCTGGGGTGCGAGGTAATAGGCCTGGAATTCGAGTATCGTCGTGCCCTGGAAGCAAAAAAGGCGGCTGACAACGTACTTGGCGGCGCAGGAGAATTTTTACCTTTCCCGGCCAATAGTTTTGATCTGATCCTGAGCAACGAGGTTATTGAACATGTAGTTGATGATCAAAAAGCAATCCAGGAGATGGTCCGAACGCTGCTTCCCGGGGGGCGGATGATCATTTTCTGCCCAAACCGCTGGTATCCTTTTGAAACTCACGGAATCTATAGGCGAGGTGAATATCACTTTGGAAATAAATTCCTGGTCAATTATTTACCGCGGGACCTACGGAACCGGCTGGCGCCTCATGTCCGGGTCTATTCCCGGAGGGATTTACAGAAATTATTCCGTGACTTACCTGTCAAATTCATCACTCAAAAAGTGATCTTTGGAGGTTATGATAATATTATCGGCCGGTTCCCCCGACTGGGACGCTGGTTGAGAGCATTCCTTTATTTGATCGAAAAAACACCACTCCAGTTCCTGGGTTTATCCCATTACTGGGTTGTGGAAAAAACTGAAGGAAGTAAAACATGATCGATAACATTGAAATTCTTGTCGGCAATCAACTCCGGGAAAGGGGCTGGCGGCTGGCGATCGCGGAATCCTGCACAGGCGGATTAATTGGTCACAGGATCACCAATATTTCCGGTTCCTCCACCTATTACCTGGGCAGCATCACTGCTTATGCCTACCGGGCAAAAGTACGCCTGTTGGGAGTCTCCTGGGATACGCTGGAAAAATTTGGCGCGGTCAGCGAAGAAACTGTAACCGAGATGGCCAAAGGTATCCGGCACGCATTGGCAGCTGATATCGGATTATCCGTCAGCGGGATCGCTGGCCCTACAGGAGGAACACCTCAAAAACCTGTTGGTTATACCTGGATCGGGTTAAGCACACCAAAAGGGATCTGGACCCTGCAGCATAATGCTGGAGGAGACCGGATCGAGAATAAAAAAGAGATCGCCCAGGTGGCGCTGGAATTTTTGCACGAATTTTTGTCTACCGATGGAAAAGATTGACATTACCACACGATTCAAACGGGACGGCTCCCTGATCCCGATCGATTTTTCTCTGGAAGATCAAACTATCCAGATATTAAATATCGGACGCCAGTGGGATAACAAAGAGGGCAAACATATCCTGGTGATGGACTTCAGGGAAAACACTTACCACTTATTTTTCCAACTCAGAGACCTGAGCTGGTATTTGATAAGAGATATCAAACCCGGCCCAGATTCAGTTTAATAGGAGATATGATGAGCGATACTGTTCAAGATAATCTGGTTGTGAAACTGGACTATACCCTGATCGTGGATGAAGAGATCATGGAAAGCACCGATGATGGTGAACCGATCGAGTTCATCCAAGGCATCGGGCAAATTATTCCAGGGCTGGAATCCGCTTTATATGGAATGAAAGTTGGCGAGAAGAAAACAGTTGTCATCGAGCCAGAAGATGCATATGGCGATTATGACGAGGAATCGCTCGAAATCGCCCAAAAGGAAGAGTTCAGTGAGGAGATTCCCCTGGACGTGGGCACCTTTCTGGATCTGAGAGATGATGAGGATAATGTGCTGAGCGCCCAGATCATCGAGGAAGATGAAGATACCATCACATTGGACTTCAATCACCCCCTGGCCGGAAAAACCCTGACCTTTAAGATCACCGTGTCCGATTTGCGTCCAGCTTCCGAGGAAGAGCTTGAGCACGGGCATGTGCATTTGTAGAAAAAAGAAGTTTAAGGACTGAGTCCCTTGAAGGGACTCAGTCCTTAAAGTATATTGGCACTGGGGGATATTTATGCCAAGATAAAAAACCAAATTAATCTAGGGACGAAGTCCCTTTGAGGGACTTCGTCCCTGAAAATTTATGGCAAAGGGGGAAAGATATGCCAGTTAAGAAAGTAAACTTAATTCCAGGTTACTACTACCACATCTACAATCGAGCCATTTCAGATAATCTACTCTTTTTTGAAGAAAAGAATTACTGCTTTTTCATATCAAAAATCAAGAAATATCTTCTCCCAGAATCCGAAGTACTTGCATATTGTATGATGCCCAATCACTACCATCTCATCGTGAAGATTAAATCAAATCCATTTTCTTAATCGATGCATAAGTTAACACTCTCATATGTTGTATCATTTAACAAAACTTATCAGAGGAAAGGGCACTTTTTCAAGGCCCTTTCCAGAGAATCCATATTAAAGATCCTAATTATCTACTCCACTTGTCTCAATATATTCATCTAAACCCGGTGAGGGCAAATCTTGCCAGTACCTTATCAGAATGGAATCATTCAAGCGTCAGTGAATATATTGGTGAGAAAACAATAGATTTTATAAACCCCACAATTATCCTCGATCTGGTAAGCGAAGATATTTCGTCCACGCTAGCAGAACAACAACTCGCGTATCACCAATCATTACTATCTTGGCAGAAAGAAAATGCTAACAAAAAAAGGGAATGAGCCCTTAAGAAGGAGGGACTGAGTCCTTGGGAAGGACTCAGTCCCTAATCTCTAAAAGTTGATATTTTCTTGACTATTATTCTTCCACCACGTCCCCCGCCGCTACTGTAGTGAATTTCAATCCATCTCCGCTAACTTCCACCTGAATAGTATCCCCTTCTTGAAAATCACCGCTAAGCATAGCCAGCGCCAGGGGATCCTGGAGTTCTTTCTGGATGGTACGTTTCAGCGGGCGGGCACCGTAATCGGGGTCAAAACCCTGCTCGGCCAAGTATTCCTGCGCTTTCTGACTGACTTCCAGTT
>Ga0307419_10000317_pt1 | contig 23561 bp, 20 predicted proteins | sample SalMarWE160230MG_2_FD_202512 | JGI IMG/M metagenome (GOLD analysis project Ga0307419, IMG submission 202512) | Salt marsh sediment microbial communities from the Plum Island Ecosystem LTER, Massachusetts, United States - WE1602-30 | ecosystem: Environmental > Aquatic > Marine > Intertidal zone... | reverse complement strand
AGGCTTCGCTCCAGGTGCCGGGCATCGGCGCCAGGCGAGCCGCGAAGCGGCCCGCCTTCGCCACCGCGCACGCGTCGTAGGTGAACGCGACGAGCCCCGGGCCCAGCTGGTCGGGCCCGGGGTCGGAGCCGCCCGCCAGCCCGGTGATGGCCGCGCCGCCGACGGCGACCGCGCCCGACGCCCGAAGCGTGCCCCCGACGAACAGCAGTCCCTCCCAGCGAAAGCCGTCCTGCAGCACCAGGTCCCCCGTCACCACCAGCGCTCCACGACCGGAGCGGCCGGGGCCGGCGTCGAAGCGATCGGCCTGCACCAGGATGCCGGGCCACGGCTCGTCCGGAGCCGACGGCGGTCCCGGCCAGGGGTCGCCCGGGTAGCGTACGTCGAATGCCGCGTCGCCGGCCGCCAGCGCGGGCCAGTCGATCCCCGAGCCCGCGAGGAGCGTCTCCGTCGGGCCGGCCAGGGTGTCGGGCGTCCCCTCGGCCTGGAGCACCGCCGCCGCCTGCCCGTAACCGCCGGGCGGAAAGGCGGCTCCAGCGACTCCGGAGGGGCCGGCGCCCGCGCAGGCGCCGTCGGCACTCGCGGTGCCCGCGCCCTCGAGGAGCACGTCGGGTCCTTCCAGGACCGTCCCCGAGAGGGCGGTGAGAGCCGCGGGCGGCCGGAACGGCGCACGGTCGAGCATCGCGAGCCGGCGCAGGGTCCGGCCCGCTCCGTCGCGGCCGGACCGGTGCGAGCCGGTGGCCGACAGCCGGTACACATCGCGGAACGCGTCGGCCCGGACCAGTCGACGGGCCCACAGCCGGGCGCCGGTCCGCGGCGTGAACACGTAGGCCCTCTCCACGCTGTCCTCGATCGGGCCCGGCGGGCCGGCCAAGAAGGTGGCGAGGGCGGCCTGGGCGGCCAGGTAGGCCCTCACGCCCGCGGCCTGGGTGCGGGCCGCCGCTGCCTCCTCGCCGGCCAGGGCGAGACCGCCGGCCGCCAGGGCCGCGAGCCCGAGCAGGACGAGAAGCGTGACGAGGAGGGCGAATCCGCCCTGCCGATGCATGTGGCGCGGGGACATCGGGACCTCGCGGCCGGGGGTGACCGGGCCGTCCCATCGGAACGGCCGCCGGTCCGGAAGGTCCCGCCGCGCGTCAACGCCGCGCCATCGGAGGGCTACAGTCCGGAAGGCTCGCCCTTCTCGTGAGGCCGGTACATGATGACGCGGGCGCGCTCGAGCGTGATGAGGCCGCCCTCGATCATCCCATCCAGCTCGGGGAGGACCGCCTGGATGCGCTCCTCGGTGTCCACGACCTCGACCACGATCGGGAGGTCGAGGGACAGCCGCAGGATCTTGTCGGTGTGGAGGCGGGCGTGCGCTCCGAATCCGCCGATTCCCCGCAGCACCGTGGTCCCCGCGAAGCCCCGCTGCCGAAAGAGCTCCACCAGCTTCTCGTACAGGGGTCGTCCCGCGTGCCGGTCCGACTCCCCGATGAAGATCCGCATGAGGGTCCTCTCGCCCGCGAACCCGCGTTCGGCGGTCATGTGCCCATCCCGTGCCGCAGGATCGCTTCCGCCAATCCGAGACCGAGGAGGGTCGCGACCAGGGCGACCAGCACGCTCCCGGTCACGTACAGCAATCCGGAAACCATCTCGCCGTCCCTGAGGAGCGCGACCGTCTCGTAACTGAACGTGCTGAAGGTGGTGAACGCGCCCAGGAAGCCGATGGTGACGAGCGCGCGGAGGGAGGCGGACGCCGCCGTCCCCTCGAGGAATCGCGCCGCGAAGCCGAGCAGGAAAGCGCCGAGGAGGTTCACGGCGAGGGTGCCCCACGGGAATGCGGCGCCCGCCCATCCGTGGACCCAGCCCGAGAGCGCGTAACGGGCCAGGGCGCCGAGCGCCCCGCCCACCGCGATGTAGAGATAGAGAACGACCATCCGTGTCCTCCGCACCAGAAACAGAAGATCCTCCAGGCCGGGTGGCGACCCGGCCTGGAGGAGTCATCAGCCGCGGCGCGCCGCGGCGGTTCCGGCGGACTCCATCGCCAGTGAGCGTGTGGGCGGGAGGATGCGGCCTCGACCGGGGGCGGGCAAGGTGAGCGCGATCAGCCCGCCGCCGTCGCCACGGAGGGGAGCATGGGGAGGCGGCGGCGGACGTCTCGTCCGCCGTGCTTACGGCGCGCGGGCGAGGTCGGGATCGCCTGCGGCGAGGCCTCGGGTCCCGCCTCGGCCGGCTCGGCCGCGGGGAGTTCCGTCTGGATGGGGGCGGAGGTCTCGGTGCGCCGGCGTTGCAGCGCCTCGTACGCGTGCAGGATGCCCGCGACCTCCTCGTCGTACCAGCCGGCCAGGAAGTCGACCAGAGCGTCGATCGCCTCTTCGGTCCGTCCGAGTCGGTCGGCGGCCTCCACGTACTCCATCAGGTGGAGTCGGGCCTCCGCCACGAGTCCCTGCTCCAGGTTGAGATCCACCAGCGACCGGTGGGCCTCCAGCTCGTCGGGATAGCAGCGCAGGATTCGCTCCCAGACCGCCACGGCGTTGAGAGCGAGCCCCTCCTCGCGGTAGCGCCCGGCGGCTCGACGGTAGCTCGCCAGGGCCGAGCGCGAGTGGCCCAGCCGGTGGTGCAGGTCGCCGATCCTCACGTGGAGGAGCGGGTCGGCGGCCTCGCCGGCCTCCTCGGCCGTCCGCACGGCCCGGTCGTAGAGCTCCAGCGCCATGCCCAGCCGGCCCTCGGCCGCTTCGCGGCGCGCCTCCATCTTGAGCTCGCTTCGTTTCCGCATCGACTCCGCTTCCCGGCACCACGGCTTCGCCGCCCGCTCCGCCCGCCCCGGCGGGTCACGCCGGCGGCGGAGGATTCCAGAGGTTGATGGGCTCCCCGTAACATCAAGGTTCGTACCGGCGCGGCGCGGGCCACGACCCGAACGGAAGGATGCCGGAGCGACGGGCGGTCTTGCGTTGGAGAGGAGGGAGGTGCGACCGGCCGGCCGCGGTGCCCGGCTCGCGCATGTGGCGAGCCGGCTCGCATTTCGCAACGTGGGCGGGAGCCTCGGGGCCGCTAGTCCCGGTCGCTGTTGAACGTGTCCGCGACCGCCTTCCACCCGCCATCGGCCTGACGTCGGTAGACGGCCAGGTACTTTCCGTAGTCCTGCAGGAGCGCTCCGTGGCGTGGCCGCAGGATGCTCGTGTACCGGCCCACCTCGTAGGCCAGCGCCCCCGAGCTCTCGATGTGGACGGGCTCCAGCTCCAGCTCGAGGAGTCCCTCGTCGGGTCGCGCTCGCCAGTATTCGAGCAGGGCTCCCGTGCCCCGGACCTCTTCCCGGTTCGGGGGCATGAAAACGGCATCGTCCGCGTAGAACTCGCGGACCATGGCGTCCATCTCCTGGTCGCGGATCCTGCGCACGCGCCGCCGCGTGGCCTCCCGGATGGCCGCCTTCGGATCGTTGTCATGCTCGGGCATGGGGGGCCTCCTGGCGTCGAGTGGGGGGACGGGCTCAAGCTCGGCCGCGCGGGCTCCCCCCCGCAAGGAGCCGGCGGGTCCGCCGCGGGTGCTGACGGCAGCCTCCGTCCCCTCCCCCCGGGACCGGCGGCCGAGCGCCTCCGTTCCTTCCCGGCGTGGCGCCGCGGGGTTAGCCTACACGACCTCCGGTCGCCGCGCGCGGCCGGTCGCGGTCCGGCCGCACGCCGGATCGCCCTCCGAGTCCGAGCGCCGGGAGGATCGATGTCCACCCAGCCGAGCGCAGCGGTCGAGGCGGCCTCGCCGCTGGTCGACCGGCGCCTGGAGATCGAGACGCCCGAGCGCGTGGCCGTCGGCTTCGCGCTCGCGGGGCCCGGTTCGCGCTTCGCGGCCTTCGTGCTGGATGGCATCCTCCTCGGCTCGGTCCTCCTGGCCGTCAGCCTCGCGCTCATCCTCCTGTACGGGGCCACCGGAATCGGCTCGGAGAGCGTTCTCGGCGCCGCCCTGGTCGCGCTGTGGTTCGGACTTCCGTACGCCTACTTCGTCTACTTCGAGGGCTTCCGCGACGGGCAGACGCCGGGAAAGAAGCGACTGTCCCTTCGGGTGGTCCACGACGGCGGCTATCCAATCACGCTGCGCGGAGCGGCCATCCGGAACCTGCTCCGCATCGTCGACATTCAGCCGATCCCGACCTGGCTCGTAGGGGGTGGGTTCATTCTCCTGCACCGGAAGGCGCAGCGGGTCGGCGACCTGGCCGCGGGGACGCTCGTGGTCCGCGAGCGCGCGACGGGCTTCGACCTGGACGCGGGGATCGTGGAGGCCGGCCCGCCCCGTCTCGGCGACGAGGAGTACGAGCTGCTTCGCCAGTATGCCGGCCGGAGGTCGACGCTGGATCGCCGCGCCAGGAAGCGGGTGGCGGCGAGCCTGGCATCGCACTTCCGCGCGGCGGGATACGACGGGGAGCGGGACGACGACGCGTACCTGGCGGGTCTGCACGCGGACGAGGCGGGGAGGCGCGCCTCCACGGAGCTGAGGGAGGTCACCGGCAGCCGCGAGGCGGCCGCCCTGGTCCGGCGCCAGCGGCGGCGCTGGGTGGAGTACCGGTCCGTCTACGAGGTGGCCCGCAAGCGCGGCCTCTCCGCGCTCCCCGAATCCCAGGTGTCGCGGTTCGTCGGCCTGTACCGGGAGGTGGCCGCGGATCTCGCCCGAGCGCGCACCTACGGTGGGTCTCCCGAGCTCCTGTACGCCCTCGAGCGCATCGTCGGTGCCGGGCACAACCTGCTCTACTCACGCCGCGGGCGCGGCCTGCGGCACGCGTGGCGTTGGGTCACGGCCGGCTTCCCGTCCCTCGTTCGGCGTCGGGCGTTCGTGATCGTCCTCGCGGCGCTCCTCCTGTTCGGTCCCGCCGCCGTCGCCGGCGTGTCGGTCGCGGTCGAGCCCGCCCGGGCGCGCCTCATGCTCCCGCCCCGCATGATCGCCCGGGCGGAGGAGGGAGCCGACCGGATGCGGCGCGGGCTCGGCTACGTCGACGTCCCGACCACCGCCATGCCGCTGATGTCCAGCGCCATCGTCGCCAACAACGTCCAGATCTCCTTCGTCGCCTTCGCGGGGGGCGTGATCGCCGGCCTCGGCACGATCCTCATCCTGGTCCTGAACGGCATCTTCTTCGGGGCGACCGTGGGGCTGTTCCACTCGGAGGGCCTCGGTCTCTACCTGTGGTCCTTCATCCTCCCGCACGGCGTGGTGGAGCTGACCGCCATCTCGATCGCCGGTGGAGCGGGGCTGTGGCTGGGCTCGGCCCTGGTGCTGCCGGGACGCATGACGAGAGTCCGCGCGCTGGTGACGCGAGGCCGCGAGGCCGTGTCCCTGGCGGCAGGGGTGGTGATGCTCCTCGTGCTCGCCGGGCTCATCGAGGGCTTCGTCTCCCCCGGGCCCTTTCCGCCCGCTGCCAAGCTCGTGTTCGGGGGCCTCGTGGGCTTCGTCCTCTACTCCTACCTGGCGCTGGCGGGCCGGGAGGATCCGGGGGAGGCCGGTGGAGGGACGGGGGCGGCCGGCCGGCGCGAAGAGGCACTCACAGGAGGCCGCGGGCCTTGACCTCCAGGTAGCGACCCAGCGTCTCCGGGACCGCCGCCCGCGGGAGGACGTCGGCGACCAGCACGCCGCGGCGGCGCACCGCCGCCAGGGCGACGGCCCGCGCCTGCAGGAGCTCCTCGGCCGCCGCGCGCCGGTAGACCTCCTCCTCGCTCGTCGCCGGGTCGTCGGCCGCCGCCTCCAGCTCCGTGTTGCGGATGGCCACGACCAGCGGCAGGTGACGCCGCGCCGCCGAGGCCAGGTTGGCCAGGAGCGGGGCGGAGACGGCGGGATCCACCAGGTCGCTGAACAGGACCACCAGCGAGCGGCGGCGGAGCCTCCGACCCAGGAACCTGAAGACGGCCGGGTAGTCGGGCTCGGCTATCCGCGCCTCGACCGACCCCAGGATCTCCGCGATCCGCGCCAGCGACGTGCGGGCCGGTGGCAGGTAGGCCTGCACGCCGTCGGCGAACAGGAGGACCCCGACCGCGTCCCCCTGGCGAGCGGCCGCGTCGGCGAGGACGAGCGCCGCGGCCAGCGCGTGGTCCAACCGGTCGCGTCCGGCGATGCGCTCGCTCATGAGGCGCCCGGCGTCGATCGCCAGGAGCACGCTCTGGCTCCGCTCCGCCTCGTACTCGCGCACGATGAGGCGGCCATGGCGCGCCGTCGCCTTCCAGTCGATGCGCCGGGTGTCGTCCCCGGGGACGTACTCGCGCAGCCGCTCGAACTCGCGGCCGCCCTCCGGCCGACGCGTCGCCCGGACCCCGGGCCGGCGGCGGTGATGAAGCGCCAGGAGCCGGTGCCGTCGGAGGTCCAGGAGGCCGGGCTGCACCACCGTCGGGTCCGCGCGCCGCACCCGGAGTCGGCGCCAGACGAGCCCCAGGGGGCCCAGCAGGCGTACGTGCACGTCCCCGAGGGTCGTGCTCCCGCGCTCGGCGCCGCGCACGCGGTATTGGCGCCGTACGATGCCGCGCGCCCGAACCGCCTCCTCGAAACGGTCGGGTCCCTCGCGCTCCAGTTCCACGGGCAGGTCGTCGGTCCAGGCCAGGCGCCGGGCGGGGCCCCGGTTCTCGATTTCGACCCGCACCAGCGCGCTGCCGCCGAGCGGGATCCGGGCCGGGACCGTGCGGCGCACGATCGGCCGGCGGCCCACGTACGTCCCCACCGCGTCGACCACGAGCGCCGCCACGAGGAGGCCGTCGAGGACGAGGGCGGGTCCGGGGCCGGCCAGGAAGCCCAGGGCCAGGACCGCCACCACGACGACCAGGCGGCGAGAGGGAAGGAGAGGCACGGCCTCTCTCAGGCCGGCGCCTCGACGCCGGCCAGGATCTCGGAGAGGCGGGCCGCCGGGGTGAGTCCCTCCACCTCGGCCTCCGGCGTGAGCCGGATCCTGTGCCTGAGGACCGGGATCCCCAGCTCCTTCACGTCGTCCGGGACGACGAAGTCACGCCCCTCCAGGAGCGCCTGCGCTCGTGAAGCCGAGAACAGTGCCACGCCGGCGCGGGGGCTGGCGGGCAGGGAGAGGGAGGGGTCGCCGCGGGTCGCCCGCACGATGGCCACGACGTAGTCGCGGACGCGGGGCTCGACGTGGACCTCGGCCACGGCCGCGCGCAGCTCCTCGAGCGCGGAGCGGCTGGCGACTCTGCCGATCCCGAAGCTTTCGACGCGATCGGCCCGGAACCCGTCCACGTAGCGGTCCAGGATGCTGCGTTCCGCTTCCTCCGCCGGGTAGTCGACGACGATCTTGAGGAGGAAGCGGTCGAGCTGCGCCTCGGGCAGGGGGTAGGTCCCTTCGTGCTCGACCGGGTTCTGGGTGGCGAACACGGTGAACACGCCCGGCAGGGGGTGGGAGACTCCGTCGACCGTCACCTGTCCCTCCTGCATCGCCTCCAGGAGAGCGGCCTGCGTCTTGGCCGGGGCCCGGTTGATCTCGTCCGCAAGGAGGAGGTCGGCGAACAGGGGCCCCGGATGGAAGACGAAGGAGCGCTGGAGCTCGTCGAGGACGTTCACGCCCGTGATGTCGGTGGGCATGAGGTCGGGTGTGAACTGGATGCGCCCGAAGCGCACATCGAGCGTGAGCGCCAGGGCCCGCACGGCCAGCGTCTTGGCCGTCCCGGGCACGCCTTCGATGAGCCCGTGTCCTCCCGCCAGGAGCGTGATCAGCATCTGCCGGAGCACCGTCTCCTGCCCCAGGACGACCCGCTCGACCGCCGCGAGCGTCTCCCGGGCGACCCGCCCCGGCTCCCTCGACCCTTCGACCATCATCGTCTCACCTCCCTGATGACCTCGTCCACGGCGGCGGCCAGCGACACGAGGTCGCCGTCCTCGCCGCGATTCCACACCGTCTCCAGCTCGGAGCCCGATGCCCAGCGCTCGATGCCCGCCGGCAACCCGGGCTCCCGGATCCCCGGGAGCCGGAGGCCCAGCCGTCGGTACAGGCCCTGCGCCAGACGCGTCCGCGCGGTGCGTCGGGCGCCCGCCCGACGGTAGGCCTCCGCCAGGGCGCTCACGTGCTCCAGGGGCGAGCGCCGACGCGCCGGCAGTTCCGGCACCGGGGCGCCGAACCTGCGGGCCGAGAGCACGAGCAGGAGGAGGAGGGCGACGGCTCCCTGAAGCGCCGCGTGTCCGGGTCCGGTCCTCAGAAAGCCGAGCAGTGCCGTGAGCGGTCCAGCGCCCTCGCGGTAGCCCTGGTGGTACTCGTCGAACTCGAGGACCCGCCCGCCGGACAGCGCCCGCGCGGCCTCCCGGGCGAACAGCAGGCCGGCACCACCGTCCCTCAGCCAGTGGTTCGTCAGCGGCGACGCGTCGCTCCACGCGATCACGTGACCCCCACCCAACGGGAGCTCGATGATCGTGGCGCCGCCGTCCGCCCGCGCCAGGGGCCGGACGCGGACCGCGGTCCGGGGAGCCGGCGAGCCGGCGAAGGCGAAGCGGAAGCCGGGGATCCGGCCCACGTCGCGCCCGATGGAGTCGGCCGTGGCCTCCGCCGAGTCGCCCGACCAGGCCAGGGCCTCGAACGCGTTCAGGCTGTCGGGCGCGAGCGGGCGGAGCCGGAGCCCGAGCGAGTCGGCGAGGAGGCCCGCCCCGCCCCAGGCCTCCGCGTAGAGGAGCTCGCCCCCGGCGCGGACCCACCCCAGCACGCTCGACACCTCCCGGGGCGTGAGCTCCCGGCTCGGCGCGAGGATCACGGCGAGCCCGACCGAATCGGACAGCGGGTCATCGGCGTAGGAACGCATGCGCCGCGCGTCACGGAGGCCCAGCTCTCCGGCCAGCAGGTGAAGCGCGCGGGCACCGCCGGGAGCCGAGCTGAACGTGGTGGGGTGGGCCTCCCCCGCCACCCGGCTCACCCGGAGGCGTGTCGCCACCGCGAGGGCGAGCAGCGCCAGCACGGCCACCACCAGGATGGCGGCGTCCCGCCGGCTACCCATCCGGCTCCGCGCGGCCGGCTCCGGAGCCGCCTCCGGTTCCGGTCCGCGACCCGCCTCTGGCCGCGGTCCTCCCATCCCGTCCGCTCCTCATGCGCGCTCCAGGACCCGGTCGGCCGCCGCACGCAGCGAGCGCCAGCCCTCCGCCCGAGGGGCGCTTCCGAAGGCGATGGGGAGGAAGACCCGGAGGAATGCCTCGAAACGTCCACCCAGGTCCGGGTCCCGCGAGGCCTCGCGGCGATAGTCTCCCGGCGTCTTGGCGGCTTGGAAGCGCACGGCCCCCCGCCGGTCCAGCCGCAGCAGGACGGCGTGGTAGAGAGCGAGCGCCGCTTCCCGGAGCCTGCCGGCCGCCGCCGCCTCGCCCGCCGCCGCCTCCCAGGCCTCGGGGCCGCGATCCTCGGCACGCGGCCCGGCCGGGGGCGCCCGGTCCGGCTGGCCGGCCGAAGAGCGCGTCCTCCCCCGAAGGCGGAGGAGGAAGGCGCGGCTCACGTGCACCACGGCCACGACCAGGGCGACCACCAGCCACGCCACCACGAACCAGAACAGGAACGGCCGCGCGTGCTCGGATTCCAGGATTCGCAGTAGGATCGACTGCACCCACCCCGCGACGACATCGCGCACGTGCGACAGCCAGCGGAGCGAGGGCGGCGTGGTGCGCTCCCGGAATTCCGGTCGCGCGTAGATGCGGGCCAGGGCCCGCGTCACGCTCGAACGCGCGACCTCCTGGATGGGGGGCGCGATGAAGATGGCTCGAACCCTAAACGTCGGGGAGAGCGGATGTGCCGAGTTCGGCCGCGGCCGCCTCCAGGTCCGGGGCTTCGGTGCGGGCGCGGCGGTCCAGGTATAGGAGCGCCATGGTCGACACCAGGAAGGGCGTGGTCAGGGCGCCCGCCACCAGCTGGGCGGCCTGCTCGAGCGCGTGAAGCCACATCCCCGACTGAAGCGCGGCCTGCGGGTCGGTGGAGGGGAGAGCGAAGCCGGCCGCCGCTCCCGCCACCATCGTCAGCGCGATCATCGGCAGGTACGTGATGATCATGGTGACGATGATGACGCCCAGGATGCGCCATCGTCCGCCGCGCGACAGGGCGCTCGACCGCTTCAGGCAGTCTCCGACCCCGCGGCCCTCTACGACGGCCACCGGGACGACGGCGAAGAACATGGTCGCCAGGATGAGGCCGGGTACGAGGAACAGGAAGCTGCCGATCGCGATGAGCACGCCCGCGATCAGGGCCGCGCCGAGGACCCGCGGAAAATCCTCGACGGCGGAGTGGTAGATCTCGCCGGTCGAGGGCCTCGAGCCCTCGTAGCCCGCCATCGCCCCCCGGGTGATCGCTCCCCAGATGAAGGCCCCCGCCACGATCGTGTAGGGGACCATGAGGAGGGCGAGACCGCCAGCGGCCAGGTCGCCCCCCAGGCTACCGACCAGCATGGGGAGGACGAGCCACAGGAGCAGGGCCGGAAGCTGCGGGAGGAGCGCCGCCACGAAGAGGTTTCCGAAGTTGCGCCGGTAGATCGTGAAAGCGCCGTCCAGGAGCTCGCCGAAGCCGAACGGGCGGGGATCAGCCAGTTTCACCTCCATGCGCCGGGGAAGCGCCGCGGGGTCCATACCACGGGGCCGGCCAACGTAAAGCCGCAAATGAGCGGCCGGCAACAGGCGAAGATTGCCGTGGCCTTCACAACGTTGCCCCCTGTCATTACCATAAATTACTCAATCCAATACGCACGAGTGGGCTGGCGGCGCGGACCGCGCGCGGACGTTATCGTCGCCGGACCTCGTGCCATCCGGGAGGCCCCATGAAGCGTTCACGGACGGCGATCGTCGCGGTGGCGGGGCTCCTGACCCTGGTGCTGGCGGGCTGCGAGGCGGGCGAAACGGGTGGGGCAAACGAGGGGATGCAGCCGGATTCGACGGCCAAGGTCAGGAAGCCCCGTCCCGCGGGAGTCCTCGGAGGCCGGCGGCTGCCGCCTGGCGGCCCCCAGAGCCCGACGTGCAAGTCCTGGAAGAAGAAGGCGTTGACGGGCCCGATCGCATGGATCTCGGTTCAGGCCGGAGCCGTCTCGGTCCATCCAGACACCATCGTCCAGCCTGTGGGCTCCGGTGCTCTCCTGTGGGGGCTCGATCCAGGAACGACCGGGGTCGACAGCTTCGAGGTCAGCTTCAAGAAGGACTCCACGCCCCTCGCCGACACCGCCTTCCTCGGCGATTCGGGTGGCCTTGTCGGGGGCGTGGTTCGCTCCGGAGCCGACTGCGCATTCTACCCCTACAGCGTCAAGGTCTGGCGTGACGGAAACGACGACGCGCTGACGGCCGATCCCGGCGGTGACATTCAGCCGCGAACGTAGGGGATCAGCGAGGTCGTCGCCGCGCTATCGCGAGGCCTGCTTGCCGGTGCCGATGAGAGTCTGGAATCGGCGGTCGTCTCGGAGCGGCGTCCACCACCAGTCGTGGGCGATGTAACCGGGTGCCTTCCAGCCGTTCTCAACGCAGCGCCTCAGGAGAGCGAGCGCCCGATCTCGGTCCCCAAGCTGGAGCGCCACGTAGGCTTCGTAGTAGGGTTCCTGGGGCGCGTCGGGGTCGAGCGCCCGCGCACGGTCCCGCACAGCCCGGGCGCTGTCCCGGAGCCCCGCCCGGGCGAGCGTAGCTGCGACCATGAACCGTCCCGTCTGGTAGTGGCTCCCCCCGGTGCGGGCCTCAAGCCCATGGAGCAGCGACCAAGCGAGTTGAACGCGCCCCGGGCCGGGTGGCTGGGAGGCCACCACCACGAGCCGGAGACCCGGATAGGCCGGGTCACTCGGAAAAAGAGACTGCCCCTTCTCGAGGAGCCGGTCCGCCTGGTCCAGACGCTTCAGCTCGAGGGCCAGGCTCGCAGTGATGTAGAGGTAGTCGCGGTCGTTGGACAGGAACGCGTCGGACTCGAAAGCTCGCTGAGCCGCCAGTCGGGCTTCGTCGAACTCGCCCTGCTCGTCCAGCATGTAGGCGAGTCGGGCCCAGGCGGCCGCCATAGCCGGGTCGCGCAGGGTGTCCTGGAGGGTCGCCGCGCGGAGATCTCGTTCGGCCGCCTCGCGCCAGGCCCGAGTTTCCTCGCTCGAGAAGGTCCTGGGCTTGCTCAGGAAGTACTCTACGATGCCCTTCAGGGTGAGAGCGTGTGGCTCGTCTGAATGCGTGGCCAGGACCCGGTCGGCATCCGCGAGTCCCCGGCGCAGCTCCTTGGTGTCCACATCCGTGATCACCGGTGCCAACCGAGCCTGCTGCAAGGCCGTCCAACCGCGCTGGATGGTGGGAACGCTCCACTCCGGATCGAGGTGCTCCGCGACGGCCAGGAGCGAGTCCGTCGTCCGGTAGGCCCTGCGTGCAGCCGCGGTGTCGTCCGTGAGGCGCAGCGAGTCCCCGCCTTCCTTCACTCGCATGGCGATCTGGTAGAGCTTCCAGGCCTCGGGGTCGTGGGCGCCCTCGTGTGCCTCCTGGAGCCGCACCTCCCGGCCGAGCTGGCGTCGTAGGGAGCTCGCCACGTCGGCAGTGACGTCGTCGAGCAGGGCGAACAGGTCCTCGGCCGGCCGCTGGACCTGGAGGCTGGGCAGAGTGGAGCCCGAAGCCACGTCGACGAGCTGCACGATCACCCGCACCTGGTCGCCGGAGCGCTGAACGCTTCCCTCGACGACGCTGCCTGCGCCCAGGGCTCGGCCGATGCTGTCGATCGAGGCCGGATGGCTGCGGAACGGCTTGACGCCGTTGAGCGAGACCACCGAGAGACCCTGCACGTGGCTGAGTTCGTGGATCAGGCTCTCCGTGAGGCCGTCGGCCAGGTATCCGAGGTCGTGCGACTCGCTGTTGTCGTCCAGGTAGAGGACCGCCACGCGCGTTGGGTCGAGGCGGGCGGCGCCAGACGTCCGTCCCCCCGTCGTCATCGATCGAGCTGCCGTCGTATCGGCTGCCGCTGCTCGCGAGGGTCGGAGCCACATTTCGCGCGCCCCCAGTGCCAGCACGCCGACGAGCGCGAGCACGGCGGCTCCCAGAACGACCCTGGATCCCCGACCGAGTCCGCCTCCCGAACCCGCATCGGTCGGCGTCCTCCGGATCCCGTCCGGCGTGAGCTCGAAGGCCCATCCGATCACCAGCACGACCGGCAGCGCGAGGATGGCCAGTACGATCACCAGCCTCAGGGCCCAGGCGGGGAGCAGGAGGGATGGGAAGGTGATGGCCGCGACCTGGATCACGATCCAGGCCACGACCAGGTACACGGCCGCCACGCGGAGAACGTGTCGGCGCCCGAGCTCCGAAATCAGCCGGCGGAAGAAGGACGGGGAATTCGGCATGTCGATGGAGCGCCTCAGGCTGGAGGAGCGGTGCCCCGAAGCCCCATCATCCACGCTCAACTTGAGCGACTCGTCCAGGCCGGACAAGGCGCGGCCTGCGCGGAGTCGCCGTCGAGAGCGCGCAGGCTTGCCCGCCGCCGGCCACCTCCGGCGGCAGCAGCCTTCAGCCGAGCGTCACGCCCGGTCGGACCCTTCGCCTGAGGCGGCGATCGATCAGCGCTCCGCCGACAGCGCCTCCAGGCCGCGGTTCTTCAGCTCCGCGTTCACGGCCGCGAGCTCCTTCGACATCGTCCCGTCCAGCCGCGAGATCTGCGTATCCAGCTCCTGCTTCAGCTCGCGGTAGACGCGCTCCTGCGCGTCCGTGGGCCGGGCGTTGCCCGTCTCGAGGCTGCGCCGCAGCGCCGCCAGCCGGTTGTTGAGCTTGATGGGGAAGTTGAGCGGGTCCTCGACCGCCCGGTTCTGGACCTGGTAGAGCGCCTCCTCCACGTCGGCCTGGCTCTGGACGAGCGCCTTCGCGGCGTCGGCCAGCTTGGGCGCCTTGCCGCTCGCCGCCTGCACGGCCCCCTCCGCCTCCTGACGCGTCACCCACGACTCGCCCTTGCCGCCGGCGCCGGCGGTGGTGTCAGCGGCGAGGAGCGAGTCACTCCCCGTCACCTTCGCCAGGCGCTCCACGAGCTGACGGCGCAGGGATCGCACCTGGATGACGGCCCGGTTGGCCAGGTCGGTGGCGTCGCGGATCTTCGAGGCGAGGTCGAACTCGGCCTGCAGATCGGCGGCCGTCACTCCCTTGAGGCGCGGGTCCATCTCCAGCGCCAGGTCCCGCGTCTGCGTGTGGCCTCCCACCGTGAGGCGCACCTGGTAGCGGCCCGGAGGCGCCAGCGGCCCGCGCGTCGGGTTCCCGCTCCAGATCACCATGCCGTCGAACTTCGTGGCGCCCGGGTACCGGAGATCCCAGGTGAAGCGATTGAGCCCCGCCTTGGCCGTGGGCGCCTCCGGCTCGCGCGAGCCGTACGCGCTCTCGGCGGTCGAGTCGGGCGCCGCCTTCTTCTTCGGTGGGCCCGTGAAGGTCCGCACCACCTGCCCCTGCGCGTCCAGGACCTGGAGGGTCACCGAGTCGGCCGCCGAGGCGAGCGCGTACTGGATGGTGGCGCCGCCCGCGCCGTAGGACGCCCCGAGGGTGCGGCGGACCGCGTCGGCAGGCTGGAACAGGTGCATCGCCTCGCCGGAGGTCTCGCGCGTCGCCTGTCGCAGCGGGCCGATGTCGTCCATGACCCAGAAGCCGCGGCCGTGCGTCCCGAGCACGAGGTCGTTCCCCTTCAGCACGAGGTCCCGGACCGGCGTGTCGGGGAGCCCGCCCGCGCTGTCGCCCGCGGCCCCGGCCGGGCGGAGCGGCTGCCAGTCGGCCCCGTCGTCCGGGGAGATGAACACGCCGTGCTCGGTGCCGACGTACAGGAGTCCCGCGCGCTCCGGGTCCTCGCGGATCACCCGCGTGGGCCCGCGCAGCTCCTTGCCGATCCGTGTCCACGTCTTCCCGTAGTCGTGCGTCTTCCACAGGTAGGAGCCGCGGTCGTCCATCTGGTAGCGGTTGGCGGCCATGTACGCGGTTCCCGGGTCGTGCCGGGAGGCGTCGATGATGCTGACGCGGGTGAACTTCGGCAGGTCCGGCGGGGTGATGTCGGTCCAGTGCGCGCCGCCGTCGCGCGTGAGGCTCACCTTCCCGTCGTCCGACCCGGCCCAGATCGTCCCCTCCTCCAGGTACGAGGGCGCGACGGCGAACACGGTGGCGTAGATCTCGGGACCGTTCATGTCCATGGTGATCGGTCCACCCGTCTTCCCGAGCGTCTTCGGGTCGGCGTAGGTGAGGTCCGGGCTCACCTTGGTCCAGCTCTGCCCCTCGTCGCGAGTCCTCCAGATGTGCTGGGAGGCGATGTAGAGCGAGGTGGAGTCGATCGGGTCGATGACGATCGGGAACGTCCACTGCCAGCGCTCGCGGAGGGCGTCGGCGGGCTCGCCCGAGAAGAATCGCGGGTCGGGCTGGATGTCGCGGACCTGGCCGTTCGAGCGGTCGTAGCGGGTGAAGATCGCGCCCTGCGTCCCGGCATAGAACACGCCCCGGTGCTTCAGGCTCGGGGTCACGTAGCCGCTCTCGCCGCCGGCCACCGCGTACATCCACTGGCCCAGGTCCTCGTCCGGCGCGTGCATGTTGCCCCAGTCGTCGCTGGCCACGCAGGCGGTGGAGTTGTCCTGCTGCGAGCCGCAGATGTGGTACGGGTAGTCCCCGGTCGTGGAGACGTGATAGAACTGCGCGGTGGGGAAGTCGAGCTCCGTCCACGTCTTCCCGCCGTTCACCGTCACCGCGCCCCCGCCGTCGCTCCCGTTGATCATGCGGTCGGGGTCGCCGGGGGCGATCCACAGGTCGTGGTAGTCCCCGTGCGGTGTGTCGACGCGCTTGAAGGTGACGCCGCCGTCCCGGCTCCGGAAGAAGCTCACGTTCCCCGCGTACACCGTGTTGCGGTCGTTGGGGTCGGCGAAGATGTCGCTGAAGTAGAACGCCCGCTGCCGGATCTTCCGCTCGACGTTCACCTTCTTCCACGTCTGGCCCGCGTCATCGGAGCGGAACAGCCCGCCCTCGGGCGCCTCGACGATGGCCCACACGCGATTCGGGTCGGCGCCCGAGACCGTGACGCCGATGCGGCCGATCGGACCGTCCGGCATGCCGGGCTTCTTCGTGAGCTCGGTCCAGTGGTCGCCGCCGTCGGTGGTCTTCCACAGGCCGGAGTGCGGGCCGCCGTCCCACATCTTCCACGGCGTGCGGTAGACCTGCCACGTCGACGCGTACAGGGTGGCGGGGTCCTTCGGGTCCATGGACAGGTCCACCGCCCCGGCGCTGTCGGAGACGAACAGGACCTTGTCCCACGTCTTCCCGCCGTCCCGCGACCGGAACACGCCGCGCTCCGGGTTGGGCCCGTACGGGTGTCCGAGGGCGGCCACGTAGACGAGGTCGGGGTCGGTGGGCGAGACGCGGATGCGGGCGATCGTCTGCGTGTTCTGGAGGCCGAGGTGCGTCCAGGTCTTTCCGCCGTCGGTGGTTCGGTAGACCCCGTCCCCCTGCGTGATGCTGCCCCGGAGCGAGGCCTCGCCCATGCCGATGTACACGACGTCGGGGTTGGAGGGCGCCACCGCCACCGCGCCCACCGAGGAGCTGGTGATCTGCCCGTCCGTCATCGGCTTCCAGGTGCCGCCACCGTCGGTGCTCTTCCACGCCCCGCCACCCGTGGCGCCGAACCAGTACTCGTCGGGCCGCCTGGCGCTGCCGGCCACGGCCAGCGAGCGCCCGCCACGGTCCGGGCCCACCTCCCGCCAGCGGAGACCCGCCAGGAAGGTCGCGTCGAACGAGGTGGGGGCGTCGAGGCCCGCGTAATCCACGCGCGTCCCGGTGGCCGCGGACTGCTGGGCTCGGGCGGCGGGCGGTTGGAGTACGAGGGCGGCTCCGGCGGCGATCGAGGCGAGTGCGGCGAGGTTGCGTGAGCGCATGGTGGCTCCCGTGCGTGACCGGTACGTGATCCGGGGTGTCGGCGGAATGGCATACCGTACGCCAAGCATGGCCGACCGTCAACGCGTCGGTGGTCGACCGGGCGGGGTCCGCGTCGCTACCGGGAGGGGGCGGGGTGGTCCCGTCGGGCACCCGGGGCGTCCGGGCCGACGGCGGGCTCCGGGGCGACCCCGGTGTCCGGGGCGAGCGGGGCATCCGGGCCGGCGGCGTCCGCCGGAGCGCTCGCCGGGCCCTTCCTCCGCCTCAGCGTGTCCCGGTCCCGGACCATACGCGAGAAGAGCGTCAGCTCCGGGTCGAGCAGAAACCGCACGAGGAGCCGAGACCAGGAGATGTGCGAGGCGAGGTCCCGGTAGTACTCGGGCGCCGTCTCGCGGACCGCGGGCAGACGGTTCCAGGGGATCGACGGGAAGTCGTGGTGCTCGTTGTGGTAGCCCACGTTGAACGCCAGCGCGTTCATGCGCCCGTAGTAGCTGTAGGTCTCCTGCCCGTCGTCCTCCACCAGCCAGTGCCGCTGGATCCACCGCGCTCCCACCGGGTGCAGCCCCACCGAGAAGAAGACGGCCGCGAGGAGGTACAGGAAGGCCCTCGGGCCGAGGAGGACGATCACCCCGGCGTCGACCGCGAACACGACCGCCATGTTCACCAGCTGCCAGCGGTCGAACAGGCTCACTTCCCGGATCCGAAACGCTCGGAGCATCTGGAAGATCGGGTAGAGCAGCAACCAGGCCGCCTTGCGCCGGGGCGAGCAACCCACCAGGCGCGCCTCCCACTCGCTGGGGAGATCGGCATCCAGCTCGTAGACGCCCTGGTAGGAGTGGTGCTTGAGGTGGTAGCGGGCGAAAGAGACCGAGGTGGGAAGGACGCTCGGGAGGTTGGCGACGATCCCGGCCCACGTGTTCGCCGCGCGCTTCCGGAAGATCAGGTGGTGCGCACACTCGTGGACGAGGACGAAGAGCGCGTGGTCGGCGACCGCGCCGACCGTGTAGGCCACCGCCAGGAGGGCCCACCACGGTGCCGCCCGCAGGCTGAAAGCCAGGGTGAACTGGAGCGCCACCAGGAGGATGATGAACGCGAAGGACCAGGAGTTCTTGGAGATCTCCTCCCGGACCTCGGGGTGCGCGACCAGGATCGCCCGGGTGCGCGCACCGTGCGGCTGGGGATCGGCCGAGCGCGTGAAGCCCCGCGCGCCACCCATCATTCCTGTCCCTTCCGCACGACCATCGTCCGTCCGGCTGTCGTCTACATCTGTCGTCAACGAAACGCCGGAGTCTACCGGCGGGCTGGAGGGAGAGCAAGAAGGGGGGGAGGACCCCCCCTTCAGATGGCTCCTTGCCCGACGAGCCAGTCCGGGAGGTCCGCCAGGGTCTCCAGGATGGCGGAGTGCGCCACGCCCTCCAGCCGCTCGCGGTCGTGGGCGCCGGTGAGGACGCCGATCGCGTAGCCCGCTCCGGCGGCCCGGGCGGCCTCGAGGTCGGCGCGCGTGTCTCCGGCCACCACCACGAGACCCGGATCCACCACGCCGGCGCCGGCCATGGCCCGGCGGATCATGGCCGGATCGGGCCGCCCACGCTCGACGTCATCGGCCGTCACCACGCCACTCACGAGCCCCGGCCACGAGCCCAGTCGGCTCAAGAGCTCCGTCGCGAGCCCGCGATCGAAGCCCGTCGTGAGCCACACCGGGATGCCGCGCCCGCGGAGCCACGCGATCGCCCCGCGAGCGCCATCGATCGGCGCGACGCCCTCGGCGGCCAGGAGAACGAGCTCCTCGTGGAACCGGGTGTGGACCCGCTCGGCGAGGCCGGGGGAAGCGTGGCCGGCCTCGAGGAGGCTTCGCAGGGCCTCGAGCTTCGAACGGCCCCGAATGTCCCGGATCCACGCATCGGACACGTCGACGCCGACTTCGCCCAGCGCCCGGCGCATGGCCCCGGGAACGGCATCGGCGACGTCCAGCGTCGTGCCCGCCATGTCCAGGACGGCGAGTTCGATCGGATCGTGCATTGCGCGGAGCCTCCTGCCAGGGCGCCCGGTCCCTGGGGGCCGGGAGTGCGACCTGGCCCACCGTGGTGGCGGCGCCGCCCCATCCCTCCGCCCGGTACATCTTGCTGCCCACAAGTCTACAGATGTAGTCTGCAAAGTAGATAGGAGGATCTCCTTCCGCACGGGCGGCGGCACGGAGCGGTCACCCATCGGAGGCTCGCAGTCCAGAGAGGTGGAAGATGAGGTCCAGCGTGCGCTCGACCATTCCGGCACTGGTGGCCTGCGCCCTGGTGGCCGGCTCCCTCCACGCCGCGCCCGCCCCGGGTCCGGGCTCGGCTTCGCGGGACACCACCGGAGGTCCCGGCTACCACGTGGTCCACACCTACCAGCTGGGCGGTGAGGGCGGCTGGGACTACCTGTCGCTGGACACGGCCACGAACCGGCTGTTCATCGGGCGGAACGACCGGATCATGGTCGTCGATCCGGAGCAAGGAAAGGTTCTCGGCGAGGTGCCCGGATTCCAGCGCGCCCACGGCGTCGCCTTCGACTACGCGGCCGGCAAGGGCTTCGCGACCTCGGGCGCCGACAGCACGGTCATCGGCTTCGACATGGCGAGCCTTTCCGTGACGAGCCGTACGTCGGTGAACGTCGACGACGACGCGATCCTCTTCGACCCGGCCACCCGTCACGTCTTCACCTTCAACGGCGACGCGCACACGGCCAGCGTGGTGGACCCGGTATCGGCCAAACGGCTGGGGACCATCGACCTGGGCGCCAAGCCGGAGTTCGGGGTCACGGACGGCCAGGGCCACGTGTACGTCAACCTCGAGAGCACGTCCCAGATGGCCGAGATCGACGCCTCCGCCATGAAGGTGGTCCGCAAGTGGCCACTCGCTCCGTGCGAGTCGCCTTCGGGCCTCGCGATCGACGTGGCGCACCACGTCCTGTTCAGCGGCTGCCACAACCAGGTCATGGCCATGTCCGACGCGGTGGCCGGAAAGGTGGTGGCCAGCGTGTCCATCGGGCGCGGGGTGGACGCCTGCCGCTTCGACCCGGACGCCGGCCTCGCGTTCGCCTCGACCGGGGACGGAGCCATCACGGTGGTGCGCGAGGAGAGCCCCACCAGGTTCACGGTCGTCCAGACCGTGAAGACGCAGGAAGGGGCGCGCACGATGGAGCTGGATCCCAGGACCCACCGCCTGTACACGGTCACGGCCGAGTTCGGGCCCATGCCGGCCGCGCAGCCGGGGCAGCGGCGGCGGCGGCCGATCCTCCCGGGAAGCTTCAGGCTGCTCGTGCTGGAGCGCTGAGAGAAAGAGCCCCGCCACGCGGACCCGGACCCAGGGAACCCGGGAGTGACTACATGTGTAGACGCAGCTGGGAAGTCGATCCGGCGAACCCGAGCGGCGGAAGGTCCTCATACGGTACACCGTCATCATCCCGGCTTTCAACGAGGCCGGGACCGTGGGCGCGGCGATCCGTTCCATTCGGGAGCAGAGGCTCCCCGCCGGGGACTCGACGGAGATCCTGGTCGTCGACAACAACTCCGAGGACAACACCGCGATCGTGGCCGCGGCGCACCTCGGGACCTGCGGGCGGGTCGTGTCGGCGGTCGAGCAGGGACCGAACTTCGCCCGCCAGCGTGGCTACCAGGAAGCGACCGGGTCCATCCTGGCGTTCCTGGATGCGGACTGTACGGTGCCGCCCACCTGGCTGGTCAACATCGGACGAGCCATCGACCAGGGGGCGTGCGCCGTGTCGGGGCCGGTGTACTATACCTTCGGCAACCGCTGGGTCGCCGCCCTGAACCGTCCGTACGCCACGTGGCTGGTCCCGATGGTACCATGGATCGCGCGCTGCCTGACGCGAAAGCCGGCCGCGGTGGTCGCGGGCGGGAACTTCGGAGTGACGCGCCGGGCCCTGGACGCGATCGGGGGCTTCCCCCCGGTGCCGTTCTGGGGTGACGATGCGAGGACGGCCATGCTTTTGGCGCGGCACGTGGGCCGTGTAGCGTTCGCCCGCGACGTGTACGTTCACTCGTCTCCCCGGCGCTACGAGGAGAGTGGTCTGCTGATGCTGAACGTGCGGTACGCCGTGTCGTACTTCCAGGCCGCGTTCCAGTAATCTCATCGACGGGTGCGGCCGTTGCGCGACCCGGCGGACGGTTCGATACAGGGAGGAGTCCAATGACGGAGATGAGGCAAGATCTCGACGCGCGCGAGCTCACGGACCTGCAGCTCGCGCTCCTCGGCGCGCTGTGGGAGGCCGGGGAGGCCACCGTCAACCAGGTGCGTGAGCGCCTCGAGGCTCGACGCCCTCTGGCCCGGACCACGGTGGCCACGCTCCTGTCGCGACTCGAGGACAAGGGAGTGGTGGGGCACAGGGAGGACGGACGGGAGTATGTCTATCGTCCCCTCGTTTCCGAGGAGGAGGTGCTTCGCTGGCGCGTGGACGCGCTGGCCGACACCCTCTTCGGCGGGGATGTCGCGACCCTCGTGAGTCACCTGCTCGACGCGGGCGAGCTGCGCCGGTCCGAGCTGGACGAGGTCCGGAGGCTCATCGAAGCCAAGGAGGCCAGCATGTCGGACGAGGAACGGCCCGGCCTATGATCGGCCTTCTGACGAAGGTGGTCGACGGCTCCGCCGCCGGCATCGTCAGCTGGCTCCTCACCTACATCATGCACAGCACGCTCCTCCTCGGGGGCGTGTGGCTCCTCCTCCGGTGGCGCCCGGTGCGGCCCGCCTGGGAAGAGACGCTGTGGAAGCTCGCCCTGTTCGGATCGATGGCCACGGCGCTGGCCCACGCGGTGGCCGACTGCGATCCCCTCGTAGACTCCTGGGACGTGACGCGCTTCCACCCGGATGCCGCGCGCCTGGGCACCTCGCCGTTCGCCACCCGTGCCGATGCCGTCGTCCACCACTGGCTCCTCGCGCTGGCGTTCGTGTGGGCGGTCGGCGCCGCGATCCGGCTGATCGAGCTCGGCCGCCGCCACCGCCGGCTCCTGCGGGCGCTGGCCGGTCGCCGTCCGGCCGGCGGCGAGGCGTACGAGGCGCTTCGGGAGGTGGCGGGACACCTGGCCGCCGAGATCCGCCTCCGTGTCACGGCCCTCGAGGGACTGCCCACCCCGCTGGCGCTCGGCCGTGGGGAGGTCATCGTGCCGCGGAGGCTGGCGCAGCGGCTGGACGAAGGCCCGCTGCGCTGCATCCTCGCCCACGAGGTGGGTCACCTGGTGCGGCGCGACCCCCTGTGGTCCCTGGCTGCCGGCCTGGTCGAGGCCGTGGCGTTCTTCCAGCCGTTGAACCGGGTGGCCCGGCGGCGGCTGGCGTCGCTGGCGGAGATCCAGGCCGACCGGTGGGCCGTGTGGCGCACGGGGTCCCCGCTGGCCCTGGCCCGGGGGCTCGAAGGAGTGGCGCGGGCGCTGGTCGAGCCCCGGCCGGACCTCGCGGGCCTGGCCGCATCGGGCGAAGGACGCTCCGGACTGGCCTCGCGCGTTCGGCACATCCTCGAATTCGGATCGGAGGAGGAGCGGACGCCCACCCGCCGCCGGAAGGCGCTGGTCGTGGGCGCTGTCGTCCTCCTGTGCATCTACGCGCTCCCCTCGTTCTCCTGGATCCACGACGCGGACGACTACGCTCGCTGGAACCGGTCCCCCCGAGCATCGTCCGGGGCGGTGGTCGCGCACCTGGCGCGGCCGCCGGCTCGCCGCGGCCCAGGGAGCTGACACCTCTGGGGCCGGGCGGTGCCGCCTCGGCCCTCGGCGTCGCGGCCGGCGGACTCGCGACACTGGCGTGGAGCGCCTACGCTCCCAACGCCCGTCTGTTCGGTCCGGTGGTGGGCCGCGGCTCCCCGGTGGAGCGCGTGCTCTACCTCACCTTCGATGACGGGCCCGACCCGCGCGTCACGCCGTCCATTCTCGCCACCCTGGCCGAGCTCGAGGTCCCGGCCACCTTCTTCGTGATCGGGAAGCGGGCCACCCGGTATCGCGAGCTGCTCCGGGAGGCGAGCGCCGGCGGACACGAGATCGGCAACCACACCTTCGGCCACGTCAAGCTGGACCGTGCGGGTCCCCGCCGCATCCGCCGCGAGCTCCTGGACGCGGACCGGGTGATCCGCGAGGCGACGGGAAGGGCTCCCACGTCCTTCCGCGCGCCGCACGGCTTTCGGAACCCGTTCGTGGGCCGGGAAGCGCGGCGGCTCGGCTACCGCGTGTTCGGGTGGACGGTGGACGTCCGGGACTACCATCGGCCCGGCGCGGAGGTCATCCGGCGCCGCATGACGCGGAGGATCCGTCCAGGGGCGATCCTGTTGCTGCACGACGGCGACGGCGATCACCCGCTGGGTGACCGCAGTCAGACCGCCGGGGCGCTCCCCGGGATCATCCGGGACGCGACGGCCCTCGGCTACCGCTTCGGACGCCTGTCGGAGATCCCGGCGGCGTGAAGGCGCGCTGGACGTCGTGGCTCAAGTGGGCCGCGCTCCTGGCGGGCGTGCTGCTCGCCGCGCGCGCCCTGGCCCACTTCCCCTGGAGCGGGGTCTGGCAGGCCCTGGCGGGCGCGAACGTGGGCTGGATCGCGCTCTCGGCCATCCTGCTCGTGCTCTCGCTCCTGGCCAAGGGCGCCGGCTGGCACCTCCTCATGACGGGCGGGAGCCGGAAGGGGCTGATGGAGTCCCTGCGGGCGCACATGCTCGGCGCCGCCGCCATGACGATCACGGTCTCGGTGGGCGCCGAGGCGGTCCGGATCGGAGCCATCGTCCCCCGTCTCGGCATCCCGGCCCGCCGTGCGGTCGCGGCGGCG
>Ga0307419_10000316_pt1 | contig 23575 bp, 21 predicted proteins | sample SalMarWE160230MG_2_FD_202512 | JGI IMG/M metagenome (GOLD analysis project Ga0307419, IMG submission 202512) | Salt marsh sediment microbial communities from the Plum Island Ecosystem LTER, Massachusetts, United States - WE1602-30 | ecosystem: Environmental > Aquatic > Marine > Intertidal zone... | reverse complement strand
AACTTATGGGAAGAGATTCGGGATTTATTGCAGCCAGCGCTGCGCTTGCCATTCAGGAGGTGAATTTTGTGCTTGTCCCCGAGATCTCTTTTGACCTGTATGGCATCAGGGGATTTCTTAAAGTACTCCGCAATCGTCTTGAAGAGAGACACCATGCAGTAATTGTAGTGGCTGAAGGTGCCGGCCAGGATCTGTTCGAATCCAAAGATCTTGTTAAAGATGCATCAGGAAATATAAAGCATAAAGACATTGGCATTTACCTCAAGGAAAAGATACAAGAGGAATTTGATTCAAAAGGATTTCCATATTCCATAAAATATATTGACCCCAGCTATATAATCAGAAGTGCTCCGGCAAATGCCAACGACAGTAAATTCTGCAATCTCCTTGCCCAGAATGCCGTGCATGCAGCTATTGCAGGAAAAACTGATTTTGTTCTGGGATACTGGAACAATGAATTCACTCTCATGCCAATTCCTATGGCTGTAGCCAAGAGGAAGAAAATAGACGTAGAAGGTGAATTGTGGTGGAACGTCCTGGAAGCAACCGGCCAGCCTATCAGCATGAAAAATCCCTGAGATGATCAGAAATATTATTTTTGACCTGGGGAATGTTCTCATCAGCTTCAGGCCTGATGAATATCTCAAAAATAATAATTATCCGGAGGAAAAAAGGGACATCATCCTTAAGGACATCTTCATGAGTCCTGAATGGCTTTTACTTGATAATGGCACAATAGACACTAAGGAAGCAATTGACAGGATCGAAAAAAAATCTATCCTTAAAAGGGCAGAGATAGCGTCTGTTTTTAATAAAAGGACTGAGATAATGTTTACCCTTGATGATAACGTAAAAATGCTTCCTGCGTTACGAAAAGAGGGTTTTAAGCTATATTATCTATCTAACTTCCCCGTTGATACTTTTACTGAGATAAAAAACAGTTATCCTTTTTTTAAATACTTTGACGGCGGAATTATATCAGCTGAAGTAAAGCATTCCAAACCTGATCCTGCATTCTATCTGATTCTCATGGAGAAATATAATCTTAAGGCAGAGGAATGTTTTTTTATTGACGATACTGAAGTTAATATTAATACAGCCGAAGCACTTGGGATGGAGTGTTTTTTCACCGCAGGATCAACCAGTATTTCTTTACACTACTTAATGCGCTACGCGCAATGTAAACTGCATTTTTAAAATTAATCCATTATGAAACCAGGAGCATTCACCATTTGAAGCCTCCCGGCCGTTATAATTTAAATATTCGATCCTGGCAGAGTTAATACAACAGGTTATTTAATATAATATATTGCTAATCTGCTATTTAAATGTCTTATATTTAAATTGTTTCACGTGGAAAAAAACACTATTCTGTAAGGAATTTACTTAAAATTGAGGCTTTCTTTGAACCGATCAGCTTTTTCAACTCTTCAAAGGGTGTCTTCCTGATCTTTTCCACGGAACCAATTTTTTTCATTAATACTTCTCTGGTTTTTTCCCCTATCCCTTTAATTTTATCCAGTTCTGTTTTTTTTAACTCTGAAGAACGTTTGTCCCTGTGGAAATTTATTCCGAATCTATGAGCTTCGTTTCTTAACTGCTGAATTATTTTTAGGCTTATAGAATTCTTATCGAGGTATAGTGGAATATTATCTCCCGGAAAATAGATCTCTTCAAGTTTTTTGGCAATACCTATTATGGCTATTTTTTTAATAAGATCCAGTCTTTCCAGGCTTTTCATTGCAGAAGATAGCTGTCCTTTGCCGCCATCGATTATTATAAGCCGGGGCAATTCCTGTTTCTCTTCCAGCATTCTTTTGTAACGCCTGAAGACGATCTCTTCCATTGATGAGAAATCATCCGGTCCTGTTACTGTCTTAATATTAAAGTGTCTGTATTCTTTTCTGCTAGGCATACCATTCCGGAAAACGACACATGCCGCTACGGGATTTTTACCCATTATATTTGAATTGTCGAAGCATTCAATATGCATGGGTAATTCAGCCATGTGCAGGTCATCCTTTAGTCTGTTGAGATTCTTTGACGTCCGGTCTTTCTTTGTCCCGGCTGTCATTCTTTTTTTCCGTTCAAGCTTATAATAGAGTGCATTCCTTTCAGCCAGCTCAAGAAGTTTCAGTTTTTCTCCTTTTACAGGAATTGTATATTTCACCTTTTCAATTAATATATCAGGCATAAAAGGGACTATAATTTCAGTTGAATCGCTTGATAATCTTTGCTTTATCTCTGTTATTGCAAATCCCAGCAGGAATTCTTTTTCTTCATCTAACCTGCTCTTCATGTCAAGTGTAAATACTTGAATTACAGCACCGTCTATAATTTTTAGGAAGCTTACATAAGTGTTATCTGTATCCTGGGCCAATCCAAAGACATCCGCATTTTTCACCTTGTTGCTTACAACTGTTGAGCGTGCCCTGAATTTTGAGAGTATATCAAGTTTATCCTTGATCATCTGTGCCTCTTCAAATCTGAGGCTGCGGGAGCGTTCTGCCATAAGTTGTTTGAGATGTTCAATTACCGATGATATATTTCCCTTCAGAATATCTCTTATCTGCTTTATTCCGGCCATATATTCTTCCTCATTCTGCAGCCCGATGCATGGTGCTTTACAGTTACCAAGGTGATACTCCAGACATACTTTGAATTTGCCAGATTTAATATTTGATTTTGTAAAGTTCAGGCTGCATGTTCTCAGTTTATATAGCTGTCTGATAAGATCAATCAACGTCTTTACCATCTGTCCCGAAGTATATGGACCATAATATTCTGAACCATCCTTTATAGTATTTCTTGTGCTGAATACTCTTGGAAATGGTTCATTTTTAACACATATCCATGGGAATGTTTTGTCATCTTTCAGAAGAATGTTGTACCTGGGCTGATGTGTTTTAATAAGGCTATTCTCAAGCAGGAGTGCATCTGATTCATTATCCACCACAATATGACTCAATGTTGATGCCCGCTTTAGCATAACACTGGTTTTCCCTGACTGTTTTCTGCCAAAATATGAGCTTACCCGTTTTTTCAGGTTTTTTGCCTTACCAACGTATAACATGTTCCCTGATGAATCCAGGAATTGATAGACACCCGGTTTTTCAGGCAGAATCGAAATTATTTGTTCAGGGCTTATGGACATCCGGCAAAATTAATAAATATATCAGGATTGCTTCGCTTCGCTCGCGATGACACTGCTGCAAATTATCGCAAGCAGTCTCGCCCGGCGTGACAACGAAGCAATCTTCATCCATCAAATGAAAATTAAAATATCTTTTCTATTCCACAAATAACGGAACATGACAAAAATTCTTTCCGTCAAACAGACCCTTATCGCTAATCTTAAGTTCCGGTATTACCAGGAGTGCCATAAATGAAAGTGCCATAAATGGAGCTGACATTTTGCATCCAAGGCTCTTCACCGATTCTGATAGATTTTCATATTTTGAAGCTACCTCTGCGCATGGTCTGTCCGACATTATCCCGGCAATATTGAGTTGAAGTGAATCTATCTGATCGTCTGCCGCCAATGCGAGCCCTCCTTTAAGATCTACAATTTCATTTACAGCTGCAACAATATCCCTGTCGGATGCACCTATAGCTATAATATTATGGCTGTCGTGTGCAATCGAGCTTGCAAATGCTCCATGTTTTATCCCAAAGCCTTTAATAAATCCCACTGCCGGTTTTGCATCATTATACCTGTCCTTTACAACAATTTTTAATATATCTTCCGTGGGCATCGACTCCACCAGCTCACCCTGAATTGGCTCTCTTATTATTTTCCTTGTCAGCAGTTCTCCATCGAAAGCATTTATTACCCTGAATCTCCTGCCTTGATTCTTTATCCTGATCTCTTCCTCTGATATCCTACTGCATATAAAATTGTTAATAGGTTTCCCTGGTATGTATTGAAACAGGACTTTCCCCCTGTCAAATACTTTTATTCCCTCTATCCATGTTTCCAGGACATCCATTTCTTTCAGGTTGTTAACCAATATAAAATCGGCCCTCTCACCGGGTTTCAGCATGCCTGCATCCAGGTTATAATGTTTTGCAGGATTTATGGTAGCACTCTTTATGACATCAAATGGATCATATCCTTCAGATATTAATTTTGCAATGATTTTGTTTATATGTCTTTTTTCAAGCATTTCCGGATGAATGTCATCGCTGCAAAGCATCAGATTTTCCGGATCAGTTTTATATAGTTCTTTCAGTGCATCAAGATTTCGTGCCGCGCTTCCTTCCCGTATTATTATTTTCATTCCCAGTTTTAACTTTTCCCTGGCTTCTTCAATTGTACTGCATTCGTGATCGGTTGTAATCCCGGCTTCTATATATTTCTTTAATTTCTTACCTGATAATCCCGGGGCATGCCCATCAATTTGTTTTCTATTCTTTTTTGCTATTGCCAGTTTCTCCATCACCTCTTTATCGTCAAATATTACTCCCGGATAATTCATCATCTCTGCCAGGTGTTTTATTTCCGGCTTATTTAAAAGCCTTTCTATATCCTGACTATCCAGTCTTGCCCCGCTGGTTTCCATATTTGTTGCGGGAACGCATGATGGTGCTCCAAACCAGAATTTCATTGGCACTTTACTACCTTCCTTTATCATATATTCTATACCCGGCAATCCCATCACATTAGCTATTTCGTGAGGATCTGCCACCACGCCGATTGTTCCATGTGGAACACTTGCCTGAGCAAAAGCTCCGGGATTTAACATTGAACTTTCTATATGAATATGTGCATCTATGATGCCCGGCATTATGTAATTATTTGGTTCTTTTTCTATCTTTTGTATCTTAATTATTGTTCCATTCTCTATATAAACGCATGCAGAATAAATGGTCCTGTTGTACAGATCAATCAGCTTCCCCTCTATTTTTTTAAATATTATTTTCATAAATAGTTATTTTGTTCCACGTGGAACACTTTACCTTCCCAAATACATTAATAAAATATTTACATCTGAAGGGGATACTCCGCTTATTCTTCCTGCCTGCCCAATATTAGCCGGTTTTATTCTGTTAAGTTTTTGCCGTCCTTCCGTTGAGATTGAAACAAGTTCGCTATAATTTATATCTCCCGGAATTTTAAGATTCTCAAGTCTTTTAATCTTATCCGCAATAATTTTTTCTCTCTGTATATATCCTTCGTATTTTATTTTTATCTCTGCTGACTCTGCTATCTCATCATATCTCTCAGATTTTTCTATTTTTAATTTCTCTCCACTTTTTATTTTCTTTAATAATTCACCTGTTTTTATCTGCGGTCTTGTGGCAATATTTATTGCTTTTGTTTTTTGCTTTATTCTGCTTGAATTTCTTTCTTCCAGGTACATATTAATGTCTTCCGGGGCTATACTTGTTTTTTTCATATATTCTATAACTTCTTCCGTCATTACTTCTTTCTCTTCAATCATTTTTAATCTTTTTCCATCTGCAAGACCTATTTCGTATCCTTTTTTCGTCAATCTTTCATCTGCATTGTCCTGTCTTAATAGTATCCTGTACTCTGCTCTTGATGTAAACATTCTGTATGGTTCATCTACGCCTTTCGTAACCAGGTCATCAATTAAAACTCCTATATATGCTTCATCTCTTTCCAGTATCATTTCTCTTCCCCCCCTAATTTTTAATACTGCATTTATGCCTGCCATAATACCCTGGGCTCCAGCTTCTTCATATCCTGTTGTTCCATTAATTTGTCCGGCGAAATACAGGTTCTCTATCATTTTTGTTTCCAGGGTATGCTTTAGTTGTGTTGGCTGAAAGAAATCATATTCAATAGCATATCCCGGCCTGAATATTTCTACTTTTTCCAGTCCCTTTACTTTTCTTAAAGCATTTATCTGTGTTTCCATTGGAAGGCTGCTTGCAAACCCGTTAACATAATATTCAATTGTATTATTTCCTTCCGGTTCGATAAAAAGCTGATGTGCATCTCTCTCTTTAAATGTTACTATTTTATCCTCAATGCTCGGGCAATAACGAGGACCTCTTCCTTTTATTTTTCCTTTAAAGAGCGGACTGAATTCAAGTCCTTTTTTTAGTTCTTCATGCGTTTCTTTATTTGTATGTGTAATGAAACAACTCTTTTGTCTTTTTAAACTTGCCTGCTTCGATAAATATGAAAAATTTCCTGGATTTTCATCTCCTTTTTGCTCTGTCAGTATCTTAAAATTAATTGTTCTTCCATCTATTCTTGGACTTGTTCCTGTTTTAAGTCTTTCGACAGTGAAACCTAATTCTGCCAGCTGTTCACTGAGTCCGTAAGAAGAAGCATCTCCTGATCGTCCTCCTGTTATATTTTTAAAACCTACATGCAGGATTCCGTTCAGGAATGTGCCGTTTGTTAATATTATTGAATGTGCATTAAATCTTGCTCCAAATGTTGTTTCTATACCTTTAACACTGTTTCCCTCTATTATAAGCTTGTTTGCCTCTTCCTGCCATATATGCATATTATTTGTTTTTTCCAGTGCCTTCCTCCATTCAACAGAAAATTTCTGTCTGTCGCATTGTGCTCTGGGACTCCACATAGCAGGTCCTTTTGATTTGTTTAGCATTCTGTACTGTATCATGCTTCTGTCTGTTATCAGACCGCTCATCCCTCCAAGTGCATCAATTTCTCTTATAATCTGACCTTTTGCTATACCTCCCATTGCCGGATTGCATGACATTTGTGCCAGTTTGGTCATATCCATTGTTATCAGTAGCGTTTTTGCTCCCATCTTTGCAGCAGCATGTGCCGCTTCACAACCGGCATGTCCTCCTCCAACTACTATTATATCATATCTAAAATCCATCTTTATTCAATTTTTTTCTCTTAGCATTATTTCATCTTCTTTCTTCCTCATTATTTTCTTTTCCTCACTACTTTTATCATTATAGCCACATAAATGAAGTGTTCCATGTATCATTACCCTTAACATCTCCTCTCCTAAACTAACTTTATAGTTATATGCATTTCTTTTTACAGTTTCTTTGCTTATATATATTTCGCCGTTTACAGTTTTACCTTTGCTATTATCAAAAGCTAATACATCCGTCAGTGTATCTCTTTTTAAATACTCCCTGTTAATTTTGAGCAGCCCTTCATCATTAGTAATAATAAAATAAAGGTCACCCGGAATTTTTGATTCCCTCAGGATGACCTTCTCAATTATTTTAACTGCTTCCCTGCCTTTCTTCAGCCTGTATTTAATATTATCATAAAATATCCCTATACTCAAATTTTTATGTTTTTAAATTTCATTTTTACGCTGTTCCCTCTTTTGTTGAATTGCATATCATCAGCCAGTTTGCTCATCAAAAAAACTCCCCTGCCGTTTATTGCTTCAATATTTCCGGGGTCTGTCGGGTCAGGAATTTCTTCAGGTATAAAACCATTCCCCTCGTCTGTTACCACTATTATTAAATCATTTTTACCAAGGTTAAATTCAATATTGACTATTTTATTTCTATCTGCCTTGTTTCCGTGTATAATGGCATTGTGTACTGCTTCTAATGTTGATACAAGTATTTTACCATAATTATCCTGACTTATACCGGCTTCTCCGGTGATATTATCAATAGCATTTTCTACAGCTCTGAGGTTGTCTATCTTCGATTCTATCTTTAATTTTTTGATCATTTGATCTTTAACGGCATTTTCTTTATACTTAATTTGCCTTATTTTGTTTCATTAATTTTTACATTTTTGCTATCCATAGTTCCGGATCAATATATTTCTCATCAAAAATCATAAACTTCATAGTACAATTTTCATCTCCGGAAGGATTCCTGAAGACTTCTCCAATCTCCTGTTTTGTTTCAATCTTATCTCCCGTTTTTACTTTTACATTCACCAGGTTGTTATATACTGTATATATATTTCCGTGTCTTATTATTACTGTCCAATTAGCTCCTGAAATAGCGAATATAGATTTTATTTCACCCTGATATACACTTCTTACCGCAGTTTTTCCTGAACTTGTTATTTCCACACCAAAATTATTTTCAGTTACATATTTCAGAACCGGGTGTTGATGTACTCCAAATTTATTGGTTATTATTCCTCTTTCGACAGGCCACGGCAACCTTCCTTTGTTCTCCAGAAAATTCTCTCCAATAAGCTTTTGTTCCGGCGTCATTTCTGTTGCCTTTGCTTTTTTGCTTTCCTCAGCAATTATTCTTGCAATTTTATCTTCTATTTCCTTTGCTATCCTTTTCTTTTCATCCAGCTCCTTTCTCAATTGTCTCTCCTTTGTACTCAAAGATCTTATCATCCGTTGTCTTCTCGTTCTTTCCTGCTGTATCAAATTCTTTTGTGTTTCTTCCTTTTCCTTAAGGTCTGTTATATTGTCAAGATCTTTTTTCAATCTTTCTTTTGTATCTTCTATTTGTTCTTTTAGCTCCATTATTATTTCAGCTTCATTCCTTCGGTATTTTGATATCTGTTGAAGGTATTTCAGTCTTTTATATCCCTGGTTAAAGTCTTTTGCCGATAAAATATATACAATATCCGGGTAGCTTTTTTTCAATTTATATAAATTGTTTATAGTATTTGAATAGTTATTTTTAAGCTTTACCAGATCATTCTCCATCATTTCTATTCCCAGTTGATTTATCTCTATCCTTTCAGTAAGAAGCTCTATCTCATCCCGCATTCCGGTTATCACCGATTCTCTCAGGTTTAACTTGTTTCCCAGAATTTTTAATGCATTAAGACCTTCATTTTTTTCTTTTGCTGTGTTTTTTAACATATTGTCCACATAGCTAATATCTTCCAGTGTTTTTGTCCTTCTTTCCTCGAGTTCTGCTCTTGTCTGCCCTGATAACAATACCGGGAAAATCAAATTCAGTATCAATAATATTGTCACCTTTTTCATTTCAACAATATTTTCTCATATTTTTTACCCGGTATAAATGTTATATCATTCTCCAGTCCCAATTCATATTTTTCTATATTTATTTCAATTCTTTCTTCTTCTTTATTGCTTTTTATTGTTATTTCCCTTGCTATTTTACACGCTCCTTCTTTTTCAAACTTTTTATACTCAATTTTTATCTTTTTCCCGGTTATTTCATCTTCAATAATTACACTGGTTACTTTTGTCTTTCCACAATCAATTTTGTAATGTATTTTCTTCCCGCCAATATCAGCCTCAATATTTGCATCATTTTTACTGCATTCCATTACAGTACTATCATTATCGTCAATGATAAAATCTCCAATAATTATCGGTAACAGATCTGTTGTTATTCCATATTTCTTATTTAAATAATCTGTTGATCCGTAATATATTTTCTTATTTATGCGGTCATTAACCAAAATGGAATCTGATGTTATTAAAATTCTCGCTCCCTCAATACCTGCACGGTTTCTTATACTTATTAAATATGTTTCATGTTCTTTATATTTAATGTTTCCAAGTATTTTTTCGCTTTCATTGCCTATTATAATATCAATTTCTGCTTTAATTATATTAAAATCGTTGTTAGTAATATTCAATGCTCTAATTTGTTCATAACTGACACTATTCTTGATCTCACCAGCTTTTGCTTTAGTCTCCTTTTTCAGAATAGCACATCCGGCAATGAAAGTCATTAAGAATAATATTAACGCTGTTCTCTGCAATTTTCTATTTCTTTTATTAAGTAAACTTTGGAATTATCCATATTTAATGCTTTCTCCCAGTTAATAATGGCTTTTTCACATTTCTTTCTTTTCATCAGAATATATCCATAGTGTTCATAATATTCAGCATCATCTCCGCCATTGTCTATAATCTCTTTAAATACTTCTTCTGCTTCCCTGAATTTTCCTCTTTTATATAGTACCCAGCCGTAAGTATCGAGATATGTATTATTATATTCTTCTGCTTCAATCACTTTCCTTGCCATTTTTTCAGCCTCTTTCAATTGTTTATCCTGTTCTGCCAGGTAATAGGCATAATTATTAAGTGTCATCATGTCGTCATTATTTGTTTTCAGGGCTTCTTCAAATGTTTCGAATGCTTTTTCATATTCCTTCATCCTGTAATAGAGGTCTGCCTTCATTGAAAGAACCTGCATAATCATTTCCTGATTACTCCCTGCCAGTATCGTTGCCTTTCTTAGCTCTTCATTTGCTGTCTCGTAATTTTTGTTTTCCATCGCACCTGTTGCATACAAGACCTTTACCAGGAATGATCTGTTAAATCGTGTCGCACATTCCTTTCCTCGTTCCTCAAGCTTATTAAAATTCCCTTCATCGAGATATAACAGAAGTAATTTTTCAAAAGCAAAGTAATTATCCGGTTGTTTCTTAATTATCTCTTCAAGCAGATTTTCCGCTTCGCTGTATTTATTCTGTTGTATCAATACTTCAGGCCTTAGTATCTGTACAATATTATCATTCTTATATTCTGCTTCCAGGACCATCAATGACATTTGAAGCTTGTTGCTGTTATTTTCCACAAGCGCCGGTGTTTCAATCATTCTCGCAAACAATGTGAGTTTATCTTCCCTTTTGATATTATCATTCATAATAACTTTATTAATTATTATGAAAAGTTCTTCATACCTTTTCTGGTTTATCAGAAAATCACACAAAGAGAGTTGTGTTTGCGGATCTTCCGGATAGTTTTCTATCATATTGTTATATACCTCCATTGCCTTATTATTCTCCCCAAGTCCCCTGTAAATCTCAGCAAGAAGTCCGTTATATAATATCTCGTCAGGATATATTTCAAGTAGCTCTTTAATCTTATCAAGTGCCTCACCATATCTTTCCGCCCACATAAGATTTTGAACTGATGCAACTGTTGACGATTTATTTATCCCGTATTCTTCATCTATACTTTCAAATACTGTGTTAGCCTTATCAAATTTCCTGTTTTCGGAATAAAGGTTACCGAGGTTCATTTTCATCTCGGTATTTTCCGGATAATACTTAATTGCTTTTTCATAGTATATTATTGCACTGTCGAGTTTTTGTTCCTGATAGTAAGTACTGGCAAGCATCATCAGATACCATAGATTTTGATCTTCTATTTCATAAGCCTTTTTCAAGTATTTCTTACCTGCTTCGATATCTCCTGTCGCCATTAATATTTGGGCCATCTGGTAATATGTGGCATCACTTTCCGGATTTAACTTGAGACATTGCTCGAAAAATTTTAATGCTTCTCCGCTATTTCCGGTCAGTTTCAATTTTATTCCTTCAACATATAAACGATCAAAAGCCAGCGAATCATATTCCTTTATTCTTCCTGTTAATGAGGGAGTTATATTCTTTTCGCATGAACCTGAAATTATTATCATGCATATAACCGTCAAAATATAATATCCTCTTTTCTTCATAATTATTTCTTCCCTGTGTGCCCGAATCCTCCGGACCCCCGCTTCGTAATTTTTAGCTTCTTTGTCTATATTGGCTCTAAGGTCGATTCCTGCAGATGATTCCGTAGAATATTCCGGAAGTGAATGTTTTGATTTGTTTACTATCCTTATTTTCATTATAAATTCTTCTTAAAGAATACGCTTATTGTCTTATCCTTATATTGTGCATACATTATAAAAATTAATATGAAACATGTATTAATTACAAGTTCCCATAAAAGGTTTTTGTATTCGATTATCCTGCTAAACACAACCATTCCTATAGCAATTACAAAATAAGGAATAAGTTTCTTCATATTGTATTCAATCTTATAGTGCTTTTCGGCAAATATGAACGACATTATAATCATAGCTCCGTATGCAGCGACATGTGCCCAGGCAGATGCCATATAACCGTAAACAGGAATAAGGGTAACATTTATTACTATAGTTATCACACATCCAACCAGTGTAATATAAATACCATATTTAGTAAGATCATTCAGTTTGTACCATATGCTGTGATTTAGATAGATCCCATACAGTAAATATCCCATACTTACAATTGGTACAACTATAATCGCGCTTCTGAATGATTCTCCTATAATAAGCTGTGTTCCTGATATATACAAATTTATAAGCAGATACAAAAGGAGCATAACTATCACAAAATACTTCATTATAAATGCATAGCTCTGCTTTGCGTTTTCCTTTTTTGCCCTTTCAAAAAAGAATGGTTCTGCCGCAAACCGGAACATCTGGATAAACAGTGCCATCAGTACTGCTATTTTATATCCTGCACCATACTCCCCAACTGTTGCCAGACCATTATCTTCGCCAACCATTCTTCGCAGTATTACCTTATCAAGAGTATCATTTATCGATCCGCTAAGCCCGGCAATTAAAAGCGGCATAGAATAAGTAATCATTTTCAACCATATGCTTCTGTCAAATACAGGCTTTATCCTGATTATGAACGGCAGCAGCATAATCATAGTTGCCAGGCTTCCTACAAGATTGGCAACGAATACATATCCAACCCTGTATTCGGGATTATAAACTGTTCTGAACCAGCCGTCGCTTTTTTCATAAATCCCGGGTGCTGCCAGGAGTAAAAAGAGTACTGTTGTAATAATAATAATAACATTGGCAATTTTAATAATACTGAATATTACCGCTCTTTTTTCCTTTCTCAGCCAGGCAAAGGGTATTGCCGTAAATGCATCTAATGCCACAATAGCAGCAAACATTCTTATATAATCATGATTGTTCCTGTAATTCAGTACAGCAGAAACCGGTTCTATAAATATATTTACAAGAACAATGAACAGTAAGGATGTCACAAACAGGCTTAAAAGAGTTGTGCTGTATACCCTGTCGGCATCTTCCCTCTTCTGCGTGAACCTAAAAAAACCTGTCTCCATACCATAGGTCAGTACTATCAGCAAAAACACCATCCACGCATAAAGCTCAGTAACAACTCCATATTCTGCCTTATCAAAAATCCTTGTATAGAAGAAGGTCATAATGCCATAATTCAGAAACCTTGGTACTATTGTTCCAAACCCGTATATGGCTGTTTGTTTTGCTAATGTCCTGACTTCGTTCACTTTATATTATTATTGTATATTTATCGCCTGATTTTATTTCCGGACAAAGATCGGAAAACATGAAAAATATCATATTTTGAAATTCATTTCTTTCGCTATCGTCCAAAGTTAAATATCTTTGCTTTCAGAATTGCAGAACGTTATTAACCAAAATCCAATATTCATGAACAAAGCAAGTATCAGGCTATTTTCATTATTATTCCTTTTTCTTTTTATTTCCTGCAATGCCCCCGGAGGTAATGAGAATACTATGGTTCTTATGAAAACAACGCTGGGTGATATTAAATTATGTCTTTATGATGATACTCCCCTTCACCGCGATAATTTTATCAAACTTATCAATTCAGGTTTTTATGAAGTAATCTCTTTTCATCGTGTTATCAAAGGTTTTATGATCCAGGCCGGAGATCCCGTAACACGCAGTGTTCCTATTGATGAATCTGCAGATTCTCTTAATACTTATACCATCCCCTCTGAATTTCTCAAGCATCATTTTCATAAAAAGGGGGCTCTGGCAGCTGCTCGTGAGGGTAATAATATCAATCCGGAAATGAGATCCTCGGGTACTCATTTTTACATTGTACAGGGCGAACAATTTACTGATGCGGAACTTAACCAGGCTGAGCAGATGATAAACAACAATATCAGGCAGGCATTATTCAACAAATATATACGTCATTTTTCTGACAGTGCAATGTTATCAGGAGTTCCGCTTTCCGACAGTGAAGTTCAGGAGAAAGCATCAGAAAAAATGTTTGATTACCTTGCTACCGAGGGTTTTTATAAAATACCCGATGATCAGCGTGAGGTATATAAAACAGCTGGCGGCGTTCCGCGTCTTGATGGTACTTATACGGTATTTGGCGAGGTAATCTCAGGCCTGGATATTGTTGACAAAATCGCAGAAGCAGAAACCGATCAGTCTGATAAACCCTTAAGCGATATTAAGATCCTAAAAATGAAAATTGTAAAAAAATAATTTCCTGCTTTTTAATACTTCATTTTTCATGCTTGAAAAAATTGACCATCTTCTGACTGAGATCTCCTCGTTTTCGGCAAAAACCAACGAAGAGCTTGAATTATTCCGTATCAAATTCCTCAGTAAAAAGGGTATAATTTCAGATCTTTTTGAGGAGTTCAGGAATATTTCTGCTTCAAGTAAAAGGGAGGTGGGACGCAAGCTTAATGAACTGAAACAGAAGGCTCAGGATAGATTCATCACACTCCAGCAGGAACTACAGTCATTTGATGTTCTGTCTGTTACAAGCGACCTGACAAGGCCCTCTTATCCATGGCCAAAGGGAACACGTCATCCCATATCCATAGTCAGAAATGAGATAATTAACATTTTTGAACGTATCGGTTTTACAGTTTCTGAAGGACCGGAGATCGAGGATGATGATCATGTTTTTACCAGGCTCAATTTTGCGCCCGAGCATCCAGCCAGGGATATGCAGGATACCTTTTATATTTCAAGATTATCTTCTGAAGATTCTGATCCACGTGATATTGTGTTGCGTACACATACCTCCTCCGTTCAGGTTCGTGTGATGGAAAACCAGCAGCCGCCCATAAGAACAATCTCTCCCGGTCGTGTATTTCGTAATGAAGCTATTTCTGCAAGAGCTCACTGTATTTTTCACCAGGTTGAAGGTCTCTATATTGATGAAAATGTATCTTTTGCCGATCTGAAGCAGACTCTTCTTTTCTTTGCCCGTGAAATGTTCGGCAAGGAAACAGAAATACGCCTGAGGCCCTCATATTTTCCTTTCACGGAACCCTCGGGGGAGATGGATATCAGTTGCAGTATCTGTGGGGGCCGTGGCTGTAATGTTTGCAAATATACCGGGTGGCTTGAGGTGCTGGGTTGCGGGATGGTCCACCCCGCAGTACTGGAGGCAAGCAATATCGACAGCACAAAATATACGGGATTTGCTTTTGGAATGGGAATTGAAAGACCTGCCATGTTAAAATACCAGGTTAATGATCTTCGGCTCTATTTTGAAAATGACATTCGGTTTCTGGAACAATTCAGAACTGCTTTTTAACAATTTGAACATTTATATTTCATTTATTGTTAATCGCTTATATAAATCATTTATAAAGAAATGAAACAGGAAGAGGTTCCGGTTCCGCTTTGTGACAAATGTTCAGCCGAAACAGGTGCAATATTCAGGTACCTTACACCTGATGAGGTCAATCTTATAAATTTCCAGAAGGATTTTCGTCAATATAAACGGGGAGAAATACTTTATAACGAGGGGAGCAGAATAAGCGGATTCTATTGTATACACAGCGGTATTATAAAAATTTTCAAGACTGGTTTTGATGGTAAGGAACAGATAATACGTTTTGCAAAACCGGGAGACATAATAGCTTACCGCAGTGTTCTCAGCAACGAACCGGCATGTACAACCGCAAAGGTTATTGAAGATTGCCGGGTCTGTTTCATTCCTTCTGATATTCTTATTTCATTTGTAAAAACCAACTCTGTTTATGCCCACGAGCTTCTTAAGTTAGCCTGTCATGAGCTTGGCGAAGCAAATTCCTTTATCACCGATATTGCACAGAAAACTGTCCGGGAAAGACTTGCAGAGATTCTTCTCCTTCTTGTTGATGATTTTGGCCTGGACGACCAGAATTGCCTGAAGATATCGCTCACGCGTGAAGAGCTGGCAAATATCGTTGGTACGGCCACTGAATCGGTTATCAGGCTTCTTTCTGAATTCAAGTCAGACAAGCTTGTAGAGCTTAACGGCAGAAAAATCAGGATACTTAATAAAAATGGGCTTTTTAAGATCAGTAATGTTTTTAACTGATAGTTTCCTTAATTTTTAAAAAAGAGAGCCTGTTTTATTGCCCGGTATCTTCCCCAGATGCCTGTATGCATGTTCTGTGGCTTCTCTGCCGCGAGGAGTCCTTTTAAGAAAACCCTCTTTAATGAGGAACGGCTCATAAACCTCTTCAATAGTGCCGCTTTCTTCACCCACAGCTGTGGCTATGGTATTCATTCCCACTGGTCCTCCGTTGAATTTATCGATTACGGCAGAAAGAATCCTGTTATCCATCTCATCAAGTCCATACTGGTCAATATTCAGTGCATTAAGACTAAACTCTGTTATTTCAAGATCGATTATACCTGTTCCTTTTACCTGGGCAAAATCTCTTATTCTTCTCAATAAAGCATTGGCAATCCTTGGTGTTCCCCTGCTTCTTTTTGCTATCTCAACTGCTGCTGCATCTTCAATTTTTACTTCAATTATTCCTGCTGATCTTTTCACTATTCCTGTCAGAACCTCGTGATCATAGTACTCCAGGTGAAATTTTATACCAAACCGTGCCCTCAGCGGACTGGTTAGAAGACCCGACCGTGTTGTTGCACCAATGAGTGTGAATTTATTTAGAGAAAGTTGTATTGATCTTGCACTTGGCCCCTTATCTAACATTATATCTATCTTGAAATCTTCCATTGCCGAATAGAGATATTCCTCCACGACAGGACTAAGACGGTGTATTTCATCAATGAAAAGCACATCTCCCTCTTCAAGGTTTGTAAGCAGGCCGGCCAGATCGCCAGGCTTATCAAGTACCGGACCGGATGTAACACGCAAGCTTACCTTGAGTTCATTGGAAATAATATTGGCAAGAGTTGTTTTGCCTAGTCCCGGAGGGCCATGCAGCAGTACATGATCGAGAGATTCTCCTCTTTGCTTTGCTGCAGTTACAAAGACTATAAGATTGTCAATTACCTGTTTCTGCCCCTTAAAGTCATTAAAGAATAATGGTCTGAGTTGTTTTTCAAATTCCCTGTCAGCAACATAAATATTTTCTTTCCTGATATTGAAATTCTCTTCCATGAAGCAAAGTAACTATTTTATAAGCTTGATATCGCTTTCCGGAAGATTAATTTTTATCCCATTTATGGTTACTTCAACATCATCCCTGTATGTAATGGTCAAAACAGTATTTCCCTCGTCATCATATTTTTTCCATGTTCTCTGTCGTATTCCCATCTGGTAATATTGTGTTTCCTTTACCCGGCCTGATTCGTAATAATAAAGATGCTGTTTGTCAGGATTTCCCTGCACATAAGTTCCCCTGTATTTAAGTGTTCCGTCAGGATAATATGATTTCCATTGTCCGTCTTTTAAACCTAAAATGTAATTACCTTCTTCTGTATAATCCCCTGATGTGAATTTCCAGAAGCCATTTCTTTCTCCGTCAGAGTACTGTCCTGTAACAATAACACTTCCTTCCCTTGAATATTCGGTATAGGATCCGTCACGAAAGCCCTGGAAATATTCTTCTTCCCTGAGGATGGATCCGTCGTTATAATACCATTGCCATAAAGCATCAGGCCTTCCATTATTGTAAGAACCTGTTTGTTCCACTTTTAATGAATTATTATAGAATTTCCACAAGCCTGTGCGCCTGTTGTCATTATAGGCTCCCTCAGCTTTAATTCGCCCGTCGGGGTAATAATCCTTCCATTTACCATTCAGGTTTCCGGTTTCATCAACAATACCTTCTGACAATAATAATCCATTATCATTGTAGATAAATGCATTGCTTACCTTTCCGTTGTTTCCATACTCCCTGTGTACTCCAACAGGGACATTATTCCTGTATGGTCCGCTATAAATAAGTTTTCCGCTGCTGTCATACCTGTTAACAATCTCTATATCAGGTTCATCCTCGACCCTTGATTTAACGATAGCTCCATTGTCATAAAGCATTGTAAGAACAAGCATTCCTTTTTTGTCATATTCTTTATAATAACCGTGAAGCTGATCATCTTTATAGGTTTTTTCCGTTTTTATTGTTCCACCCGGATAAAACTCCTTCCATTCTCCCTGTTTCAGGCTTTTATTGTCTGTTCTGTTTATTCTCTCCCTGCTTATCAGAAAATCATTATTGTATTCAAAAAGAGTGATGATATTACCATTTTTATCATATTCTTTTGATAATCCCTCTTTTTTCCCCGAATTATAGATATATGTCTGTTTTATTTTCCCGTCAGGGAAATAGACATATGCCGTTCCCTCCTTTTTGTCTCCGGCAAAAAGTTCTTTTGACCAAATGTAAAGACCCTTAGACGGATCTTTTTTGTATTTATAATAGTATCCGTTCTTTTTCCCGAACAGGTAACTTATTTTATCTGTCGTATCACCAACCTGGTCATAGAACATCCAGATGCTGTCAAGCATGAAGTTTGTATATATGCCTTCCGATTTTTTAATACCGGTTACATAATAACTTTTCCAGAATCCGTCAGGTTTTCCGTTTTTTATAATTCCTTCACTTGAAACAGCGCCGTTTGGATACTTGAACACATGGTAGCCATCCTTAATTGTTACATCTATTTGTGCCTTTACATTTATCCCGGCAAAAACTATTATAAATATGACAAGTAATCTTTTCATTATTTACAGACCAAGTTTTTTTGATATCTCTATCATTCGTTTAATCGGTTTTTTAGCATCTTTTATTATATTTTTATCTATAAATATTTCAGGTTTTTCATTTCTAAGGCAATTATATATTTTTTCTATTGTTATCAATTTCATGAAATTACATTCGCTGCATCCGCATTTTGAATCTTTTGCCGGTGCAGGAATATATTCTTTTTCAGGATTTTCCTTTTTCATCTGATGAATAACCCCTGGCTCTGTTGCAACAATATAACAAATACCATCATCCTTTTTTGTAAAATTTATCAGTCCTGATGTTGATCCTATATAATCTGCAATATTTCTTATATTCAGCTCACATTCTGGATGAACTATAATTTTTGCATGTGGTTTCCTTTCTTTTATTTTTATTATCTCTTCATATGAAATTTCCACATGTACATGACATGATCCATCCCATAATATAATATCTCTGTCCGAATTATTTACAACATGGTTACCAAGATTTCTGTCAGGTGCAAATATTATTTTTTCATCTTTTGGGAGTGAATTTACTATCTGGATAGAATTCGAAGATGTGCAACTAATATCAGATAAAGCTTTTATCTCAGCTGTGGTATTAACATATGTTATAATTGTCCTTCCGGGATTATCTTTTATAAATTTTTTAAAATCTTCTTCTTTGCAGGAATCTGCAAGTGAACAACCTGCATTCATATCAGGCAGAAGGACTTTTTTATCAGGAGCAAGTATTTTTGCTGTTTCAGCCATAAATTTCACACCGGCGAATATAATTATATCTGCATCATTTTGTTCTGCTTTCTGTGATAACGCAAGACTATCACCAGTAAAATCCGCCAGATCCTGAATAATACCTGTTTGATAATAATGAGCAAGAATTATAGCATTTTTTGATCTTTTCAGTCTTTTTATTTCGTCAATATATTCCTGATTATTCATTTATAATTTTTGTAAAGTTAACATCATATTATATAATAACTTTTATATAAATATTACTTATGATGATATTAATATCCTGTTAATAGTGTTTGTAAAATATTATGAATTTTGTTGTAGTTTTTGAAATTATCATAAACAGAACATCTTTTTAACACATTAAAAAACATATCTCTTTTGTAAATCAATATGTTAATTACAATATCAACAATTGTTAAGATAAGGTTATTGATACGTGAAGCAGGACAAATATATATGTTTTACTGTTTATTGCCGGTTTAGATTATGATATTATTTGATGATAAAATAATGATTGAGACGTTAAAAACATATTAAATATAAATCTCAGGAAATAAAAGGTCATTTATTAATTTTAATGAACACAGTTAAAAACACAATAAACAAAAGAAATTAACAGCTTGTTTTGCTTAATAGTATTACTTTGTATCTTAAAATGATATTAAAATATAACAAAATGGTAAAAAAGAAGAAAATTGCCATAGTTTGTGATCATGCAGGATTTTTTCTTAAGGAGAAGCTTATTGCCTTTCTTAAAGATAAATATGAAATAAAAGATTTTGGAACATTCAGCAGGGATACTGTTGATTATCCCGATTTCGGACATCCAATAGCAGAGGCAATTTCTGCAAATGAATATGAACTCGGTATTACAATATGCGGGACCGGAAACGGCATGAATATGACAGCGAACAAACACCAGGGAATAAGAAGTGCATTATGCTGGAATGAAGAAATAAGCAAACTTGCAAGGGAACACAATGATGCAAATATTTGTGCTTTGCCCGGCAGGTTTATCTCTGAATCAGAAGCATATCTGATTGTTAAGACTTTTCTCGAAGCTTCATTTAAAGGAGGAAGGCATAAACCGAGAATAGATAAAATACCTTTAAAAATGTATTAAAATGCTTTCAAATTCATGCAGATATGGTATCAGGGCTGTAATTTACATTGCAAGCCGGCAGGAAAAGAATAAAAAAACAGGTTTAACACAGATTTCAAAGGATCTTGGACTTCCTGCACCTTTTCTGGCAAAAATACTGCAGCAGCTTGCACGGCAAAAGATACTGAGTTCATTAAAAGGCCCTCACGGGGGATTTTCATTACAACGCGACCCTGAAAAAATTTCCTTATTTGACATTGTAATTACTATTGACGGTGATGGTTTATTTACAGAATGTATAATTCATAATTATAAATGCGGAGAGGTAAATAATGAAAACCGGGAATGTCCGGTCCATGATGATTTTGCCGAGATCAGAGAAAAATTTTTGCAACTATTCAAAAACACAACGATACGTGATCTTGTAGAAAAAGCGGAAGACATAAAAAAGATAATTATCTGATCAGTTCTTTTCGTATCGGTTTTATTACAAGACAAATAATAATTGAGACTGTTATTCCTGCCAGGTTAGAAAGAAGATCTGCCAGACTTCCTGTTCTGCTTACAGTCAGCCACGATTGCAAAAGCTCCAATAATGCCCCGTAAAAAAGAGGAATAAGTGAAATAAACAACAAAATCCTGATTTTACCTATTCCCTTCCTGTGTTCAAAAACAATCACTGACGTAAAAACAAAATACATCATAAAATGTACTATATAATCAGCACCGGGAAAACTGAAAATAGATATTTTATCATATGTTTCAGCTCCCGAGAGACTTAGATACAAAATACCAAGGGCCACGAGTATTGAAAAGATGTTCTTTTTTATCATTATTAATGTTTGAAGCAAATTTAGTTATTGAAATGGTAATTTATTTTTAATTTCGGTATTACATTTAAAAATAATGGCCGGTATATATATCCACATACCATTTTGCAAAAAACTATGCAATTATTGCGATTTTTACCATATTATTTCACCCGGTGATCATTCTGAATTCATTAAAGCTCTTCTTCATGAAACAAAAACAAGGCAGGATTACACTGGAAATGACCCTGTTTCAACGATCTATATAGGCGGGGGTACTCCATCTGTATTATCTGTAAAAGAGTTGGAAACCATTCTAAATTGCCTTAAAACAGGGTTTTCTATAGAGGATGATAGTGAACTAACGATCGAATTAAACCCTGACGACGTAACTTACAGTTACCTTAAGAAGCTGAAAAAACTTGGATTCAACAGGATCAGCCTGGGCATTCAGTCATGGCGAGATGAAGATCTTAAAATGCTGAACAGGAGACATACGGAAGCACAAGCAGAAAAAGCACTTCAGGGAACCCTTGATGCGGGATTTGAAAATGTGTCGATAGATCTCATATACGGAATACCCGGTACGGGATTACAAGAATGGGAAAAGAATATCAGCAAAGCACTGAAATATGATATAAAACACTTATCTGCATATCATTTAACCATTGAACCCGGAACGGTCTTTGGCAAAATGAAAGAAAAAGGGCTGATCAAAGAAATAGATGAAGAAGAAAGCACAGCAGAATTCAACATGCTGCTAAAGAAAACAGAATCTGCGGGTTTTGTTCAGTATGAAATTTCGAATTTCAGTAAACCGGGTTATTTTTCTGTTCATAATTCAAACTACTGGAAACAGATACCCTACATAGGACTGGGACCGTCTGCACACTCTTTCAACGGGTATTCGCGCCAGTGGAATGTGTCTGACATAAAAAAATATATAAAACAGGTAACTAACGACGAACAATTTTTTGAAAAGGAGGAACTGGATGTTAAAACAAGGTTCAATGAATATATAATGACATCTCTCAGAACAATGTGGGGAATAGATCTGGATTATGTGGAGAGGACATTTGAAAAAGAGGGCTATGATTATGTAATCAACCTGTCGGGTAAATTCATTGATTACGGACTGATGAGACGGGATAATACAAACCTGGTCCTTACGAACCAGGGTAAAATGATATCTGACAATATTATTTCAGAATTTATGATGCCGGAAGACCGGTGATCATCTTTTTGTCAGCATGAAATTAGCCTGTCCTATCATGCTGTTTTCAAGGTATAATTCGACAGTATAATTACCGATAATAAAATCCCCGGTGTTATCCAGATATATACACATCTCAATATCCTGGTTCATATAATCTGCGGTCCGGTTTGCAGAGAAGATCAGCAAACGATTTTTGTAACTGAAGACATTATCGGGACTGTTTGTTATCACCAGCGAATCGGGGCGGATCACTCTCATATAAACCCTTTTTGGACCAGCTTCGGCTATAGGATTTTCACGAAGGCTGAAACAGACCCTTAATTTATCGAGCAGATTGATCCTGGTAGTTTCCTTTCGTTTCCTGTTGAGAGAGGAAGCAACTATGTCCTTTGCCTGTATCACCGAGGCTTTTTCGACTTTGATGCTTAACTCCTCCTTTACTTTCGAAAGCTCTACATTTGAATCCTGAACCTTTTTTATTTCCTGCCTGAACTGCACGTTTTCTGCAAAAAGAATTTTATTCCTGGTGTTGAGAGAGTCTATCTGGACTATATAGCTTTTCATTATCTCTCTCATGGTAGATATTTCATTCCGGTATTTCTTTATCAACTGAACGTTGGAAGCATTTATTGAAAGCAGCTGAATTATTTTCTGTTTTTCTTTTTCAAGTTTTGCATTCAGAGTATCATTATCTGTTTTAAGCGTGTCAAAACTGTATGCCAGAATCCTGAGCTCATTAGCAAGTGAGTCCTTTTCATGAGTAAGCACAGTTTCAGTTTCAATCATTTTTTTTCTTTGATCGAAATACATTACTACAAGAAATATAAGAACTCCTGCAAGAATAATTGTAACGGCTATCAGGCCTACAGGAACACTTTTTTTGTTCTCCTGTAATTTTTGTGCCTCATTGTTTGTGTCTGTCATTCAGTTGATTTTAAAAAAGTTATTGGTGTGCAAAAATAATAATATCTGATATAATAATAAAATGTCCGATTCAATGATTAAATTTACAAACAGACTTTAATATACTAACATATTAATAATCAATAATATGAGTGGATTTTATGGAGTAATTTCTAAGCATGATTGTGTTAATGAAGTTTTCTATGGAACTGATTATCATTCGCATCTTGGTACGAAACGGGCCGGCATGGTCTTTATTGTTCCTGAAAAGGGGTTCCGTCGTTCCATTCACACCCTGGAAAATTCATATTTCAGATCAAAATTTGAGGATGAGTTAAAAAATTTTGCAGGAAATTCCGGAATTGGAATAATAAGCGATACGGATCCCCAGCCAATACTCT
>Ga0307419_10000313_pt1 | contig 23693 bp, 20 predicted proteins | sample SalMarWE160230MG_2_FD_202512 | JGI IMG/M metagenome (GOLD analysis project Ga0307419, IMG submission 202512) | Salt marsh sediment microbial communities from the Plum Island Ecosystem LTER, Massachusetts, United States - WE1602-30 | ecosystem: Environmental > Aquatic > Marine > Intertidal zone... | reverse complement strand
TACCATATCTTTGCCCGGTGGCGGCTTGCCGAAAACGGGCGATGATCAGGCATGGGTCAGCGCTTCTGCACAGTCATTTTATAAACGTATTTGGCCCAGTTAAATCCATAATAGCCCTCTCCCACAGACCGCAGGGCAAACCCGTATTTCTTGGGAAGAGGCTCTCCCTTTTGCTGCCCTTGGGGAGAATTGTCTTCTTGGCCTTTGCGTATGCCCATCGGACGGATGAAAACAGGGGACTGAGAAAAGCGCCTGTACTTACAAGAAATGCAATACTGATTTTAAGAAACTGTCTGCGTTTATTCATGCACCCCCCCTTGTCTCTGTGTCTTTCGGGCAGGTGATCCCGTTCCGGATCACAGAAGGGGGAAGCCGGTCTACGGCCTGACGAACGTTCTCATAGGTGGCAGGATGGATCAGCACTTTTGGCATTTTTTATATCTCTCTTGATCCATTTTTGGTAACGAATGGACCTCAGGGCAACACGGGACCCTTTTCCCAATGGCCCAGGGGACAGTCGGAACAAAGGGGTTTCTTTTTGCAGTATTCCTTCCCTGCCCGGACAATCAGGGCATGAAATTCATTGAAGAGGTGCACATCTTCAGGGAGGTTATCCATAAACATCCCCTGCAACTCGTGATAGTCCATCTGCTCATCCGCCATGCCATGACGAAGGAGGATACGATAGGTGTAAGTATCCACCACGAATACGGACCGCTCCAGTGAATAGAGGAGAATACTGTCTGCTGTTTCCGGGCCGATGCCGTTCACGGCCAGCAAACCTTCCCGCAGGCACTCTGTTTTCTTGCTGAGAAGTGTCTCCAGAGATCCTTCATAGCGTTCGAAGAGAAAGCGGATCAGGTTTTTCAATCTTCTTGCCTTGATGTTGAAATAACCCGCCGGACGGATCTCCTTCGCAAGCTCATCCGGTGAAATGGTGTTCAGTGCCTCCAGGGAGAGCAGGTCGTGGTTCTTGAGGTTTCTGATCGCCTTTTCCACGTTTTTCCAATTGGTGTTCTGGGTAAGCACGGCGCCGACCATGATCTCGAGCGTGGTTTCGCCCGGCCACCAGTCCTGGGGACCGAAGTGGTCCCGCAGGAGGTCATACATCCCGAGGAGTTTACGGCCTGTTTGGCTTTGCACAAGCAGTTCCGACAAAAGAATTCCTTTCTAATAACTTGACACACATGTCACAATACCTTAGATTTGGCTTCCATGTCAAACACGGCATGTGCCTTGCAAAAACAACAGCAGAATCCAGGAGTACCCGTGCTCTTGCCATCATCAGAGGGCACGTGGGGTGTTTTCTGAACAATCGCGGATGGACATGGCAAACCCTTTAAAACAAAAGCTGTCAAAAACCAGGAATATCGGCATTATAGCCCATATCGACGCCGGGAAAACTACGGTGACGGAACGGATCCTCTATTATACCGGTCGCCTCCACAAAATGGGTGAGGTCCATAACGGAGAAGCAACCATGGACTGGATGATCGAGGAGAAGGAAAGAGGCATTACCATCACCTCCGCCGTAACTTCCTGCGAGTGGAAAGCCCATACCATCAATATCATCGATACACCCGGTCACGTGGATTTCACCATTGAAGTAGAACGCGCTTTGCGGGTCCTGGACGGCGCTATCGGCGTATTTTGTGCCGTAGGTGGTGTGGAACCCCAGTCCGAGACTGTCTGGCACCAGGCAGATCACTACCATGTTCCGAAAATCGCGTTTGTGAACAAGTTGGACCGTGTCGGCGCGGATTTTTTCAAGGTTGTCGAAAACCTGCGGGAAAAACTGGGGGCTGTGCCCCTGGTTATGCAGATACCGTGGGGAGCTGAAGACCAATTCCAGGGAGTAATTGACCTCATTCGTATGAAGGCTGTTGTCTGGGAGGATGAAACTCTGGGTGCCACCTATCAGGAAGTCCCTATCCCTGATGATCTCCTGGAAACGGCCTCCGGGTACCGGGAAACCCTCCTCGAAACCTTGGCTGAAAAGAATGACCTGATAATGGAAAAATACCTTGCAGAGGAGGAAATCGGGGACGCAGAACTCAAGGCGGCCATTCGTGATGCCACGGTAAATCTCGACCTCACCCCGGTCTTTTGCGGGAGCGCCCTGCGAAACAAGGGTATTCAGCCTCTCCTTGATGCCATCACGGATTATCTGCCCGCTCCCGTGGATATTCCCGCCATAACCGGGCACGTTCCGGATACCGGTGAGGAAGAAACACGCCCCCCCGACCCCTCCGCGCCGTTTTCCGCCCTTGCTTTCAAGGTCATGATGGACCAGGGAAGGAAAATGACCTACCTCAGGGTTTATTCCGGCACCATAGACGTGGGAAAACCGGTGTTCAATTCTGCAAAAGGAATTACGGAAAAGCTGTCACGGCTCCTTCGCATGCATTCCAACAAGAGAGAGCGCATCAATAATGCTTCTGCCGGTGATCTGGTGGCGGCCATGGGGCTCAAGCAGACCACAACCGGTGATACACTCTGTACTGAAGATTCCCCGATCCTGCTCGAGCCTATCCAGTTCAACGAGCCGGTCATCACCATGGCAGTGGAACCAAAGCGTGTCCAGGACCAGGATAAGCTTGTGGAGGTTCTGGAAAAGCTCTCGGATGAAGACCCCACCTTCAGGTACAAGATTGATGAGGAAACAGGCCAGACAGTCATCTCAGGGATGGGAGAACTGCACCTGGAAATCCTCGTGGGACGCATGAAGAGAGAATTCTCAGTGGACACCAACCAGGGAAAGCCCCAGGTGGTTTACCGCGAAACCATCCACAAAACCGTCTCTCATGAAGAGGTTTTCCAGCGGGAGCTCAGCGGGCAGCAGCATTTTGCGGGAGTGACGATTGAAGTCCGCCCGCAGCCTCGGGGGAAGGGCAGCCGGTTTCTGGATCAATGCAAGAATCAGGACCTTTCCGAAGAGTTCCTGGCCGCCATCCGGGAAGGAGTTACTGAATCAGAAACCAGCGGCGTGATAATGGGATATCCTGTTATCGATATCCAGACGACCCTCCTCGACGCACAGATAAAGGAATCTCTTTCAGATGTCATGGCATTCAAGGTTGCGGCTGGAATGGCATTCAAGAAGGCCTGCAGTGAGGCGGCCCCGGTCCTCCTGGAGCCCATCATGAGAGCCGAGGTGATCGTCCCAGAGGAATTCATGGGGGAGGTGATCGGTGATCTGAACGCCAGGAAAGGAAAAATCGAACAGATCGCGAGCAAAGGCCTGATCCAGATCATCACGGCCAGTGTCCCCTTATCGAAGATGTTCGGATACTCCACCGCACTTCGCTCCGTGTCCCAGGGAAGAGGCACGTTTACCATGCAGTTCAGCCACTATGACCAGGCATAGAACTTCTCGAGTCTCCCTACTCTTTATTGATTGTAGACCGGTTTTCTCTTTTCCAGAAACGCAGCTACTCCTTCACGCCCGTTGGGATGGATGGCGCACCGGGACAACGCATCACGCTCCTTTTCCAGGGTCACCTCCAGTGGGCTATCAAAAGAATCAGCAATGAGCTTTTTTGACGCGGCAAATGAACTGAGCGGCATTTTTCTCAGGTCCTCCAGCAACGCAAGGGCGCAATCCAGGCTTTTCCCGTCGCTCACCACTTCGGTCACCAACCCCCAGGAAAGAGCCTGCTCCGCTGAAATGAGCCGGTCAAAGGCCGCGATTTCGAGCGCTCTCGCCGAGCCCACCAACCTAGGCAGGGAATAGGTACCACCCCCGTCAATGCTCAATCCGTTGCCGGTGTACCCCTGTTTCAAGACAGCCGATTCTTCCATGACCCTGAAATCGCAGGCAAGGGCCAGAGAAAACCCACCACCCGCGGCAAGCCCGTTGATGGCGGCCGCCACCGGTTTACCCATTCTTTTAATCTCCAGAATGGCCTGGTGGTAGCGTGCTGCCAGCTCGTGAAATGCGGCATCCGGATCACCGTCGTACTCGGACAGCCACCGCAAATCTCCTCCGGCGCAAAAGGCCTTCCCCTCGCCCGTGATAGCTATTCCCATCACGCCCGGGTCCGGAGCCATCCTGACCAGGTGTTCGGCCAGATTGCCTATCATCTCCAGGTCGAAGGAATTGAAAGCCTTTGCCCGGGCCAGGGTTATCACGGCAAGACCGGAAACAATTTTCACCTTTATCCAATCTGACATCTTTTCCCCCTTTCACAAACCGAATCTCGTGGGCAAGAATCTCATTGACCGTTGCCCTCGATTTATATACAATTCTTCTCACCGTTTCCAGTTCAAAATAGATTTTTTGGTACACACAGGTCGGAAATGAAATGAAAACACTAAAGCCACATCTTGTTGATACGTATGACCGCCACCTCAACTACCTCCGCGTATCCATCACGGACCGGTGCAACCTGGCCTGTATCTACTGCAAGCCGGACCGGTGTGTACCCAAACTGGAGCACAAGGAAATCCTTTCCTATGAAGAGATCCTACGCCTCATGCGCATCGTCATCCCCCTCGGCATTACCAAAGTGCGGTTGACCGGGGGCGAGCCCCTGGTGAGGAAAGGCGTCTGCGATTTCATCTCCACGCTGACGGCCCTTGATGGGCTCAAGGACGTTTCGCTCACCACCAACGGAATATTTCTGAAAGACAAACTGAAACGGATCAAGGAAGCGGGAATCCGCAGACTGAATGTGAGCCTGGACAGCCTTGACCGGAAAAAATATCAGGAAATTACCGGGCTTGATGGGTTTCAAAAGGTGTGGGAAGGGCTTGACATGGCCCGAAAAATGGGATTCGACCCCATCAAGGTCAACGTGGTGGTGATGCGCGGCATCAACGACAATGAACTCCTCGATTTTGCCCGTCTCACCTTCAAGTACCCCTACCATGTCCGATTCATTGAATACATGCCCATCGGGGTGAGCGAATCGGATCACCCTTTCAAGTATATGCCGACCTCCCTGCTCCAGGAGAAAATCAATTCGTTCCGCAAGCTGATTCCCGTTCCGAGAGGGCCCAATGACGGCCCTTCACAACGGTTTAGATTTGAAGAGAGCCTCGGAGAAATCGGCTTCATAAGCCCCATGAGTCATCATTTCTGCCGTACCTGCAACCGGCTGCGGCTCACCGCCAGCGGACAATTGCGGCCCTGCCTTTTATCCAACCGGCAAACCGACATCAGGGGGCCGCTGCGGAGCGGTGCTTCTGATCATGAGCTTGCGGACATATTCAGGAAAGCCGCCCTCAGCAAAGAGGCTGAACACCACCTCACCCCTGAGCATCCTTTAGGCAAGATAAGCCAGATGTCATCCATCGGCGGCTGATCAGGAAAGAGGAACACCCTCCGTACTCCAGTTTCGCTGCCGGTAATACTCTTTCAAAGATTCCTCAAATACGGCCCGATCCAGGGTCTCCTGGTATTCTCCAACGGGCTCCTTGAAAAATCGCTCCGGCAACCGGTCGTCGGCTGCAGACAAACCTTCCCGGATGTTAAAGATCCGCGTGGCATCCACCACTGACGACGTCATCCTGCTCAAGGCTTCCTGGTCCAGGTCCATGCCGGTGGTTACTGAAACAATCCTGGAAAGTTCCTCCCACGGATAGAGATCCCTGTAGAACCTGCAGAGAATGAGCATATCATGAAGGACAAGGCGATCTTCAAAATCCAGGAATATCTCCACCTGTTCTTCGATGCCTTTGCCGTCAAGCATACCGGCCACCTCTGCCTTGTAAAACGTCGTCCGCAAATGACAGGCGCCCCGGGGTGACGTGGCATAGGCAAGCCCCATGCCCTTCAACCCCCTTGGATCGTACCCTGCGGGTTCAAGCCCCTTCACATGAATGGCGATATCCTCCATCCCCCATTCTCTGGCCGCATAACGGATCCCTTTACAAAGGATCGCACCCAGCCCCCGCACATTCGCAATGTCCTGTAGCAAAGATGCCACCACGTCAGGATCACCATAGGGGACCTTTTCAGGGATCTTCCCCATCTCTGATGCCTCCATGGCAAAGGCGCACAGATTTCCCGCGCTGATGGTATCCAGTCCCAATCGATCGCACAAATCATTCAGATAGGCGATCTCTCTCAGATCCTTGATGAGGCAAAGGCCCCCAAATGCGTAGATGGTCTCATATTCAGGGCCCTCGATGGTAAGCCCCTTGTGCCGGCCATCGTGCACCTTGGAGAGTTTTCCACAGGCCATGAAGCATCGGGCACATGCCCTGGGACTCGGTTGTAGCTGGTCTTGCATGCGCTCCGCGCTCAAGTGTTCCCACCCTTCGATTGACCCTTTGCGCCAGTACCTGGTGGGAAACGCACCGAGGGAATTGGTGAGCCCCACCATCATGGGAGTCCCGAAGTTCCGGTATGCCTCAACCCCCTTGTTTCCTTTTCCTGCAGCCATGATTTTTTTGACAAACGCATCAAGCCCATCAGCGTCGGCCACCTGTCTTTGCTGTTCCCCGTGAAAGGCCAGTGCTTTGACATTTTTGGCCCCCAGCACGGCTCCCACACCCGTCCTCCCGGCGGAACGCCAGTAATTGTTTTCCACTACCGCGAAGGTGACCTTGTTCTCCCCTGCCGGACCGATGGAAAGGATGCCGCACTTTGGAATTCCCAGTTCATCTTTGACCGCGTCTTCCGTTTCATACGTGTCCCTGCCCCAGAGGTGTTGCGCGTCGTGGAACTTCACTCCCTGGTCGCTGATTTCAAGATACACAGGCGCATCGCAACCACCTTTCAGGACAAAGGCATCATACCCGCACTTGCTCATGTGTTCGGCCACATGCCCGCCTGAATAGGATTCCGAGTACAACCCTGTCTGGGGTGATTTGGTAAAAAGGCCGTAACGGCTGGACCCGTAGATCCGGGTATCACTGACAGGCCCAAGGGCGAGAATGACCAGGTTCTCAGGCGAAAGGGGATCCACTCCTACGGGGTTCTTTTCCAAGAGCAGATGCGTGGCAAGCCCTTTTCCCCCAAGGGTCTTCCGGAGGGTGTCATCATCCATGTCTTCTGCGTGAAATGTCCTCTCTGTCAAATCAATCCATAAGACCTTGTTGAAAAAACCTTTCATATTATTGTCCCTCGTTTCTCATTTTGTCGCTGAGCCCTTTCTTGTAGATCTTGCCTGAACCCGTGCGGGGCAGTGTCTCCAGGAAATCCACTGATTTTGGTGCCTTGTACCGGGCAAGATCCTTCTTACAAAAATCAATGAGTTCCCTTTCAGAGGCAGCCATCCCGTCTTTCAGGACCACACAGGCGTGGACCGCCTCGCCCCACTTCTCGTCAAGGATGCCGATGACCGCGGCTTCGAGCACCGCCGGATGGCTGTAGAGGACATTTTCCACCTCGGTGGAATAGACATTTTCCCCGCCCGTGACGATCATGTCCTTTTTCCTGTCCACGATGTTTACGTACCCTTCGCTGTCTACCACAGCCAGGTCCCCCGTGTAAAGCCATCCGTTTCTGATACTCTTCTCCGTTTCTTCCGGAAGGTTCCAGTACCCGGGTGTCACACTTTCACCTCTCACTACAATTTCTCCCACCCCTTTCCCATCCCATACCACTTCCCGGCCGTCATCCTTCAATACTTTAAGCTCCACGAACAGCACGGGCCTTCCTGTTGCGGCCTTGAACTGAAACCGCTCCTCGTCATGGCGTGATTTCAGGGAACCCTTCAGCAGGGACATGGTCAGGTAGGGACTGGTCTCGGTCATCCCGTAGGTCTGGACGTAATCGCACCCGAATGCTCCAATGATTTTCCGCACCACCTCGGGAGCGATGGGGGCCCCGCCGCTAAGCATGACCCTGAGAGAGGGAAACGCTGCCTGCCGTATTGTCGGGTCGTTTACCATCAGGTTGAGCATGGTGGGAATCATGTTGGTAAGGGTGACCTTCTCCCGCTGCATGATCTCGATCGCAGCCCCGGAATCGAATTCAGGAACCATCACGTGGGTGCCCCCGACCCAGGTGACCGCCCAGGTAGCCCAGGCATCTGCCAGGTGAAACATGGGCGCCGCGTGAAGCCAGACATCTTCATCCGTCATCTTGAGTTCCGCGATGGTTCCCAGAGAATGATGCACCACGTTCCGGTGGGTCAGGATGACGCCTTTCTGCCGGCCGGTGGTCCCGCTCGTGTAATAGAGCTGGGCCACATCATCCTCTCCAACCTCCACGTCTTCCGGCGAATCGTTTTCTGATCCAAGAAGCGCTTCAAGGCTCCTTTCTCCCGCCGGGACGGTCTCTTTCTCAGTCCAGCAGGTCCTGACAGGGGTATCGAGCCGCCCTATCGCTTCCTTGATGACCGGGTAAAACCGGGGCTGCCCAATCATCATGCGAGCCCCGGTATCTTCCAGAATGAAAGCGATTTCCCGGGCCGAGAGCCGGTAATTCAAGGGGCACAGGATCGCGCCTATGACCGCTGCCGCGAAATAGGTCTCCAGGAAATAGTGACAATTCTGGTGGCATATGGCCACCCGGTCACCTTTTCCAATACCTTCACGCTGCAGGCCCGCGGCAAGCCGGGAAACCCTTTGCACAAAATCCCGGTAGGTGAATCGATCTTCGCCGCACACCACACCAATCTTATCCGGGTACAACCGATTCACCCGTTCAAGCAACGACCCCAGATTCATATGTTCTTCCTCATCCTATCCAGCTAATTTGCTTAAGCCCTCGTCAAGGATGCCGAGGCCCTTTTCCAACTGGGCCTTTTCAATGGAAAGGGGCATGAGGGCCCTGATCACGTTGCCGAAATTTCCGCAGGAAAGGAGGATCAGACCTTTTTCAAAGGCGAGCTGCACGAGCTTCTTTGCCTCATCCGCGGCCGGTTCTCTTGTTTCCCGGTCCTTCACCAGTTCCAGGGCCAGCATGGGGCCCATGCCTCGCACTTCGCCGATGATGTCATATTTTTCCTTGAGTTGGTCAAAGGCAAGCCGTACTTCCTGCCCCAGTTTTTTCCCTTTTTCAAGAAGGTTTTCTTCTTCAAGGGTTTCAAAAACCGCGAGAGCAGCCACGCAGGACAACGGGTTTCCTCCATAAGTCCCGCCTAGTCCACCGACATGGGGGGCGTTCATGATCTCCGCCTTTCCGGTCACCGCACTCAAGGGCATGCCCGCGGCCAGGGATTTCGCGGATAGGACCATGTCCGGTTCAACGTCAAAATACTCCGAGGCGAAGAGATATCCGGTCCTGCCCATGCCGGATTGGATCTCATCCATGATGAAAAGGATACCATTTTGTTCGCAGATCTCCTTGACTCTCTTGAAATAATCTTTAGGCGGGACGATGAAGCCTCCTTCTCCCTGCACCGGTTCAACGATTATCGCGGCCACTTGGTCGCCCGAAACCTGGTTCACAAAAAACTCGTTCAGGGCATCAGCGCAGCGAAGATTGCACCCGGGATAGGTCTTCCCGTACGGGCACCGGTAGCAATAGGCAAAGGGCATCCGGTACACTTCCGGCGCGAAAGGGCCGAATCCCCACTTGTACGGCTTCACCTTGCTGGTGAGCGTCATCCCCAGCAGGGTCCTCCCGTGAAAGGCGTTCTCAAAAGCGATGACGGCCGGGCGCTTCGTGTAATACCGTGCTATCTTGACTCCATTTTCTACGGCCTCCGCGCCGCTGTTAGCGAACATGGTCATCTTGGGAAAATTACCCGGGGTCACCTCATTGAGCTTTTTCGCAAGCTCGATATACGGCTCATACATGACCACGTGAAAACAGGTGTGAATATAGGTTGCGGCCTGTTCCCGTATGGCATCCACCACCTTCCGGGCGCAGTGCCCCACGTTTTCCACCCCAATCCCACCGGCAAAGTCAATGTATTCCTTCCCTTCCACGTCCGTGATAAGAGCCCCTTTGGCCTGCTTGACAAACATCGGAAGGATATTGAACACTCCTTGGGGGACGTGCTTTTTCCGTAATTGCTTCAATTCTTCTGTCTTTCCCATTATTGCCTCCTCGTTGACGGAATTACATCAGCGCCTTTATGCATCCATAAAAACTGTCCCGGGACACAAATGTCAAGGATTTTTGTGAATACTCGGTATGACAGGGTTGTGTATCACTTGAATAAGAGGGCGGACCAGGCAAAAAAGCCTCCCCGTTTGTTTAGCTGCTCCAGAACTGCGATGAAGATCGTCAACAGAACACTGGTCTGTGTCTACGCCTGGTGAACGATCCGGGTATCCTTATCCAGATTCTTGGTTAACTTCAGCGTTCTCATGATTTCCGGTGTAGGCTTAATGATGTTGTTTCCTATGCCTGTAAGAACTATGAAAGGTGCACCCAAAGTTGAAGCTTTTCGCTTATGTCAATATTGACATATATAACTGGCTGATTTTTTTCTTAAAAATCCTTGACAATTGTAAACAAATGGTGTTTCGATTATGCGTGTCGAGTCAAAGAATGAGGTGGCTGATCAATTCACATCCAAATCAACTTATGCATCTTTCTAGGGGATGGAACGTACAAGCCATAAAAGGCGGCCTTCTTGCTGAAGAACGGCTAACCAACTCACAATAAACGAACTGTTATTTTTCACCAATATTTGCCACATTTCGCTGTTTCAAGGTTTTTTTTATTCACCCATCAACGCATTGCGGAAAGGAGGATCTATGAAAGTCACGCGTCGAGGTTTTCTCAAAATCACGGGAGCTTCTGCTGCAGGCGCTGCGGCCCTGGGCCTGGGAGTCGATCTCAAGCCCTTCGAGTCCCATGCGCAGACCCTGAAGATCCGGTACGCCAGGGAGTCGACGAGCATCTGCTGTTACTGTGCCGTCGGCTGCGGTGTTATCGTCCATACGGGCAAGGCGGGAGCGGGGAAGGTTATCAACATCGAGGGGGACCCCGATCATCCCATCAATGAAGGGGCCCTCTGTTCCAAAGGCGCGGCATTGAGCCAACTGGTCAATAACGACAGTCGGATCACAACGCCCATGTATCGTCGACCCTACAGTAACCGCTGGGAACCCATTTCCTGGGAACAGGCCCTGTGGAAGATCGCCCTCCGGGTCAAAAAGAGCCGGGATGCGAGCTTCGCGGTCAAGAATGACAAGGGACAGGTGGTAAACCGGACCAATGGCATCGCGCATATTGGCAGTGCTGCCATTGACAATGAGGAGTGCTGGCTCATCCAGGCCATGATGCGGGCCCTGGGTCTCGTCTACATCGAACACCAGGCGCGTATCTGACACAGCGCCACTGTTGCGGCTCTGGCAGAGTCGTTCGGACGCGGCGCGATGACCAACCACTGGATCGATATTAGAAACAGTGACATTATCCTCATCATGGGATCCAACGCGGCGGAAAACCACCCCATTTCCTTCAAGTGGGTCACGGAGGCAATGAAACGGGGCGGCAAGCTCATCAGCGTTGATCCCCGGTTTACCCGCTCCTCTTCAAAAGCCGATTTCTATGCCCCGCTCCGGTCGGGAACCGACATCGCCTTCCTGGGCGGCATGATCAAGTACATCCTGGACAATGACAAGTACTTCAAAGAATATACGGCCGAATACACCAACGCTTCCTTCCTGGTATCCGACAGTTACAGCTTTCATGACGGTCTGTTTTCCGGGTATGATCCTGCTACGCACAAGTACGACAAGAGCAAGTGGGCCTTTCAAAAAGATGCCAACGGTGTCCCTAAGAAAGACAAGACCCTGCAAAACCCCAGGTGTGTTTTTCAGCTCCTGAAAGGATTTTACAGTCGCTACGATTTGGACAAGGTGTCCAGCGTGACCGGGACGTCCAAAGAGGACCTCCTGAAAGTGTACGAGATGTACTCGGCCACGGGAGAGAAGGGCAAGGCCGGAACCATCATGTACGCCATGGGATGGACTCAGCACACGGTTGGGGTCCAGAATATCCGCTGCATGGCCATGATCCAGCTCCTGCTCGGGAACATCGGCGTTGCAGGTGGTGGAGTAAATGCGCTACGCGGGGAATCCAATGTGCAGGGTTCCACGGATCACTGTATCCTCTTTCACATTCTCCCCGGCTACCTGAAAACGCCCAAGGCCTCCCAGGCAGCCCTGGCGGCCTACAATAAAAAATATACCCCGGTCACTCATGATCCACTGAGTGCGAACTGGTGGGGGAACTATCCCAAGTATTCGGTGAGTCTCCTCAAGTCCTTTTTCGGGAAAAAGGCGACGCCGGCAAACGATTTTGGCTATTCCTGGCTCCCGAAACTGGATGACGGCAAGGACTATTCATGGCTGACTCTCTTCGATTCCATGTATCGGGGAGAATTCACGGGCTTTTTTGCCTGGGGCCAGAACCCCGCCTGCTCCGGGGCCAACGCCAACAAGACCCGTCAGGCCCTGACCAAGCTGGACTGGATGGTCAACGTCAACATCTTTGAAAATGAGACCGGTTCCTTCTGGAAGGGTCCGGGCATGGACCCGAAGAAGATAAAGACAGAGGTTTTCTTTCTTCCCTGTGCCGTGTCGGTGGAAAAGGAAGGATCCATCACCAACAGCGGTCGCTGGATGCAGTGGCGTTACCAGGCGGCAAAGCCACCGGGAGAAGCAAGATCCGATGGTGATATGCTCATCGATCTCTTCAGAAAAGTCAGGTGGCTCTATAACCGGGATGTCAAAAAAGGGAAGAAAGCGGTCTTCCCCGAGCCCGTCCTCAATCTCAAATGGGATTACGCCACCAATGGAATGTACGATCCCCACAAGGTTGCGAAAGAGGTCAACGGGTACTTCCAGAAAGACGTGACTATCAAGGGCAAGAACTTCAAGAAGGGAGATCTGGTGCCAAGCTTTGCCTTTCTCCAGGCAGACGGTTCCACCAGCAGCGCGAACTGGCTCTATTGCAACTCCTATACCGGCAAAGGCAACATGGCGGCCAGGAGAAAGAGGGAAAAGTCCGGCATCGGCCTCAACCTTGAGTGGTCCTGGTGCTGGCCGGTGAACCGCCGGATTATTTACAACCGTGCTTCTGTTGACCTGCACGGCAAACCTTGGGATACGGAACATCCCGTCATCAGTTGGGATCCCAATGCCAAGGGCGGAAAAGGCGGCTGGACCGGCGATGTGCCTGACGGCGGATGGCCTCCCATGCTGAAACCGGATGGGACACTCAATCCCAAGACCAAGTATCCCTTTATCATGAAACCGGAAGGGCATGGCAGGATCTTCGGGCCGGGACGCGCCGACGGTCCTTTCCCGGAACACTACGAACCGCTGGAATGCCCGGTGGAAAAAAACGCCTTTTCCGACCAATTGATTAACCCAACAGCCCCCACTTACAGCACTGATGAGGATGTCTACCGGACATGCGATCCGCGGTACCCCATCGTCGGAACGACTTACCGGGTATCCGAGCACTGGCAGACCGGTGTTATGACCAGGTGGCAGCCGTGGCTCCTGGAGACTCAGCCCCAGCTCTTCGTGGAAATGAGCAATGAGCTGGCCAAGTTGAAAGGGATCAAGAACGGCCAAAAGGTGATTGTTGAATCCGCCCGCGGAAAGGTCAAGGCGGTTGCCATAGTCACCCACCGTTTCCGACCCTTTAACGTCGAGGGTAACGTAATTCACCAGGTGGGGTTGCCCTGGCATTTCGGGTGGGTACACCCAAAGGACGGCGGGGATTCGGCGAACCTGCTCACCCCGTCCACCGGTGACCCGAATACCAGGATTCCTGAAACCAAGGCCTTCATGGTCAATGTGAGAACAATATAAAGGAGGTGATCTGATGAACGGAAAGGCATTTTTTATCGACACGACACTGTGTACCGGCTGCCGGGGCTGTCAGATTGCCTGCAAACAGTGGAACCAGTTGCCGGCGACAAAGACGGAAAATTGGGGCAGTTACCAGAACCCCAAGGACCTGTCTTTCGACACGTATAAACTGATCAGGTTCCAGGAGTATATGGGTCCTGACAACAAGCCTGTCTGGTATTTCTTCCAGGATTCCTGTCGTCATTGCGTTGAGCCGCCCTGTAAGGAGACTGCGGACGATGACGTGCCCGGTGGGATCATCATAGACAGCCACTCGGGTGCGGTCCTGTACACGGACAAGCTCAAAAAGGCCAACCACCAAGACATTATTGACGCGTGCCCCTTTAATATCCCGCGGGTCCAAAAAGGGACCGGGTACATGGCCAAGTGCACCATGTGTGTGGACCGGGTCAACAGCGGTATGCTTCCCGCCTGTGTCAAGACCTGCCCAACCGGCGCCATGAGTTTTGGTGATCGGGACAAAATGGTGGACCTGGCAAATAAGCGGCTGGCGGAAGCGAAAGCCAAGTTTCCCAAGGCGGTGGGAACGGGACTGGATGACCTGAGAGTCTTCCATCTCCTGGCTGACGCTCCGGAAAAATACTATCAATACGCGAGCGTTGAACGGGCTCCGTCTCTCATGGACCGGCAGATGGCTTTGAAAAAGATCGGCCGTTCTCTGCGGGAATTGTCCAAAGAATGGAATATTCTTCATAAACTTGCAAGCTAGTCCACCACTCAGAGAGAAAAAGGAAAGGGGATACTCCGTGGGGTATCCCTTTTTCTTCTCTTGAAAGGAGAAGCGCAAATGAAAAAAGCGATCTGTATCCCGCTCTTTCTCGTCTTGGGATTTTTCGCTCAACAGAGTCCTCTTTGGGCGAAAACCCTGCCGCCGCAGGAAAACAGCATCCTTCCCGATTTTCAATTACCGATTCCCGCAAACGCAGACCACCGCCAATATTTGGGGCTCAAGGGCAAAGGATTTTTTAAGATCCATCAAATTAAGGCCAAAGCAGTCATTATTGAAATCTTCAGCATGTACTGCCCGTATTGCCAGCGGGAGGCGCCGAACATCAATAAACTCTATCAGCGTATGGAGACTGATCCGCAGCTCAAGGGGAAGATAAAGATTATAGGCATCGGGGCGGGCAACTCCCCGTTTGAGGTGGATATTTTCAGAAAAAAATATCAGGTGCCGTTTCCCCTTTTCTCCGATAACAATTTTACTGTTCACAAATGCCTGGGAGAGACGAGGACTCCCTACTTCTTCGTTATTGCCGCAGGTCCCGGAAGCACTCAAGAAGTCATCTATTCGAAACTTGGGGGGATAAAGGACCTCGATTCCTTCTTGCAAACTATTCGCGCTCGTAGTGGAATCAAATAGGAGGGATAGAAACATGAAAAGATATACATTGCCTATGATGGTTTGCATGCTGCTCTTCTCTTTTTCCACAACATCAGCCCAGACCCATTCTGAGGCTTACAAAAATAACATCTATAACCCCGGAATCCTCAAACCCGTTGACAGCAAGCTGAAAGTACGGATTGGGCAAAAAGCGCCCGACTTCAGCCTTCCCTCCCTTACGGGGAAAAAGGTTTCACTGCATCAGTTCCTTGGGAAGAAAAATGTGGTTCTTTCTTTCGTACCGGCTGCATGGACCCCGGTATGTTCTGACCAGTGGCCCGGGTACAATATCGTTAAAGACATCTTCGAGCGACAGAACACCATCCTGCTCGGCATCACCGTCGATAACATCCCCACCCTTTTTGCCTGGACCAATCAGATGGGACACCTATGGTTTCCCGTGCTCTCTGATTTCTGGCCCCACGGAAAGGTGGCCAGCAGGTATGGGATCCTCCGCTCTGACGGCGTGGCCGAAAGGGCACTCTTCCTGATCGACAAAAAGGGCATAATCCGGTATATTGATGTCCACGATATCAATAAGAGACCAAGCTTGGAGGTACTTGTGCACGAACTCCAGCAACTTCCGAAATAATAAGGGGGACCGTATGGTCGATGAGCTTTTGAAAGAGACGGAACGACTCATTGAAGAGAGACCTCTTGCCAGGGAGGCACTGACCGCTTTCAGGGATCTGGCAGCGCTCATGGCGGAAGAAACACCCAGGATGAAAGGAGCACCCGTGGATGAACGGCTGCAGGACATCAAGCGGGAAGAAGGGTTTCCTCTTTTTGCCAGGACTGACCTTCCGGTGGACTTGGATTCGGCAGCCCTATTGCTCGAAAAATTTCTGACAACCCTCCAGACCAGAGAGCGGTCGGACAGGGAAGGACTTGAGACGGCCCTTCGAGCGTGCGAAAAAGACGAAAACTGGAGTCGGAACCTTTTCAGCATAGCCCTCAATAACGATCAAGAGGCTCTTGTGGACATAGCCGGAGGCGTCAATTTAGAAGCCCAAACCCTCAAATTCCTGGCCCAAATGGCATTGACGCCGTCAATCCATGCCCTGCGAGACCTTTATGCGCCGCAGATTGACACAGATGCATGGGACTATAGATACTGCCCCTTCTGTGGGTCTCTTCCTTCCATTTCCTTTTTTGATAAGACGGGCAAGCGCTACATGCACTGCGAACTCTGCGGACTGGAATGGCGTTTTCCCCGCCTCAAATGCCCCTTCTGCAGCAATGACGACCATAAAAACTTGGGTTATTTTGACGTGGAAAACCACGAGGGATTCCGGGTAGATTTCTGCAGGCAGTGCGGGCACTACATCAAAGCAGTGGACAAGCGGGTCTTTGAAAAAACCGGGCCCATGGAACTGGAAAATCTCGCCACCCTCCACCTCGATATCCTAGCCGCCAAGGAGGGTTTCAAGTAATCGGGAGCGGTCTTTGAAGACCGTCGAACAGGGCAAAGCGGGCGACACCGGCCTTTTCGACCTATAGCTCAGGGAGGGCCTTGAGTGAAAGTTCGCCTGCTGATTCAAAAGGAATCGTTGAACCGAGCAACCTGTTCCCTTCCAAGTGCACCTGTCCCTTGAGCCTGTACTTAAAATGCTCTTTGCCCTGCATGCCGATGACTCCCCTGATCACCTTGAAGACGGATGAATAGACGACGACCGATATGACACCTGTTCCGAAAGGAGGAATCACCTTCTTCTCCCTGGCCACGCCCGATGCGAAACGTTTGCCGTTCAGTTCCAGATCACAATTCAGCCCCTTTATGTCAAGAGGAACGTCATTGGGGTTGATCAGTCGGAGATCGATTTTGAGCAACGTTTCAAACGCTTTGACTTCCTGCACCTGGATATTCGCGACGTTGATACCTGGGGCCTCCAAACGCTTCCCCAAACCTGCGCATCCGAAGGAAAAAATCATCAACACTGACAAAATCAGGAGACTTCCCGGCCTTACCGCTCTTTTAAGAACTCTCATCTTATCCTCCCTAATCAATGAATGAAGCGTTGTTGACAAATTCACTAAATCTCCTATCAGAAAAAATATTGTGCGAATAGCAAAATCATACCGGGAGGATTCACAGCAGAATCGCCGTGGATACGGCCTGCGATCCCGCCATAGCGGGATTAACCACAGGAATACATTGCGGTATTTCGATGATTAAAATTTGAGTATAACGACGATATCGGGTAAAATAGCCATTTATTGATGGGCACTATTTGGCCCCCTTGGATCTTAGTAAGTTCACAACAGCTTGACGTTCCTTTTTCTGTGCAGGTTTTTCCGGCCGCCGTGGCTTGGTCAGGGCCATGCTCAAGGCCGTCTTGCCGTCCAGGGTCCTGGCGTTGATGTTGGCCCCGTGGTCTAGGAAAAACTTGAGCGGATCCGACCAGCCTTTCTTGGCATAATACATGATGACCGTTGATTTTTCCTTGGTGGTGTAAGAATCGGGACTGGCTCCTTTAGCGAACAGAAGTTCCAGTACTTTCTTTGCTTCGGGAAGAAGCTTGCCCTTTTTGGTCTTAAAGGCAACTTTCCAGATAGGGGTATTTTCGTCAATAGTGATACCGGCCTCCACCAGAGTGGGCACCACCTGCTGCCAATGACGGCTGTTGCTCATGGCGTCAGACAGGGCATCATCGCCACGACCGGTCCTGTAATTCAAATTGGCTCCACGGGAGATAAGCATCTTGACCATGTCTGCTGTACCCAGGTTAGCCGATTTCATCAGAAGGGTCCCGCCATAGAGCGTGGAGTTGATGTCCATGCCTTTGTCCAATTCGGATTCTACCAGCGCTATATCGTTGGCGTTGATGGCCTTTATGATTTTGCCGGCCTGTTTCCTGGAAAGCCTGGGGCCCGGCGGCTTGCCGGGGATAGTCTTTCCCACGGGTTTTTTAGTCCGTTTTAGGGACGTTGTTCTTACAATTTTAGGCGCTCGTTTTGGCTTGTTCACCTTTTTCGGTGCCGGCTGCTCAATCCTGACCTTCACCCCACCGTGCTCGGCGACTACAATTTCAAACGTCTTTATTCCTTTTTCAGGGGGGTAGTCCCAGGTCTTGCTCTGCCCATTGACGAGCACGAGTTCGGTCTCGTCGATCTTGTCTTTATAGTCTCCCTTGAAGAATCTGACCCTAATGTTGGACTTAGTGGCGTCCTGACTGTCTCCGGTGATGGCAAGCCGAAATTTGCGCTTGGCGTCCAAGAATTTGCCTTGCGTGGATTTTCTAAGGCCGGTCATGATGAAGAACGTTTTAGTCTTGTCTCTTGCGAAGGAGGATTCCTCGTTAATAATGTTGGCGATGATTTTGCCTTTTTCGACCCGAACAGCTATCTCATCGGCCTTGTTCTGTAAACCGAGAAGGGGTTTCTGGCGTCGTCCCTTGCCTCGCAGAGAATAGGTCTCCTTGATGTCCATTTTTATAGGCCGGCCGTTGCGAAAGGCTTTGATGGTAAAGACGGATTCATCCTTAATCAGGTTCTCAAAGCTGAATCTGACCGATTTTTTGGGATCGACCTTGACTCGAATCTCACCGCCTTGGCCTATTCTTCGGGCCCAAGGGACCTCGCCCCTCACCAACGTTGTAATTACCGGAAGGGCTGCCTCTTCCTTTTCTCTCTTTTTCCTCGGATCTTCCTTTTTGGCGTATCCGGCCGGGACCTGGAATCGAGCCTCATCTATCGGGCCTTCCTTGATATTTTTCAGCTGCACGAATGATTGCTTTTTATCGGGCATGGAGATCTTCAAGGCAAAACCGAGCTTCCCGGCCTTCCAGACAGTCATCAGTTCCTGGTTGTCACTTTCAAGTTTGAACTTGGTGCACTCATATCCGCTTATCATTTCTTTACCGAGCAATGTCTTTTTGAACTTGGTCTCCATATATCTGGCGCTTTGAAAAGGGTCATTCATCAAGCTGAGCATGCCGGTGCTTGGCGTTTCCATATATTTCTTTTCAGCGGGGTCCGCGACAACAGTCAAATCAGTCTTTTGGTCCACGATGATAAACATCCGATGGCCTTTTGCATCGTGCTGTTCAACACGGTATTTGTAGCCCTTGACAAATATCTTACCTGTGATGGCCGTACCGTGAAGCCTCTGGTTCATATCCGCGGTAAATTCTGCAGCCATTGAAGGTGTGGGACATAAAGCTGCTCCGAGTACCATGGTGAACAATATCATCCCTACAGCAATAATCTTTTTTGGCATGCCTGCCTCCTTTTAAAAATGACCATCTCCAAAAAGGGATCCCCCCAGTTGCTTTGCTCCTTCGGCCTCCCTCTTTTTCAAGGAACAACCACCCGGCTAAATTTACTGCCAACTCCTCCAAGAATGCCGCAAACCTCAGAGAAGCAGAAGTTCATCCACCCATTATGTAATTTGTCAACAACGCCGGCCCGTTACAAGCCCTTCGACTGTATACGTTCGTTGCCCTGCTTCCTCCATTGCCGTATCGCCACCCGGAGTTTCTTGAACAGCCGGGCAAACTCTGGCGGCTGATAGTGCGCGTTGAGTCCACTGGGATTCGGGAGCACCCAGAGATGCACGCCAGCCAGCGTCTCCTCTTGCAACCCCAGAGCACCCTTGTGCTGACGGAAGGCGGTCCGAAAGGCGCCGATGCCGAGCACAGCGACACAACGAGGCTGGGCTTCGCCGATTTTCTTGCTCAGGTCATCGCGCCCCCGGCGGAGCTCGTCGCGTGTCAACTCAGATGCCACCGCCGTGGCGCGCGGCACCAGATTCGTCAGACCGCAACCGTACTCCAACAGCCGCTGTTGCTCAGACGGGTCAAGTAACTCATCCGTGAACCCAGAGTCGTGAAGCGCTTTCCAGAAACGGTTGCCGGGCCGTGCGAAGTGGCACCCGACCGCCGCCGAATACAGCCCCGGGTTGATGCCACAGAAAACAACGTCAAGATCCGGCCCCAGTATGTCCGGCAGAAACCTGCCGCGTGCCGCCTGAATCTCGTCCAGCGATGGCTTTCGTTTGGTCATGTTGCTCGCTCTTTCATCTACCTATCGTGCACGCGAGAGGGGGAAGCAGATTAACGACTGAGCTCACTGGTTTCCGCTGAGTGCAGCGATTCGTTAGCATACATATCAATACCTCAATGATAGTCTACAATTTCGACATTAAATGCATTACCGTCATGCCACTTAAAACAAACACGCCACTGTTTATTGATGCTGATAGCGAATTGTCCCTTTCTATCTGCTTTGAGGGTATGAAACTTATTCAAGTCGTAATGTAAGCCGAATTATTAAAGACCGGTTCCCCCTATTTGCTTGGATCGATAACGGGAAGACAAGATTCTATCGAGTTATCAATTTTACAGTTGGAAAATACGATTGATATCTAGAGACATCTCTCGTAATTAAATCCAAATTCTGGACGGCGGCTTGTGCGCCAATAAAAAAATCCGGGAGCGGAGTCCTTTTTGTGCCTTTTTTATCTTTGTATTTGAGGTAAGCTTTTCCAGCTAAAAACAGTGCCTCTTTGGGGATTTCCAACATCTGGAGGCCGGCTTTGGCTATTGCGGATTCCAGATCCTCTATCCGCTTAAAACCAATGGAGATTTCAGAATAAACGATCGAGTTGATATATAAGATCCCCAATTGATCATACTCTTCCAGTTTTGATTCAGACCAATCAGCCCACTTCGGATCATTCAGAAAAACATCCAAAACAATATTCGAATCAACGAGAACACCTTTCATTTGTCTTCTCTTGTTAGGGCCATTATTTCATCAGTTGTCATTTTAACGTTGGCTATTCCCCTCAATTTCCTGAATTTATATGTTTTTTTAGGTTCGCCTGTCCTTTTCACCAAATAAATTCGGTCTTTCTCTTCTACAAAATCAACTTCAACAGCAGGAGTTATTCCTAATTTTTCCCGAATTTCTTGTGGAATTGTGACTTGCCCTTTTATGGTAACTCTCATAATTGCTCCTCCAGTAATGTGTAATACCGGTAATGATAATACTCTTGCCTATTTTTATCAACAACGAAATGTCCCTGAGATATCAGATCTATTTCCTGAAATGGCGGCGATACTAAATACGGATTCAATCCGTCAGACAGCCGCAACCTTTCAATACTTATCATGTATTGATGATCGCCAATATGGAGCCATTCATAAAATCCTATACAATATCAGTGAGAGGAATTCAACATTCTCGTAAAGACAAGGATCTACCCCCTCCCTTTCATGAAATATCCGGTTTCTGATTTTCTCCCTTGACTTTCTATTTAACTTACAGTATAAGTTGAACTGTAAATAATAGATTTCATTTCAACGGAGGGATCGCATGAAACTCACACCGAAACAACAGGCGGTGTTGGCCTATCTCGGCAGGTATATCAGCGAATGGGGAAAATCTCCCAGTTTTGACGAGATCCGCGAACAGTTCGGCTTTGCCTCCTTCAATACGGTCACCTCCTACCTCAAGATCCTTGAAAGGAAGGGGTATATCCGGCTCCCGCGGGAAAAAAACCAGAAGCGGGCCATTCAAGTGATCAGCCCCGTGGAGACCAGACGCTTTGAACTTCCGCTCCTCGGCAAGGTGGCCGCCGGGAGGCCCATCGAGGCGGTAGAAGACCCGAGGGCTATTGAAGTACCCCTATCGCTTGCCGAGAACGGGGATTGTTTTGTCCTGGAAGTAGCGGGAGATTCCATGGAAGAAGACGGCATCCTGGACGGAGATTTTGTGGTGGTCAAGAAACAGCCCACCGTCGAGAACGGGGAAACCGTCGTGGCCCTCATCGACAATGAAGTCACGGTCAAGAAATATTATTGCCACGGCGATCACGTGGAACTCCGGCCGGCCCACACGGGGATGAACTCCATCCGCGTGCGGTCGGAAGATCTCAGGATCGAAGGGAAGGTGGTCGGGGTGATGAGGTTTTACAAGTAAGTATGTTTCATCACATCATCCATATCCATATCCCGGCCTTTTCCATCGCAATAACGCGGGTGGTGCAGCCGGAACTCCGGGGACGTCCCGTGGCGGTGGCACCCCCCCGATCAGCGCGCGCACTGGTCCTCTCCGTATCCGCCGAAGCGGAAAAAGAGGGGGTGCGCAAGGGCATGCCCCTGGTGAAGGCCGTTGTCCGGTGCCCGGATTTGACCGTGATCGACCCGGAGCCCGGACTGGTGGAAAGGGCCAACCGGGGATTGTGCAGGATAGCAGCCTGGTATACCCCCGTCTGGGAGTCATCCCGGCCCGGCCATGTCTACCTGGATCTCACCGGAACCGATCGCCTCTGGGGCAAGGCCAAGGACACGGCGCTGCGCATGAAAAAGGAGATCAAGGACCGGTTGTATCTTCCCGGGACAGCCGGGGTGGCCGGAAACAAGATGGTCTCCAGCATTGCCTCCCGTATCGTCTCCCCTGAGACGATCATGGACGTGCCCCACGGCCGTGAATCAACCTTCATGGCCCCCCTTCCCGTGGGGGTGCTTCCCGGTATCGGCCGTTTCCGCCGTCACTTGCTCCTGGAGGAACTCAACATCACCCGGGTCAGGGACCTGGCCGCCCTGGATCTCCCGAGCCTCGCCATCCTGTTCAACCGGCAGGCCCCTGTCATTCACCAACGGGCCCTCGGGATTGATCCGACCCCCGTGTACCCCTCCCCGGCAAAACCCGTGATAAGCGAGGAATGGACGCTCCCGGAAGATGAAAACGATGATCGCCGGCTCGTCGGGATACTCCATACTCTTGTGGAAAGAAGCGCCCGCCGCCTGCGGCAAAAGGGGCTTTTCCCGCGAAAGGCCGGAATCCTGATCCGCTATGCCGATCAAGTGGAGGTGAGGCGCCAGGACCGTCTTGATCATCCCGGTTTCTGGGACTTCGAACTTTATGAGCCCATGAAAGCGCTCTTTTTCAAGGCATGCACCAGGAGAATCCGGATTCGATTCATCCGTATATGGTTCCGGGACCTTTTTCTGCAGGACAGACAATTGTCCCTTTTTGATCCGCCTGCTCCCGGGCGGGACAAAAGGATCCGCCTCATTCAGGCCCTGGATCGCATCCGCGAGCATCACGGGCAGGAAGCGATCCGCTCCGCCGGGGCAACATAAAAAGGGGTTCATCTGACTGAAGCGTACTTTTGACAAATGTGCGTTGTAGAGATACAGGGTGTGGCCTTTTTTCTTCGTGACTGGCGGGAAGGCTTCGTATTTTCGTGACTTATCTATGGGGGAAACCGCAGCCAGGTCCTCAGGGTGCTTTTTCCTGAGATCTGGAATGCGGAGGGGGCAAAACTCCCCCGTGGATAAGTCACTGAAAATACCAGCCTGGGAGACTCAGAATCGAAGAAAAAAGCGACATACCCTGTTCCGGCTTTCAAAAATTTTTTCAGCTTTAAAGTATGCAAAAACCTGATGAACTAAAAAACATAGGGCATAAAAACGGGGGGGGAGTAACCCCCCATCGTGCTCGCAAAAAGATTGCTGTGCCCCTTCGCTCGGCCCTTTAAAGGACCCTTTTGAAGGGACCCATGGAGAGGGGTATGATTGACCATGGATTTCGTTCATCTTAATGTGCATTCCCATTATTC
>Ga0307419_10000312_pt1 | contig 23715 bp, 3 predicted proteins | sample SalMarWE160230MG_2_FD_202512 | JGI IMG/M metagenome (GOLD analysis project Ga0307419, IMG submission 202512) | Salt marsh sediment microbial communities from the Plum Island Ecosystem LTER, Massachusetts, United States - WE1602-30 | ecosystem: Environmental > Aquatic > Marine > Intertidal zone >... | reverse complement strand
GGGACCATTCGCCTGTACCTTTCCTTTCGAGACGATATGAAAACATAAGGTCATCGGGATTGTTGAATGAAAGACCGGTGAAATCAAAAGTTACATGGTTATCATTATGAGACAATACAAGGTTTTCCGGCAGTCCTGACCATTTGCTTATTTTAAAATCCCTCGATCTCCAGTCAACTTCCTCAAAAAACAGTTTTACAGAAGTGATAATTGTTTTTGGTGACAGATTGAAATTCTGGTCTATACCTGAATTGAAACGTATAACACCATTTTTTGTCCCGAACCAGATAAGGCCTCTCTTATCTATTGCAATTGAATTCGGATTGTTTTCTCCACCTGTGAAACCGTCTTTGCTGCCGTATGGTATTACCCTCGTTATTGCCTGATTATCATCAAGTTCTATCATGTCAAAGCCCTTATCTGTTCCGGCTATTAATGTGTTCTTACTGATAAAGAACAGGCTGTTTACGGTTCCTGAGGAGAGGATTCCTTTACCGGCAACGAATGTGACCGGAATGGAGTCAGTTCTGCTGCCAAATTTAAAAATACCTCCCCCGAAGGTTCCTATCCAGATATTTCCTGCCGGGTCCTCGGCAAGTGTGTTGATACGCAGGAAGGTAAGTCCGTCCTCTTCATTAAAATCATAGTAGATTGTATCCTCAAGCATAACAAGTCCGCCCACGGTTCCCATCCATATTCTGCCTCTTGTGTCTTCAATGATAGTCTGCACTTCATTATGTATCAATCCATCATCCGCACTCATGGTAAAAAGATTGTCTCCGGTATACTTGCCATACCCTCCGGAGGTTCCTATCCAGAGGTTATTATGAGAATCGACGAGCATGGCGCTGATCTTAAGATCCGGCAGCCGGTAATTATATTCAAATCTTGAAAGACGGGTACCATTAAAAATATTTATCCCGTTATTGGTGCCTATCCATATTTTTCCCTGGTATTTTGTTATAGTGGTTGCCCCCACATCATTTAAGCCCTGTTGTAAAGAAAAGGATCTCAGCTTTCTGATAATGTCACCCTCCTTTTTAAAAACAGAGAATCCTTCCTCAGTGGCAGTATAAAGCAAATCGTCTGACTCTATAAACAGGCTAAGAACCTGGTTTCCTGAAATACCTTCTGCCGGCCCGTAACCCAGGAATTTATCATTATCGAACACTATTGCACCCTGCCCGAAAGAGGCAAGCCACGTATTCCCTTCGTGATCCCTGAGAATATCAAGTATCTGGTTTGAGGGAAGCCCGTTATCCCTGGTAAATTTTCCGGTAATTTTATCATTTTGAAGCCTTATGATCCCGTTTTTATCTGTTGCAAGCCATATTTCACCATCTTCCCTTGATGATATATCCCAGACCATCAGTCCATGGTACATATCATTGATCCGGGAGGGGACTACCTCATATTCCTGATTTTCTTTTCCCGGAATTGCCCTGAAGAGTCCTTCGCCATAGCTTCCCAGCCAGAAGGAATTGTCATCTGCCTCTTCAATGGAAAGGATAATGTCAGCAGGAATTATTGGATCTTCAATGTTTTCTATTGCCAGTGTATCACCCTCTGAAAATGTTAGGATATTTACACCTCCCACCATTCCCAGCCACAGGCGTTTATCAACATCTTCATATATGTCAAAAATGAAATTGCTTTTCAGGCCATTATCTACGGTAAAACTGGTGATCAAAAGAGAATCTCCGGGTTCTATCGCAGCCAGTCCGTTATTATTTGTACCTATCCATATTATCCCGTCACTTCCCTCCGTAACTTTAAGGACAGATGTTTCGGTCAGAGCCGGTTCTTCTGTAAAAGCTGTAAAATCCTCCCCGTCATAGAGAGTCAGTCCATTATCTGTTCCTATCCATATATTTCCCCTGCTGTCTTCAAAAAGAGTTCTTATAACATTATCAGATAGCCCGTTAGCTTTGGTAAACGTCTCAAACCTGTTGCCGTCAAAACGGCAAAGTCCACCTCCGTCAGTTCCCATCCAGATAAAACCGCGGGCATCTTCTATTATACAGTAGACAGATGACTGCGGCAGACCCTCTTCTACAGAGTATTTCCTGAAAAAATATTGCTGGGAAGATAATTCTGCCTGAAACAGAATAAATAATGAAAAGAAAATAAGGATCTTCTTATACATGATTATTACCAGGTTGAGGGTTTCTGTAAAGATAATTAATAATTACTATGGAAACACGGAGAGCACAGATAAACTCTGTGCTCTCCGTGTCTCTGTGGTTAAATTCTATTTTAACATGAAGATAAATTGACCTCCCTCGTCGCCAGCATTTCTTATGGGACTGTATGCAGGAGTCTGGTATGAATTATTCACCACAGGTATCTTCAAGGATTCAAAAACCTGTCCTGCATCAAGATACTTTTCGGAATTTTTTCCCAGGGCCTGCAGGAAGTAGTATGCAAATACCGAGTGACCTTCCTTCCCTTTATCCATAACCGGTTCGACACCACCTGATGTAAGGGCTTTCCTGCTGTTGAGTGAATACATTTTCTGGTAATATTTTGTGGAATTCTCGTAGGGTATTGTCATTGTTTTTCCCCTGAATATATCGCCGCTGAAGCAGGCATCCGTGACAAGCAGTGTGTGTTTTGAGTTAATGCCTGAGAGGAATGAGCGTATATCCTCATTGGAGATATACTTTGAAATAGCCTTTGACGAAGCATCAATAGGCACCCAGAATCCCTTATCCATGTTCTCTAGATATTCTCCGTGTCCCGAATAATAAATGAAGACATTGTCATTTGGCTTGACATTCTGCATCAGCAATTCAAATTCCTTCAGAATATTGTCACGGGTAGCTTCTTTATCATAAAGTGTTTTCAGGTACTGGAACTCATATTTTGATGCCAGCATTCCGGCAACACCTTTGGCATCATTAACAGCATTGCGCAGCTGGGGCCATTCGCCTGAATACTGGTCAATTCCGATAACGAGGGCATAATATTCTCCTACCTGTACCGATTTCATTGCCTGGGCAACATTCAATCCTTTCAGCGGATCATTCCCTCCGCGGAATTCGCTGTAATTCTGGGCCAGCGCTTTATCTATTTCCCGGGTGACAGGTTTATCGACAGCCACGGCAAGTAACAGATCATTAACATTTGTGATGTCGGCTCCTGTTATTTCGAAATTGATCGGGATTATTGTATCAGTATAATTTTTATTTGCAAAAAACTGCAGTGTCAGGAGTTCCTCTTCGCCTGCCTTAAGAGAAGGAATCCTCTTAAAATCCACCACTTCAATATTTTCCGGTACTTTATAATTGATTAAAAGGTTATCAGCATCCTTCTCTCCTACATTAGTTATATTTACTGTAAGAGTAACCGTTTTCCCGATGGCTACTTTATCACTGGTGGTATTAAAATTATAGTCCATAATAAGGACCTTCGATTTTACCTGCTTCAGTTCGTCGAGGTAGGCAATGTCAATATGATCGACCATTATTGTGGAGTTATCTCCTACCTGGAAGCCGAGAAGATTCCCGAAGAATGGTTCAAAAGGCATTGTATGAACAAGCTTCTCATTCAGGAAAAAATAGTATTTGTCTGATACCTTTCTGATAGTGAGCTTGTTGAAGGCATACCTGTTAACATTGTCTGATAGTGTAAAGGGGACGTAATCGGAGAATCCCCCGTCATATTTATCGATTGTAAAATGGCCGCCTCCGGTAAGCAGGAAGTCGTACTGCTTCACCGGGTTAACAGACTTACCCCACTGAAGGCCATAACCCTTATCCATTTGTCCCTCGACAAAACGTATTGAGGTCTCAATTTCGAAGTCGCGGTTCTGATCGATAATAACCGGCAGCAAGTCCTCTTTAGCCTTGGTTGTTAATGACTGGAACACCAGGTGGCCGTCTTCGATGGTTTCCGACCAGCTGTTTTCCTCGATGCCCAGCAGCCAGTAGTTACTGAATTTGTTGAAATCGTCCTGAAGGACGGTCTGGTTTTTCAAGCCCTTGCTGAAGCTGTAGTAAGCAGGGGTGGCTTTTTCCTGGGCCATAATGACGGTGGCTGCAAGGAAAAAAGAAAATACTAATAATGATTTTCTTGGTGACATGACTTTACGTATTTAATAACTTAAAGATAATCAATTTATTCCGGTTTGCGGCGCACGGTTTGCGGCACGCGGCTCTGGTTTTCCAGTGAATTTTATTCAAATGCCATACCAGAATATTACTGTATACCTTGTACCGCGTACCCTATATTTTTTCTTTCACATCTAAAGTTACTACATTTTAAGGAAATGGCTGAATTTTGTTCGAATATTTTGACCTGCGTTGTATTCTGTTAGGTCAAAGTAATTATTACTTACATTAAAAAACCTTTCATTGCGAGGATTCCGCGCAGTGGGACGAAGCAATCTTATTATTCACCCTCCGTTTTCCCCCTTTCGTCAAACACCCTGAAAAAAAATTGCTTTTTCAGTGAAATTGGTGTATTTTTTCCCAAATATTTTTTAAAACCTGACCGTTATGAAAAGAGCCTCTCTGAAAAAACAGGTTTTAGCTATACCTTTTATTTTATTTTCTATTGCACTTTCTTCACAGACATTTACTGAAGTTAGCCAAATCTTTCCGGTGACTTCACAGGGATGTGCCAAATTTGGTGATTATGATAACGACGGCGATCTGGATATTGTTATAACAGGCAGTGGCAAATCATACATTTACCGAAACAATGGAAGTGATTCATTTGAAAATATCTATGCAGGATTAGTTGATCTGAAATACAGTTATGCTGATTGGGGAGATTATGATAATGATGGGGATCTGGATTTAATACTATCAGGATACAAATCACCCGATTATCTTTGTTATATATACAGTAACGATGGTAATGATAATTTCTCATTAATAGATCCCGGCATTGAAGGAACAAGATACGGTAGTGTTGAATGGGGTGATTATAACCGTGATGGAAAATCAGACATCCTTATCTGTGGTCAATCTGCTTCTGGCAAAATAACCAGGATATACCAGAATAAAGGAAATGATCAGTTTGATCCAATTGATGCAAATCTGCCTGGTATACAGGATGGAAATGCAACATGGGGTGATTACGATAATGACGGGGATCTTGATATCTTGCTTACAGGTGAAGATGGATCATCAACTAATAGATTATCTGCATTATATATAAATTATGGTAGTAATACATTTAAGAAACTTAATACTTCCATCAAGAATGCTAGCCGCAGTGAAGCTTCATGGGGAGACTACGATAATGACGGTGATCTCGATATAGTATTAGGAGGATATACAACAGATGGTTATGAAATTAGTATATACCGTAATGAAGCAGCTATACTTTTTACCTCGACAGAAAATGAATTAAGTAACCTTTGTTATATCACGGCTGACTGGGGAGATTATGATAATGATAGTGACCTTGATATACTCATCACCGGTTATATAAACAGTTCGACGTTTAAATCAATACTCGTAGTTAACTATGGTGGCGTTTTTATTGAAACAGATCCGGGGTTCTATGATAGTTATGGAGGTTCTTCGGTTTGGGGTGATTATGATAATGACGGGGATCTGGATGCACTGATAACAGGAAGCAATAATACAAAACTCTACAGGAATGATGGGAGTACTGCAAATAATCTTCCATCAGTTCCTTCAGGGCTCAGTTATCAAATCGATGATGATACTCTTGTACTTCAATGGAACGAATCATCTGATATCGAAACTGATGAGGATGGTTTAACATATAACATCCGTTTAGGCACCGGTACAGGAGAGGTAGATGAGATTTCACCGCAATCCAATGTTACCAATGGAAATCATATGATCCCTTTGATTGGTAATACCGGCACAAATGAATATTACAAAATTCATCTTGACAATATTGCAATAGGTAATCACTACTGGAGTGTTCAGACTATTGATAACATTTATGCCGGATCTGCTTTTGCTTCTGAATCAATTATCAGCGACATACCCCCTACGTCATCATTTAAATTTGCTTATGACAGTATATGTTTTATCGATACTGCTATTATTTATTATACTGGTAATGCCTCACCATCTGCAATTTACACCTGGAATTTTGATGGAGCTGAATATGTGTCTGGATCAGGACAGGGTCCCTATGAAGTTAAATGGGCTAATTATGGCGATTATTCTGTTTCTCTTCAGGTTTCAGAAAGTGGTCTTAATTCCAGTTTAACCAGTAAGAATATTAATGTATCTTCTCAATGCTTTATTGAAACAGAGATTAGTGTCGAGGGAAGTAAGTATTCATCATTATCCTGGGCAGATTATGATAATGATAATGACCTTGATTTCTTCATCTCAGGAGAAATAGCTTATCACACATATATTTCAAAGATATACAGGAACGATGGAGAAAATGATTTTGTGGATATTAATGCTCCGCTTGAGGAAGTCGGTAATGGAGATAATGGATGGTGCGATTATGATAATGATGGGGATCTGGATCTGCTGGTAACAGGCAAGAAATATACAACTACATGGACTGGTGTTGCCCGGATATACCGGAATGACGGTAATGATAACTTTGTTGACATTAATGCGGATATGGGATTGTTTGCAAACAGTTCTGCAGACTGGGGTGATTATGATAATGACGGTGATTACGATATATTATTAATCGGATATAATTATGATGGTACAGGTTATAATTCAGTAATATACCGGAATGATGGTAATGATACCTTTACCAAGATAATATGCAATATAGAACAAGTCGGATCTGGTGATGCCAAATGGGGAGATTATGATAATGACGGAGACCTTGATTTCATTATTACCGGGAACAATCCTTCAAGTACAAAAATATCAAAAATCTATCGGAATGACGGTAATGATATTTTTACTGACATTGAGGCAGGTCTGGTTAATGTAAATTCCAGTTCCATTGACTGGGGTGATTATGACAGTGATGGTGATCTTGACCTCTTACTAAGTGGCTATATACAACCCCGATACACCACTAAGATATATCGCAATGATGGAAATGATGTATTTACTGATATTGAAGCAAATTTGGCGGATGTTTCTAATTCATCAGTATTATGGGGTGATTTGAATAATGATGGATCACTGGATGTGATTTTATCAGGAAAAACAGAAGATGAAATTCATATAAGAAGGGTTTATATAAATGAAGGTAACGATAACTTCTCTGAAAGTAACCGGGAACTATCAATACTGGACCAGGGTATTACAATAATGGAATATACTATAACTGACCATGATATTGTTATTGGTGATTATGACTTTGATAATGACCTTGATATACTGTTAACATATAATGATTATGATGAACAACTTTTTTGTAAAATATTTAAGAATGAAACTCAGTTAGCAAACTCTGCCCCATCAGTACCATTAAACCTGAACTCTACGATCCAAAATGATACCATTATATTGAGCTGGTCTGCCTCAAATGATGATCAGACTCCGGAAGCCGGGTTAACCTATAATGTTCGTTTAGGTTCTGCAACCGGGCTATCAGATGTTCTCTCTCCCATGTCTGATATTACCACAGGTCATCATCTGATCCCTGGTAAAGGAAATGCAGGAACCAATAAATTTATCAAATTTATAGTTAATGGCTTAAATCCGGGGATTAATTATTGGAGCGTACAGGCAATTGACAATAACTTTGAAGGATCAGAATTTCCACAGGAGCAACAGGTTTCAAACATACCGCCAACCTCCAACTTTGAAATGAATGAGAATATCTGTTATTGTGATACTGCAACTATATACTATTCTGGTAATGCCTCTGAAACAGCTGAATATAACTGGACATTTGAAAATGCGGATTATATCGCAGGTACCGGGCAAGGCCCATATCTTGTCAAATGGGATAATCCGGACGAATATAGGGTCAGCCTTGTGGTTACACAGAACTCTGTCAGTTCTGCAATTACGGAGAAAACTATCCTGATTGAATCGAGATGTTTCAAGGAAACGAATATTGCAGTACAGGGTACATATGAAGGACAGTCAGCCTGGGGTGATTACGATAATGACGGTGACATGGACATACTGGTATCAAGTTACTATTATGATAACGGACAACTTTATGCAACAAGAATATACAGGAATGATGGGAATGATGTATTTACAGATATAGATACTGATTTACCTGATGCATCCAGCAGCATTATTGACTGGGGCGACTACGATAATGATAATGATCTTGATATTCTGATTATCCAGAACCATGACGGGGAACCCAGTGTTTTCAGAAATAATGGAGATGATACATTTACTGATATTAACGCTGGTTTATATTATACTAAAGAAGGTTCAGCCAAATGGGGAGATTACGACAATGATGGAGATCTGGATATAATTATTATTGGCTCCTTTCGTTCGGAAATATATGTAAACGAGGGGAATGATATATTCTCCATATTAGACGTTGATCTGGTTAAAATATCATCAGGATCCGTCAATTGGTGTGATTTTGATAAAGATAATGACCTGGATATTCTAATTGCAGGTATAGGTGCTGAAAGATATGGTCTGATCTATCGTAATGATGGTAATGGTAATTTCGTAAATGTACCGGTTGATCTGACCGGTGTTGATTATGCTTCAACAGATGTAGGAGACTATGATAGTGATGGAGACCAGGATATCATTATTTCTGGCAGAGATGGTAATCTGGATTACATTACAAAGATTTACCGTAATGAAGGGAATCTTCTTTTTACTGATATTGGTGCAAACCTTATTGGAGGAAAATATAGTTATGTGAAATGGGGCGATATGGATAATGATGGAGACCTTGACTTTATTTTTGTTGGAGATACACTAAGCTCCAATGGGGCATCCATAATATACGAGAATAAAGGAAATGACAGCTTTGTTAGATGTAATGACGAACTCTTTGGAATACAATATTATGGAATAGCTTCATGGGGTGATTACGATAATGATAATGATCTTGATCTGATGCTGTCAGGACTTCATAAAACAAAGATTTATAAAAACTTTGTCAAAGAAATCAATGAAAGGCCATCTGCACCGTCTAACCTGAATTATGATATCAAGGAAGATACACTTATACTGAAATGGAGTCCCTCTTCTGATATTGAAACCAGCCAGTCAGGACTTTCCTATAATGTAAGGATCGGATCATCATCCGGGGGATATGATAATGTCACACCTATGTCTGACATAACCACAGGATTTCATTTTATCCCTGGTTTTGGAAATGCAGGAACAGATACATCATTCATGGTAAGTTTTGAAGCTTTGTCTCCAGGGACAAACTACTGGAGTGTCCAAACTATTGATAATTCCTTTATTGCTTCAGAATTTAGTGTTGAACAATTAATCCCGGATATTCCGCCTACATCTTCATTTCATTTTAATAATGTATGCTTCATTGATTCCACTACCATAACCTATACAGGAACAGCCGGCCCATCAGCAACGTATGACTGGACCTTTGAAGATGCTGATGTAATAATAGGCTCTGGACAAGGTCCCTATACAGTATGCTGGAATACGCCCGGAACTTACAATATCTCTTTACAGGTCACAGAAGATACATACACCTCAAACATTACAACCAGGCCGATTGAAATATATTCGCAGTGCTTCAGGAGTGACACTCTTACAATCCCCGGAATGAAGGACGGAACAATAGAATGGGGAGATTATGACGATGATGGTGATCTTGATGTCTTACTGGTTGGCAGGACCGAAACCAGCACCAGGTTTTCCAGAATATATCAAAACAATGGGGGTCTTACATTTAACGAGGTAAATCCCGGATTGACAGATATTTATCTTGGAGGCGCCAAATGGGGTGATTACGATAATGATAATGATCTTGATATTTTGTTGTCTGGTTCTTCAGCAGACGGCTATACAACACAGATTTATCGTAATGATGGTTTAGATATTTTTTACAAAATAAATATTGAAGTAACGGGATTTGCATATTGTTCAGTATACTGGACTGATTATGATAATGATGGTGATCTTGATTTTATGGTTGGAGGAATGACGTATGAAGGCAGGAAACTTAAAATTTACAGGAATATTGGCAATGATGAGTTTACAGATATTGAAGCTGAGGTTTATAATGATTTATACTATCCTGAAGTAAAATGGGCCGATTTTGACAATGATAAAGACCTTGATCTTTTTATAAATGAAGTATATTATATTAATAATGGCGATCATACTTTTTCACCAACAAATATAACCGTGGATCTTTCATGGCTTGAGAAACTTGATTATGATAATGATGGGACTTCGGAGTCATTTCCACCGTCACTTAATAACCAGATTCTTTATCAGTCAGAAGCTATCGGTGATTCTGATAACGATGGTGACCTGGATGTGTTGATTACAGGACAATATCTTACAGTTCTGTTCAAAAATATTTGCTATCATCCGAACTCAACACCAAATCCCCCCGTGAATCTTAGTTATGATCTACTTGGCGATTCGGTTATTCTGAAATGGGGAAGATCATTTGATACCGAGACCGGGAAGGACAGTTTAACCTATAACATCAGGATCGGTTCAACACCTGGTGGTACAGATAATTTAAGTCCAATGGCAAATACAAGCACAAATTATCATCTTATTTCACAGTTTGGTAATGCCGGGTATGACACCAGTTATTATATTAATATTAACGGTTTATCTATAGGAACAAACTACTGGAGCGTCCAGGCCATTGACCAGGGTCTTGCCTCTTCTGAATTCGCATCAGAAAGTACATTGCTCAATATTCCTCCTTCTCCCCTGTTTACCTTTGAGGATAGCCTCTGCTATTGCGACACCATCTTAATAAGTTATTCAGGCAATGGTTCACCATCAGCTACCTATAACTGGGATTTTGATGCGGCGATATATACTTCAGGCTCAGGACAGGGACCCTGGCTGGTATACTGGGGTGAGCCGGGTTACCATAAAATATGGCTCGAAGTAACTGAGAATACTTTTACATCTGAAAGAACAGATAGTATATATCTTAATAACCAGTGTTTCAGAGCAACTTCAGCTAGTTTTTTAGGTGCAGATGATGCTGCCTCTGAATGGGCTGATTACGACTCTGATGGTGATCTGGATGTACTTATAACAGATTATTCAGGTACTTATTTGTATTGCAATGATGGTAATGATCTGTTTACTATGCTAGATCCCGGCTTTATTGGTGTAATGTACGGTTGTATAGACTGGGGCGATTATGATAATGATAATGACCTCGACTTATTAATTGCCGGTAATAGCTCATCAGGTAGTGTCAGAACGGTATACAGGAATGATGGATCAAATATATTTACTGATATAAATGCCGGTCTTGTCGAAGGAGTAACTGGCACACAGCAATTCGGAAATACAGCCTATTGGGGTGATTATGATAATGATGGTGACCTTGATATCCTGATTTCCGGAACAAATTCCTCAGGAAATCCTACAGGTAAGATATATAGAAATGATAATGATGATGTTTTCACTGATATTTATGCCGATATACCACAGGTTTTTGACGGAGAAATGCAATGGTTTGATTTTGACAATGATAACAGACTTGATATCCTGGCTGCTGGTACTGACCATAATGGTAACAGGTTGGCTGAAATTTATAAAAATGATGGTGATGGAGAATTTACAGATATTAATGCCGGATTTGAAGGTGTAACAACTGCTAAAGTCTCTATAACTGATTTTAATAATGATGGCAACCCTGATATCCTGATAAGCGGAGATGCTTTTAGCGGCAAAGGTGTCAATCTCTATCAAAACAATGGTAACCTGTCATTTACCAGGATAGATCCGGATCTTGATCTCTTCTATGGATATGCTGTGGATGGATATGATGTGAAATGGATAAATTATAATAATAGTAACCTCCAGGGACTAATTGCCATTGGTTTTACCACAAAATATTATAATTATACAGATAGGAATAACCCAGCACTGTTTAAGAACGAAAGTGATAATATATTTAAACGGATTAAGGCCCCATTCAGGCATGTTATTGAGGCCTCAGGGAGTTTTGCTGATTATGATAATGATGGTGATCTGGATGTACTTATTTCAGGACGATTAGGAATAGATAGCACAGTGCTTTATAAAAACTATGTTTATACACCCAATGAACTACCTTCTGCTCCGGATAATCTGGATAAAATAGTATATAGTAATAATGTTATTCTTAACTGGGAAAAATCTTCAGATAATGAAACTCCCACTGATGGACTTACTTATAATGTAGTTGTAGGTTCAACTCCAGGGAATTTTGATATTGTCTCACCATCTTCAGATATCGGCACCGGTCACAGATCAATAGTCAAACACGGTAATTCCGGTTACAGAAATACTTTCCAGTTGAATAATTTACCAGTAGGGACATATTACTGGCAAGTTCAGAGTATTGATAATAATCTGTCCGGCTCCGAATTCTCAAGTATGAATGCTTTTACTATTAATGAACCCTTTACTGAAATGGATCTGGGTATTGCTCCAGGATCTGTTGGCGATATAGCCTGGGGTGATTATGATAATGATGGTGACCTCGATTTTGCTGGCACTTATATGGATTATGATTATTTCTTTCCCATGGTCAAAATAATGAGAAATGATGGAAATGAACAATTTTTTGATATCAATGAATACTTAAGTGCTGATCTTGTTGTATACTATGATATTATGTTTTATTGGTACGATATTAATAATGATGGCAGGCTAGACCTTATTGACTTATTAAACGACAGAATTCTCAGAAATGACGGGAATGATGTATTTACAACAATTGAATATAATTTTGAAAAAATAACCTCATATGCACTTGGAGATTATGATAATGATACAGATGCTGACATCCTTGTTAGCCAGCAGGGTACAGATACATGTATAGTTATATATCGGAATAATGGAAATTTCAACTTTACACCAGTTGATCCTGGATTTGCGAATTTATATAATGGATCCGTGTCATTTACAGATTATGATAATGACCTTGATCTTGATGTTTTAATAACTGGTGAAATAAGTAACAACAATCTGTTAACCCAATTATATAGAAATGACGGTAATGATAATTTCTCTACTATAAATACAGAATTTACCGGAGTTAAAAACAGTGCAGTGAAGTGGTGTGATTATGATAATGATTCAGACCTTGATGTAGTGATTACCGGCCAAAGCACAAATGACATTAAATTTTCAGGCATTTACAGAAATAATAGTAATAATACATTTACATTAATTGATTCTGATATACGTTCGGTTATAAATGGTTCGGTTGACTGGGGGGACTATGATGTTGATGGAGATAATGACCTAATTATTACAGGTGAAAGCGGTTCGGATATTGCATTATTATACCGTAACGATGGAAATGATATCTTTACTGAACTGGATTTTTCATTTTATGGAAATAATGTACTGAATGCATTATGGGGCAATTACGATAACGACGGGGATCTGGATATCCTGCTGCTAGGCTTCTCTAATACGTACCTTTACAGGAATAATGGTAACTGGATAAATAATCCCCCTGATACTCCGGGAAATCTTGATTCTGAACTCACAGGATTTGGAGTTACTTTGAAGTGGAATGATGCCACAGATGATAAAACCCCTCAAGCTGGCTTGGATTATAATATTCGTCTGGGTACAGTTTCGGGCTCCTGTGATATATTAGACCCCATGTCTGACCTGGAAACAGGATATAGAAAGATTACTACTCCCGGTAATGCTCTCTTAAATAATGGATTCAGAATTGACAGTTTGCAGGAAGGGACTTATTACTGGAGTGTTCAGGCCATTGATAATACAAAGAAAGGGGGAGCCTGGGCACCTGAGGAATCTTTTGATATTTCTGTTATCAGACCTTTCTTCGATTACGAAACAGTCTGCTTTGGAAATGGTGTTCAATTTACTGATCAAACCCTGGTTACAGGGGAAAGCATTACTTCATGGCTTTGGGAATTTGGTGATGGACAGACTTCAGATGAACAAAATCCTGTACACTTATATGATGCACCCGGTTATTATACAGTTCAACTAACTGCATTCACTGATCAAAGCTCAAGTTCAGTTTCAAAAACTATATATGTTAAACCAGGCCCGATAGCTGAATTTGCAGCCTCAACAGAGTGTTTGCTGGCAAATCCAACATCATTTACAAACAATTCTATAACTGATACCCTGGTTATAGATGAATGGTACTGGGATTTCGGTGATGGAATCAAATCTTACGAACAGAATCCACCAGATAAATTATTCCTGTCGCCCGGAAACTTTGATGTTAAACTCAGAATTACTGCCAGTAACGGATGTTTGGATTCAATTACTCATGATGTTGTTATTGGGGAATATCCAACTGCAGCTATCACCTCTAACCTTCCCCTGAGTTTTTGTGAAGGAGACAGTACTGTGTTGTCAGTGAAGTATAATCAGAATTACAACTACCAGTGGATGCTTGATGGTGCTCAATTGACTGATGCAGACTCATCTAAATTTACAGCTAGACATACAGGAAATTATTCTGTTAAAGTTATAAATAATACGGGTAATTGCTCTACTTTATCATATGGAGTAGACGTCATCAGTGAACCGGCGCCTGTTTCTCAATATATTAATACTGAAGGAAATACTACTTTCTGTCAGGGAGATAGTATTATTTTAAGTGTCACAAATGATCTATCACTTAATTATCAATGGAAACTTAATGGCGGTGCTGTTGGATCAGATTCTTCACGTTATTCAGCTAAATCATCCGGAACTTATTCTCTGACTGTAACTAACTCGACAGGTTGCTCAGTTGATGCAATAAATACAGTAATTGTTACTGTAAATCCGGCTCCGACCCTTCCTACAGTTAACATAAGCGGTCCGGCATCTTTCTGCGGGGGCGACAGTGTGATACTCAACACTCCTTCTGTTACAGGCAACTCATATTACTGGAGAAATGAATACGGACTGATTGCCGGAGCTACATCAAACAGCTATACGGCAAAATCATCAGGCACTTACCAGCTTGATATCTCCAATACAAACGGATGCAGTGTTACAACCTCTGCCGTACCGGTAACGGTTAAGGTTCCCCCGACTATGCCTGTCATTGAATCTGCCAACTATACGGAAGGTGTTTGTCCGGGTGAAGACCAGATAAGACTGAGTGCCACCCAGACGGTATCAGGGTATCATTACCTCTGGTATAAAGACGGGCTGCCTCTTGCCAATGACACTCTTTCATATCTCTATTTATCTGAAAAGGGTAATTATATACTTGAAGCTGAGCTTAACGGGTGTATAAAGGAATCTGAAGTATTTAACATTAACCTGCCTGAAGCTCCCGAGAAACCCATGCTGCATGCACAGGGACCAACAGTATGGTATCTGACCTGCAGCAACAAAAATGCTGATTTTTATAAGTGGTATTGCAACAGCAATCTCATTGAGGGTGCCAATGATTACTATTATGTCGCAGGACGCAAAATGGGTGATTACCAGGTGAGTATAGGTAATGAACTGGAATGCTTTACAAGGAGCGATTTTGTTACCATACCCACAGGCAATACCGGTTTGGATGATGTCGATCCATTTGAAGGACTGAAGATTTATCCAAATCCTACCAACGGATTGTTCACAATTGAGATCGATAATAATATCTTCGGGGAAATGATAATCAGGATTATATCTGAAAACGGTAAAGAAATTATGTCACTGAATCTGGATAAAACAACAGAGCACTTCTTATATGAAGTCAATCTTAGCGGGCAGCCGCAGGGGCTCTATATAATTAATCTGCTGATTGACAGGTATTTCACCACAAGGAAAATTATTGTTGAATAGAAAGATTGCTTCGTCGCTGCGTTCCTCGCAATGACAGTATTCATTGGAATACTTCCTTCAGGTGAAAATACTATATTTTATAAATCATCCTGTTATTGCGAGGATTCCGCGAAGCGGAAGACGAAGCAATCCTCTCCTTCACCCTGTCTGCCGCTTTTATTATATTGGTCTGAAAAAAAAATTGTTTTTTAAAGTAAATCGTCGTATATTTTGTGGATATTTTTTCAAGGCCTTGTTTAAATGAAAAAATGTCTGCAAAAGAACCTTGTTCTGATTTTGTTATTCCCTATAAGAATCCCGGCATTCTCATGTTCTCAAGAAGCTGAACAAAAGGGATTCAGATGTCATTTGCCCCCTGATATTGTTAATTAGAGCGAATGCTCCTAAACTTTATTAATTCAATGAATTAAACAAATGAAAAAAAAATCAGTTTTTAGACTTCCGGCATATTCGGCAATTGCCATATCATTGCTGCTAAACAGCTTTTCCGTAAAGGCACAAACTGACGTTCTGGATTTATGTACACTGGGAAAACAGGGGTGCAGTATCACCCCCGACATTGTAATAACTGTTGACATTAACAGCTCAGACCAGGATACCATTGTTTATATAAGGAACATTGCAGGTTACAGGTCCCTGAACCACCTGGTCACCCTCAAAGAATACAAATTCGCAGCTGACAATGGCCATCTTTGTGACAATAATCCAACGAATGAGAATGGAATATTCAGGATAGCATTCAAAACAGCCGGATCAATGTGTGAGGTTGAAAGGCTTGAATTCCTGATAAAGAATCCGTCAGGGGTAAATGTGACAGCGCGATCGTACCAGGATGATACACCTTCTGACCTTACTGCTCAAACGGGAGGAATCAAATACATAATTTCCTCACCTGTCGACAGCATAGAAGTAGAATCGACTTATGATGCAAATATTACTACCGGTAATCTTTTTATCCTTGATTCCCTGTTTATACTGTACGAACCCACCTGCGTAAAACCTGATGCAGCAACGTCATCAGTGACACATCCAACATGTGCGCTGGCAACAGGGACAATAACAATTACATCACCAACAGGAGCAGAATTTGAATACAACCTTGACGGTGGGACATATCAGTCCTCCCCGGTTTTTTCTGGAGTCAATCCGGGAGATCATACAGTACTTGTAAGAAGATCATCAGACCATTCTTGTATTTCAGATCCTGTAACTGCATCAGTGAATGAACAGCCTGCAACTCCGGCAGCACCTTCTGTCGGGACAATTACACAGCCAACATGCGAGAATGCATCTGGAAGTGTTGAGCTGAACAGTCTGCCTACACCAGGTTCATGGACACTAACACGATCCCCGGGCAATATAACCATAACAGGAACCGGTACCGGTACAACAGTAACAGGACTTTCAGAGGGAACATATACGTTCACGGTAACCAATGCTTCAAACTGTACTTCCCCTCCGTCAGGCAATGTTGTAATTGATCCGCAACCTACTGTTCCCGAGCCAATTACAGGCGTTACCACCCTGTGTGCCGGTTCATCAGTAACTCTTAGTGATGCATCACCCGGAGGAACGTGGGAAAGCTCAAACACTACTGTTGCCTCAATAAACTCCCCGGGAGAGGTAACAGGCTTGTCGGCAGGTATATCAACTATCACATATACTCTTCCTTCAGGCTGTTATACAACAGCAACAGTAACTGTGATTGACCCCGATCCTGCTTCACTTCCTGAAGTAATATGTTTATATGATCTCTCGTACAGCATGAACAGAGATTTCAATGATCATTATACAACAGATGCTCTTGCTGCAAAGCTATATCATGCCAGAAATGCTCTTAAGGCATTCGTTGATCTCTTACACACTAATTATACATGTCAGGCTTCAGTCGGACTGGCAAGGTTCCCCAATTCACCTCAGACGGGATGCGATGCAGGTATTATTGAAACTTCTCAAACCGTAAATACACTCTACCATAACGAGCTTGTAACAGTTACAATACCCGGATTGACAGCCGATGGGAATAGTACCCCGCTTTTTGCAGGTATTGACACCGCAATAAAAATGTTCAATACAACTACCGGCCTTAAAACAATTGTACTGTTAACCGATGGCCGCCAGAATTGTCCGAATTCAGGGATATCAGGATTATTATCAGGTACTAACAGTACTCTGATTGCAGAAGGGATAAAACTGTTTACAATAGGATTTGGAGATAACAATATCGTTCCGAATGACATCCTGAGCCAGCTGGTCGCCGGTACCGGTGGAACTCATTATAATATTGAAACATCAGCAAAGATAACCGACAAGTTTGATCCATCAGCTCCCGATGCATGGAATGCCGGAACCGCATTGAATTCAGTATATGCAAATATCACAAAGGTTATTCTTGGACTTGGTGATTCTGACGATCCTCTGGATATTATAAACCAGGCAGAAATTAAGCAGTTTGACATACCTGTTACAATTTTTGATGACAGGGTCTGCTTTTTTGTAAGCTGGGTAACCCCACAGAAGAATAATCTTGGTGTAACCCTGATAACCCCGTCAGGGAATGAGTTATCATTTAACCAGGCTGGTCTTGAAGTAATAAATCGCGATAACTATACAATTATCACTCTTTATGATGCAGTGCTGGATCAGCCGGGAATGACAGGAATATGGAAGCTCAAAATAGATGGTTCATCACTTTCAGGAACCTCAGAATATTATCAGCATACTGTTCTGAACAGGTCCAAAAAACTCGACCTCAGAACATGGTTCGAAAAAGAGAAATATTTAACCGGTGATAAAATAAAAATATATGCAGAACTCCTGCTAGATGGTAAGCCATTGACAGACCTTAACAGAACCGCCATTACCGGAACACGGCCATCAATAAGTCCGGGTAACTGGCTGGTGAGTAGAAAACTTGACGAAAAAATGCTTGAAAAGGCAAAACAAAAACAGCTTGAAGAATATCTGAAAATAATTTCCGGCCAGACACATATTAAGAACATGAATGCAGAGGCAAAAAAACAATATCTCAATTCTCAAAGTAAAAATTTCCTTGAAACAATAAATCCGGTGGAGCTGAGGATTCATGCTCTGAGGGATGAATATCAGCTGCCCGCACAGCAAAGGGTGAAAATAAAAGGGCTGAATTTCAAAGATGACGGGACAGGCAGTGATAAGAAAGCCGGTGACGGTATTTATACAGCAGTTTACAAACCAAAGCTGGAAGGCAGCTACGAATTTAACATAACCTGTGCCGACACCGGCAGGGGAGAAAAAATACTTAGAGAGAGCCATCTGCAGACATATGTCAGAACCAGGATAGTAATAGTACCATCCTTTAAAAACATACATGTAATAGGTGAATTCATAAAAGGCGAAAAAACTTTTGAGCTTACATTCAAACTGAAGGACAAATATGGGAATGTCCCTCTCCCTTCAGTCCTCGAAGATATAAAAATTGATGTCGGAAAAGGGAAAATTGAAGGAGGAATCACTGACAATATGGATGGGACATTCATGATAAAGATTTCACTACCTGAAAAAATTAAACCAAGGAATGTTGAAATGACCTTTTCATATCTGGATATGTCGGAAAGCAGAAGGATTACCACAAACAAATCGCTGCTTTACATAATACCGGGATTATTGATAATAATTACAGGAGCAGGTGCCCTGTATAGAAAAAGAAAAAGAAAAAAGTAGCATCGTGAAGAAGAATAAGTTATATATGAAAAAGGTATAAAGTAAATCTATGCTCAGGAAACCGCGATCACATATCAAATCCGGAGTAATATTTCTTTTAATATTGTTACTTATATCCACAGTTGCCAATGGTCAGTATTCTATTTCATCAACATTGACCGGCACTTATGATTCAGGCGTTAACTGGGTGGATTTAGACGGCGATGGTGACCTCGACCTTTCAATTTCGGGCAGTGACCTGTTTTTGTTAACAGGACAGGGAGAACTCTATCTTAATGCCTCCGGCACTCTGACTTTTAAAAGAGATATAAGGCCAATGCTGCTGGGAGACCAGGTCTGGAGCGATTTTAATAATGACGGATACCCCGATTTGCTTTATGCCGGTACAAACGAGGAAAATGTACAGCCAACAGCAGGAATAGATGTATTCGGCAATTTCACAACCTATGATTACTCTGGCCTGCCCGGAGATTTTATACCAGTGTATAATGGGTCAGTAGACTGGGGTGACTATGATAATGACGGTGATTATGATGCTTTGATTTGTGGTGAGGATGCTGCCGGAAATGTGATTACAAGGCTCTATTCCAATAATGCAGGGACTTTTTCAGTTGTAAATTCAAACCTCCCGGGTATTATTAACGGGAAAGCCGGATTCATTGATTATGACCTTGACCAGGATCTCGATATTTTTCTTTCAGGGAGGGATATCAACACAAACAAATATACCCGGTTATGGAAAAACACGGGAGGAACTTACACAATAACTGACGATCATTTTATTAACCTGGAATACAGTCAGTTTGATTGGGGAGATTTCAATGGTGATGGTTATCCCGACCTTCTTCTGGGAGGTTACGATAACACTTCCGGTAGAGGATTGCTGTATATAAACAATTCAGGTAACAGCTTTACCCTCTCAGGATTAAAAGTGCCACTGGCTCAACGAGGAACTTCTGCATTCGGTGATGTCGATAACGACGGCGACCTTGATGCTTTTGTATCAGGCTTTAAAGTATCTCCCCTGGTTCAAAACAAATATATTTTCATAAATAACTTAACAGATTCACTGGTTCCCACCGACATTCCATCTACCTATTATGTATCAAGAAGTCATTTTAACTTCGGAGATTATGATAATGACGACGATCTTGATTTTATTTCAAACGGTGCCGACGTTGACTTTGTAGGAGTAACAATTATTGCAGAGAACCTTACAGAAACTGCAAACCAGATACCTGATGCACCGCAAAATCTTACAGCTGTTGTTGAAGGGACAAGTGTAAGACTTATGTGGAACCATTCAACAGATGATAACACTCCTCAGAAATCACTTACATATAATATATATATGGGAACTGTAAGCGAAGGTACTGATGTTGTATCACCTAATGCAGATATTTCAACAGGTTTCAGAAGAATAGCAAGACAGGGTTATATCCAGGATACGGCGTGGACTATAGCAGATCTGCCGGTGGGGACTATTTTTTGGGGCGTTCAGGCAATTGATAATTCATTCGGGGCATCACCATTCTCATCCGAATCATTTTTCGAGATCAACGAACGCTTCACTGAAATTTCATATGGCGAATCTTCTAATGAGACTTCACCTGCCATTTATTTTGACTGTGACCATGATAATGACCTTGATATGGTACTGAACACTACAAACAGTTTAAAGATTGCGGAGAATCAATCAGGTCTTTTCAGCGAGGCTAATTATAAAACAATACTTACTGACGGATATAATCCTATTATAACAGTAACACCTAATGATTATGATAATGATAACCTTATGGATTTTTCAGTATCGGGTAATTTTACTGTTAACGGACTTCTTGATTCTACCATTGCATTATTCGGATATAAGGATCCTTTTGAATATGAAATAATTGACAGTGCATTGATTAAAGATGTCAGTTTTGAATATGTTTTATGGGCAGATTTAAACAATGACGGGCTTCAGGATGCAATAGCATCAGGAAAAACTACCAACCTGGAGGAAAATAACAAACCGGTAACATATATTCTGAAGAATAATTCAGATGGCATCTTCCAGGAAATTGACCATTCTATCAGGGGTTTTGAAAAATGCAATGCTGTTGCAGGAGATTTTGATAACGACCTGGATGTTGATATAATAATATACGGCAAGGATCCACTGGGAATACCAAATACCTATATATACCTCAATGAAGGCGGATTTAAATTCAATGAGGTATTAATTCCCAACAATGAGTTATTCAGGCAGTATCTGTCTTTCGGTATAATGACCGGGGACTATGATCTGAACGGTGAGCTTGATATATATATGTCAGGTGTTAATGTGCTGAATGACAATTATGCCAGGGTACTTCTGAATAACAATATGAATTTTACTGATGCGAATCTTCAGATAAGAAGCTCTTACAGGATGTCAAGCTTCTGGGCAGATTATGATTATGATGGTGATCTCGACATCTTTTCAACAACTCTTTACAATCCCCCAAATAAAACCTGGCTCTATCTTAATAATGATGGCATACTGGATGAGATTACAATCGATCTTGGAGATAATCACAAGCTGGATCTGCCTTTCATGGTTGCAAACCTTGATAATATGAACGGCCTCGATTTTCTCATGAAGATCAATTATGGGAATTATATTCAGTATCACGATAACTGGGGCTCAAATAATCGTATTACCTCTGCTCCGTCAAATACACGATATGACCAGGATCAGCTTGATATCATTCTGAAATGGGATAAGTTATCAAATTGTCCGGCATGCTCCTACAATATAAGAGTAGGAACTGTTCAGGGCGGAATGGATATAATGTCACCGATGTCGGATCTGGCAACCGGTTACAGGTATGTTGTCCAGCCTGGTAATGCATATTTAAATGACAGCTGGAAATTATGCGACCTGCCTGTCGGGAAGTATTACTGGAGTGTCCAGGCTGTTGATCCGGCAAATACCGGCGGGCCGTGGGCTCCGGAAGATTCATTTACGGTAAGCCTTATAGATGCAGACTTCTCATTTACGACAGAATGTCGTGGAGATTTAACAGAATTCAGCGATTTATCCGTAGCAACTGAAGCAATAACAGGATGGAAATGGGATTTTGGCGATGGAGAATCAAGTGCTCTTCAGAATCCGAAACACCTTTATGCAAATGCCGGAATCTTCACTGCAGGCTTATGGGCATATTCCGAATCAGGTGACAGCGCATACCAAAATCATGAAGTGTTGGTTAAGTCTGTGCCTGATGCTGACTTTAGCGCCGATATTGCCTGCCAGGGAACTCCTACAACAATTGTTAATAATACAAGTGCGAATGGAACAACAATATTAAGCTGGCTCTGGAACTTTGGCGATGGAGAATCATCAACACTCGAGAAACCAGGAACACATGGTTACCTTAACGCCGGCGATTACTCAATTAAGCTGAAAGCTGTAGCCTCAAATGGGTGTACTGATTCTGTTTCTAACGTTGTTTCTGTAGGGGCCTACCCTGTAGCTGCTGTCACAGCCAATCCTCCCCTCACTTTCTGTGATGGAGACAGTGTAATTCTTTCCGTACCATATAACAACAATTATACTTACAACTGGATGGCCGGAGGAACAAGTATCACGGGAGGTGATACAAGCAAATATGTTGCCCGGCTATCTGGAAATTACAATGTCGAGGTTATTAATCCTGTCGGTGATTGCAGGGATACATCATCCATGGTTACCGTGACTTCTATTGATGCTCCTGTGGCACCTTTGATAACTGCTGACGGAGACACGGAATTCTGCCAGGGTGATTCAGTGATTCTCAGTGTAACCAATACAGCAGGATATACATACCTGTGGAAGCTTAACGGCGGAGCCGTGGGAACAGATTCATACAGCATGGTTACGAAAAATCCCGGAGAATATAACCTTGTTGTTACTAATTCCAACCTTTGCTCAGCAGTCTCATCAAATTCAGTCAATGTTGTTATCAATCAGCTTCCGGCAGCAGAAACAGTTAATCTCAGTGGGTCAAGTACTTTCTGCGAGGGAGGTTCAGTAACGCTTAGCGTATCTTCAAGCACAGGTTATACTTTTCACTGGCGAAATGAGAATGGTTTTATTCCTAACGCTACTGCCACAAGCTATACTGCCGGCACTGAAGGAATTTTTCAGCTTGAAATTACTAACACC
>Ga0307419_10000311_pt1 | contig 23733 bp, 24 predicted proteins | sample SalMarWE160230MG_2_FD_202512 | JGI IMG/M metagenome (GOLD analysis project Ga0307419, IMG submission 202512) | Salt marsh sediment microbial communities from the Plum Island Ecosystem LTER, Massachusetts, United States - WE1602-30 | ecosystem: Environmental > Aquatic > Marine > Intertidal zone... | reverse complement strand
CATGTCGCTTAGAATATCTCTGTGAAAGCACCTCTTTTAGCGCGTGCCATGGGGCAAATAATTTCACGATGGTGCCATCCAAATCAAAGATTATTACTTTTTTGCCCCTAAATAAATTATTTGTCATAGAGACCAAAGCTTATAATTAATGAATTAAAATAAAATGAATTGTTTAAAACGAGAAGTTGAATAAATCATTGTTATTTATGCAATCTCTGAATTAAAAAATCGACTTATCATTTAAAATAATAAGGAAGATAGCACCTCGAAATTAAAAAAAAAGATGCCAAAACATCTATTATTTTTCACGCATACTTTTTTATGTACTCCTTTTCACTTTATTTATAATGGATGGAAAAAAGACGTTTTATGAAATTCTTGAAATAGAAAAAGATGCTTCTGAGCAACAAATCAAGTTAGCTTATTATAGATTAGCGAAAAGATATCATCCTGATCTCAATAAAGACGATCCGAAAGCTAAAGAAAAATTCATTGCGATTAAAAATGCTTATGACACTCTAATTGACCCGCGAAAAAGAAAGTTTTATGATCAAATGGGGTATAACCCTAAAAATGTAGATTTTAGCGATATATTTAGAAGTTATGATAATAGAGGAATAAGGGATATTTTTAGAGAAATATTTGGTAGTCGAAGATCATACTATAATAAACCTCCTCCTGATGGCATGTATATCTAATAAATCTCAACTAATTATTTGTTCAATAATTAAGAAAAATTGGATCTATAACTTTTATTTAAAAATTAATCCCTCTAAAGGATTCATTTTAATATTTCCATTATACACTTCAGTTTCTAAAGCTTTTCTGTTCGATAATGTTGAGAATAAAAGTTCTGGTTTTTCTATAGGAGTTTGCATTAACAATTCTTTCTTCGCAAAATTTAAATATATAAAGATTTTTTGAGCGTTATGGTTTCTAGTATAAGAAATATAATTCTTCTTCATTTTCCCATATTCAATAAGCTGCAATTCACCTTCTTGCAACGCTATATTTTCTTTTCTAACTCTCAATAGTTTTTTATAGCAGTTTAACAATGAGTCAAGATTTTTTTGTTCTTTTTCCACATTTATTTTCTCGTAAGTATCTGAAACTTTTAACCAAGGTTCGATTTCGCTATTAGATGAGAATCCTGCATTTTTCTCATTATTCCATTGCATTGGAGTTCTACAGCGATCTCGAGTTAAAGAAAATCCAATTAACCTACTTAATTGCGGTATGGGAAACCATGAAAATTTACGTCCAATTGGGTCCTCACTAGTTTTTAGCTTGAACCTAACATTAGACATCCCAATCTCTTCCCCATAATAAATAAATGGAACGCCTCTTAAGGTTAATTGCATAGTTGCAAGAATTTTTGCTTTATCAAAATTGTTTTTCAAAAGAGATATGTAACGATCTACATCATGGTTTCCATAAACATAAGTAGGAGTAAATGGAAATGGTAATGCTGTTTCAATCCTTGAAATTAAGCTGATGTATCTTTTAGGGTCAAATGGTGTCGGAGAAAACTCGAATAAAAAACACATGTGCAATCCATTGTTATTAGGACCATAATACTTTTTAACCTCCTCAATGGAACCCGCGACCTCACCTACAAGAAATCTTTTAGGTTCATATTCGTCCATTACTTCTCTTAATTCCAGGGCAAAATCAAATGTTTCAGGTTGGTTTAAATCGTATTTGTGCTTATGAAAAAGCGTATCCACTTTTTTTTCTGAAGGAATGATTGTCCAGCTAAATGTATCATTTGTTAATTGTTCATCTTCATAAATAGCATGAAGAATGTCTAATCGAAATCCGTCAACTCCCTTATCTAACCAAAAACGCATTGTATTAAACATTTCCTCCTTTACTTCAGGATTACGATAATTTAAGTCAATCATACTCGGCAAAAAGTGGAAATAAACCCATTGATCAGTGTTTTCATAATATAACCAAGCACAACCTCCAGTCATCGTAGTCCAATTGTTTGGTGGCTTTTTACCACCAGATTTTTTGCCATCACGCCATATATACCAATTACGCTTTGGATTGTCCCTATTTGAAGCAGATTCAACGAACCATGGATGATCAATTGACGTATGATTAAGAACAAAATCCAAAACCATTCTCATGTTTCTCTCGTGCATTTCCTTTAGGAGTTGATCAAAATCTTTTAATGTCCCATATTCCGGTGCGATATTACGAAAATCTCTAATGTCATAACCGTGATCTAGTTGAGGGGAATCAAAAAAGGGGCTAAACCATATTGTTTCTACACCTAACGCTTCTAAATAGTCTAATTTTGAAATTATCCCTTGTAAATCTCCAATACCATTACCAGTACTATCTTTAAATGATCGAGGGTAGATTTGATAGACTGTAGTTTTTTGCCACCATTTATACTTCCATTCAGACATATTCAAAATCATGTTGTAGAATCATTTATATTTATTTTAATTTGATTGTTCCAAATTGTTTTTTACAACATTAAAGTAAAAGTATAATTTTCTTTATTACGAATTCCTAAAATATGGAATCAAAAACAAACAAAATTTTTGTCAGAAAATTACCAAGAAAAGAGGTATTTATAAATTCACTCGGATATCTTCCCAATACTTTCCTTGCGGGAATTTTCATGTTAATGCATATTAATTTCTTTTGGAATTATTTAGGTTTAATTGACCCATTATTTATAATCGGGATGATAATCTATGCTAAGATTAATGCCCTAAACGATCTACTAACCGGGCATATGAATGATACAACTAATATTGATAAATGGGGTAGTAGAAGATTAATTTATTTGAAATATTATGATTTTATCCAAATTTCTTTTAGTTTATAGATCTATTTCGTATTTTTATTATTATATTAAAGAGATTTATTAAAATGTTTGTGCCATCCTTTTAACTTCATGGAATATGTAAAAGTCAATAAGAAGAGAATCAGTTTTAATGGAGAAGTGCTGAACTTAGAAAGTTATAAAATAAAAAATTTGGATGACATCAAAAAACTTCAGAAGCATTACAAATTAAGAGAATTATACTTGGAAAAAAACCAGATAGAAAATATTGAGGGATTGAAGTCGCTTTTAAACTTGGAGAGACTTCATTTAGAGGCAAATAAAATAATTGAAATTAAAGGTTTAAAATTCTTGGCAAAACTAGAGGAATTAGTGTTGAGTGGAAATCAGATTGAAAAAATTCAAGGGTTAGAAAACCTTACAAATTTAAAGAGTCTTAACTTATCCCACAATAATATTGGTTTAATTGAAGGATTACAAAATCTAGTAAACCTTGAGAGATTAAACTTAAACAATAATCAAATTGCAAAAATAGAGGGATTAGAAAATCTCAAGAACCTGAAATATTTATACCTCTCGAAAAATAATATTAAAGAAATCTCCAATTTGGAACATTTAGATAGATTATTATTTATTGATTTATCTAGCAATCATATCTCTAATTTTAAATATTTATCTCAATTTGAAGGTTTAGAAGCAGTAATATAATCCCCTTATAATTCATTTTAAAAAGATTTAAAATCTAATGTGATCCTTTCTCAATTAAATACTATGAGAATTAATTTAAGATATCATGACTGATATTAAGAAATGGGAAGATAATGGAAATTGGGTAGAAATTGACTTGGATCTATGCGTGGGTGTAGAAGAGTGCATTAATGTGTGCCCTGCAGATGTCTATGATCTCGTTGATGGAAAAGTAATAGCAGAAAATATTGGGGAGTGCACTCAATGCATGGCTTGTGAAGGAGTCTGCCCAACTAGTGCAATATTACGCCATTCTGCTTGGGAGTAGAAAAAGTATTGATTATATAGAGTAGTGCCGAATAATACTAAAATGCTTTAGATATCGTTAAAATTCAATTAAAGATTCTAAATCCTTTGGTGATAATTTTTTGCTATCAGAGATTATCGCTCTAGCTTCATCTATTTTTTCCCAAACGTTCCAAAGCAAGATTCCTTTCACTTTATCGTCTTGTAAGTAATATACAATCCCTTCTTCAAAAGGTTCTTTCCATACTTCAGTAGTTTTCAATTTTGAATTTAACATCCCGACAGCTTCATAGCCATAATCAAATAGATCAGAATAGAAATATGATAACTGGTCGTAAACATTTTCTTCTCCAGCCATATTTTGACCCGCAACATATCCCATATTAATTGCGTTATCTTCATGTTCTACCCGCATATAAGAATCAAGTGCAGGGACATAATACCGAACAACGTCTCCAGCAGCAAAAATATCATCGTCGTTAGTTTTGAGATATTGATTTACTAGGATTCCGTCATCAACTTTTAAATTTGTACCTTTTACCACATCTAAATTAGGGCTAATACCTAAACCTGCAACTATAGCATCAAATTCGAGCTTTTTTCCACTTTTAGTTTCAATCAGGTATGTTTTATTTTGCTTAGTTATGCGTGTTACTAATTCTCCTGAAAGGACATTAATTCCTTTCTCTTCGTAATATTCATTAAGAAACTTACTCAACTTCTCAGGAAATATAAGACCACCAATTCCGTATTCAGGGAAGATCATTGAAACACTTGCATTAGATTTATATAATTTAATTCCCGCAGCGATTTCCGATCCTATAAAACCACCCCCAATCACTCCAAAACTGTTCTTCTCGTCAACAATTTCGCGTAATTTTTTAAAGTCCGAAAGGGTTCGGTAGTACATGATTCCCGGTTCTTTAATATTTGGAATTTCTTTAGGTGTCCCTCCAGTTGAGATTAGAAGTTTTTTGTAAGAAAATATATCTCCCTTATCATCGTAAACCATCTTCTTAGCGGGAACGATTTTGGTAACATTTTTACAGAGATGGAATTCTATGTCTACTTCAGAAGTATTTAAATCAATGTCTTCAACATCTTCATCTCCTTTCCAAAGATCTTTTGTTAATGGAGGACGAGCATAAGGTGGATTCTCTTCCTTTCCAATAATCCCGATTGTTCCTTCAGAATCAACTTCACGAATCCCTCGAGCTGCGGAATCAGCAGCCATCCCTCCCCCAATAATTAAATAATCGTAAATATAATTAGTCATTTTATTATTCGACTCCTTATTGTTAAAGTACGTATATTTTATTTTAGATCTAATACAAGTACATGCATTATTATGATAATCATGTTTATTTATCTATAGGTTATGAAATATATGCAATAATTCACCACACAAGTTTTTCTTCTGTATATAGTTCCATTTTTATTAACTTGAAGTTCAGAAAAACTTATTTAACACAACAAATCAATTTGCAGTATCGAAAAATTATCTGTAGATGATAATGTATAAGTTTCTAACAAAATTTTATTTCAAGAAATATTCTAAGCTTTACATTTAAGTAAAAATATAAATATAGTCATATCGTAATTAAACATACCACGAAATCTAATTTTAAACAAAATAATAGAAGGTCTTAATTTTGGCTATACTTATTTCTCGAATTTGGTTTCCTCCTGATCAATCTAGCAAAGTAGCGAAACGATATGTAGAATGGTTAAAAGATAATCCTCCTCAACCTGATGTTGATAAAACTTTAGCCATCGCTATATCATCAGCTGAAACAGGAGAAGTCTTGGTGTATGGTGTTGGTCAGATTGGGAAAGGGAAGGAAAAAGAAGTTCTTTTAAACACTACGAAACAAAATTTATTCTTAGCTGCGGGAATTGAAAATTTTAGATACAAAGTTGAAGTCACATTGGATTTTTCAGAAGCGTATAAAGTTTTAGGAATGACTGCCCCCGAAATTTAAATTACAAATATTTTTTTTTTATTTTTGTTAACTAAAATCATTTTTTCGATATAGATAACGATCATATGTCACGAATTCTATCCTGTTTGATTCAGAATTCCTCAGAAATTTGATTCCCTGTCGAATTTCAGGCAAAGTGCTACATATTCTAAACTCCAAGTTATCTTGATCTTTTATTATCAAGGGGAAACTCATCGCTCCATCATCTATCTCGATATCGGCAAAGAGAATTGTATCCTTTAGATAAATCTTCAAATTGTAGAGATCGTGGGGCGACTTATAATTACCGCTTATTTCTTCTATAATTCTTTCCATCGCTAATTCTTTAACGTGCGACATGGGATCTATATTTAGTAAGATTGATAATGCTGCTCGCATTATAACAGAACTGTTCCCAGTACAAGAATTTTGCCCCACAATCACTCCAATCTTGAGGTCAGGGATTAAACCGAAAAATGCGCAACTTGTACCTAATCCTCCACCATGATGTATTAATGTCTGAGGAAAATAATTTTCATCTTTTACCCATCCTAAGCAGTACTTTGGGTCTTTTCCGAATCCATAAGGACTATTAATCATCGGAGTCCACATTACATCAATAGATTGGGGAGCAAGTAATTGATTACCATGAAAATTGCCCTTTTGAAGGAACATTTGAGCATAATTCATCATCTCTTCCATCGAAACATATAACCCTCCTGGAGCATCAAGAAATTTATAAAGAGGAACGTCATTTTTTTTTGGCACCATTACATCGTTTTCTTTATGAGGAAGATATCCAGTCATTCTATCATCATCATCCTCAAATTCTTCTTTTGAAAACACCGCACGTTCCATTCCTAATGGTTTGAGAAACTCATTGCGAATGTAATCAGAGTAGGAAATTCCAGAAATTTGCTCAATTATGAACCCTAAACACGTGAACATGTCATTATTGTAGTAAAATTGCTCTCCAGGTTTAAATATGATAAAATCCTCGGGTTCTCCAAGATGTGCTTCAAAATCTTCTCTAGTCGTAGTGGGATATATCTTGCGATAGTCACCAAAAGTATAAAACATTGAAAATAATCCCGTATCCGCTGCGGGAACTCCTGTTGAATGAGAGAGCATGTGCTTTATTTTTATATCGGGATGCGTGCTAAACGGGGCAAATTTGAGATATTTCGAACCAGAATCTTCAAGGGATATTTTTCCTTTTTCTGCCAGTTTCATTATAGCACACGCAGTAAATGATTTAGTGATACTTCCTATACCGATAAGTGTTTGAGGTGTCATTGGAAGGAATCTTTCCAAATCACGGGCACCAAATCCTTTCGAATATATAATTCGATTTTCTTGGAAAATGCTAATTGCTAATCCAGGGATTTTACCTTTTCGCATATACTTGCGAATGATCTTCTCTAATGATTCAAACTCATTTATCACAATCTATCACTTTGAAATATTAATGAATAATCTGTAGATGATAACGTATAAAATTCTAACTAATAAGTTTGTAAGAAATTTATATCCAAAATGGTGATTAACAGATAAAACTAGAAATATTAAATAAAATTAGGAAAAAAAATTAATCCATCGCGTACTTCTTCGTCCAGGCTTCGGCCTTGGCTTCAAATTTCTTAAGCGCTCTAAAATATTGTTCTCCCGCCTCATGATTTAAAGGATCGCCCGGGTTGAAGAACGGAGGTTCCATGTGCATCATTCCCTTGAGGGCTTCTATAATGTTTGTTAAAGTCTTGCTGGGTGTCCACCCACTTGCCCCCGTTGAGGCATCTACTTTTCCTACGAGATCTGGATTGATCAAATCTAAACAGATATTCAATTTTCCCGGAGGGATTGAGCTATCGATGTTTGGATGCCACATGAGCGTGACTGCATATGCATAGGGCGGAGTGAATGGGTAATTCTCTGGGAACTTGATTTCAAAAACGAATTTTCCTTTAGCATATGGATTTCCCTCCTTCCCGATAATTGTAAGTCGTAAATGGTCGATACTTCTTCCCCATGGCTCAATGATAATATTTTTATCATCTTTAAACGCTTCTAGAGCTTCACTATAATCAGTTTCTTCTCTCAATTACTTTCACTTTATTGGATTTTGATAAATTATAATACAAGAAATTGTAATTTTTGTTAATTATTTAGTTTAAGTTTTTATTAAAAAACATTGTGATAAATACGAATTTTATTTTAACTTGTATATAAGAAAAAAAGTAACAAGATTGAAAAATTTTTGTTTTACCATAATAAATTTTATAAATTGTAAAAGATTCATCAAAAAACAATAAATATATCTCAAGGAGCTGTTAAGATGAATGGAACATTCACTAGAATTATTTGATAATCTTGATTTAAAACGACATACTGAATAAATTCTTTTCCAATTGCACTCGAAAATAACTCGCCACTATGTTTGTAGTAGATTGTAAATTTAACTATTATTACATCGGTTAAAGTAATTTTATTTGATGCATTATGAACAGTAGGAACCATACTATGATTTAAATAGAATCCAAAAGACCATGGGTCTAAAAAATGTCCTTCAGAGTAGTTCGAATCAAGAATTGAACAGTTATTATAAGTAATTGAGAGAGCTGTAAAACTTTGTGTATTGATGGTATACTCAAAAGTGTGATAATACAAGGGGTTGAAATGAAGTCCAATATCCGATTTAATGTCTTGCTTATATAAATTTAAGTCCTCACGATTGAAATAAAAATCTTTATCCCTACATTCTCTATCATCATAATTCAGATTAGCACTTAAATTAAAAGTCTCGACCCTATTGATGATTTCCTGTTCTCCGGGATTATTGATATTATATGTTATAGAATAATAGATGTTTCCCCTAACAATTATATAACTATTTATTAAAAGATATACAAAAAAACCTATTAAAAAGTATATAATCGGGTAAAATTTTCTTGGCTTGACCATTCACTGTCAAATTGATCTATCTATTAGAAATTGTAATATTTGATTACAACTTAAAATAAAAACTTGCACATGAAAATACTTATTTGATTTGAAATAGTAAAAATTATATTATTCGCTTTATTTAAATTTATATACATACCCCCCATGGCTCAGTTGGTAGAGCGCGCGGCTGTAGATTCTGATTCGCATGCTAAGGTTTATACCGATGATGCAATGTCAGCCGATACCGTGAGGTCCCCGGCTCAAACTTGCTTTCCGTTATGGAAGGGATGAGATTCCGGGTGGGGGGACTTAATTTTCTTCTAAATATCATTAAAAATGTAAATAGAAGAGTAAAAAATAGGTTTATTTTATTGTCTCTCTTAATTTTCTCTTAGACAGGTATATTATTAATCCCAATGCCACTAGACTAGATAAGGTTAAAATTCCTAGTTCATACCCAAGAATTGTTCCAGTATCGGTAATGATTAAATCAAGGTAGAGTTCTGATGGATTTTCTAACTGGACTAGTACATAGTTATCATAATTTAAACGTGCTACTTTTGGTACTTGAGAAAGCGCTAATTGAATGGTTGTTGTACCATTAATCCATATGAGTTCTGAATGAAATTTTTAATTATTTGTATTATAGATTTCTAAGGGCACTTGTTGAGAATAATTATATTCATTTACGGGCTCACTAAGATCTTTTATAGTTAGGGATAAATTACCACTATCAGCATTGTAATCATGGCTACTAAATCTGTAGGCTGGTAAGTAGGCGTTGTTATACCAAGGAAGGAAGAACCAATCTAAGGAAGACTTGTTAACAAATTCAAATACCTCTTGTAAATCTTTAAGAGTTGCATGCCTAAATTTCCAAGTTTGAAAATATAATCGTACTCCTTCAATAAAATTGACATTTCCTAAAGTTTGTCGTAATTTTTCTAATATGAGAGGGGCTTTACGATAAGAAGCAAAATAATAATCAGTATTTGAAGAAATGAATTCATAAACAGACTGATTGATTTTGGAGGGTAAAAGTTCATCATGATAATACATCCGAACCCTCTCGATATAAGGAGCTAATTGATAATAGGAATAATCGAGGGTTTGAAAATGTTCCCAACTTCCATAATAGGATTCTCCATAATATCCTGTTGACCATTCAGCAAAACCTTCGTCTAGAAATCCAATATCTACCTCATCGTTTCCGATTAAATTATACCACCATTGATGAGAAATTTCATTAACAATTATTAATTTAAGAAACCACAATCTAAAGATTAAATCACCTCCATATCCATCTATAGCTTCAGTAATGTACACTTGAGTTGGGTATTCCATGCCTCCAAAAGAAGTATATTCTTCAACGACATTTAAAGTTGAATATGGATACTCCCCGAAAGTCTCATTAAAGAGGAGTAATGCTTGTTCAGCATAATGAAGCCCATTTGAACTCCAAATTCCACTAGATTTAGGAAGATAAAAGATTGAGACATTTACTCCATTTACCATTTTTGATTCTATTTGAAAATAACGGGAAGTGGAAAAAGTCACTTCTCTTACAGGATAGCTTGTGTTATAATGATATCTGATTGTTGCACCTAAATCTTCTTTATCTTGCAGAGCCCCACTAGCAGCTATGAGCATTGCATCGGGAACTTCTATGTAGAAATCATAGTGAGCCATATCAAAATAAAATGGGTCACCCACATGTATATATGGATCAATATTCCATCCATCTTCATTATCATAGACACAAGCTATGGGATAAAATCCCGTGAATTTATAGATTCTTGAGTGTAAATTATCCGTTCCATAAGAATTAGCTCTATCGTTAGGACCATCTGGAATAGTTGCATTAAATTTAATAATAAACTCCGCGTATTCTTCTGTTCCCAAATCATTAGTTAAATTTACCCACATTATCTGCTTATCAGTTGTATTTATTATTTCAATACTACCGGGTCTAGTCCCATAATTCATACCAGATAAATAAAGATGAAAGGGAATTTGTGAGAGGGTGATAAGATCATTGTTATAAAAATTAACAGTCAAATTACCTTCGATAAAGGAGTTTATTTCATCCATGATCACGGACAATTCATAACGGGAATAATTTTCATTGATTTGAGCTAATTTTGGACTATAATCAAAAGACAAAGAATCCTCTAGATTTTATTGCTTCTGAGAAGCATGGTCAAATACTGTAAAATTTGCCATAAAGCAAATCAATGTAATGAATGCTATTAACATTAAGATTTTTAAACTAATTATCTGAGAGCGAACCATGCTGTTCCATGTAAGCAAGATAATTTTTTAAATTTCTTAGGATAAGATCCTTGATAAATATTTTTGACAAAATATTGTAGAGTTCGAAAAATTCTTATTTTAGTCGTGATTATTCAACACTATAGTATAATAATAATAAACATTTGAGTTGAATGAAAAAAAAGAATACCGCTGTTGTAGGTGCTGGATGGTTCGGTCGAGCACACGTGAGAAATTTCCATAATCTTTCAAATTTATTGGCGGTCTGTGATAAGGATGAAAAAAAACTTGAATTTATTTCAGCTCAATATGATAAAATCAATACTTATACAGATATTAGTGACTTGATTAAAAACGAAGATATTGATGCAGTTAGCGTCGTGACTCCGCCAAAGTTTATCCCATCTATTTCAAAAAAATTCGCTGATGCTGGCATAGATATATTAATGGAAAAACCGATGGCACTAAAACTCGAGCAATTAACAGAATTTAAAAAATATGATAATCTTCGAATCATGCCGGGATTTATCGAATTATTCAATCCTGTGTTTGATAAATTACTGGAATATATACCAGAAATTGGTGAAATTATATCGATTGTTTCAAAGCGAGTAGGGTTATATCCAAAGCGAGATTGGGATATGGGCGTTATATTTGATTTATCAATCCATGATATATATCTTCAGGAAAAATTGATGGGTAAGGAAAACATTGTAAATGTATTTGGAGTAAAAAAATGCATTAAAAATAGTGAACATGCTGATGCTGTATTTATCATCCTTGATTTTGGAAGTGCAATTGGGCAAATAGAATCAAACTGGCTCACTCCCTCGAAATCACGAAGCATGTATGTGAATGGAGAATATGGTGGTATATCCATTGATTTTATCACACAGCAAGTAAATATCAGAACGGGTATTGATCTACAAGGAGAAAGACCAATCACTAAAGATGTGAACTATACACCCTTAAGAGGAGATGAACCTCTAAAGCAAGAAATTTTTAATTTTCTATATGATAAAGAATTGAAAGTAAACTTGGATGATGGAATCAGAGCTTTAGAAATTGCGTTAAAGATCATAAATTTATAGAACAATAGTACAATAATATAAATTATTAACAAGAGTGATGAAAGAAATGAACGAGAAAAAAGAGGATCTTGAACAATACGAGTTGGATCAGATTAGGATAAAAAAGATGAAAGCAATCATCGATGCCCAAAAAATGCAACAAGCTAATAAAGAAAGGGCAGGAAACATGTATGAGAAGGTTGACTTCATATTAAGAGCAGTTTTGCATCCTTCTGCCTACGCTCATCTTAATAAACTTAAGAACGATGAACCCGAAGTTTATCAACGGATTTATAATGAATTGATAAGTCCAGATGTATTTGAAAGTCTCGATTATCTTGTAGCAGTCATAAAACAACAAGGAGGAGTGCCTCGGCAAATCCCCTTGGACGCTATTATCTATTTAGAACGAAAAGTCAAGGGGATAAAAAGTACGATAAAGGTAAAGCAAGGAGATGGCGAAGTCATGGATTTAGGATCCTACCTAACTAAAAAATGATAAAAAAGATTTCTATTTATTGCTCACGAGCTGAAATTATAGCAATGATTTCCCATTCTTCATTTTCAAGGTGATTAGCGTCAATACTTGAGAACTGAAACGCAAAGGGTCTTTTAAATATTTGTTCAATCATTGGACTGAAGGAACTCACGGCAAATATCAAAAGTCTTTTTAATATGCCTTCAATATTACCTTCTATGTCCATTTGCTTCATAACACTTTTTACTGCTTCAACTTCTCCTTCGTTATAATGATACTTATAAACGAGCTTAAAATCGACTGGAGTTGGGGCTTCGGGATCTTCAAGGGTCAAACCCCGTTTACGGAAAGGAAAGAGAATCGACAAATAAAATGTAAATATTTCTTCATAATGATCCTTTAGCAAGTAGGAGATTTGAGATCCACTTTTATAAGTCGGCCAATATTTCTCCATCATCTCTAATAGTCGGGGGTAATTTTTGTATTTATTTTCGCTTTCTTTCTGGAGATAGTTTAATAGCTTGTTTTTAATGGGTTTAAATTCGTTATCTCCCCCAACCCTTGTAACAAATTTTATAAATCTCTGACTCATGATCAAAAAGAAAGCTTTATTTTAAATTGAATTATTCTCAACCATCTTTATTTTTTAATATGATATTTAAATATTATAAACTTTGGTTTTGAGAGTCTCTTGTTTATTCATATTCAAAATTTTTATAAAAAAAGTTAATAACTTGCTAATTTATATCTTTATCATGGTGCATGTAGTCGGTCTTGTATATACCGAAGAATACCAATCCTATAATTTTGGACCAAGACATCCATTGCGTCCACTAAGATTAAAGCTCACTTATAGCTTGATGAAACAATTGAATCTTTTAGACCACCATAATTTGAAATTGATGGAACCACGAATTGCTACAAGAGAGGAACTTGAACGTGTTCATTCTTCTGATTATGTAAATGCAGTGAAAAGACTCAGTGAGAATCCAGAAGATAGATCTATATCACCACATGTTTATGGATTAGGTCCTGGGGATAATCCTATCTTCAAAAATATGTATGAAGCCTCTGCGCTTGTATGTGGAGCTAGCATTACAGCAGCAGATCTAGTTTGGAATGAAGAAGATATTCACGTGGCATTTAATCCGGCAGGAGGACTACATCATGCTCATAAGAATAGAGCATCAGGATTTTGTATATTTAACGACATTGCTGTTGCGATTCATTATTTAAAAAAACTTAAGCCAGATATACGAATAGCTTATTTAGATATCGATGCTCATCATGGAGATGGTGTTCAAGAGCTATTTTATGAAGATCCAGATGTTTTAACAATTTCTTTTCACGAGAGTGGGAAATTCTTATTTCCAGGGACGGGAAACACAAACGAAATTGGAGAAGATCGTGGGCAAGGTTTTTCAATAAATTTCCCGCTTTTACCGGGAACTTCTAATAGAATGTTCCTAAAATTGTTTCGATACTGTGTTCCTAAAATATTACAAGCATATTCTCCAGATCTTTTATTAACCCAATTAGGTGTCGATATGCATTATAACGATCCTCTTACTCAAATGGGTCTTTCAATTTCTGTTTATAGAGATATCGCACAAACCATGCGAACATGTGCAAGAGATTATTGTCAAAATCGATGGCTTGCTGTTGGAGGAGGAGGCTATTCAATGACCGTAGTACCTCGTGCTTGGACGATTTTCTTATCCAAAATGCTTGACGTTGATCTAAAAAACGAATTACCTGAAGCTTGGATAGCAGAAGTAAAAAAAGAAGTACCATATGAAGATGTTCCAATTTTACTTTGGGATAGAGATGATAAATCTGAGGTTCAGTTGCTTTCGCATCCAGAGATAGCAAAAAAAATGATTGATTATAATAAAGATTTAAGACAATTATGTGATGAGGAATACATTCCTCGCATTATTTCTCGAATGTAGATTAAATTAGAGAGTTATCAAATTATTCTTTTCTAATAACCAAGTATCGATAACAAAATATTGTTGTTTTTCCTGATCCGATACATAGTTTGATCTTATTGCTGATTTAGGAATCCAACATTCTCGATCATTTTGAAAAGTGATCAATAATGCCTTTTGAGTTTCATTTTTTATTGCTCCTTCTATTTGACAAGAGGGCTTTTCACTTGTTTCTATGTTTTTTTGGATAGTAGAGCTTGAAGAATTGGATCCTTGTTCATTGGTGTTTTTACGATTAGTCACATTTTGTGATTTTCCTTTCCACTCCTCTGAGAAATTTGAACTTGTAGCATATTCAATTTTCTCACTGAGCATGTGATTTAATAATAATCTGAGAATCTCAATTTGAGAGAAACTCAACATTTTAGAATAGCTTCCAATATTGATATATAACCTTTCTTTTCTTTCATTCTCCCATTTAAAAGTGATTTGTGTCTTTGTATCATTAAAATTATGATAACCCACCCAATTTTCTAATCGTTTATGCAAGACTTCACTAATCATGATCATTTCATCTAAGCTGCATTTAATTGTCTTACCTTCACCTTTAGATGGTTTTTCCCAGAGCCCATCAGCCTTTTTTTTAATACATTTCAGGAAAATAAAAGGTTCATTTCTAGAAGAACTTTGAATGGTCAATCCAGAGGATTTACCGAAAAAGCTTTGGCTATGCTTATCAACCATAATGCTCACATTTTATAAACATATTATTATTTTTATTTGCATACGGATTGCCAATTTATTATATTTCAATAAATAAAAATAATAGAACTTATCAATTTCAATGGCAATTATGTAATCGCTTGTAAAATATATCATCAAGGTGTTTCATAAAAAAAGTTAAAGATTCTTCAAAAAAGGGTAATATTTTGATTACTCGAAGATTTCTAGAGATAGAATTGTTCCAGGAATTGATAATTTTGGATTTGATTATATTTTTGTTTTTTTTCTTTGTTCTTTAATGAAGTCATGAAGATATTTTAGATATTGTTCATCCCTTTTCATTTCTTCCTCATTGTAGTGGTAACCTAATAAAGGTTTAAATATCCAAACCAATACAACTGGAACAATAACATAGAGGAAGAATTGAAAGAAAAATAGGGTATATATCGCTAAATCAATATTATAATATTCTCTCATACTTAACGGAATAATGAAGGTCAATTTAAAATTGATAGTATCGTTTATTGGAAGCCCTCCCGTTTCAAGGGATTGCATAATCGTTCCACAGCAAGTAACATTGTAATATTTCTTAAGAGAGAGATAGAATTTATTTACGGAAAATTCGTTTATTGGGGTATCAGATTGGATTGATGTTGAATATGCGTTTTCACTTTGTTTATAAATCACAATAAAAACTGACAAAAATCCATGATTTACAACATTTCCAGTAGAGATCTTTTCTACTGTCATATAAATAGAATATCGATATTCAATTAAATGATTAAAATGTATATGTAAATTAATGCCAGCAGTACCATCACTATAGGTGTTTGCGTAATCATGCTTTATATCGTAAACACCAATCCCAAAAATATTTCTAAAGTTAAATACAACTGCACTAAAAAGTATTAAAGCTAACATAGAAACAATTAAACTGATTACAAAAAATCTATTTCTCTTTTTTAATGATCTTATCTTAACTCATCTCAATAAAATATATTTCAAGTCTAAATCATTCACTTGTCTTAATAAATATTATTGCTAATGTGCAAATCGAAAGAGAAAATTGAAAATATTCTTGTAGATACGTGATATTAGCGACAAAATATGAAAAAAAGGAGATATTAAACCCGCTAAAAATTAAATACAAATTCTTTGATAGAAAGACGTGATCTTAAACAAGAATATGAAATTCATAAATTAAGGATACTGGTCATTTTTAATAAAGATTCAGAATGTCTAAGCGATAATTAAGGAAAAGAGAGAAATTTTTAATGCAGGACATTAATTCAATGAAGAGTACTCATTCTGAATCGCAATCTCATAAGGTAATCAAACATTTATTGCTTGATTTTCTGTCCTCAACAAACACTTCAATTAGCAATCGAGCTCTTGAAAAATATTTTGGGAACAGATTTGCGGATATCTATTTCAAATTAAAAAATGGTCGAGAAATCGTTATTGAAGTACAAAATTCTAATATTTCTGTCAGTGAAATCTTACAAAGGACTAAAGATTATAATGAAAAAGGAGCGCATGTACTTTGGGTTCTACATGGAGAAGGAAAGTGCACTGCTTCACCAAAATATCCTCAAGATCAAAAACACGTGAGAATCAGTCCTGCTGAAAATTTTTTACATGGGCTATATGGCGGAAGAGTATATTATATTAATATAAACTTAAAAAAAACCCCTTCAATATCAGCTTTTTTCGCATTACATTTTTCAAAACCAATTAAGAAACGCTTGCGAAAGAAGTACAAAACCCAATTTGATAGTTATTACATTCGAGATACTCACCACATAAAATTATCTAATTTGAATTTGTTATGTACAACGTTTTCAGGATATAAGATTGCTCGATTCTATGATAAAAACGTTAAAAGCCTACTGAAATCACTTATTACATGCTATTGTCAAGGAAAAAGGAAAGTTATCAATAAAACTCAATTAAAACAAATTATAAAGAAATTTCACAAAAAATTTGGGAAATATTTGATCTATGCTGTATTATTAGATTTGGAAAAAGAAGAAATAATAAATATTGATACAATGTTATCAAAAAAGATTAAAAAGAAAATTATCCCATAATTATTATCTTGCATCCCAAATATTAATTAGTACAGCTATAATTCACGAATAATTGAAAAAAGCTCTAAATTTTTAGTATTTATGTCTCATCCTTCATAAATTAGATTTTCCCTTTCGTCCCGTGAAAAAAAGAGATAATTTTAAATAGATAGGTGTTCAATTATAAAATAATGATCGGAGGTCCATGATAAATCAATATATATTCTTATACCTAAAGCCGATGAATCGGCCAATACCTCAACCCTTAACCCTGTTATTAGATAAATACAATCTCCTCTTATAAAATTTTTAATTTATCCTGGCATCCGATTTACTACTTCCTTTTATTAAACTATTTAACGAAATATTTTAATGTATGATAGCCAGATATGTGTATCTCATCCTAATCAAAAATCCATTATTCAGAAACCTGAGTGCTTTTCTTTTTGATAAATAAAAAATAGAGATGAAATTATGAATTTTTCTTCAAATTCTCCAAAAATATAAAAAAAAAATAGCCTATTATCTCTATAAGAACAAAAAATAATTATTTAGAGTTGAAATATTAGTTGGTCCAAACACTCAAATTGAGCACGGATTTAGAAATTGAATTTGACGAGAAAGCCCCAATGACACTTTATGAGATCATCATAAGTGATATTCTCATTCCAAGGTATAAGGAGAATGCTGATTGGAACTTGAGCTTAAATATCATCTTAGAAGAAATGAATCGGCTCATTTCTGAATATCAATTGGATCCTAAGTTAAAGATAGGATTACTAAATCAAGTAGAAAAACATTTAGACAAAGATATTGAGGAATTAACGGGTACCGCAAAGATTGAAATATTATTTCTTAACATGGATGATTATGTGGAAGATATCAAGAAATTAATTCTCTCTGGGGCAAATAAAGCACAGATCCGAGAAGATATGGCAAAATTAATATTCCCTCTTACTACATTTGAGTTAGGAGAACTCTTCATTTTTTTAGGTAGGCGGGCATTCCTCAAATAATCTAATTTATAATTTGTATTCTCTCTTTTTATTTATTCAAGGAGAGATTTGTTATTGGGCGTGATTGTAATGTATATAAAATATCATCTTTAAATGCCCATTCAATATCTTGAGGGTAATTAAATACATTTTCTAAATTTAGACCTAAATGATGAAGTTTTAACAACTGTTCAAGTTGTAAACAAAGTCGATTCTTTATTTCAGGCTTATTCTTAACAGTAATTGTGAATGGACCATTAGGATTCTTTACACGCCGTATTTCTTTATCTCCGACTTTACTCTCTATTACTTTGAATTCATTTTTATCCAGAATAATTAAATCAGGTATCACGGAGCTATTCGTAATTGTTTCGCACAAACCCCAATTACTGTTGATTAGCATTTGATTTGCATTATTGTTTAATACGTTTATCGTGAATAAGACACCTGCCATCTCAGAATCAATCATCTCTTGTATTATCACAGACATGTTGATAGTAGGTAATTCGATTCCACGCTGTTTGTTTTTCAAAAGAGATAACAAGTTTTGAGGGGAAAAAAGAGATGCCCAACAGTTTTTTATAGATTCAACTATTTCTGCCAAAGTCTTATTAAATAAGAAGCTTTCAGCTTGTCCAGCAAATGAAAATTGAACTTGGTCTTCTATATTTGCTGAAGATCGAACTGCAAAGAAGATTTTACTCCCTAAATTTTCTTGAACTCTTATAAGTGCTTGTTTCAATTCAGTAACACACTCTTTTGGGAATTTATAATTATTAATTTCTGTTTTGATACAATTAGCAAAATTTACTACGTCTTTATGGGGACTTGATCTGGAAAAAAGTGATTCAAGCTTTTCAGAAATATGCAATCTATCAATAGCTTCAATATAAGCACGTGAATTTAGAATGAAACAAGGTGGAATTCTAATACCATTATCATAAAGCTTGAAGAGATTCATTCCTTTCCCCCCTAAAAGCTTGATGTTAGGCGGATATTCACCTAAAAATGAAAAGTAACTATTATGTGTCAATTTTCTCACATCATAGGTTTTAATCTTCTATAAGATATATAAGTCCATTATTATCTCCATCATATTTTATCTGAACTTGTTTTCCAATGAGGATTGACATATCTTCAACATGAAATTTTGTCCCCATAATACAAGGAAGTCCAAATTCTCTTGATATTATAGCTAGATGAGATCCCGCACCACCTGTCGTGCAAATTGTACCTGTAAGTTCTGATAAAATTGGTCCAAGAGTAGTAATCCCCGCATCATCGACTAAACAGATTTTTCCGTGAGCGCAATCAAATAATTCGATTACATCTTCAACGGTTTTAACATAGACTAATTCTCCTAATATTTCTTTCTTAGAAGAACAAGATAATCCTTCACCTATCACTTTCATAGCATATCTACCTAAATAATTCAATTAATTGAAACTTGTATGTTTTATTTTTTGTGTATAGCTTAAAACTTTTTACGATATAGCTTCAAATATGCGGATAACAATAGTAATATAATGGATTAATTTTTGTTAAAATTTTAAATTGATGATAATGAATGTACAAGAAGCAAATGAACTAATAGCTCACGCCTCAGAACTTGTAGATTATCAAGTGTCGAAGAGAGGTTTATTAGAAACGCAGTTATTTCCTGTCACGGCATACATATGTGTCTCTTTCTATAACGCATATGACATATTGTATGATATTTTAAAAAAAGTTTCAGAAAAGATAACTCCGGAACGATTAGGAATCGAAAGTCGAAAAATTTTGTCTGAAATTCAAGCGTTAAGTATATTTTATATCCCATTATACTACATGGTGGGGAGAATGGGAGAAATTCACCAAAATGATGGAAATCCTGCAAGTGAAACCATAGAAAAGCGTAAAGAAACCTTATTTATTTTAGATTTTTGGAAGAGATTAGCAGAATCTTATTTCCAAGGAAAACTATCCGTTTTAGATTCAGATAAGAAAAATATGGCAATTAATCAAAAAGACGTGGATTGGAGTATTGATCATTTAGTAGATATCACCAAGGAACGAGCTGGAAATATAAAAAGGACAATGGCAAATCTCGAAATCGTTTCCTTTCTTGATGAATGCGAAGCACGGGCAAAATTATGTGATCATGGTCCGTACCCCATTAACGATAATGAAATTTTAGTATTTCGTGAAATTTCTCATTTATTCGATGGAAAAGAGCCCCATTTCCCATGGTCTGAAACTCAAGCAGTCGCTCCTTTCAATAATGTTGCATTTGCTTATCGGTTAAAAGACGTCAAGGTTGAATTTGATGATTTTGCTTCAATGGATACGGATCCCGCAGATTTTTCTAACCACATTACGGGGGCAGCAATTTTTACCCGCGATAAAGATATTATTAGACCATTAGATTTTGACGTATTAGAAGGATTTAATGATTACGCAACGAAAGCAAACAAGGAACTTTTCTTAAGATTTTCAAAATGGGACCGAAAACAACGACTTATTGCTGGAGCTTATGCCTATTGTTATGGTTATGCTCGATATACCAATCAAGTAGGTATTACCAACAATTTTAATTGGGATCTGACTGATAAAACAATGAAGAAATATATTCCAGCATTCATGGAATCCGATTTTGACCCTGGAATTCCTCGGTTAATGAGAAGTAAAGCAAAAAAGAAAAAAGAAGGTCCCTCCTTGTATTTACTCCCAGAGGAATGATTTCTATGGATGCAGATATCATACCATTGGAGTTGAATGAAAAAGATGAACTATTACATCAACCTACTGAAGAAATAAAATGGCGAGAATCTTATTATTTTAATTGGACTGATTTAGCTAATAAAGTATCCGGATTTTCTACTATTGGAATAGTCCCTAATGAAAACAGAAGAGAATTCGTATTTTTATTGTTCCTTGAAGATCGAAGTGAGATTTATTATAAAGAACCACTCTTAGAAGAATATGATCAAGACATTACTACCATGTTGCGAGATAAAAGACTTTCGTACATGCTTTTGAAGCCTTTCAAAAAATGGAAAATATCATATAATTCCCGTAAATTACGACTTGATTTAACTTTTGAAACGAGATTTCCCACTCATAATTTTGGTGTCGATTCTTCTAAATCATGGCATCAGCATTTTGAATCATCAGGGATAATCTCGGGGAAATTATCTACGAATGACGGAGGAATCACTAAATTAAATGGATATGGACAACGCGATAAAAGTTGGGGGTTTCGAGATTGGCATCAGTTCGATAAATGGTATGCAGGACATTTTCAATTTAAAGATTGGTCCTGCGCCTTTCGGAAAGATTATTCCAAGGAGAAAATCGATTTATCAGGACATGTGTCAAAGAAAAAAGGGAATACTTTATTAAACTCTTTAGAAATCGAAACAGAAAATGATATGGATCAATTCAACAGTCCAATAGCGACAAATTATGAGTTCGAGGATGATGAAGGAAATCCATATAAGATCAAATCAAGTAGAATGTTTAAAACATCTTTTATTCGATTTGTTCGTGATTTTCCCGGTGGTTTTACCGAACTTTTTGAGCAAATGGTAATCGTGAAAAATTTGAACACGGGAGAAATTGGATCTGGAATGATGGAGCATTTAAGGACGAAAAGTATATCTTAGGGAATAATTCGTATTAATATTAAGAAAATTATAAATAAAGTTTGGACGTATTAGATATGTTAAAACATAATTAAGGTGAAAAAATTGGTAAAATTCAAAAGAGGACATCTGTATTATCCTGAAATTCCTGTAAGTGCTATTTTAGAAGACACCGCAGAAAGGTTTCCTGAAAGACTTGCTTTTATATACCCTAAAAAATTAACTTTTCGAGAGTTTAAAGTAAAAGTAGATATTTTTGCTACAATCTTAAATAACTTAGGCGTAAAAAAGGGAGATCGCGTAGCATTATTTGCTCCTAATTCAGTTGAGTGGGAGATATGTTTTTATGGGTTGGAGAAAGCAGGAACAATTTTAGTCCCGATGAATCCACAATTTAAAGAAAATGAGGTAAAATATGAATTCAACGATTCGGGTGCTGAAACCATAGTTGTTTCTCAATCACTTTATTCCATTGTTAAACCAGTTAAAGAACAAACAAACCTTAAACATATCATAATTATCGAATCAGAAGGGAGTAGAAATAATTTACCAGAGGGAACTTTAGGTTGGTCAGAATTAATGGATTCAACAACACCAAATCCTCCAGAGTATACATTTAATGTAAAAGAGGATCTTGCGGCTCTAGTATATACCAGTGGAACCACAGGTTTACCAAAAGGTACCATGCTCACCCACTATAATATAGTTTCAAACGTAGTTCAAATATCACAACTATTTGAATTAAGTGAACTTGATGTTGCCATAATTGTACTCCCACTTTATCATATTTATGGATTAAATGTTGGGATGAACCAATCAATCTGGTTAGGTGCAGCACAAGTAGTAACACCCAGATTTGATGTAAAAGAATTTTGTGAACTCATTGAAAAATATCAAGTATCATATAGTCTATGCGTTCCTCCAATATTTTTAGCAGTTGTTCGTCACCTCGAGGATCCAAATAACAATGGATACGACTGGAGCAATCTTAAGATCTTTAATAATGGTGCGGCCCCTATCCCTCTCGAACTCCTCGAGAGATTTGATAAACTCGCGAAAGAAAAATGCAACGCAAAAGAAGTAACAGTACAACACGGATGGGGTCTAACTGAAGCATCTCCCGTAGTGGCAGTCAACCCAATGTATCGTCCCAAAATGGAATCTCAAGGGACTCTCATTCCCGATACCTATCATAAAATAATTGATGTAGAAACAAACAAAGAATTGCCAGAACGCGGTCAGGTTGGTGAATTAGTTATTAAAGGTCCTCAAGTCATGAAAGGATATTGGAACAGACCAAAGGAAACCGAAAATTCCTTCTGGACTGATCCTAGCACGGGGGAGAAATGGCTAAGGACGGGCGATATGGCTCATATAGACGAAGATGAATATGAACATCTTGCTGACCGTATCAAAGAAATGATTAAGTATAAAGGATGGAGCATTGCTCCCGCTGAACTTGAAGATTTATTGTTTAAAAACCCCCATATATTTGATGCTGCTGTTATTGGCAAACCTTCGAAAGAGCTCGATATTGGACAAATCCCAAAGGCTTTTATTATTTTAAATGACGAATCCCAAGGAAAAGTGAGCGAAGAAGACATTATGAATTGGGTAGCTGAACGGATTTCAGCGTATAAGAAGATACGGGAGGTTGAGTTTGTCAATTCAATTCCGAAATCGGGATCAGGTAAAATTTTAAGGCGAGAATTAATCGAATTAGAAAGAAAAAGGGAAATTAAGAATAAAAATAAAGATACATGCTAATCTTCTTTATTCAAATAAAATTTCAGTGAGTTTTTCTTTCACTTCTACTATTTTGTAAAAGAAATAACGAATTCATTACGAAAACTTTCATAGGATAAAGTCTAAG
>Ga0307419_10000310_pt1 | contig 23786 bp, 33 predicted proteins | sample SalMarWE160230MG_2_FD_202512 | JGI IMG/M metagenome (GOLD analysis project Ga0307419, IMG submission 202512) | Salt marsh sediment microbial communities from the Plum Island Ecosystem LTER, Massachusetts, United States - WE1602-30 | ecosystem: Environmental > Aquatic > Marine > Intertidal zone... | reverse complement strand
TTAACATATATTCCAACAGCAGCCGGAATAATAAAAGTCAAATCAGCCGTCGCTGATTGCGGACTTGGACCAATAGATTGAGAAAAAAGCATTATAGGTAAAATAGCAAAAACAAGAATCATTTTCTTCATTTTTACCTCCTTTTAGGATTTTAATTCAGACACAATTCTTATAGCCAATCACTAACGCCTGCTAAATTATCAAAGAACCACTTATAATACCTGCAAATTCTATTCCATAAATTAAATCATTGATAAACAAAAAGTTAAGCTTAAACATATCTCGCGAAATGCAATTTTATTTCGCAGAAAGCTAAATTTTTTCCTTTAGTTAAAGATATTTTACATACTGCGGCAAAGCCGCAACAATGTAAAAATCAAATATCAAAATGGAAAATTACAAAGTAAAATTCAAAAACACATTAAAAAAACAACTAAACAAATTCTATTGGGCAACGTTAATCTGCGTACTGCCATTTTTTAGTTTTTACATTTTTATTTGTCATTTTGCTTTTTAATTTTTGATATTTAATTTACATCTAGATAGGACTTTACGAATTATACATCTCTTAACTAGAATTTAATACCTTGTATCTAGTAGCCAAACTATGATATTCTCTTAAGATTTTCGACCAACTTACTATACTTACTATCGAGTCTTTCCTTATTTTTCCTGGTTTTTTCGACTACTTCCCGAGGGGCTTTTTCTAAGAAATCTTTTCTCGAAAGCTGATTGTCTGCCTTTCCAATGAAACCTTCAATCTCACCAATCTCTTTTTTAAGTCTATCTCTTTCTTTATCGATATCGATTATTCCTTCGAGAGGGACATATACATCCATACCTCTTATATGGAAGAAAGCCGAATTTTGAACTTTTCTACCTTCCTTAATTTCAGAAATCCCGCCAAGCCTGAATATCCAATCAGACTGAGCGCGGAGGCGATCGAGAAGATTATCTTCACAATTAATGATTGCCTCTATTTTTAAATCCGGAGGCAGTTGAAATTCTCCTCTGATATTACGTATATTTGAAACAAAATTTTGCAAAAAATCCATTTCTCTTTCCAATTCCAAATTCCTGTAATGCTCATCATAAACAGGCCATTTTGAATCGATAATCATACCACTGGTATAAGGCAATATAGAATAAATTTCCTCTGTAATATGTGGAATGAAAGGATGCAAAAGTTTAAGATACCGCTGGAAAGCCCACAACGCGACCGAAATGGCATTTTTTCTTTCTTTTTTATCTTCCGAATAGATACGCGGCTTTATCATCTCCAGATACCAATCACAAAATTCATCCCAAAAACGGGAAGATAACATCCTGCTGGCTTCACTTATTCTAAAAGAATCGACCTGTTCTTCAACCTCTTTCACAAGCCCCATAACTTTTGAAATAATCCATTCATCCATTTTAGTAAGACAAATATCCTCGATATTACCCACCTCATCCTCTTTACAATTCATCATTAAAAAACGTGTCACATTCCAAATTTTATTCAAAAAATTTCTGCCCTGCTCGATACTATCTTCATCATATATAACATCCTTGCCTTCGGGAGTAATACGAAGGATCCCTATACGCAGCGCGTCCGAACCATAATTAGCTATTAAATCAAGCGGATCCGGAGAATTTCCCAGGGATTTAGATAAAGCTCGTCGCCGCGAATCTCTAATCATACCCGTAAAATATACCTTAGAAAAAGGAACTTCTCCCATGAATTCGAGTGAAGACATAATCATCCTGGCAACCCATAAAAATATTATATCCCATCCTGTCACTAAGGTAGTGGAAGGGAAAAAGGAATTTAGTTCGGGGGTCTCATCAGGCCAACCGAAAGAAGCAAATGGCCATAACCAGGAAGAAAACCACGTATCAAGAACATCCTCATCCTGATAAATTTCCCCACTACCGCATTTCGAACATTCCGAAGGCATTTCTCTACTTACCATAACTTCCTCACAGCTTCCGCAATAATAAACCGGTATCCTGTGCCCCCACCACAATTGCCTTGAAATAACCCACGGACGAATGTTATCAAGCCAGTGATTATAGACTTTTTCCCATCTGGGAAGATAAAACTGAACCTTTCCTTCTTTTGCGGCATTCTTTGCCTTATTTGCCATTTCATCCATTTTCACAAACCATTGTTTTGAAATATAAGGTTCGAGAATTGTATCGCAACGCGAACAATGTCCAACGGAATGAGAATAACTTTCGATTTTCTTCAACAAACCTAACGCATCCAGATCCTGCACAATCTTATTCCGGGCATCGAAACGGTTCAATCCTTTATACTTTCCCCCGTTATCATTAATGTTTCCTTTTTCATCCAGAATATTAATAGAAAGAAGATTATGTTCTCTGCCTATTTCAAAATCATCCGGATCATGGGCGGGAGTTATCTTAACCGCTCCTGTTCCGAACTCCGTTTCTATTCTGGAATCTGAAATAACGGGTATATGTCTTTCCATTAAAGGCAAAATCACTTCTTTTCCTATAAAATCCTTATATTTTTTATCGTTAGGATTAACAGCGACTGCAGTGTCTCCTAACATGGTTTCCGGACGAGTTGTGGCAACCTGCAATTTTCCGCCATCTTTTACCGGATATTCTATATAATAAAGTTTACCTTCAATATCCTTATTTTCGACTTCCTCGTTAGAAATAACTGTCTCGCAGCGAGGGCAATAATTTACAATATACTCATCTCTGTAAATATAACCCTTTTCATATAATCTTACAAAAGTTTCCTCGACAGCTCTGGAAAAACTCTCATCTAAAGTGAAAGTTTCTCTACTCCAATCACAACCAAGACCAAGGGTTTTCATCTGCGATACAATTCTATCGTGGTATTCTTCCTTCCACTTCCAAACTTCTTCAACAAATTTCTCTCTTCCTAAATCAAATCTGGTAATTCCCTCTTTCGCTAATTTTCTCTCGACAACATTTTGAGTGGCTATACCGGCGTGGTCGGTTCCCGGAAGCCATAGGACCTCAAATCCTTGCATTTTGTGAATACGTATAAATATATCCTGTATTGTCATGTTAAGTACATGTCCAAGATGTAAAATTCCTGTAACATTAGGAGGTGGAAGCAGGATTATATAAAATGGCTTTTCGCTTTTACTGTCAGCTGTAAAAGTCCCGCTCTCATCCCATTTTTTTCTCCACTTATTCTCTATCGAACCAGGAAGATATTTTTTCGAAAGTTCCAAGATTAACTCCTTTTCCTCGGTATTACTTCATACAGAACTCTTTGTTCCTTAACCTTACTATCAAAGAACCGTGCCCCTTTCTTCACACCTACTGATTCTTCAGTAATTTCAATAGGGTTTAAATCTGCTTCGCCATCAAGCAAATAATCTATCCTTTTTAAAGCTACCTTATGCTCATTGATAAGGTAACTACCGGAAAGTCCTTTCATCCATAAAACAACTTCTTCTATTAACTTTTTCTGCAAAGAAAGATATGAACTCTTTTCGATTTTCTCCTCAGTACTCGTCGGTTTAAAAGAACCGGCATTAAGTAAAAAACTAAACATCGTAGAAGCCCCTATAAGAATAACAGATCTGTCGGGATGATGCACAGTTGAATACATGTTCGCTCTACGAACAAGGCTACCTGTAAGATCAAACCGATTTAAAACATTTTTACCCAAATAAATATCTTCTCCGGGTTGACCGGAAGCGATTCCTATACCAATCTGAAATATTTTTCTGTATTCAGGGGGTAAATGTTCATAAGTTATCCCTCCAAAATCTATTCCCTTTTCATCGAATTCTTTAAACCATTCTTGATATCTTTTTAAATTTTTTCTTACAAATCCTTCAGAATACGCGAGCATTTTCCTGGCACACCGAATTGCCCTGGTCGCGGAATCCGAAGAAGCCTTAAGTTTAAACTTCTCATCTTCAAGATTTTCTTTTTTCCCTTCTGACAGGGAAACTTTACCAAAATAAAGATCACTGCTCTCCTCTGAAAACAGTACAATACCTCCATCTCCAGTATCTTTTACAAAAAATCCCCCCGAATCATCTACCGCCTTTAATAATTCTTCTTGGAATTCATTTCGTATTTGATCCTCCATCTCCGCGTCCATCAACTTATCACCCATCAAAGACGAACCCCTGATATCATATACCATTACAGAAACAGTATCCAAACAATCCTTTACGATAATCTCTTCCCTTGAAAGTTTTCTTTCTAGTTCGGGAACAAAAAAAACTGCCGGAGGATTATCCCTGCGGGCGAGAAGGCCTATCCAACGAGCTTCTTCGATAGAACTACTTCCCGACTCGGGAAATATTCTTACTATATCTTCAAAAATAAGTTCTACAATAGTTGGGACAAATATAGCGTCATATTTTTCAACAAACCAATTTATTACGCTTTCAAAATCTGTTTTTTTTCCCAAAAAACCGCGGGATGAAAACGATTCGGGCACTGCCGTTAGATTGTCACCGAGACCGATTACGGATCGTTCCATGTTTTCTCGTATTTTATTAGTAAGATTAGGGTCAAAAGACCTGAGGATTCCGGGAATATTAACACTTTCTCTTATACCGGAAAGATCCTTAAGCTTAGATAATTGAGCCCTTAATGCTTTTAACTTTGCTTCCCCGCTATTTATATATCTTATTATCTCATTTGTATTATGGCGAATGTCTTTAACGCTTAAATCTGATACTTCTCCAAAAAATTTCTCCAATCTCTTTACTGCGTTTTCCTTAATTAAATCCTGCGTGGATCTGATTTTTTCATTGATATTATTAAAATCGAATTCCTGTGTTTCTATTTTTACCGGTTCAATATAATAACCGGCAAATATTTTACAAACATCACAAAAGAATTCTATATCTTCAATAAAATCAGCAAAATCTTCCAATCTAACATCACTAAGAGAGGCCGGAATCGAAACCGTTCTTTCAGTAAAACGAACAAGATTCCTTATGGACGTACTTTTACGAAGTTCTCTTTTGCTAAAGAACTGCAAAGAAAGATTTACTTTTTTATGGATTGGAATCGAGGCTTTCGAAGGCATTTGTGTTTTCAACCATCTCTTGAGCGCGAAATCAATCAAAATGGGAGAAATTCCGGTTTTAGCGCCCTCATCAAAAATCCTATTTAAAGTATGAGTAAATTCATCCACCTGTGTCATCAAGTGTTGCTTTTCTCCTTCCGAAAGAAAATCTTTCACCGATTTTAAGCCTCTTATTAATTCGGATTGGAGTTGATCGGAAAAAACAATATAATGGAATGAATCACAAGCACCTAAGAAATCAATTTCTGAAGGAGTAAAAACTTCAAGCAAATATTTCTTTAATAAAGTAACGTAGGTTTTTTTTCCGTAACTACTTTTAAGCCTTTTAGCGTAATTGGATTCTTCTTCTGCTCTTCTTTCTAAAGAAGAAATATTCTCTTCTACCACAGTCTAAACTTATACAAACTCTACTATACTTTCGACAGCACCATCTCCCTTTCTTCCCAGAGATAAATCAATCACCCTAACATATCCCCCACTCCGCTCTTTGTACTGAGGAACTATAGTTTCGAATAATTTATAATACGCCTGCCTCGACCCTAATTCGCTTTTAAATTTTCTCTTATCATTAATAGTAGCTTTAAGCGCACAAGAGATTTTCTTATCGGCAAAACTTTTTAAAGCTTTAGCCTTACTTTTTGTAGTCTTTATAGATTCATTTATTATAAGCGCGCAGAAAAGATTATTTAAAGTTGCTTTCCTGTGAGATTTAGTCCTTCCTAATTTCGCAACCTTTTTTCCATGTCTCATCCTTCATCCTCCAGATTCTTTAAATCCATACTTAAACTAAGATTGTACTCAGCCAATCTATCTTTTACTTCTTTTAATGAGACTTTACCAAAATTCGGAAAATTAAGCATTTCATCTTCCGAATATTTGACAATATCTCTCAATTTATTGATATTCTTATTCTTCAGCACATTGCTCACTCTGTTACCCATCCCCAATTCCTCTACCGGCAAATCGAGTGCTCGTTTAATTTCTTCTTTTTCGCTTGCCCCACCCTCTTCTTCTTCCTGGAAAATATCTTCCTCAATAAATAACTCGATATGGTTTTTTATTATTTTGGAAGAAAGATTTAACGCTTCCTCAGGATGAATAGACCCGTCTGTCCAAATTTCCATGACAAGCTCTTCAAAGTCTGTTCTCTGACCGACTCTAACATTGCTAACCTTATACGTGGCTCTCTTAACCGGAGAAAAATTCGTATCTATAAATATCGAACCTTCAGCCATTTTAGAATCCATAAAGGACTCCTTAGGTCTAAATCCTTTTCCTACATCCACTCGTAGCGTTGCTCGTATTTCGCCATTTTCATCCAAAGTCGCGATAAGCTGATCCGGATTACTTACTTCTAAACCGGGCGTTAATTTTATACTAGAAGCTTTAACTTCACCCGGACCCTTACCTTCAAGAATCACATATTGAGGAAGCTCTTCACTATTATATCTAAACCTGACTTTTTTCAAATTCAAGACAATCTCCGCGACATCCTCTTTGATATTGTCTATTGTTGAGAATTCATGCATCACATCTTCAATCTTAACAGCGGTTATCGCGGCACCTTGAATTGAAGAAATCAGCATTCTCCTTAGCGCGTGTCCTACTGTTATTCCATACCCTCTTTCCAGAGGGGATAAAGAAAACTTACCATAAGTTTCATTTTTTTCAACCACTTTTAACTCTTCCGGCATAACCAGAGACCTAATTCTCAACTTTTACCTCCCTATCACTTAGAATATAACTCGACAATCAAATTTTCCTTAATAGGATATTCCACATCTGCCCTGTTCGGCTCCGACACAACTTTTCCTTCCATCTTTTTCCTGTTGACAGATAACCACTCCTTAACTTCAATTTCATGCGCGAGAGCTTCAGAAAAAAGTGAAAGATTCTTACCCTTTTCCTCTATCGAAATTACATCACCAACAGAAACCTGATAAGAAGGAATATTCACTTTTTTACCGTTTACAAGAATGTGATTGTGTCGAACAACCTGTCTCGCCTGTCTTCTCGACAGAGCAAAACCTAAGCGATAAACGACATTATCTAATCTTCTCTCCAATAATTTCAACAATTCTTCGCCTGTTACACCCTCTATCACAGTCGCCTTGTTAAACAAATTTTTAAACTGTCTCTCACGAAGATCATATATATTTTTAACTCTTTGCTTTTCTCGAAGCTGCAATCCATAAGAAGAGTCCCTGGAACGCCATCTCCTCGGAGGTTCCCCCGGTGGCTTAATGTATTCATCACCTATAGGACACCTGCTCGAATAACATTTATCTCCTTTCAAGTAAAGCTTCATCTTATATCTTTTACATTTTCTACACTTGGGACCGATATATCTACCCATTTATAACCTCCTCTTCTTAGGAGGTCTACACCCATTATGTGGCAAAGGAGTAACATCTTTAATCGCGCTGACATTCATACCCGCGGACTGCACAGTCCTTATCGCCGATTCTCTTCCTCTTCCCGGCCCATTAACCCAAACCTCCGCGGTACGCATACCGGCATCGATAGCTTTCTTAACTGCTGATTCAGCTGCTTTTGTGGCAGCATACGGGGTTCCTTTTCTGGTACCTTTATAACCAATACTGCCCGCGGATGTCCAAGCTATTGTGTTTCCCTGTTTATCTGTTATAGTAACCAGGGTATTATTAAATGTGGAATGTATATGGACTATTCCGAACTCCGGTGCTCTTAATTTCTTTTTCTTTGCAGTATCTTTTCTTTTCTTTTTAGCCACATATCCCCCTTACTTTTTGATTTCTCTCTTCTTCAAAGCAATTGCTCCTTTTCTGGGTCCTTTCCTTGTTCGGGCATTAGTTCTGGTTCTTTGACCCCTAACGGGCAAACCTTTTTTATGCCTTATTCCCCTGTAACATTTTATATCTCTCAAACGATTTATATCCTGTCTTATACGGGATTTTAATTCGCCTTCTATTTTATATTCACCTTCAATTAGATGTCTTATTTTATCAACTTCTTCATTAGTTAAATCTTTAACTCTCTTACCTTTTTCAATATCAACCTTATCAAGGATTTTCACTGCAGTCGATCTTCCGATACCAAAAATAGCTGTTAAGCCAACATGAATAGGTTTATTTGCAGGTAAGTCAACACCAGCGACTCTTGGCATACTACCTCCTAACCTTGCCTTTGTTTATGTTTTGGATTTTTACAAACAACATAAACTCTTCCTTTACGTCTCACAATTTTACATTCTTTACATAACTTTTTAACTGATGATCTGACTTTCATCTATACCTCCTATGATTCTCTATAGACAACCCTGCCCTTAGTAAGGTCATAAGGGGAAAGCTCTACATCTACAATATCACCAACATCAATTCTTATATAATTCATTTTCATTTTACCCGCCAAATAAGCAAGTATAACCGGATGATCCTCAACATCGAGTTTAATTCTATATTTTGAATCAGGTAATTTTTCAACAACTTCTCCTTTAACTTTTATTACTTCCTTCTTAGCCAATTTGTAATCCTTCTTTAATATTGTTTGCAATATTTTCTAAATTACCTTCGGCTAAAACTTTCACAAGTATACCTTTATTCTCGTAATATTCTTTTAAAGGCTTGAATTCTTTTTCAAATATAGAAATCCTTCTTTTTATTGTCTCGCTGTTATCATCCTCTCTTTGAACCAAATTCTCTCCGCATTTATCACATATATTATCTATCTCGGGAGGACTATTAACCAAATTATAAATAGCTCCGCAATCAGGACATACTCTCCTGTTAGTCAATCGTTTTATCAGAACCTCATTGGGAGCATAAAGATAAACGGCTCGGTTCAATTTCTTACCATTGGCTTCCAAATAATCGTCAAGCAGTTGAGCCTGATTCTTGTTCCGAGGATAACCATCCAACAACCATCCGTTTTCACTTTCACTATTAGACAGCACTTCCTGTACAGTCTCGAAAACTATTTCGTCGGGAACGAGTTCTCCGGAATTAACATATTTATCAAGCTTTTCACCGAGCGGCGAAGAACTTTTCAATATTTCCCTAAAAATATCTCCTGTCGAATAATGTGTTATTTCTAAATCTTTAGCCAGAATATCGGCATGTGTTCCCTTGCCAACCCCGGGAGGTCCCAAAAAAACCAATGTCATCTTCCCCTTCCTCGAATTCTGCCTTTCTTCATAAAACCATCATAATGTCTCATCAAAAGTTGGGACTCTAATTGTCTGGCTGTATCGAGTGCTACCCCTACTATAATAATTATGGAAGTTCCTCCGAAGTAAAAAGGTAATTTAAATTTAGCCGTAAAAATCACCGGGATAACCGCAATAATAGCAAAGAAAGTAGCTCCCGGCAATGTTATCCTCGCGATTGTTTTGTCTATATATTCGGCAGTGTTTCTTCCGGGCCTGATTCCCGGTATAAAACCACCGTATTTCTTGAGATTTCCCGCAAGATCTTGAGGATTTAAAACAATCGAAGTATAAACATAAGCGAACATAATAATCAAAAGAACAAATAAGGCATTATAAAGGAATCCGCTCGGAGACAAAACATTAACAATCCAATCAGCCCAAGCCTGTCCTTTAAAAAATCCCGCGATAGTAGGAACAATCATTAATGCCGATTGAGCGAATATTATGGGAATAACACCCGCGGTATTCACATTAAGCGGCAAATGTGTCGACTGCCCACCGTAGACTTTTCTTCCTTTAACTCTTTTAGCATATTGAATAGGTATTCTTCTCTGTGCCTGCGTAACAAAAACTACCGCGGCAACAACAGCAACAGCGAATGCAACTGTAGCAAAAGCAAAAATCCAACTTTTTGTACCTGCCACCAACATCTGAGAAAACTGAATCACCTGCGTAGGTATTCTTGCCAGAATACTCATCATAATGAGAAGAGAAACACCGTTACCTATACCATTTTCCGTTATAAGCTCACCCAACCACATAAGAAAAATAGTTCCCGCAGTCATAGTTACAATTATCGAAAATTTTACGAAAAGCGTAGGATTAGGTAAAACCGGTACACCACTAAACGAAAGGTTCTGCAAAAAGATTGAAAACGATAAAGAATGAATAATAGCTATACCAACGGTTAGATATCTGATATGCTGGGTCATCTTACGCCTTCCTTCTTCACCTTCCTTCGACAACCGCTGATAAAAAGGAATTGTAGAACCTAAAATCTGCAAAATAATCGAAGCACTAATATACGGCATTATCCCAAGAGCAAAAATAGTAGCTCTGCTCAGATTACCTCCGACAAACATATCAAAAAGTCCAAGCACAGAACCCCTCATGCTGGCAAAATAATCACCGAGTATTTTTATATTAACCCCGGGCGCGGGAATATGACTACCTAACCGGTATATTACCAACATAAGTAACGTAACAAGGATTTTTTTTCTTATATCTCCTACTTTCCAAAGGTTACGGAAGGCATCAAGCATCTTTTGTTATTTCTCCTCCTGCTTTCTCAATCTTTTCTTGAGCGGATTTCGAAAACATATGGGCATGCACAGTTAATTTTTTATCAATAGTTCCCCTACCAAGAATTTTAACTTTATCTTTTTTCTCCGCGAGACCAGCCTGTCTCAGCTTTTCTATTGTAACCTGCTCACCGCTTTTAAACCTGTTAAGCTCCTCAACATTTATTATCGATAAATCAATACTTTTTTTTCTATTAAAACCTTTCTTAGGAATTCTTTTTATAAGAGGTGTCTGACCTCCCTCAAAACCCGGCCGGACTCCTCCGCCACTTCGGGAATTTTGTCCCTTTAAGCCCCGCGTGGAGTAAGTTCCCATACCGGAACCAGGACCTCTTCCTACTCGTTTTCTACTTTTACGACTACCTTTAGGCGGCCTAATTTTACTTAATTCGGTTCCCACTAACTTCCTCCATTTCTACAAGCTGCGATATTTTTCTCACCATACCTCGTGTTACAGGATTATCTTCATGCAAAACAACATCGTTAATTCTTTTTAATCCAAGAGCTTTTAATGTCGCTTTCTGCCTTTTATTAGACCCTATTTTACTTTTTACCTGTTTAATCTTAAGCATCTTTCGCCTCAGCAACTTTTCTTCTTCCTTTTAACATTTCTTCTATAGATTTCCCTCTAAGTTCAGAGAACTCTTCGGGCGTACGCATACATAGTAGACTATTATACGCCGCGATAATATTATTAAAAGGATTATTTGAACCAAAACATTTAGTAAGAACATCTCTAAATCCGCCAAGTTCAAATATGGCTCTCAATTTGTCGTTCGCGATAATACCAGTACCAGGAGCAGCAGGTCTTATCATAACCTTCGCCGATTTATATTTGGCAGTTACAGCATAAGGAACCGAAGTATAAACTTTCGGAACTTTAATTAGTCTGGACCTGGCATCTTTGATAGCTTTCTTAATAGCTTCAGGAACTTCATCCGCTTTACCGTGTCCGTAACCTACTACATTTTCCCGGTCCCCAATCACAACCCATGCGGAATATCGGAACTTTTTTCCTCCTTTTACAACTTTGGAGATACGCCCGATATAAACAACTTTTTCCTCGATTTCATACTCCCGGGGGTCTACTTTCATTCGTGATTTTGTAAATCCGCTTAAAATTTTAAACCTCCTTCCCTCGCGCCTTCCGCCAGGCTCTTAACACAACCGTGGTAGTCAAAACGTCCTTTGTCGAAAGTCACCTTACCAATTTTCGCTTTTTTACATCTTTCCGCGACATAAACTCCGACTTCCTTGGATTTATCTTTTAACGTTTTACCTTTCAATTTATTTTTCACTTCTTTATCGAGGGTACTTGCCTGTACCAATGTATTTTCACTCAAGTCGTCGATTACCTGCGCGTATATATGCTTATTAGTTCTACAAACAGATAGACGAGGCCTTTCGGGAGTACCGAAAATCTTACTCCGGGTCCTCATCTTTCTCTTCCATCTTCTGAATTTTCTTTTCTTAATTTCACTCATCAAATTCCTCGCTTACCTTCTTTGTGGATAATATATTCTCCCTCATATCTAATCCCTTTACCTTTATAAACTTCAGCGGGACGTAATGCCCTAATTTCAGCCGCTTGCTCTCCCACAAGAGCTTTATCCACACCACTGACTGTTATCTTATCTCCTTCTAACTTAAATTCAATTCCTTCCTTGGGGGTTACTTTTATCGAATGAGAATACCCAAGATCAAAATCAAGGTCCCTACCCTTTAAATTCACTCTATATTCTCTACCTCTGATTTCAAGTGTCTTCGTAAAACCTTCCGTTACACCTATAATCATGTTATTTATTAAGGAACGGGTAAGTCCCCAAAAGGCTCTAACCTCTTTCATATTACCATAAGGAGAAACAGTAACTTTACCATCCTGTATACTTACATTGATACCTGGGGGAATAACTGTTTCTAAACTTCCCTTTTTTCCTTTAATTTTTACATTTCCATCTTCAATTTTGACATCTACTCCTGCGGGAACAGAAACAGGTTGTTTTCCAACTCTAGACATGAATCCTCCTTACCATACCTGTAGTAGAATCTCGCCGCCGACACCCTCACTGCGAGCCACGGCATCGCTTGCTATACCTTTAGAAGTAGACAAAATAGAAATACCGAACCCTCTTTTAATGAGAGGTATGTCTTCTTTTCCAACATAAATCCTTCTTGAAGGCTTAGAAATTCTTTTGATCTCATGAATTGGGGACTCATCTTTTATATACTTAAGAGTAATTCTTACAGTACCCTGGGGTCCCTCTTCAATGAATTCAAAATTACCAATATATCCTTCTTCTAAAAGAACCCTTGTTATCTCCTTAGCCATATTAGAAGCCGGGATTTCAACATGTCTATGTCTCGCATCAACTGCGTTTCTAATTCTTGTAATCATATCAGCTACCGGATCTGTCAACAAAACACCCTCCTACCAGGAAGCCTTTTTTACTCCGGGAATTTCTCCCTTAAGCGCAAGTTCTCTAAAACACAAACGACATAATCCGAAATCGCGCATATATCCTCGCCTTCTTCCGCACCTAAAACATCTGTTAATCTTGCGAGTCGAGTATTTTGGTTCCCTTTTACTTTTTACAACTAATGATTTCTTAGCCATCATTCAACCTTTGTAACTTTAAATGGTAATCCAAATTTTCTAAGCAATTCGGCAGCATCTTCGTCATTCTTCGCAGTTGTAATTATTGAAATGTCCATACCTATCACCTCTTTAACCTTATCATAATCTATTTCAGGAAAAATAAACTGCTCGGAAATTCCAAGAGTATAATTTCCTCTACCGTCAAAAGAATCAGGCTTCAGTCCTCTAAAATCACGAATTCTTGGAATAGCCACATTAATAAGTCTATCAAGAAATTCGAACATTCGATTCTTCCTTAAAGTAACCTTTAACCCAACAGGTTCTCCCGCTCTTAGATAAAAAGAAGAAATAGATTTTTTAGCACGAGTAGTTATCGGCTTCTGCCCCGTTATTTCTTTCAAACTTTCAACAGCCGAATCAAACACAGCACGATCCTTCGCCGATTTACCCAACCCACAATTCACAACAATTTTCTCCAATTCGGGAACTCTCATACTATTACCATATTTTTTCAAAAGTGCTTTCTTTATTTCTTCTTTATAATATTTTTGCAGTCTCGGCATATCTCTCATTCTTACCCCTTTACTCAATTATTTCATTACATTTCTTGCAGTAACGAACCTTTTTCTTATTCTCAAGAAACATAAAACCAACTCTCGTAGACTGACCACATGAGGGACATATAAATCTCACATTCGAAAGAGCAACAGGAAGTTCCTTTTCCAGGATACCGCCGGGATCTCCTTGTTTTCTGGGTTTCGTATGTACTTTTCTCAAGTTAATTCCCTCTACAACAAGCTTGTTATTTTCAGCTATCACTTCTCTTACTTTTCCCTTTTTGCCTTTGTAGTTGCCGGCAACAACCAGTACCTTATCTCCCTTTTTTATCTTCACTACTGTACCTCCGAAGCAAGCGAAATCAATCTCATAAATCCTTTTTGTCTCAATTCTTCTCCAACAGGACCGAATATTCTTGTACCAACAGGTTCCTTATTTGCATCAAGTAAAACACAGGCGTTATCATCGAATCTGACCGCCGTACCATCTTCTCTCTTTCTTTCTTTTTTCGTACGAACTATAACCGCTTTATGAACAGTGCCCTTTTCCACCGAAGATCTGGGTGTAGCCTTAATAACACTTACAACTATAATATCTCCCAAAGCCGCGTATCGTCTACCCGATCCACCTAAAACTTTAATACAAGAGGCTTCTTTTCCTCCTGTATTATCCACAATCTTTAATTTTGTTTCCTGCTGAATCACTTATCCTCTCCTGCCTTATCAATAATTTTATCTATCCTCCATCTTTTAAGTTTTGAAAGAGGACGAGTCGACACGATACGTATCAAATCTCCCAAAGCAGCTTCTTCCTTTTCATCGTGCACGTAAAATTTTTTCTTTTTTGTAATATATTTCTTATAAACCGGATGCTGGATCCTTCTCTCCACCAAAACCACCACGGTCTTTTTCGGAGCCACAGATACTACTTTACCAACCTTACTTATCACTTTGTTTCTCCTTTTGGTTCAAAACCGTTTCAAGCCTCGCGATTTCTCTTCTTAACTGCTTAAATCGCGCTGGATTGTTTATTTTACCCCTTGCTTTTTCAAAACGCAAAGTAAACAACTCTTCTTTTAAATCATGCCTTACCGAATTAATTTCCGCGTCGGTCATTTCCCTGAGTTCCTTAGCTTGCATTATAAAACTCCTTCTCTTTTTATAAATCGGGTTTTAACCGGTAACTTCGAGCTCGCTCTTCTTAGAGCCTCTCGCGCCGCCTCTTCGGAAACTCCTTCCAACTCTATAATAACTCTACCTTTTCGACAGGGAGCAACCCAGTAAAGAGTTTCACCTTTACCTTTTCCCATACGTGTCTCCGCAGGTTTTTTGGAAACTGGGTGATCCGGGAATACCCTTATCCATAACTTACCAGCTCGTTTAAGATAATGAGTTACAGTGACACGCATCGCTTCTATCTGCTGCGCGGAAATCCAAGCCGATTCAAGTATTCTAAGTCCAAAATCCCCAAAATCTAATTGTACAGAGGCTGTCGCTTTTCCTTTAAGACTACCTCTTTGTTTTTTTCTATGCTTAACCCTTTTCGGCATCAACATAATTAATATACTTCCCTGTTAATCCAGACCTTAACACCAATAGTTCCGGATTTAGTATTAGCTGTTTCCTGAGCATAATCTATATTAGCATCTATCGTATGAAGAGGAACACTGCCCTCGAGATACCATTCTTTCCTGGCTATCTCCGCTCCTCCGAGCCTTCCTTTACACTGCACTCTAATACCTGAAGCGCCCATTCTGATAGCTTCTTCAACGACTCTTTTCATTGCTCTTCTTTGCAAAACCCTCCTCTCTAATTGTTTAACCACCGATTGTGCGACAAGCGAAGCATTGAGCTCAGGCATTTTACACTCTTTAATATCAAGATACACATTCTTACCTAACATTTCATTTAATTTCTCGCGAATTCTTTTAACTTCTTCTCCACCCTTTCCTATTACCATACCCGGTCTTGCCGTTTCAATTATAACTCTTATATTTTCTGCGGTCCTTTCAACTTCCACGCCGGATATCCAGGCATCTTTAAATTCGGTTTTTAAATACTTTCTTATAGCAATATCTTCTTTCAATGGTTCGGCAAACTTCATTCCGAAAAACCACCTAGATTTCCAATCTTTGTTAACTCCAACTCTAAAACCTACCGGATGCGTCTTTTGACCCATTATTTTTCTCCTATTTTATCAACCACAACCGTGACATGTGACGTTCTTCTTCTAATAAGTCCCGCTCTACCGAAAGACATAGGTCTATATCTCTTTAACTTTTGTCCTTCATCGATACTGATTGATTTTACATATAAATCTTCTTCTTTCAAATCTAATTCACCCGCTTTATCTATATAGTTGCTTGCAGCAGTGTGCACACATTTCTTAAGAATCCTGGCTGCGCCATGCGGCAAAAATCCCAACCGCATCTTTGCTTCAACAACAGACTTACCCTTTATATGAGGGATAATTCTTCTCCCTTTCTTAGGTGACATCCTTATATTCTTCTGGATTGCTTTTCCTTCCATCAAAAACCTCTATTTAACAACAGCTTCTTTCTGTCCGCCATGTTTATGAAATCTTCTAGTGGGAGCGAATTCGCCGAGCTTGCATCCTATCATTTCCCTCCTAATGAAAACGGTTATAAAATCTTTTCCGTTATGCACTTCGATAGTAAGGCCAACCATATCTTCCGTAACGGTTGAATTACGCCTATATGTTCTAATTAGAGGATCCCCTTCCTTCCATTTTTTTATCTTTTTCATCAACTTCGCGTCCACATATTTTTCAGCCATACCTTACTTCCTCCTCCTCTTTACTCTTCTTCTCTTTATAATATACTGGGAAGATTGTTTTTTAGGATTCCTTGTTCTATAACCTTTTGCAGGTATACCGGTTCTAGAAACAGGGTGACGTCCTCCGGAAGATTTACCTTCTCCTCCTCCGAGAGGATGATCGACAGGATTCATCGCGACACCGCGAACCCTGGGTCTTCTACCCTTCCACCTGCTCCTACCGGCTTTCCCATCTGAAATAGTATCATGGGAAATATTACCGACTCTCCCAACCGTAGCCCTACAGGTAGAGAGAACCAACCTAACTTCTCCCGAAGGCAATCTCACATGAGCATATTTGCCTTCAATCGCCAAAATTTGAGCAGTTGCTCCCGCGCCTCTGGCAAGAGCACCTCCGCGACCCGGCTGTAGTTCGATATTATGAATAAAAGTACCGGGTGGAATTTCTGAAAGAGGAAGAGAATTTCCGATTGACACAGGAGAACCGGGTCCAGCCTTAATAATGTCTCCAACCTTTATACTCTCAGGTGCGATAATATATCTTTTTTCTCCATCCGCATAAAAAACTAAAGCTATCCAAGCGGATCTATTGGGATCGTACTCAATAGCTTTGATTCTTCCTTCTATTTCAAACTTATTCCTTTTAAAATCTATAGTCCTGTAACTTCTTTTTACCCTACCACCCCTGTGATAAGCAGTCTTTCTACCCTGGGAATTCCTACCACCTGTACCGGGAAGGTTTTTGATTAAACTTTTCTCCCCTTTCTTCTTCGTTATATCAGAGAAATCTTGTCCCCTGTAATATCTCCTCCCAGGAGTTACTGGATTGCTTGTCTTTTTAGCCATTTAACTATGCCCCCTCAAACAAGGGTATCGAATCTCCTTCGCGAAGAGCGACAACCGCTTTTTTCCAATTTTTTCTTTTTCCTTTAAATCTCCCAACTCCTCGTATTTTACCCTTAACGATCATTGTATTTACATCCTCCACATGAACTTTAAAAAGAGACTCAATCGCTTTTTTTATTTGAGGTTTATTGGATTTTATAGAAACCTCAAAAGTATATCTTCCAATAGACATTGAATTATTCCCTCTTTCTGTTATAATGGGTCTTATAACAATATCTCTATAATCTTTCATTTGAAAACCTCTAAGAGCTTACCAACAGATTCTTTAGTCACCACTACCCAATCATTATTCAAAACCTGATAAGCGTTAACCTGCCCGGCTGGAATAATATGCAAGCCCTCTATATTTCTGCATGATTTATAAAAATTCTTGTCATCATCATGGGACAACATTAAAATTTTATTGCCATAAACTCCTATCGATTTAAGCATGTTGGCTACCAACTTCGTTGAAGGAGCGTCAAATTTTTCTTTACTAATTACAACAAAACGCCCATCAGACACCCTTTTAGAAATGGCGGCGTTAAGCGCTTTTCTTTTTGTTTTTTTATTAATTTTAAAATTATATTCTTTTCTATTAGGACCAAAAGTAACACCTCCACCAACCCATACAGGAGTTCTACGTGTACCTACGCGAGCCCTACCCGTACCTTTTTGCCTCCAGGGTTTTCTGCCGCTTCCGGCAACTTCACCCTTGGTTTTAGTTTTACTGTTATTTTGCCTCTTCTGGTGAAGATGGTCTACAATAGAATAGTAAACAGAGTTTTCGTCGAATTCCGATTCGAAAAGAGCACCGGAAAGGCTAACAGTTCCGTCTTCTTTTCCTGAATTATCATAACATTTAACTTTAACTGCCATTTTCAACCATCACCTTTTTCTTTGTTTTGGGCTTCTTTATCCGTTTCTTCTCCGGAATCATCCTCTTTTTTATCTTCTTTTTCTTTATCTTCTACTACTTCTTCTTTCTCATCAGTTTCAGCTTTAACTTCATCTTTCTCAGCTTTAACTTCCTCTTTTGCTTTTTCCTCTTCTTTCTCTTCTTTCGCTTCAGTCTTTTCTTTTTTATCTTCTTTTTCTTTATCTTCTACTACTTCTTCTTTCTCATCAGTTTCAGCTTTTACTTCTATTGCTTCTTCTTTCTTATCTTCTATTTCCTCTTTCTTTGCTTTTGCTTTTACTTTTTCTTTTTTATCTTCTTCTTTCGTTTCTTCAACTTTACCTTCAGCTTTTACTTTTTTCTCTTCCTTCCTATCTTCCTTTTTACCCGTATCTTTTACTTTTTCTGCTTTTTCTTCTTTTTTATCAGTTTTAGCTTTTGCTTCTTCTACTTTATCTTCTTCCTTAACGTCTTTGGGTTTTTCTTCTACTTTTCTCTTTGCGGCTTCCGCTTTGCTTTTTTCCGCTTGCTCTTTAGCCAATTCTTTTCTTGCCGCAATATCGATACTTTTATCTATCTTTATAAGTACCAAGCCGGTTCTAAATCCCGGAACAGCACCTTTTACCACTACAAGCCCTTTTTCAGCATCGAGTTTGATAACCTCAAGATTTTTCGCGGTTATCCTGTCATTACCCATTCTACCAGGAAATTTTTTGCCCTTAGTTACTCTGCCGGGATATGTCCCAGCTCCCGCAGAACCAGGTAAACGACCAAAACGAGACCCGTGCGAAGCAGGTCCTCCTGAAAAGCCCCATCTTTTTACTACTCCCTGGAAACCTTTACCCTTACTCCAACCAACAACACCAACCTTGTCTCCTTTTTGCAGTACAGACACAGGAATTTTTTCTCCGATATCGAATGTTGTGGTATCTTCGACCCTAAATTCTCTAATAACTTCGACAGGAGGAACTCCTGCTTTTTTGCATAAACCTAAAACGGGTTTCTTAACCCGCCTCTCTTTCTTTTCTCCAAAACCTGTAATATATGCTGTATAACCATCTCTTTCTTCTGTTCTTCTATCTAAAATAAAACACGGAGACGCTTTTATAACAGTAACTGGAATACTTTTGCCTTCATCATCAAAAATTCTTGTCATTCCTAATTTTCTTCCGATAAGCATCTCCAAACTCCTTTCTTAGTATTTAATCTCTACTTCAACCCTGGCAGGCAAATCCATCTTAGTCAAAGCTTCTATTGTCTGCTGGGAAGGCTTGTTTAAATCGACAAGTCTATTATGAACTCTAATTTCGAACTGTTCTCTCGACTTTTTGTCTACATGCGGAGATCGAAGAACCGTATAAATTCTTCGCTTTGTTGGTAGCGGCACAGGGCCAACAACTTCAGCTCCGGTCCTCTGGGCTACCTCTACGATTTCTTCCATAGAATCATCCAGTATTTTATGGTCGTAAGATTTCATCCTTATCCTAATATGCTTAGCAGCCATTTACTCCCTTACTCCTGTATTCCGGTAACGACGCCGGCGCCGACAGTTCTTCCGCCTTCTCTTACCGCGAATCTAAGCTCTTCTTCCATCGCTATCGGGTGTATCAATTCTACTTCCATCTCTACGTGATCTCCGGGTAATGCCATATCTCTATCCTTGAAACCCTTTATCTCTCCCGTTATATCCGTTGTCCTGAAATAAAACTGCGGTCTGTATCCAACCGTGAAAGCCGTATGCCTTCCGCCTTCTTTCTCTTCTAATATATATACTCGCGCATTGAATTTCTTATGTGGTGTTATAGATCCGGGTTTCGCTAATACCATCCCTCTCTCTATCTCATCTGCTTTCGTCCCTCGTAATAACACTCCTACATTATCTCCTGCTATAGATTCATCTAATGTCTTTCTGAACATCTCTAAACTCGTAGCTACCGTCTTCTGTGTATCTTTTATTCCTACTATCTCTACTTCGTCTCCACCTTTTATTATTCCTCTCTCTAATCTCCCCGTAGCTACCGTTCCTCTTCCTTTTATCGAAAATATATCTTCTACCGCTAATAAAAATGGTTTGTCTACTTCTCTCGCCGGCTCGGGAATATAATTATCCATCGCTTCCAGCAACTCATCGATCGATTTCCAGTGTTCATTCTCCGTGTCACTTTCCAACGCTTTTAACGCGCTTCCCTTTATAATAGGTATCTCATCTCCGGGAAATTCATACTGGTTTAACAAATCCCTTACTTCCATCTCTACTAACTCTATTAACTCGGGATCATCCAACATATCTGTTTTGTTTATATATACTACAATCGCAGGTACGTTTACCTGCCTCGCTAACAATACATGCTCCCTTGTCTGCGGCATTACTGAATCCGGAGCACTTACTACTAATATCGCTCCGTCCATCTGCGCCGCTCCCGTTATCATATTCTTTATGTAATCCGCGTGCCCGGGACAATCGATATGCGCGTAATGTCTCTTCTCTGTCTCATACTCTATATGCGCTAACTGGATCGTTATTCCCCTTGCCTTCTCCTCAGGAGCTTTATCTATCATATCAAATGGCACAAATTCGGCTAATTTCTTTGTCGCTAATACCTTTGTCATCGCAGCAGTTAATGTAGACTTTCCATGATCTACATGACCAATTGTCCCGACGTTTAAGTGCGGCTTCGTCCTCTCAAATTTTCCCTTCGCCATTGCTTACCTCCTATAACTAACTTTTTAACTTTTACCAATAAAAAACAACTCTATACCTTTTATCATATATAGCCCATGATCGGGCTTGAACCGATGACCTCATCCTTACCAAGGATGTGCTCTACCCCTGAGCTACATGGGCACGAGCGGGAGACGGGATTCGAACCCGCGACAAACGGCTTGGAAGGCCGTTACTCTTCCACTGAGTTACTCCCGCTTAATGGGGAGGGGCGGATTCGAACCACCGAAGGCTTTGCCAACGGATTTACAGTCCGTCCCCTTTGACCACTCGGGAACCTCCCCACCAAACCAATTTTTTACAGCTGGTGGAGGGAATTGAACCCCCGACAAACTGATTACAAATCAGTCACTCTACCCCTGAGTTACACCAGCACAAAAAAAATAAACAATAGAAAGTAAAATCCCCCACTCTCAATCCTTTCAGAGGATTTCCTCATTTAATCTACCAAATTTCTATGCTTCTTAAAACCTATTACAATTGGAGCAGAGCGGATTCGAACCGCCTACCTCCTCCGTGCGAGGGAGGCGCTCTACCAAGTGAGCTACTGCCCGAACATTAATATAATATGATACCTTCCTTTGTCAAGACCCATAATAAATTAAAATATATAAAAGAATTTAGGAGCCAGAAGCCGGAATTCAGAATCTCCTCCACACCCAAAAACAAAGAAACAACGAACAAAACAAATAACTCGCGTTTTTCACGCTATTGACTTTCTAATTCTCTATTACCATTTTAATATATGACTTCCATATCATTTTACCTCCTTAAGAAAAACAAAAAACGAATTTTGTAAAATAATTTTTACTTAAATTAATTTTTTCATCTACTTCAAAAAATTAAACAACTGATAATCAAGTCCTTATATTTTGGAACAATACTTGCAGGAGTAATGGTAGGATCTAAATATGTTTAAGAAAAAATTATATTTAATTATTTTTTTTACGCTACAGTATGTCTATGCTGCCCGACCGGAAATAGAATTCAGGCATTTAAAAGTAAGAGATGGTCTTTCGCAAAGCTGGGTCAAATCGATGTGCCAGGATCAATATGGGTTCTTGTGGTTCGGTACTAACGATGGATTAAACAAGTATGATGGCTACAGCTTTACTGTCTATAAAAATAGTCCAAAAAATAAAAACAGCCTTAGCGATAATTCAATCGAATCTTTATACGAAGACAAAAGTGGAAACTTATGGGTAGGAACCGAAAATGGATTAAACCTTTATGACCGGGAGAATGACCGTTTTATCTACAATTACACACTTTCTCGAAAAAGAGTTAGCGGATTTCTGGAACTTGCGGATGGAAGGATGTTCATGACCACTCAAAACACTGGGCTATATTTATACAATCCAAAAAATGATAGTGTTATTACTTTTTCACCCGACAAAGATGACAAACGTGCTCTGAGCCACAAAAACCTAAGCTGTATTGCAATGGACAGCAGCGGCAATATTTGGATCGGATCCGTAGACGGACTTAATTTGCTCGATACTTTAACTTACGAGTTTACTCATTTCAAAAACAACAAAAAAGACAAAAACAGCATAGCCCACAGTAATATTCAATCGTTATATATAGACAGTAAAAATAGAATATGGATAGGGACTCAAGCCGGATTAAGTTTGCTTAAATATAACAAAGACACACCCGAAAAAAACACTTTCATCAATTACACAAACAGTCCAAACAACAGAACAAGTATTAGCAGCGGCCCTGTTTTATGTCTAATGGAAGATAAAGAAAATCGTATATGGATCGGTATCCAAAACGGAGGATTAGACATTATAGATTTAAATACCTTCGAAGAAAACAATTGTGTTTTTTATCATTATGTGAATAATCCTGATGATAACACAAGCCTTTCATACAATTCTATTTATTCTCTTTACGAAGACCGTAATGGTAGTGTATGGGTGGGCTCTTATGGCGACGGCGTAAATATGTATAATAAATTAACAAAAAAATTCAAACATTACAACCGAAAACAAAATAACCCCAACAGCTTAAGCAACAATTTCGTCAACGCGCTCCTCGATGATGACGATTATTTGTGGATTGGCACTGACAAAGGTTTGAATTTATTCAATAAAAAGAATAAAACGTTTAAGCATTTTTTTCACGATCCCAAAGACAGAAAAAGCCTGGGGTCAAATTCAATATGCGCTCTTGAAATCGATAGTAAAGGGAATCTCTGGGTTGGCACCTGGGCGGGGGGATTAAATTTATTTAACAGAAAAACTAATACATTTACCCGTTTCATGCACGATCCTAATGACAATACAAGCATCGGTTCTGACAATATGTTCTCCCTACTGGAAGATAAAGATGGAAACTTATGGATAGGTACAATGGGTGGGGGCTTAAATCTATTTAACCGTAAAAAAAGAACCTTTAAAAGGTACATAAATATCCATAACGACACAAATAGTATAACTGATAATTGGGTAAGGACTCTGTACGAAACAAGCTACGGTGAAATATGGTTGTCCTCGAGTGTGACAGTCGAGTTGTTTGATAAAAAATCAGAAAAATTTATACATTTTTCGCATAACAGAAACAATCCTAAAAGTATAAGCTACGACGGCGCTAATATGTTTTTCGAGGACAGTAAAAGAAACTTATGGATAGGCACAGTCGGAGGATTAAACGTCTTCAACCGTGAAGACAGTACTTTTAATTATTATCAGGAAAAAGATGGTTTACCAAACAATTGTATTAACGGAATATTGGAAGACGATCATGGAAATTTCTGGATAAGCACTAATAAAGGAATATCAAAATTCATAAAC
>Ga0307419_10000309_pt1 | contig 23799 bp, 24 predicted proteins | sample SalMarWE160230MG_2_FD_202512 | JGI IMG/M metagenome (GOLD analysis project Ga0307419, IMG submission 202512) | Salt marsh sediment microbial communities from the Plum Island Ecosystem LTER, Massachusetts, United States - WE1602-30 | ecosystem: Environmental > Aquatic > Marine > Intertidal zone... | reverse complement strand
GCGATCTGGGTGTATATCTGCGCAGCCATCTTTGTGAAGAGCATCAGGCAGCCTATGCTGATCTGGATGCCGACACTCTCGTCGACAGCGTGAATCCGGATACCGCCGAAGTGACACGGGTGCTCGGAATTCAAAATACCTTGATCACGCACTGCGCGCATCAGCCGGACTACCTCACCCCGCAAACGACGCTCGTCAACGCCATCTTCCGTGTATTCCTGGCGAACGGCAACCTCCCGCTTACGCCCGAGGAATTGGGTGAACGGCTGGGCCGTCCAGGGCAAACGATCCTGCGTACTCTCTCCGGTGGTCGCGTCTACAAGGGGATCAGACCGATCATCGAAGATTGATCGTCTTCAGCGGATACACTACAATGTGCGCACGCCCCTGTAGCTCAATGGATAGAGCGCCGGACTTCTAATCCGACGGTTGTGCGTTCGAATCGCACCAGGGGCGCCAATCAACCCCGCTTCTCCCACTGCACGGGATAATCGGGATTTGAAATGGCATGATCCCCCCACCAAAGGCCTGTCTGAAGCGGCAGGCCGTTCTCTTTCCCCTACTTCTGACTTCCTGCATTTGTTGAGTCAACCGAATCATTCCAACGGACTTTTTCGATCCGTCGGGTCGACTGTCAACAAGAGTCAACGCCCGTCAACCAAAAGCCTAACGAGGAGGAATATGATGCGCGAGGACATCTGGTGGCAAGGAGGGGCAAGCATGCAACTCACACTTCCACGTATTCTGGAGTACTAATGCAAAACGCTCGAGCTCGAGCAATGGTATTTTAGATTTTCTTTGATCTTATTTGCTCACTTGGATTGAACTACGTTATAAATCATGATGTGATCGATTAAAAAGAAGGAAAGGGAACTCAATTGACCCTTCTGCGACTTCTGGGGGAAAAGGAATGATCGGAATTAGAAATACGTCACCATCTTTTTCCCCTTCTCCGACAACGCCCAGACGCGCAACCGACCACTAACACCACAGATCCCTATCATGGGACAGGTGGCGCATGGAGCGTCAAGGCAAAGATCCATCGACTGTAGGTATCCTCGATGAACCAGATCCTCGATGATCTGCAATGTTAGCGCCCCGCCCATATCTAAACTGCGCGCCAGTTCAGCCACACTATGGATATCCCCATCGGTGAACCCTTGCAGCAAGCCCTTCAACACTTCACATTCCCCATCCGACCAGCGCGGCGATCTGGTAAATTGTGATTCCCGCGGCGAAGGAGATCACCAGGAGCAGTCCCACACTGAATGCGGTCCAACGCCAACTGGCGGTTTCCTGCCGGATTATTGCAACGGTTGCAACACACGGAATGAAGAGCATTTGCATGGCTAGGAACGATAGGGCTGCCGCAGGCGCGAGGACAGTTCCCATAATCACCGAAAGGTCTCCGTGGATCTTACCCGCGCCATAAAGAACGCCAAGCGTGGCAATCGTGTTTTCTTTTGCAATGAAGCTGGTCAAGAGGGCCACCATCGTTTTCCATCCCAGACCCATCAACCTCCCTGCTGGCACAAGCAGCCGACCAAGCTGCGCCAGGTAGCTCGTTTCGATGTTTCCATGGGGGAAGGTTGAGAGAGCCCAGATCACCACCGAGACCAGGATGATGATCGTTCCTGCCTTCTCGAGAAAGGCCACAAGATTCTGCCATATCGAAAGCCCAATGGTTCGAAAGTTGGGCATATGGTAGAGGGGCAGTTCCATAATGAATGCCCCCCGTTCACTTCGCAGCACCACCTTGTGAAGGAAGACGCCAACAAGAACGATGATCGACAGGTTGAGTCCCACCAAGGCCCATGAAACGAGTGTCGCATATTCCCCGAAGAAGATGGGTGCCAGGACGGCGAGAACAGCCATACGGCCAGCACAGGGCACCAGAGGGGCAACCAAGATGGTTAATAACCTTGCTCTGGGTGAATCGATAATTCGGGCTCCCATAACTGCCGGCACATTACAGCCAAATCCAAGGAAGAGGGGCAGAAAGCTCTTCCCATGCAGGCCCATGAGGTGCATGAGTCGATCTACGATAAATGCTGCCCGTGCCATGTATCCGATGTCTTCCAGGAAGGACAGGGCGGCGAAAAAGATCGCCAAAATCGGCAGGAAGGTTGCTACCATCCCTGCTCCACCGATGATGCCGTCTGCAAGGAGACCGGATAACCAATCCGGTGCACCACTCAAAGAGGAGCGCACCCATTGTGCGCCGGCCTGCACCAGGAAGGTGTCGAGCACCTCCTGTAAGGGTTGGCCTATTGTAAAAGTCAACCAGAAGACTGACCCCAGCATTCCCAACAGGATCAGCAAGCCCCAGAAGGGATGAGTGACAACCTGGTCCGCTCGATCGGTGAACGTAACCTGGCCAACGCCGGGGCGTATCACCGCCGCCCTGACCATCCGGCCGATCCATTGATAGCGGCTGCTGGCTATGGTCAATCCAGCATCCTCATGGCTCATCAGAATTTCGTGGAGCTGCTCCCACTTCTCGGGTGGCAGGCAATCACTTACTATCGCGGTGATCTCCTGATCACCTTCCAGCAGCTTGGTAGATGCCCATGCCTCGGAATAGGGGCTCTCCACCTCGTTGGCGATCAGTGCCTGTATGCTGTCTACTAAAGCCTGCTGATCCTTCTCGATAGCCGGCCGATTCGGATTATAGGATGCGGGATTCCTGGCCATACGCATCACAGCATCCATGAGTTCGTGTACACCCTGGTTCTTGCTCGCCACCATGGGAACCACCGGAAGGCCGAGGGCTGCCTCCAGCACATGAGGCTCGATGTGCATCCCTTGCTGCTCGGCCACATCCATCATGTTCAAACCCAGGACCACCGGGGCTGGCAGGGAGAGCAATTCGGCGATGAGATAGAGGTTTCTCTCCAGGGCTGATGCATCGGCGATGGCCACAACAACGTCTGGTTTTTCTTTGATGATGAAGTCGCGGGCGATACGCTCTTCTAAGGAGTTGGCGGTCAAGCTGTAGGTGCCGGGGAGATCGACAATCTGGATCGAAGTGCCGTTATGATGATAGATGCCTGTTTTCTTCTCAATCGTTTTCCCCGGCCAGTTCCCCACATGCTGTCGTAGTCCCGTGAGCATATTGAGTACCGTCGATTTCCCAACATTCGGCTGCCCAGCTAAGGCAATCATGATGGGCTCTTGACTTCCTGCGGCCTTGGAGGTTCCCCGCTCATTCATCGATGGCTTCCACCCTTATGTGGGCAGCTTCGCCGCGTCCAAGCGCAACACGCGTATTGCGCACCTTGATGATGATCGGGCCCTGGCCGAAGTTCTGAACGACCACCAGTTCCGCGCCAAGCGAAATCCCCATGGCAGTCAGGCGGCTTGTCAAGGCCCCACCACCTCTCAACCGACGTACAATGCCCTTTCTACCGGAGGGTAAATCCCCAAGGCGCATCCAGGAATACCTCTTCTTGGGCATAATGCTATCGTGGTGACGTTTCTTCCTTCTCATTCAGTATTCCTGGTAGAGATTGAGCCCTCAGATTGGGTGGAGGACTTTGCTACAACCCAATCCGGTGCTGTGTCTTCACGCAAATGCAACATGGCAGCGCGGGCTTATGCAATCGGCGATCTTGTGCTGCGGAAATTCGGGGTGATTCAAGCCAGCCTATGCATTTTGAAGAGCGGAAGCGAGTGAATCAATCTGCCCCTCCGTGGATACGGAATCCGGGCTATCCTTTGATATGAGATTGTCCTCCATGACCTTTTCTCTAGGAATCCTCGTCGTTTCATCGAACAAACCCGTTCGTCTGGCTTCCTTTCTCTACTTCGCAGGAACCTGCTCTACCTTAAAAACGATGATAACCGACAAACCGAACAGCGTCAACTAAATAGGTATTAAGTGTATAATATAGTGGGTAGTAAGACATATTAGGATAGCGTCACATAAAAAATGTGGTAATGTTATTGAAGAACGCCTTCTAAAGGATGGAGCGGTGGCCGATGGTCGGAAAACAGAGTTCGGATATCGGGAGACGGATGCGGGAGATCCGTGAACAACGCGGTTATTCACAGAGGGATTTGGCCAACCGTGCCGGCCTATCGACGAATGCTATCAGCCGCATCGAACGAGGCGAGAATTCGCCAACTGTCTCCTCGCTCCACCAACTTGCCACGGCGCTCGACGTCCCCATTGTGAGCTTCTTTGAGAATGGAGAGCAGCTCGCAACCGTTCTCGTGAGGAAGAACCGTCGTCTACGCACCCGGGGGGAGGGCGTACTCATCGAAAACCTTGGCAGCGGATTGCCCGGACAGATGCTCGAGCCTTTCCTGATCAAGTTGTCTCCCGGTGCTGTATGTGGAGAGGAACCTATCTCACATTCCGGGGAAGAGTTCGTTTATTGCGACGAAGGTGAAATTGAATATCTCGTGGACCAGGAGTGGCACCGCTTGGAGGCGGGAGACAGCCTAATTTTCCAGTCGCAGCAGCCTCATTTATGCCGGAATACGAGTCTCGAAACTTCGGTTGTGTTGATCGTTATTCTACCCGCGGGAGGGACGGTCCAGCTATCGCAACATCAGCATCTGTATCTGGGGAGCTCGGAACCGACAAGTTCGTAAGTAGAAGTCGGTCATGGCGACAGGACGAGGCCGCATTTTATGTCATTTCCCGGCAACCCAACCGGAAAAGCTGGGTGCCGGCACCAGGGTAGGGCGCTTCTCAAGGTAGGAATGCATCACCTGCGATTTGCGAGCACCATCTTCCGCGGGCCGTCAGGCGTGAAAGTCAGTTCTCTCCAGCCACAAGCGGGGAGAGATGTCGCTGCAAGAATGATCCGAACGCCTCATTGGATGGCCGGAGCCGGCCGGGTCATTCGCACGAAGCAGTGGCTCATGCTGAATTGATGAGGAGACGGCCCAACAAGTCACCAGAAAGGATTGTTTTGGATTGAGGGCCTACAGGTAAGTGAAGTCCTTCGCACAGCGAGCGGAAAGGCGAGGACTCTGGAAGGAGTGGATCGATGTTGCGTAGAGACAGAGCAAAGGGGCGGGGGCGTGGTGTCGAGGGGCGCGGACAAGGGGGAGGTATGGGCTTTGGTAATCGTGGGTTGGGTCGGGGCGCAAAACCGGGGAGCGGGCCAAGTGGCCAATGCGTTTGTCCGAGTTGCGGCCATCGGATGCCGCATGAAATTGGCGACCGTTGCATGGACATCAACTGTCCGAAATGCGGCACGAAAATGACCCGAGAGTGATGGTCGTAAAAAGGCATGAGCCGACGCGAGGGGGATCATAGGTGCAGGAAATGGGGAGATACGATCATGCCTCGTGCTGCCCTGACGTCAACCGCGCCGTCCCTGGATACTGGGACGGGTCCTCGCTTCGGGTGGGCGGCTTTTTGCTTCGTCATCGAGGCTTGCCCATGGGTGTCAGGTGACTCCCTCCTGCCCATATAGCACGAGGCGAGGCACGACCGTGGTGCATGTGTCAGCGGGTAGCCCGCTTGGGATCGCCGAACGGGTTGCCCAGGCTCTATTAGCGATGCTATCTACGTTCCCCCTGCCGTTAATCGATTGCCCTGAATCCAGGTCAGAGGAATGGTCACTGGAACAGGGTAGGAAGAACGAGATGAACTATCCAGGGTAGCTGCGACCGCGAACAGGAGCACCTACAACGCAGAGGAAGATCAGACGGAGATTGAATCCGGGGATCTACATTCGAGTACACAGGAAGATGCGTGGAAAGCGATGTCAAAGTTCGGGCTGGATGTGCTCCGCAAGTGGGTTTACCCCTTCACCGGCACCGACGACCCCGAGGTGATTCGGGGAGCCGAGTTTGGAGAAGATGTCGCCCTGACAAGGGTGGGTGGGGATATTTTGGCTTCCCACATGGATCCAATCGTCGGCGCGATGAAAGGGATCAGCAGGTTGGCCGTTCATGTCGCATGCAATGATATTGCCGCAAGCGGCGTGCCGCCCCGGTGGATCCTGTTGCTCGTGATGCTCCCCGGACCAGAGGATGCTTGGCGACTTGAGGCGATCATGAAAGATGCCAGTCAAGCGGCTGAGGAGGTCGGGGCGTCGATCATCGGCGGTCATACAGGATACTCCTCGGGGATCACACGACCCCTCGTTGCCGCAACAGCAATGGGCATCGCCGGCGGACGGCACGTGCTGGGTACGGCCGGTGCCAAGCCAGGGGATCACGTGTTAGTCACGAAAGGTGTAGGGTTGGAAGGTACGGCGATCCTTGCCTCAGATTTTGCCGATGTAGCGCGAAAACTTGGCCTAGATCAGGAAGCGCTCGAGGATGCATGTGCGCTGGCGGAAAAGGTGAGTGTGCTCCCTGAGGCGCTCCTGCTTGCGGATTATGGGGCTTCCGCGATGCATGATGTCACACGCGGGGGGCTCGTTGAGGCACTCCTGGAGATTGCCTTCCGATCCGGAGTTGGCATGGACGTGGAGGTCGACCGCATCCCGGTTCCTGTAGAAGTCCTGCGTTTTACACAAGCTTTTGATTTCGATCCGCTGCGTATGATTTCCTCCGGAACGCTCGCAGCGACGGTGCCGGAGGCACATGTAAAGGCTGCGATGCAAGCCGTCGAAGGTGTGGATGTTCGAATCCAGGATGTGGGCCGCGTGATTGAGGGAGGGGGCGTCCAGCTACGATACGAGGATGAGGTGCGCGTACTTTACGATCCAACACCCGAGGAGGATGAGCTTGCGCGGATGTGGCAGATTTATCCGCGGGAAGGATAGATGTAACCGGCTTGGGGGAGAGACTGACACAACGTGGCTTCCCTATCTTGCCTTGCTATCGCATGGAGTAGCAGTGCGAACTTTCCTCGAGGTGAACGATCTCCTGTCATTGTTGCGTCAGAGCGGTAAGGGAAGGGCGAAATTGCGATAAAGCTTGTTGTTTGGTTGCCGTCCTGGCTGCTTAATGACGGTTCTACTAAGCGCTCCGAACCCAGAGAGATTGACGAGGTTTTTACCCGAGACACGAGATGAGAACAATCCATGGAACGTCAACCCTGGCGTCTTCCCTTGTGTAAAAGACATCATGGCGGGGAGGGAGAAGGAGCTGTGCGGAGTGCTCGTAAATACTGGATGACTGTGTTGAATGTATTCTGCGGGGTAGCGCATTGTTTCGCGTGAAGGTGCTTCGTTCAAGCGATCTACCTTTGTGCAAGCATTGAAGATCAGGGATGGAAAAAAGCTGGAAGAAAGGTTGCGACTCCTTGAAGTCGTGGACAATGAGGTTCATCCGCGAGTGAGCGAAGTCTGGGAGGAAGATCATCATGCTTGAAGGGGCTCAGCCTGACTTTTCGGATCGCTGTCTGGTCTCGTGCGGCATGCTCCACCGTGAGATAACCCATCTGGCGGCGACGGGTTTCTTGAATTCGAGGCAGGTTTACTTCACACCGCCGGGGCTGCATGCTCTGCCAGTGAGGCTGGAGGATGCTCTCCTCGATAAGCTGTCTCAAGCGAAGCGGCGATGTCCGGACGACAAGATCGTTGTCGTATATGGGAAGAAGTGTTACGTAAACGCCGATGATCCGGGTCGGCGGGTTGATGCCATCCTGCAGGAAGTGAGCCCGGAGGTTGTCCGGGTACAGGGCGAATATGGATATGACATGCTTGCCAGCTACGAAGACCGCCAGCGGATTAGCGATGGGCGGCAGGATAAGATCCTGTGGTTCACCCCCGGCTGGCTGAGGAGTTGGAAAGCCGTATACCAGAACTACTTTGGCTGGGATCGGGCGGATGCCAATGCGAACTTCCCAGGGTATTACGACAAGATTGTGGTCCTGGACGGGCTGGGATACGCAGACACTTACATGTCTGACCATGCCGAGGACATTCTAGAGCTGTTCGATTGGACCGGGCTTGTTGTCGAGTTTCAGCCCATTACGCTAGATCGTTTTACCGGTCTGCTGCAGGACGCTCTGATCCCGCCCAAGAATGAAGGCGGCGATGGATGGTGAAGTCATCATAGTGTGGAACGAGGCACAGGCATCCATGACCGAACGGGTGGTCCGGTTTGGTCAACATTCGATTCAAAGGACAACAAAGTCGTGCACACAAAATTGATCAGGCTTTGACGCTGCTTTCGAACAGGCACCAATCGATAGATTGAACGAAACCAGCACGATCGGACGATGAATCAGGGAAATTAAACGTACTTGCCATGCAACTATCCAATCTTGCTCGACGGAGTCTTTACTTTGCGCAACGTCAAACGCACGATTTCAAGCTTATGCTTGTACGGCGGGCACTCCATGGATTCGCGACCAACTTATCCGTTCAATACGATTCGATCTATGCCGTGCTGTTGGGTGCTGACCCCCTGCAATTGGGCTCACTGCAAAGCGTCGGCAACGCCTTCAGCACCCTGGCAGCCCTGCCGACTGGGTGGTTCATCGATTATTACACGCTAAAGGCTGTGTTTCTGCTGGGCACAGTGATATTGATCGGCTCCCGATTCCTCTATCTGTTCGTACCTGATTGGACGTGGCTCTATGTTGCCATCATCCTCTACTACTTCGGAGCGCGCATCACCTGTACATCTTGCACCGTAACATGTGCGAAAGAACTGTCCAATGAGGACAGGGCAACAGGGCGTGGTTTCTGTCAGGCGCTGTCTTCGCCCGCTGCAATCATCGCCCCATTCTTGGCGGGTTGGCTCATCACCCGGTTCGGTGGTCTCACCATAAAGGGGATTCGCCCCCTCTACGCCCTCCAAGCCCTTGTTTTTTTAGGGATTCTCCTGCTGCTGTGGGTGAAATTTTCCCCCGTCCGTCTTCACCCTGAACCACAGGAGCGTCGCCGGATCCTCGTTGATTTTATTCAGGTTTTTAGGCAGGGCAAAGGCATTGTACGCACGATGATCTTGATGGGGTTGATGGAGGTGCCCTGGACTTTGGCGCGGCCGTTCATGCCGCTTTATGCCCATGAGTTCAAGGGCGCCAATGAATACCTGCTTGGCGCCATCGGCATGGCGTCTGCCCTGGTTCCGATGCTTGCCTCGGTTCCCTTGGGCCGCCTGGCCGACCGCTATGGCCGTAAGAAGCTGCTCTTTGCCATCGCCCCTTTGACTTACATAGCCAACCTATGCCTGATCTACGCACCTCCATCGGGCTCCGGAGCCTCCCTCTCCCTGATGTTCCATGGCGTATTGTTTGGCTTCAACTCCACCAGCATGGCTCTCATGTCCTCTATGGCAGCGGAAGTCATGCCCTTGAAGCAAATGGGCCGATGGATCGGTGCGGTCACACTATTTCGGGGTATGTTGGGAGTTCCCGCACCGATGTTGGGAGGGTTCCTCTGGGAGCGCATCGGCCCGCAGTATGTGTTCTTGGCCGCCATAGCCATCGACGCCTTTGTGCGCCTGCCGCTTTTAGCCATGACCGGAGAAACTCTAAACCTACCGCGCAGGTGAAAGGTGCTCATCCTTCGGGAGGAACCCTGCTTTATACACCTCATGTGGAGATTCGCGGCCGATCATTTCGGTCGGGCAAACCGCCTGAAGGAACGAGGCTCAACGAAAATGAACTCCTCGGATCATAAAGCCCTTGTTAATGAGAAACTCGAAGACGGTAGCATTCGCTGTCATCTCTGCGCCCATCGCTGCTTGATCCGGGATGGGAGGCTGGGGGTCTGCAAGGTCTCCCAGAACCGGGGCGGCAGTGGCGGATATGTGGGGCATGGACTGATAGGAGAATCGTCCGTTGAAACGATGGATCGATCAATGGCCGCTTCCTCAACTGCGACCGATTTCCAGGGATGTGCCGTTTCAATACAGGCGCATCATTACCTCCGGATTATTGCCTAAGAACGCGCCTGGCCCAGCTTGGCACACCCTTTCCGGAGGGGAATCGAGCGCTTCAATTATATGCCCTCCGTGTCGCCTCATCCGCCATCGTGGTCTCGATCAAGGATTTCCATGATGGATCTTCCCAGGTGCCCAGCCGTGTGTGCATCTCTAGGTATTTCTCCGGAATGGGATGGGTGCCTACTACAACCGCAACGCTATATCGTTCGTGGAGAAATGCCTTGAAGGTTCGGATGTAAGGGCAGGGAGGGTAGCCCACTACCAGGCCGGTTGCCAGATGGATGACCTCTGCACCATTTTGCACCATTTCTTCGCCCGCATATTCGATATTTCCGCCGGGGCAACCATCACAGGTCGTGTAGCCGACAAGTTCTACATCTCTGTTGGAGTAGACACTGAAGGCGCCTTCTCTGTTCCTCATCGCCCGGAGGCATTTTCCGCCGGCGCAGCGTCTGTAGCGATCGCAGATGATGATGCCCACCTTGGTCGGTTGTTCATTCATGATTCCATCTCCTTAATATACACACAGGCATACAGCCGTGTAGCGGGCAGATCCGACCTTCGCCTCCTAGGGTTTTACTACGGGTGATGATAGCACTTTAAACAGACATGCGGGATTCGCAACAAGCATCGGGACATTCTGTTGGTACCTGGCATATTCCTGCCCGAACTTGCCTAGCAATTCCTTCTCCTCCACCAAGAGCAAAAAGCTGAGAATCCACAGCCATTCAAGCACTGTAATGAGGAGAAATGACACAATATGTCCAATGGCCAGGCCGAGGGCCGTCACAAAAATGCCAATGAAAAGGTGATGTGGATGTCGGAGGCAGCTGTAGAGATCCTTTGTGACAAGCTTGTTGGTGCAACCCCATTGCTTCGGATCCGCCAATCGTCCGAGCAACCTCCCCGTTCTTTTCAATGGGAAGTGCGCCAGAAGCATCCCGGCGAGACCGACCATCCGAAGCCACACTGGAAAGGGACTGGTTCGCAGGATAACGTCCGTGAGGATCCCCCCTGCGACGGCGATTCCTGTGAAGGTCAACCAAAGGATAAGGCGTACGCGACAAACAGACATCTTTTCTCCTCTTTGGGTGAGGTTTTCCTGTTTAACAAACCTCATTCCCTAATCGACCTGGCTAAGGTTCGGGATGGATCACAAAGGTGTCCTCATATCGAACTATCAGATTTTGATGAAGATCACAGCGTTGATCTCATCGAGTTCACCGCTCTTCGCGAGAATTCGCGGCCTTTCCAGTTCATCCAATGGGAAAACGTTAACGTCGGGGGCGAGTTCCAGTGGAGGATGAAGGAGAGGGAATTGAATCTGTCAACCGGGTTTAAATGGTTGAAAATCAAGATGGATAGCCCTCATAGTGACGAGTTACGGGTGTTCGTTCTACTACGAGCGACCAGCTGGCTCATGCAGATTTTAGATCGAGCACCGGCGTTCCATCGATGGCATCCAGCCCCCGCACGGTGAGCACGTTCTCCTCTACGGCGAGCAGCTCCACTTCAGTCACCCCGATGGGGTTGGGGCGGAGCGGACTGCGCAAGGCAAACACGCCCTTGTGAGGCAGACTACGATCGCCGTGAGGATGTTGGAGGAGTTCACCCCCTTCACTCTCGTGGAGATGGAAGAGGACCAGCGCCTTGCCGCCCGCGGTCAATCCCGTCAGGCCGGTTGTGAGTTCAGGGTCGATCACGATCCGGGAAACTGCCGCTTTCAGCGTGTCGGGATCAACAGGCCTGGAGAATTCGTTCTTCACAACCCCGATCGGCCGAAAAGAGATGCTGTTCATAGCGCTCCTGTCCGGCACGGGGCACGCGTTGGATAATGTGGTGGCCATCACCACTTCTCCCTGTTCGGCGGCATGTTCGAAAGCCCGTTTTAAAGCACCGAAGATGCCAGTGCTGTCTCCCGTGATAAGGCTGCTCATCGAGCCCACTGTGACATCCAGACCAAATTGCCGGAATACTCCAAGAGCGTCATGGATCGCTGGCGCCAAAGCTCGCTGACGTAAGGGATACAGGCTGACTTGGGCGGACGTCAGGATGGCGTTGATGTCCTGGAGATTGAAGGCAAGGATACGCAGAGTATCCTCGCCCGTGTTTGTGATGTGGTGCAGTTCGTGCGGCAGGATCATGATCGTCACGTCGGGTAGCAGCTGGCATTCCTGCGACTCGGCTTGCAAGCGTCCTTCACCCGTGAGGACGTATATGGCACGTTCGAAGGGGTCGTCAAATTGTGGTGTGGCTGTCCCTGCTGGGATCTCGAAGAGTACGACGGTAAACCCTGATAGCGATTGCACTGCAGACCACAGCCAGCGGACGGCAACTCCTGACCCGTCCTCAAGAGATTCTGCATCCACATTCTGGCTGATTTTTATATCCATGTTCTGGCACCTGACCTTTCCCACCCACTGATCCGGTCGTGCTAGGCCTCGCGGTTCTTTGGGCCAACATTCTCCTGCATCGCTTGCGCCAGTGCTTCCTCGAGTTCGTCCAACTGCTGCATCAATCCGGGTGGGACCGAATGTGCAGGCCAATGCTTCTTTAAAGCTGCGATTTGTTCTTGAATCGATTCAATTTTCTCTATGTTAGTTTTCATTGAGTTCCTATGCACTTAAGATCTCTTTCCCTGGATACCTGGGATTCAATCAGGCTGCTGTAAAGTGAGACGCGCTGCGAAGAAAGGGATTGGAAGCGATGAAAATCCTTGTTCTCCGCCAACGTTGAGGGTGGAAAGCTTTATTAAGCATAGCATCATAGTTCAAGGCGCAGGTCGACGATTCGGTCAAGCAGCATCTGGATCAACTGACCTTGGATCGCGAATCCAAGGTTGCAGTCCTCCTCCATTAACTTACGCAATGCAAAACTGTCGATGATTAATGTCTCAATTGGGCTGAGGCTGCGAGCCGACGAGGTATAAACATACGGTGGAAGAAGTGAGGAACACCCCAGAATCTCTCCAGCGCCGACGGTGTCAACATGCGTTGGACCCTCCTCGCCGATATTGTAAAGGATTTCCACCTCACCGTCGGAAAGCAGGTAGATACGACTGCCCTCAGCTCCCTCGGCAAAGAGTTCGGTTTGCGGGTAGAAACATGCTTCGTTAGTCAGCTCGGCAACGGCCGAGCATTGGTCATCGCTGAGATCGCGAAAACACTCAAAACGCGTCAGCCTCTTCGAATCGGTTGGCATCTTCCACATCCCCTCGATTGCACGAAACAACTTTTCGTCTTAAAAGCCCTGATACTTCCATCTTCTACGCTGGCCTGTATCAGGAGGCGTAGATACCCTTATTGCTCTTGCTCCTCGAACTTAATGCCCATTCCAATAAAGCCACCCCCGGGGAGCGGCAAGGCCCAAGGGAGGAATGGCCACAATGTTGTCTGCCAAAAGGGGGCAGAAGTGGGTCTATTGAGCGCATTCAGCATCCTGATAAGCTCACCCGGTGTGTAGAAATGAGCAGAAGTCCACGGAGCACCTCCTTTACGACGATAGCTCCTCCCCACCCAACCTTCGCGGTTAATCACGCCGAGGAGCATGCCCTGGCTTGCCACACGTCTCGCCTCCTGCAGGGCGGCCATTGGCGCTTCGATGAACTCAAGCGTTGTGATCATCGCGACCAAGTCAACGGCATCATCCTTGAAGGGGAGATGAACCGCGTCGCCCTCCACAGCTAGAAGCATGCTCCATCGGCTGGCCTTCCTCAGCATCATGCGTGAAAGATCGAGCGAAACAGGGAACATGCCGCGAGATTCAAACCAGCGAGTGAAATGTCCTGTGCCGCAACCGACTTCCAGGATCGTATGCGCGTCGTTGAAAGCATCGAGCAACCACGCAAGCAACTTCTTTTCAAGGCGGTCCGCTCGCTGGCCAAGCGTGCTGTACCAATCTTCATAGCCTTCCACGAAGGTAGGATCCGCAAAGGGATTCTGATTATCCACCGCTGCGGTCATCTCCTACTCTGAGATATTGACAACCCATGCCATGGGCAGTGAAGGTTCTCTGCAGGTTCTACTTCACGTTAGAGCTAATTCACAGAGCTGAGTGATGACACCTGGTTGTTCTCTCAACATATGACATTCCAAACACTCCATAGGTAATAAGTCTCCATTGAGTCAGCTACCATAATAAGTATAATTTTATTGCAATAAGTTGCAATAGCATTTACTAACAATTGCATCAATTCGCAAATAGGTATCCGTAAGAATACATCGGGGCCGCGTCTGGCGAATGACTCGAGAGAACTGCCCATTGATCGATCGTACACCGAGCGTTTAGTCTTGGAGTGAGCTCATGTCCTGCGAAGAAATTGTTTACAAGAAGCTGCGCGAGCGTGGTTTCAGAATAACTCCCCAGCGCGAGATTGTCCTTTCTGTGCTGCATCAATTGAACGGACCTGCATCCGCAGACCATGTATATCAACAGGTCCAGGGGATCAGCGAGGCGATTGATATTTCCACGGTTTACCGTACGTTGGATCTGCTCAAAGAGTTCGGTATTGTCATGACCATTGATCCGGGTGATGGCACTCGCGTCTATGAGTTCGTCGGTCTCGATGGTCCTCATGTTCATTTAGTTTGTAGCAAATGCGGTTCGGTCCAAGGTGTTGATATTACCTCAATCGAACCTTTCGCAGCGTTTGTCAGAGATCGATTTGCATTCGAACTCGATCTCGAACACCTCTCGCTGGTCGGTGTTTGCGAAGGCTGTCGCAGGCGCAAGAGGAAACCTGCGGATTGATACCAGATGAAAATCTACATCACCGGGATCAGCGGCTTTTTAAGTATCAACCTGGTCCGCTACCTGCTGGAACGTGGCTACGACCAACTGGCCGGCATCGACCTGGTGGATTTCTCCTATCCAGAACGTAGCCAGATCGAGTTCCTACAAGGCGATATACGCAACCCGGACGATGTCCGCCGGAGCATGGCCGGCGCCGACATTGTGATTCACACCGCGGCTGCCCTGCCCCTATACCCGCCTGAAGATATCTACACAACGGAGGTCGAGGGCACCCGGATCGTCCTGCAGCAGGCGATGGCGTATGGCATCCGGCGCGTTATCCACATATCGACGACTGCAGTCTACGGTGTACCGGACCACCATCCCATCTACGAGTCAGATCCGGTCAGCGGGGTAGGACCCTACGGAAAAGCGAAAATCCAGGCGGAGGAGGTTTGTCAGGAATTTCGAAAGAATGGTTTGTGCGTCCCTATCCTGAGGCCCAAATCCTTCGTCGGCCCGGAACGCCTGGGCGTCTTCGCGATCTTTTATGAATGGGCCAGCGAAGGGCACAATTTTCCGATGATTGGGTCCGGCAAGAACCGCTACCAACTACTGGATGTCGAGGACCTGTGCCAGGCGATCCTAGCTTGTATGACGCTGGAAGAGACGCTGGCCAACGAAACCTTCAATATCGCCGCGTCGGTGTTTACCACCATGCGGCAGGATTACCAGGTGGTGATGGATGAAGCGGGCTTCGGGAAACGCATCATTCCGTTTCCAGCCGGCCTGGTGGTCCTGATCTTGCGGTTTCTGGAGGCGCTAAAGCTGTCGCCGCTGTATCCCTGGATTTATGAAACCGCTTCGACGGATTCCTTCGTTTCGATTGAAAAAGCGCAGCACATCCTGGAGTATCTCCCGCGCTATTCCAATCGTGAGGCCTTGTTACGCAACTTTAACTGGTATTTGGATAACAGAGACCGCCTCTCCAAGGACCCTGGCGTGACCCATCGTTTACCGTGGAAGCAACAGGCGTTGAGGCTGGTGAAATTGCTCTTCTAGGAGACCCATTGATACAACTGACGCCAATTGGTGTGATCCACAGCCCCTATAAGAAGTGCGGCGATGCGCCTCGCCAGGGCAGGTTGTCGGAGGACGAAATCATCCTGGAGGTTTTCCGCCCATTTACTGGTGCTCTCAAAGAAATCCAGTGTTGCTCGCACCTGATCGTGCTTTACTGGGGTGACAGGGCCGACCGGGAGATCCTGCAATCCCGCACGCCGTTCAGCGAGATGTCGGTGGGGGTTTTCTCCAGCCGCTCTCCAAACCGCCCGAACCCGATCGCCATATGCATGGCCGATTTGATCCGTCGCGAGGGCCAATCTCTCGTGGTACGTGGGGTCGATGCCCTGGATGGCAGCCCGCTGCTGGATATCAAACCCTATGCCCCGGCTCTTGATTCCATCCCCCAGGCCACCACGGGTCACATCCCCGGCACCCTGCGCGAGATCTCAAACGGGAGAAAGCCGGATGCGTAAGCGTATTTCCTCCAGTAGGGATCCGCTGAACCCGGCCATTGCGGCCTTCCAGCACGAGTCATCACGAAAGAAAATCCAGATCTTGGCGCTGGCGGTGCTGACCGTGCTGCTGGCCGCCGTCGCCATCAACGCCGGCGCAGCGGACACTCATCCTGTGCAGGTGCTGCGGGCGCTGCTGGGCCTGGAAGGCGGAACGTCCAGCGTGGTGATCTGGAACATCCGGATGCCGCGAGTCATCGTAGGATTGGTAGCTGGGGCGGGATTGGCGATGGCCGGCGGCGTGATGCAAACGTGCCTGCGCAACCCGCTGGCCTCTCCGTTCACCCTGGGCATCTCCAGTGCTGCTTCTTTTGGCGCCAACTTGGCGATCGTGTTTCTGGGCGCCGGAGTACTGCACAGCAACACGCACGATGCGGTTTTCATCGCCAACCCCTATACTGTCACACTCAGCGCGTTCTTCTTTTCAGTCGCTGCCATGGTCCTGATTTTGCTCCTGGCTCGCCTGCGAGGCCTTTCACCCGAATCCGTGGTGCTGGCAGGCGTGGCCTTCGGTTCGCTGTTTGCCGCCGGTTCCGCCCTGGTGCAGTACTTCGCCGAGGATGTACAGGTGGCCGCCATGGTGTTCTGGACCTTCGGCGATCTGGGCCGCGTCTCATGGCAGGAGGTGGCGATCCTTTCCGCCCTCACCATGACCGCCCTGATCTATTTCCTGCTGCAGCGCTGGAATTACAACGCCCTGGAAAGCGGCGAGGATGCCGCCAAGAGCCTGGGTGTTCACGTGGAGCAGACACGCCTGCGCAGCTTGTTGGCTGCCTCGCTGGTCACAGCAGCGGCGGTGGCCTTCATGGGCATCATCGGCTTTATCGGGCTGATCGCGCCGCAGATGATGCGTCGGGTGCTGGGCATCGACCACCGGTTTCTGATCCCGGCTTCGGCGGTGACCGGCGCAGCCTTATTGCTGTTCTCCGATACCCTGGCACGCACGCTGATTTCCCCGGTTGTCCTCCCAGTGGGCGCGATCACATCCTTCTTCGGTGCGCCGCTTTTCCTCTTCATTTTGACCAAAGGGTATTCCAGGCGATGATTCTCGAGATCCAGGATCTTCGCTTCGAATACCCTGGTCGCCCGGTGTTGGAGGGCGTTAGCCTTGCGGTTGAGAAGGGACAGTTTGTGGCCATTCTGGGCACCAACGGGGCTGGTAAAACCACATTGCTCAAGTGTATTAACCGCATCCTTTCCCCTTCAGCGGGAGGTATTTTCATCGGCGATGATCCGATCGCCAGCCTCAGCCGGAACGCCCTCGCCCAAAAGCTCGGCTATGTGGAACAGCAGCGCATCGGGTCTCGAGCGACGGTATTCAACACCGTGCTCTTGGGACGTAAGCCCTACATTCGTTGGGATATCACACAAACCGATATGGAGGTTGCCAGCCAGGCTTTGGAGGTTCTGGACCTAGCCGAATACGCCCTGCGCTGCCTGGACGAACTGAGCGGCGGGGAGCTGCAAAAAGTCGTCCTAGCACGCGCCCTGGCTCAGGAGCCGGAAGTGCTGCTGATGGATGAGCCCACCAACAGCTTGGATCTAAAGAATCAATTGGAGGTGCTGACCCTGATACGCCAGGTCAGCCGCGAGCGGGGTATTGCTGCCGTGGTAGCGATGCATGATCTCAACCTGGCGCTGCGTTTCGCGGATCTGTTTATCTTGATCAAGGACAAAACCATCTATGCTGCCGGCGGGCCGGAAGTGATCACGCCGGAGAACATCGAAACCGTCTACGCTGTTCTGGTGGATATTGCCGCTCACAAGGGCTGCCGGGTCGTCATCCCACGCTGAGAACTCAGGAGATACCCCATGAAACCCCGTGCCCTTTTTGTTTTATCCGTTCTGCCCTTGTTCCTCCTCGGCGGGTGCCGATCGGCGGCTCAGATTGGTGGTGAAAATACCACCGTGACTGATTTGTTAGGCCGGGACGTTACGATCCCTGCCGCTGTTCAGCGCGTGGTGGCGATAGGCCCTGGCGCGCTGCGCCTGTATGTCTACGCAGGAAACCTGGATTTCGTGTTCGGAGTGGAACAGATGGAGACCGGCGATGTGAGCGGCAAACCATATATGCTTGCCAATCCGGCTCTGGCGACACTCCCCATCATTGGGCAGGGAGGTCCCAATAATGCTCCTGATCCCGAGAAAATCCTGATGGTCTCACCGGATGTGATCTTCAGCACCTATGCCACAGATGCATCCGCTGCCGATGAGTTGCAGGCCAAAACCGGCATCCCGGTGGTCGTGATCAGTTACGGTCCCGGCGGCTTTGGCACCACGGCGATTTTTGACGACGTGGTGCAGAATTCGCTGCGCCTGATCGGGGAAATCTCCGGGCAAAACGAAAAAGCCCAGACTGCGGTGGATTTCCTCCAGGGGGCCAGGCAGGATCTGGAATCCCGCACAGCAGACATCCCTGAAGACAACAAGCCGACGGTGTATGTGGGCGGGTTGGGCTCGAGGGGAACGCACGGAATCGAGAGCACCCAGGGCCGGTACTCACTGCTGGATGTGATCCATGCCCGAAACGTGGTCGATGAAACTGGGAAGAGCGGCTCGATCATGATCGATAAGGAAAAACTGCTAGCCTGGGATCCCGATATGATTTTCATCGATCTGGGCGGTATTGCCGCCGTGCTGGAGGATTACCAGAAGAACCCTGTTTTTTACGAATCCCTCTCGGCAGTGAAGGACGGCCAGATTTATGCTCAACTACCATTCAATTACTACAACACCAACCTCGACACCGCCATCGCCGACGCGTATTTCATCGGAAAGGTGATGTATCCGAATGCTTTTGCGGACATTGATCCCGAACAGAAAGCCGACGAAATCTATCAAGCCCTGCTCGGCCGCCCTGTCTATTCTCAGATGGCCGAGACATTTGGAGGATTTGAGGTGCTGAACCTGGACAATCCGTGAGGCAGGCGCAACATGACGGATTTTCCTGACCACGCTCTACTGAAGCAGCGACAGCAGCTGCGGGAGATCGGCCAGGGCTTCCGGAGATCCCAGATCCTGCTGGCCTGTGTCGAGCTGGGGGTTTTTGAGGCCTTGCAGCGGGGGTTGGTCACGGCTGGGGGAGGAGGGGGAGACGGTTGGAGCCAGCCTGCGCGGGACGGAGCTGCTGCTCAATGCCGCCGCCCTCGGACTGGTGGAGAAGGACGAGGATCGTTTCACCAATAAGCCCTTGGTCGCAGCATGTCTGTTGCTGGGAACGCCTGGTACCCTGGCGTGCAGCTTCCAGTTGCCAGCTGCTTTCTACCCGCGATGGGGTCATCTGGTGGAGGCCGTGCGCACCGGAACAAGCCCTGGAAATAACCGCCGCGACGAAAAGCCCGAATCCTGAATCGAGAATTTCGTCTAAGGACTCTACAATATGGCATGGCCCATCGCACGGGTAATTGCCGAGAGCATGGCGTTGCCAGAGAACTGGCCGCTGCGACTGATCGATGTGGGTGGATGTCATGGTACCTACAGCATGGCATTGGCAAGGCGCTACCCGCGTTTGCATGCCACCGTTTTCAAACAACCGCTTGTTGTACCGATGGCGCGCCAAATCATCGCCAAGGTTGGCATAGCGGAGCGCGTGACCGTTCAGGAAGGCGATTTTCAAAAAGAGGGCTTAGGGCAGGACTATGATTTGACCCTTGTTTTTGGGGTACTCAACGGTGAGCCGTTAGGAGGCTGCCCGGTCCTGATCCGCAAGGTGTTTGCGGCCTTGAAGCTTGGCGGCCAGATTGTGCTGCGCCACTTCGTGCTCGATCCCAATCGGGCCGGGCTACCTGAGGCTACCATCTTCGCTTTACAAATGCTGCTGGCAACTAAGACTGGGGGTCTTGACACGCGTGCAGATTGGGTGGAATGGCTAGAATATGCCGGGTTTCTCGCGCCTCAAGAAAATAATCTTCCAGCCTCGGTCGGTTCAAGCCTGATCGTTGCCTAAAAACCAAAGAAATGAAGATCTATAGAATTGTCCGGAGGAGTCGGCATGGTGAAATGCGAACGTTGCGGTGAAAGGATTCATGAGGGAGACGAAATGGATTATTACGGGCAGGTCTTATGCGAGGAGTGCTATATGCAGGCTCTCTCACCAGCCCAGGCTTGTGATCCTTGGGCGGTACGCAGCGCACAAACACTTTCTCAACTCGACGAGGACTATGCAAGCCTGACCGAGACGCAATCGAAAATCCTGCAGGTTTTGAGGGAAACCGGCGGGGCGACTGCGGAGACTCTCGCGCAGGAGCTTGCGATGAGCCTACCCGAACTGGGGCGGGAGTTTGCCACGTTGCGCCACATGGAAAAGATTCGCGGCCAGATGAGGGATGGGCAGAAGGTGATCTGTCTCTGGTAAGTTGAAGCCCAAACGGATGATTTGACTCAGCTTCGCAATGAAACTCCTTGGTACTCGCTCCGGAGTGCAACCAGTTTAGGTATGGGAACTTCTCCTCTGACTGCGTTTTCTGCTGTTCGGGACACCTTGCAATAAAAGCATGAATTTGGGTTGAACGAGAATCGGCGCCTAAGCATTGGTAGGGGTACAAGCGATTTTATATTAGCAGGTCGCCCATGAAGGCCTAACCTTATAGCTGTCAGGTACTTGGATCGGATTAAAAGCTTCAGATTGGCTCCAATTACTTGGCCGGGAGCTCGAACTTCCGCTGGGCGCCTCTGACAGCTATACCTAAGCGCAGCAAGACTCCACCGAGTCTCGCTGCGCGTATGCTCAAGGCAATGCTTGGGTGCGTATTGATAAACGTCACCGCAGGTTGACCGAAGGTCCTAAGATTTAATCGTTATAGAGTGCAGACCAGCTGGCAGGATCCCATGACGAGCATTCACTCGAACATTATGAATCTATTTGGCTTGCCATGCTTTCAACATCCAGAGATGCCCTTCCAGGCTATCATGGATTTCATCAAGCAAGTTCACCGTCGTACGATCGTCTGCCTCTTCAGCGGTTGTGATTGAGGCAAGAAGCTTCTGGGTTAAGAATTCAACGTCACCTACAACTCTTGCTATCATTGTAGCGGGCTTGGGCAGCTCGCCATCTTCTTCGATCGATGCTGTCTCTAGCATATGCCCCAGGGTATGCAGCGGGATGCTCTCCAGGCCCACGACTCGCTCCGCTAGTTCGTCAATCACATCGCCGATTTCTGTATACATCTCCTCAAACTTCTCATGGAGCATGTAAAAGTTCTCGCCCTTCACATTCCAGTGGTAATGGCGCATCTTCTGATAAAAAACGGTGAAATCTGCAATCAAGGTGTTGAGCTGGTCAGCAATGGCTTTGGACATGGTGCCTCCTGAGAAAAGTTGATCACTCTTGTAGATTACGGGGTAATTCACAAGCAATTATAACAAACTAGTCCAGGGCCCTCCGACCTTATCCATGGAAGTTTGTCTGGAACTTGATCGGTTATTAAGTGGATTGGGAGATGATGTCTCATAGCGTGGTGTAGAAGCAGACCGAAAAAGTGGTCATCGTGTACATCCGCAAGGTGGGCGCGGATCCAGAGAGTGATTTCCTGCAAGAGGGAACGCAGCTCGTTACCCAACTTGACATGCCTCTTATAAGCCGGTCCAGCTGTATAGGTAAAATCAGGAAACGGACACAGGGCATTCTCTTAAAATCGAATACCGAATGAAGCCCTTTTATATCTGCATTTCAATGGACGTATGTGCAGGTTGAACTGCTTACTGGATTGAAACAGTTGAGTTAGAATAGATCGAGCTAAACCAGGCAGGTTTCACGAACACCGCATATCGAAAAGCCATCCTTGAGAACCCGACCAGACGGGCCAAAGCTTCCGGCTTTAACACGCTAACTATTGGATCGAAACACTCTAAATCAAGAGAGCCGTTGACTCAGTGGAAATAGGAAGTCGATTGTAACAAGGGAGGAATCGCCCAACGAATTCGCTTCGATTGATAGTCCTTTGGCCTTGAATCGATTCGAACCTCGGTCGACCTTCTAATCCGACGGTTGTGCGTTCGAATCGCACCAGAGGCGCCTCATCGTCCGTAAGAACCCTCAACGAAAGGCCGATTCAAATCCACTTCGGCTCAGGTGACGGAGGATGGCCTGACAGGCGTGCTTCGCCCCATTTGCAATAGCCGAGCTGCGTAGGCTAAAATCGATCGAGCGGCGCTTTGAATCCCTGAATCGGCAAATTCTTAAGCTACGGAGGCGAACATGGCAGATCTGCGAACATCCTACCTCGGGCTCGAACTAAAACACCCGATCGTCCCTTCAGCGTCCCCTCTCTCGCGTGAACTCGACAGTTTGAAGCAGCTTGAAGATGCCGGGGCTTCCGCGGTCGTCCTGTATTCTCTCTTTGAAGAACAGGTTTCACTTGAGAGCGGGGAGTTCTCCCAGCTTTTCCAGAGTGGGAAGCTGAGCACAGCGGAGATCAGTGCCTATTTCCCGCAGCAGAATGAGTACCCGCGCGACCCATTAGCCTACGTTGAGCATGTGCGCAAGGCAAAGGAAGCACTTGAGATCCCGATCATTGCCAGCATGAACGGCACCAGCAAAGGCGGCTGGTTAAAGTATGCAAAGATGATTTCAGAGGCGGGCGCAGATGGATTGGAAATCAATCTCTACATCCTCCCGGCTTCGGATACGTTCATGGGGATGGATATTGAGAATCTCTACTTTGACGTCCTGAAATCAGTTAAGGAATCCGTGGATATCCCGGTCGCGGTTAAGTTAAGCCCCTTTTTCAGCGCTTTGCCTGAGTTTGCCAGCAGGTTGGTGGATTCAGGGGCGGACGCCCTGGTTCTGTTTAACCGCTTCTATCAACCCGATATCGATGTCAAGAGCCGGCAGCTGGTCCCACGCCTCTCCCTCAGCCGGGAGGAGGACATTCTGCTTCCGCTGCGCTGGATCGCCATACTTTATGGACAGATCGAAGCATCGCTTGCCCTGACGACGGGTGTTCATTCCGCAAATAACGCCCTGAAAGCGATTCTTGCCGGCGCAGACATTGCCCAGGTATGCTCGGTGCTGCTCTCGAAGGGGATTCCTTTCTTGGCTGAAATTATCACCGATCTCAATCGTGAGTTGGAGGAGATGGGCGTAGCCACACTGGCTGAAATCCGAGGCTCGCTGAGCCTGGTGGAGCAGGTTGAACCGACGGCCTACGAACGGGCTGGATACGTGAAACTGCTCCAGAGCTACGGCCGGATCTAAGCCAGGCTATGGGATAGCGAGGTGGGTGCCGGAGAGTATCCACCTCGTTCCAATCATTCTCCTCGGCTTCCCCTAACGCCACCTTACAGGAACCTTTCAATCCCACCACACGAAGAAAAATCAATGGCATAATGCGGGCGTACCTTAACACGGGCAACCTCCGCCCGTACATCCCTCCGCCTTGGTCGCCTTCGGGCGGCCTTGTGCGTTTAATCGCCAGCCTGACATTCAAACAATCTGCGGAGGGTGTTCACACGATCTTCACAGCTAACCGTTATCCTTCCACCAGATTGAGGATCGAAACCTCGAACACACTTGATGACAGGAGGAAGAAGATGAAAACTACGAAAGCAGGTTTGCTCGTGCTCGCCCTTGGTTTGGTGATTGGAACAGGGTTTTTTGCCGGGACGGCATATGCCCAGGGTGGCGGTCCACCTGCCGCCGACCCAACCATCCCCGGCCGCCCGTTTCTTGGACGGGGGCCTG
>Ga0307419_10000308_pt1 | contig 23914 bp, 26 predicted proteins | sample SalMarWE160230MG_2_FD_202512 | JGI IMG/M metagenome (GOLD analysis project Ga0307419, IMG submission 202512) | Salt marsh sediment microbial communities from the Plum Island Ecosystem LTER, Massachusetts, United States - WE1602-30 | ecosystem: Environmental > Aquatic > Marine > Intertidal zone... | reverse complement strand
GCATTTCTGGCTGGCCCACTTGTGCCGTTAACGTGAGTCAGCCGCAATTGTTCCCCCGCGATCAACCTTCTGCCTGCTCCATTCCGTCACGGGACTTGTTCCGATGGGTTTATTCCAGCACGATGGCGGACAGGCCATGGGCTGAACCGGGGCATCGGCACACGCCATGACAGGGGACCAAGACGCGCGCCGCAACTATGCGGTCCTGCTCGGGCAGGGGATTTCCTTCGACGCCGCCACCGATTTGACCAGCGTCAAGCTTGTCCTGCCCTTCCTCTATACGACCGCCGGCGCGCCGGTGTTGTTCGCCGGGATGCTGGTACCGGTCTGGACCGTCGCCAAGAGGCTGGTTCAGGTTTTCGTCGCGCCCCTTGTCGGTGCCGCACGGTCCAACAAGACGCTGATGGCTCTCGCCAGTCTGGTGTCGGCCTTGGCCATCGTTCTGATCAGCCTCACCTTCAATACCGCCGGCGTCTATTGGCTGGTCCCGATCTTCCTATCTGTGGCCCTGATCATCGGTGCGGCGAATGGCGTGGGGTCGCTGGGATTCCAGGATCTGGTTGGGCGCGTCCTGTCCCCCGAGCGGCGCCGCAAATTGCTGTTCACCCAATCGAGTATTGCCGCCATGATCGTCGTGATCATCGCGTTCGGTTCGCAAGCGATCCTCAAGCCTGGAACGTCGCTCGCCGCGCATCAGGAGCTGATTTGGCTCGGCATCGGCTTGTTCTTGCTATCGGCTCTGACGATCATGATGATCCGGGAGCCGGCGAAGAGCCAACCTGGCGAGCGTGCGTCGCGCGACAAGCGCGGCGAGATCGCAGTCCTCAAGGACAGTTTTCAGGTTGCTTTCGCGCTGCCTTGGTTCGGCAGGTTCTTGATCGCCCGGACGCTCTATCTGTCGATCGAGCTCGCAATCCCGTTCTTCTCCGTGCATGCCGCATCGTTCCACGGTAACAGCATCAGCGGTCTCAGCGCTTTTATCATTGCCGCCAATATCGGGCTGATAGTGGGGCTTCGCCTGGGCAAAACTCGGCGAGCGCTCCGTCCACTGGATTCTGATTCTGGCGGCCGGCCTAACGTGCATCGGCGGCGTGCTGGCGATCGCCATCGAATTGAAGCTCATGTCGCAGAGCATTCTGTGCTACGCGATTGTTTTCGTGCTTGTCAGTCTGGGCGCACAAGGGGTCAAGAACGGCCGGACGCTTTATCTTCTCGAAACGGCAAGCGACAAGGAGCGACCCTTCTGCATTGCGGTCGCCAATCTCATGATCGGCATGGTGTCCATGGTCTTTGGGGCGCTGCTTGGCGTGTTGGCCAGCCTCAAGGGTGTTGGCTGGCCGATTTTCGCGCTGACGGTGCTGAACGTCCTGGCCGCGATCTACACGCTCAGGCTACGCCAAGCGCCCGCGAGACCGGCATGACTTAGGGCTTGATCCGCTCATGCCGGGAGCGGAAAGGCGTACGCTGACTCTAATGTCAGCCTATCGATGGGCAAGAAGCCCCTCCCGCCGGCCGGGCAACGCACGCAAAGTCGCTTGAGCTAGCGACCGGCGGTAGCTCTTTAGATCGGCAGCGTTCATCTCAAGCATGTCCGGCTGCCCAGCCTCGGCCTTGATCGTGACCGCAGGCCCGAGTTCGAGCGTGGTGCCTAGGCCGGCGTAGACATAACGGTCGGCGAACACGTCCTTCAGGATGGCGAAGGCCCGTTCCCCGGTGCAGTGATCGGGGGCGATGAACCGAACCTGCCACTTATCCCGCAAGTCCGTGGCGACGCGGCCGATCTCCTGCTCGGTCGCAGGCAAGAGATGAAGGCCGCCCATGACGAGATGAATCGGCCGGTCGAGCGCCGCCTTGGTTGCCGCGACGATCGCCTCGATCTTGGGATGACCGCAACCGACGATGAGAACGATGCCGTCAGGCGTGTCGATGGCCAGCGAGATTTCCTTGACCTCCAGATCGACGCCCCACAGCCCGGGCAAAACGATCAGGTGAAACCCTGGTGCCACCTCCGTGTGCTCGGCGATCCAGCTAAAACGCCCTTCGGGCCAAGCGCTGCCGAAGTGCAAGGTCTCGGGCGGGTTGCCGCCGAAATAGCGCATATCCGCCGGCAGCGCTTCGTTGCGTGGGTAGAAGGTGCTTGGCAGCGCCGCGCCGAACACGCCGAAATTCTCTTGCGGCGCATAGATCGTCACGTCCGGGTTGACGCGCAACAAATGGTTCAGGCCGCTGGTGTGGTCGCCGTGCCGGTGCGAGGCGACGACAAAATCGAGCGTGGTGAGATCGACGCCCTTGGCTTTCACATTTGCTGCGAAGATCTCGGCATTGTTGCCGGTATCGAACAGGATGCGTTTTCCCCCGTACTCGATCAGCGCGGAGAAGCCCCAATCCTTGGTCAGGTCCGCGTCCTTGCCGAAGGCGTCATAAAGAACGGTGATCTCCGCCTTGTCCGGCGCAGGGCTTGCGGGCGATGTGTCTCCCGCCGCCCAACCGCTCGGTGCATGCAGCATGACCGAAAGGAAGGTGAGAGTGAAAAGGGATCGAAGTGTCATCTTGCGTCTCCCTCGCATGTGCCGCGTGCCCTATCTTAGGCCAAGGCTAGGAGAGGGGACAGCCGATGGCGGTTCAGGACCTAAGGAAGAACGAGAATACGCGTGGTCGCGGATAACGGGCGTTACCACCCGGGGTAGACGCGAATGGCAAATCCCATCGGCGGCCGCGGATAGCGGTAGTGCCGTCGCCAACCATATTGGCGTGGCCGGTAGGTCTTCGCCCGAGGCTTCGGCTGAGGAGGTGGGGCGAGGTCAGGATCGCCCGGCATGTTTACATCCGCCTCTGACTTTTGGTCCGCCTTCGCCGTCTGCTTCACCGAGCCGGTGATCTCCACATCTTTCGGCAGAAGCGGCAGTCTCGCGAGCGTGGCCGGCCCTTTCGACGGCTCGGTCCAAAATGCAAAGTTTGCCGGCTTGATCTCGGCGGCGGCGCCGAGGCGTTGGGGTTTCGCCGCCGGCGCGCCGTCAGGTTTTGCTGCCGGCTGATCCGCATCGGCAGCCCCGGCCCACGCTCCTGCCGAAGGGCAGGTCGGACGCTGCATGAGCAGGACGTTTCCGGTGGCCAGAGCCGTCCCGAACAAGCACAAGGAAAGCAACGTTCTGTTCATCGGGGACCCCGCAACAACCCCTTCGAACCAACTGGATGTGGCGCAGCATCCGCATGCGGCGCGGCTTGCTGACATGCTAGGGCGGCAAGGTTAACCAAGCCTAAAGCCGGCCCGGCCCTTGAGAACCGCGCGCGTCAGGACGGTGGCAACCGATAGAGGATCGGCGTGCGAGATAATCGGCTGTCAGGGTCCGATATTATTGCGGTGCGCGGCCCGCGCAAAGTCACGACGTTCAGTCGGAACTGCGTCCAATCAGATAGCCGATAACGAGGCCGATCCCTGCGGCCAGGACCACCGAGGCGACGGCATTCTCACGCAAAGTCTCTTCGGCGTCGCTTGCGGCATCCGAGACGACGTCGCGGGCGTGGTCCATCTGCCGGCTCGTCTGCTGGCCGGCACTGCGCGTGAGTTGACCGAGATAGGATGCGGCCGCGGAAAGCTGCTGCGCGATGTCCTCGAAGTCCGTCGAACCAAGAGACCTCCGCCGCTCTGTATTCAACCAACTGACCATAGAAGTCCGTGCTCCATTCTAGTGCGATCGAATTCGATTATAGACCAAAGCGGCAGATGTTCCCAACGGTAGAGCGAGCCCCGGGGTCGTTCTGCCCCGAACAGTGCCGTCCGTAGCCGCCTTAGTTTAGAAGAGCAGATAAAGAAGAATGATGACGACGAGCGGGACGCCCATCAGCCACAACAGAATACCGGCCATGTCTTGCCTCCTTGATTGTGGTTCACACTGGGAACAATGGCACCGGGGCAGGGTTCCCTGCGTGAAATAAGTTTTGTCTATGCGTTGCACGCAAGATCAATCGTACCAAGGAGGCCTGGCATCATGGCGCGCACAGAAGGGGTGGTTGCAGTCGAGGAGCAGGTGGTCGTGTCAGGCGGGCCGGCCGGCAAGGCCAATGACTGGGGCGCGATCATCGGCGGGGCGCTCGGCGCCATCGCCGTCTCCATCATCTTGTTCACCGCCGGGACCGGATTCGGCGTCTCGACCGTCGAGCCCTGGTCGTTCGCCAATAGGGCGCCGGAGACCTTCGCCATCGGCACCGGCATCTGGCTCATCGTGATGCAGTGGCTTTCGGCCGGATTCGGCGGTTATCTGGCCGGACGCTTGCGCGAGAAATGGATCGGGGTGCGCACCGACGAGGTGCTGTTCCGCGACACGGCCCACGGGTTTTTGGCCTGGGCGCTGGCTACGGTGATCGTCGCCGCGTTGTTCGCGGTCGGCACCGGCATTGCCGGCACCGCCGCCGCGGTCACGGCGGAGCCTGGGACCGTCAGCGAGGCGGCGGACGCTGCAGCCGCAATGTCTCAGAAGGCGCTGGAAGCGGCGGCCAACTTCTCGATCTTCACCGCCATTTCGCTGCTGGTCGGCGGCTTCATCGGCGCCGTTGCCGGCGGTCTCGGCGGGTATCACCGCGACGCGGTCTGAAGGCGACTAGGCTGCGACGTAACGGGATTTGGTCCGCTCGGGCAAATTGGCCTAAACCATAGGACTTGGCGACAGCGAAGGCACGGGTCGCGCCTATGGCGAATGTTATTGTCTGGTTGAGCCTGATCGCCACGGCCGCGATCGTGTTTTCGCCGAAACTGACCGCGTCCCCGGTGTGGCGGGCGACCGTCACGCCGCTCGCCTCCATCATCGGCTCGGGCTTTCTGATTTCGCTGCCTTTGCTGGTCCACGATCTCGGCCTCTATGCCGTGGCCGGCATGGCGTTCCTGGTTTTGTTTTCCTATCTGCTCGGCGGCGCGATCCGCTTCAATATCCTTCACGGCGAGCCGCTGTTCGCCGGCCGGTATCGCGTGAGACGGCTGGAGCAGACCTCCCACCTTGCGCTTGCCTTCGCCTATTTCATCTCGGTTGCGTACTACCTCAATCTCCTAGCGGCCTTCCTGCTGAAAGGGTTCGGCATGACCGATCCCTTCGCCGGCAAGGTGCTCACCACCGCAATCCTCGGTGTCATCGGCCTGCAAGGTCTGCTGCGCGGTCTGCGTGGGCTCGAGAACATCGAGGAATACGCCGTCGGTCTCAAGCTCGCCGTCATTGCCGCGGTGCTTTGCGCGCTTACCTGGCTCAACGCCAGCCTTGCGGTCACCGGCAGCTGGCATCTCCCCGATCTCGAAACATCGCTCACCTGGAATTCGGCCAGGACTGTCCTCGGCCTGCTCATTGTCGTCCAGGGCTTCGAGACCTCGCGCTTCCTGGCGGGCGCCTATTCCCCGGAAGTTCGCGTCCGCACCATGCGCTATGCCCAATGGCTGTCGGGCGCCATCTATCTCGCCTTTTTCCTTCTCGCCACGGTCGTTCTGAAGGATCAGAAAGTGCCGAGCAACGAGGTCACCGGGATCATCGACCTGCTGGAACCGGTGGCCAGCACGCTGCCGCTTCTAATCGTGGTCGGGGCCGTCTGCGCGCAGCTCTCGGCCGCCGTCGCCGACGCGATCGGCGGAGGAGGGCTGATCGAGCAAGTGAGCGATCAGGGGATCGACCACCGCCACGCCTATCCCTTGATCGCTTTGGTGGGCGCGGGCCTGACCTGGTTTCTCGACATCTTTAATGTCATTGCGCTCGCCTCGCGGGCGTTCGCGCTGTTCTACTTCTTACAGTGCCTGGTCGCTGTCGCGGTCGCCCTCACCGCGCCCGATGTGAGACGGCGGATCTTGAGCGCAGGCGCGTTCCTCGCGCTCGCCGCTCTGGCGCTCGCCGTGGTCCTGTTCGGCACACCGGTGCAAGGCGTTTAGCCGAAAAACGCCGACTTTTGCCTGCGGCAAGCGGAAGCGTGTCGTCCGTCCCTCGGTTGGTATAGTCTCTACCCTGAACGCGAAAGCGGACGGTGCGGCGGGGGATGGGGGTGAATGGCCACAGCCGTTTTGCGCCTGATTTCCGGGCGGGGTGCCGGGCGTTCGCTTAGGCGCGCATTCGATCTGCGCAGATATCCACAACTCAGGACCAACTGGACGCGGTTTCGCCGTTCCCTGCTCACCAAGACCACCTTTGTCGGCGTGACAGGGAGCTGCGCCAAGACGACAACGGCGATCTTGGTGGAAGCGATACTCAAGACCGCGGGGGAGTGCCGGACCTGCGCCGGGTATAATGACTACGGATCGATGATCAGGACCGTCCTGTCCCTAGGGCCCTCGACCAAGTTTTGCATTCAAGAAGTCTCCGGCGAATATCTGGGCAAAGTCGCGAAATATTGCCGGTTCTTCGGCCGCAAGTGGGGATCGTTACCACCGTCGGCGGCGACCACTATAAGAATTATCGCAGTCTGGAGGCGACGGCCCAATCGAAAGGTCAGTTGGTGGAGTCCTTGCCGCGGGCCGGCACGGCGATTCTCAACGCCGACGATCCCCATGTCATCGCGATGGCTGGCCGAACATCCGGGCGGGTCGTCACATACGGAAGAGCTCCAACTGCCGACGTCAGGGCGACCGAAGTGTCGAGTGCGTGGCCAAGACGGCTGGCTATGACGGTGACCTGCGGTCGCGACACTCTACCAATTCAGACCAAACTGGTGGGTGAGCATTGGGCCGGCTCCGTTCTTGCCGCGATTGCGTGCGGTCTCGTTTGCGGCGTCGATCTCAAGGACTGTGCCAAGGCGATCGAAGGTTTCGAACCCTGGTTCGGCCGGTGCTCCGTGCATGAGAAGCTGAACGGCCCCGTATACATTCTTGATTACAAAGCCCCTTATTGGACCATTGCGGCCAGTCTCGCCTTCATCAAATCCGCGCAAGCGCGCCGCAGGACCATCGTGTTCGGGACGCTATCGGATTATCCCGGGAACGCCCGAGCGCGTTATCGCCGTGTGGCTCGAGAGGCTCTGGCCGTTGCCGACCGGGTTGTCTTCGTGGGTCGCCATTCCAGCCACGTAACCAACCTGCAACACGGCGAAACGCGCGACCGGCTCCATGCGTTCGAAACCGCCTATCAGGCCAACGAATTTTTGACGCGAACGGCTGTGCCGGGCGAACTTGTTTTTATCAAAACCTCACGCAGACCCGACCACTTTGAGCGGCTCATCCTGTCGCAACTCGACCGTGTCGTCTGCTGGCGCGAACAATGCGGAAAGGGTGCAAATTGCCAGGAGTGCGGCGACTATCGCAGGCCTCACCCTCCGCCCTTCGGGCTTGCCGCGATTGAGAGTCCCGCCAGTCTTTCCTCGCACGACATCGGTGCTTCAACCGAGGTGCTTTGAGCGCCCGCCACGCGGCCCGGCGATCGGCGCCGGGTGTTATTCAGGATCCTCGCTGCGCGGCGGCGGCGTGAGATCTCTACTCTCCGACGCTTTCTGGTTGAGCGTCTCCAACTCCTCTTGAATGGCCTTGAGGTTGGAGTCGAGCTCGCCCCGCACCGCGTCGAGCCGCGTGTTCGAGTTTTCGATCGCCTCCAAGGCGCGGGCGAACCGCTGGCTTGCGCCGGAGAGATAGACCCACATCAGCGCGCCGTTGACGGCGAGCAGGATGGCGCAGACGGCGAGCAGCAGAATTGCCAAGTTTGCCCTTGCGTCACTCTTCTTGTCGCTCATCCCGTACTCCAACGGCTAACAGCCCCGGGCCTGCAGGGGCCCCCGCGCCTGAGTTCCGACACAAATGCGGCGGCATTTTGAGCGGGATGGTGTCATCGCCGGTGCGTCGTTTTAGCGGTCCAGACGCCAAGTTTAAGGATTCCCGGACATGCGCATCTCGGTTATAGCACTGTCACCAATTCGATAGGACGGATTGATGACACGGGAAAGAACCAGATCGATCAGACGATTTGCCTTGGGCGCGCTGGCGCTTGCGGCCGGCCTGTTCCTGGTGCCGGTCTTGACGATCTTCTATCTGATCACGGGACTGATCGACGTCATGCGCAACACGCGCCGCGACCGCATGGTGTTCGAGCGCTATTTCCTCGGCAAGGGAATGACCACCTGGCTGCTGTCGCCGTTCAATCTTTTCGTCGACCTGCTCTCTTACCGGAACAAGGGCGTCTACCGCCTCGAGGATCTGCCGCCGGAATGGTCGGCCGAGATCGAACAGGTGCTCGACGTGTTCCGCACCCGGAAGGGCGAAATCATCGCCGATGTCGACCGCGCCTTTCAGGACGGCAAGCGCGGGATGTTGGTCTATACCTGGTACGGCAAGAAAAAACCGCACGGGGTCGAAGAGTTCAAACGCGATTTCCGCTTCATCAAGACCATCGCCGTGTCGGTGTTTTCCGGCAAGGAATCGACCTCGTTCCATTATGGGCCGCTCCGCCTGACCTTGCGCGTGCTCTACAACTTGACGCCGGTCGAGACCGACAAGGTCTTTATCGAGTGCGGGAGCGAAAAGCATTACTGGCATCAGAACCCGCTCTATATTTTCGACGACACGCTGATCCATCGTTCGGTCAACGATTACGATGCGCGCCGCTACGTCGTGTTCATGGATATCATGCGGCCGACGCCCTATCCGAAGGTGCTGGACGTGCTGATCTCCGCCGTTTCGCTCATCGCCGAGCGTTTCAACGCGATGTTCTACAAGAACTGGAAGATGCTCCGGCCCGATGCGAAGACGCCTGAGCCGTCTCAGGTCAAAACCCCGAGTTAACGATCTTTCTGCACAACCGGCAGGGCTAACCGGCGAGTAACGATTACCGGCCATGCTCGCCGGAAATGTCAGGTTGCGAGCTCATTGTGGCAGGCGTACTCGCCACCAACGCGATCCTCTCGGCGCTCGACCGTTGCGCGCCGGGTGAGACGCTGCACATCCCGAGCGGCAGCTATCTGATCGAACCGGCTCGGATCACCATCCGCAAACCGGTGAACATCGTCATGCAGCCGGATACCGAGCTGCGCGTGATCCCGAACGGCCTGACCGCTTATTACCTTATCCGTGTCAGGGCGAACGACGTCACCATCAGCGGCGGCACGCTCACCGGCGACAGATATCACCACAAGGATACCAGAGGCGAGTACGGCCACGGCATCAGGATCGGCCGGTCGAGCAACGTGACCATCAGCGGAGTCACGGCCAGGAATATGTGGGGCGACGGTTTCTACGTGGAAGGCGGGAGAAACGTCACCTTCGACGGCGTGATCGCCGACAACAATCGCCGCCAAGGCCTGTCGATCATCCACGCGCGCAATGTGACGGTCAGGAATTCGGTGTTCAGCAACACGCAAGGAACAAGGCCAAGTGCCGGTATCGATATCGAGCCCGACCGGAAACGGGGGGTCGATGGCGTGACCATCACGCATTCGGCCTTTTTCGGCAACGAAGGCCCGGGGATCAAGGTTCACGACAAGAGAGGGCCGGTCGAGAACGTCAAGATCAGCGATTGCCGGTTCGCCGGCAACGAATACCCGATCAAGAGCCAAACGTTCTCGTGGATCAGCCGGAAATTGATCGGCTTGCGGCTGTTCCGCGTGACCGAGGCCGAGATCGCCGGACAGGGCTAACCGGCAGCACCCGCTTTGAGTGTCCGCAGCAGATATGCCGGCATGGTTGTGCTGGCGATGAGGAGCCTGTCACACGTCTGTTGGTTCCTGTAGGCTTTTGCCGGGCCAACAAGGATGCGGATCGTGAGATCGGGAACTGCTCAGGACACGGACCGGCTTCTACGGCGGCTTGCCGCCGTGATCGAACGGGTTCCTGGACAGGGGCGCGGCCGCAATCGCGGCCGCCGCGGACGGGTTATCCGGAGATTTTGGCGCCTGAAGTTTTGGTATGCGCGGCTCCGCCGCTTGGCGCTGACCAAGACCACCTTCATTGCCGTCACCGGGTCTTGCGGCAAGACGCTCACAACAAACTTGACCGGCGCCATCGTTGCCACCGACGGGGCCTCCTACCTGGGAATTGATGCGAACCATGTTACGCGGTCCGTTAGAGCGGTTCTGTCGGCCGGGTCGTCCACGAAATATGTCGTTCAGGAGGTGGCGGCCAACCGGCTTGAAATTGCCGACCATGTGCGCGTGCTCAGACCTCACATTGCGATTGTGACCACGATCGGCAGCGATCACTACAGGATCTTCCGCAGTCTGGAGGCCGCGGCCAAGGAAAAGGGAAAGCTTGTGGAGAAGCTGCCACGGCGCGGCACCGCTATTCTCAACGCCGACGATCCACACGTGCGAGCCATGGCGGAGCGGACGCGTGCCAAGGCACTGATGTTCGGGTGTTCGCCCGAGGCCGACATAAGAGCGGTCGAAGTGTCGAGCGCGTGGCCCGATCGCCTGGCTCTGACGGTCGTGCATGGCAACGACAGCGTGCGCGTACACACAAGACTGGTCGGCGAACATTGGACGGCGTCGGTTCTGGCGGCAATTGCCTGCGGGATTGCCTGCGGCATCGACCTGAGAATTTGCGCGGAAGCCGTCGAGACGGTCGATCCCATGTTCGGCCGCTACTCGGTCCACGCGAACCCTGGCGGTCCGGTCTTCGTGCTCGATACGCTGAAGGCGCCGCTGTGGACGATTTCCAGCAGCTTGGACTTCCTGGCGCGTGCCCGCGCGCCCCGTAAGACGGCCGTGTTCGGAACCCTCTCGGACTACCCCGGGGATCGCAGTGGAAAGTACCGTAAGGTCGCACGGCTGGCGTTAGAGGCGGCGGATCGCGTCCTGTTCGTGGGGCCGCCCGCCGGCCATGTGAGCAGGCTGCGTCAGGCAGATGTGCGCCAAAGATTGTTTAATTTCGAGTCGTCATACCAGGCGAGCGCTTTTCTCGCCGAAGACACTCTGCCGGATGAGCTCATCTACGTGAAGGCATCGGCCACCGATCATCTCGAACGGGTCATGCTGTCGCAACTCGACCAGGTGGTGTGCTGGCGCGAGCAGTGCGGGCGGAAATACGGACAGTGCCCCTCATGCGACGATTACCGCAAACCGCATGGCCCGCCGTTCGGACTCGCCGACACGGGGGCGCCTGTTCACGTGCGAGCGCTGCGGCGTTGAGGCGGCCTTGCCGCCCGGCGGATCGCCGGACATCATGACAAGGAGAGGGCGTAAGCCGGTTAGGCCAGCCCGATGTAAGGACGCAGCGCGAAATGGACGGCGAGGTAGACCGCGTAGGCCAGGAGGAAGATGGCCCCTTCCTGCCGGCTCACCTGCCAGTTCGTTCTGGCAAACGCCACCAAAAGCAAGACGGTGGCCAACATGATCCAGATGTCGAGCCGGGCGATCTCGGCTGGAACCTCGACCGGCGTAACAATGGCGGTGACACCGGCGATGCCGAGGGAATTGAAGATGTTGCTGCCGACGATGTTTCCCAGAGCGATATCGCCGTGACGCCGCAGCGCCGCGATCACGCAAGTCACGAGTTCGGGGAGCGACGTGCCGACCGCCACCAAGGTCAGTCCAATCAATGTTTCTGAAACCTCAAACTTTCTCGCAAGTCCGATCGCCGCTCCAACGAGCATATCGGCTCCGATCAGGACGCCGGCCAGTCCTCCCAAGGCCAAAACGGAGGCCATGAGCAGCGAGATGGGACGCGGCGAAATTTGCGCCGCCTCTGCATCGGATGGATCTTGGCCGTCCCGCTCCGTCAGGCAGCAGAAAATCATATAGCCGAGCAAGAGCACCAGGAAAACGAGTCCCGTGGCGCGCGTGATGGTGCCGGCCAGGACCGCGCCGACCAGGAGCAGGCTGGCCACTATCAAAAAAATTCCGTCACGCCGCCACGCCGACTTGGGTGTGACGACCGGAACGATCACGGCGGAAAGCCCTATGATCAGAAGTATGTTGGCGATGTTGCTGCCGACAATATTCCCGACAGCGATGGCCGGGGCGCCCCGCAAAGCGGCGTCGATGCAGGCGGCGAGTTCCGGTGTGGACGTGCCGAACCCAATGAACAGAAGCCCGACCAGAAACGGCGAGACCTTCAAGCGGGTCGCGACGCTCACGCTCCCTTTAACGAGCGCCTCCCCGCCGCCGAGCAGCAGAACCAGTCCGATGAGGAGATCAACCCCGTCCACGGCAAACTCCACGTTTCATCGGGCATGGCCGCGTTCTGTCCGGCCGGCAAGTCATGTCAGGCTATGTGGGAATTCGGGCCAAAGTCCGCCATGGGTGAAAAGCGAACGTTTCATAGGCGGGTTCCGAAGCGCGGCCGAACCGGGCCCTAGGGCGCGCCATCCAGATTGTACATCACCTTTTGCGCACGCCATGCACCATCGGCATCCTTGACCATGACGACGATCTGCTTGCCTGTTTTGCTCTTGTCGTTGTTGAACGTCCACTTCATGCCGGTCGTGACAACGGCAAGGCCGTCCCGGCCTTCGAATGTCCAATCGGACTGGGTGAAGTCCTTGAGGTCGGAGAGGTCGGCCTGAACGAATTTGCGCAAGCTTTCGATGCCGGACAGGCTTGGATGGTTCGGCGGCATCAGCACCGCGTCCTTGGTCCAGAACTCAGACCAGGTGTTCCAATCCTTTGTCACCAGGGCGTCGGTTGCCCGCTTGAACGTCTGCTTGATGGCCGCCACGTCGGCGTCGGAGAGCTTAAGCGATTCCGTCATGGTTTCGGCCTTGGCCGCCGGAGAAAGCGACAGCACCAACCCGGAAAGGGAGACTGCAATCGCGACCGCAAGCGTCTTCAGGAGCCGATTCTGCATGATCGTTCCCTTTATCATTTGAAGCGGCACGGCTGATCGATCGTCGGCGGCTGCTGGAGTTGCACCACCAGGAGTTTGACCACCTCTTTGCCGATATTTCCGGAGCGATGGCCCTGTTCGCCTTCGGCGTCCCGCGGCGCTTTCACGTTTTCGATCAGCACGACATCGCCCGGATCGAGTTCGACGCGGGTATCGTCCTCGGCCTCTACGAACCACTGTCCGTCAAGCGTCACGACCCACAGCACCGTCTTGTCGCTATGCCAACTCCCCTTCCAGCCAACCGGCTTGACGATCGTGATCACGCTCGCATCCGCTGGCGCCTGGCTGTTCAGCCATAGCGGATCGGCCGGCGGCGCCATGCTTTCCAGTTTGAAGTCCTTCAGATTGCACAGCGTCAAATGGCTGAGGCCGTCGCCGTCGGTCCAATTGTGCCAATAGGTGGCCACCGCCGGCGGTCGATCGCCTTGTGCGCCTGCCTGTGGCGAAAGGAAAAGCGCGGCAAAGACGGCCAACGCACCGAGCGTCAACTTATAGGGTCTGCTCCAGTCACATGTCATTATGGTGGCCTGCGCGGGTCGGGAGACGGAGACTGACCCTACTAGACAAGCCCAATCCGACCAACACCGTTTCTGCGCACGCGGTCTTCGTGTGCTCAGGTCTCCGCGACGTGGCAAATCTCACATACGCGTCAACCCTGAGTTACTAGCCTAGCTTTGCGGATAGGAATGCCGGGCGTGCAATTGAGGAGCTGTCCGTAGGATCAGCTCGGTGCGACACCTCGCCGGGTATCCTTTTCCTCTTTCTCCTTCCCTGGAGGTGCGCCTGAGCAGGGGGCGTCGGCTTCTTGAAGTCGGCGCCCTTCCGCGCCGTCTCGAAGCGATGTGTCTTGCAATCGCGTTTTGCCGCCAAAAAGCGGGCCTCGAACCGGCCGCCGCCGCGCGGCCATGTCCGCCTTAAGGTGGGCAAGATTCGGCACTAGCCTTTTCCATGAGGGAAGGCCAAAGGCTCGTGTTAAACGCGCTTCATAAAGGATTTTGGCGCGAAGCCGGCTTCGCGCTCGGCTTGTTCGCGGCGCTATGCCTCGCCCTGCCGGCCGCCGCGCTCGCCATGGGCCGGGGCCCGACGGCGGCCTCGATACTATTCGCCATCGCTGTGCCCCTGATGGCCTATGTCAGTCTTTTCCTGCTAGCCTCGGCGATCCTGCTCGTGTTTCGCGACGTGCTTGGATACGATGGGAAACTGATCCAACGGCTTGGCGGACAATTCGGCCCGGCGTGGCAGCTTCCGAGGACCGAGCGGTTCGTCTCCTTGAGGCGGATTTTCTACGCCGCTTTTTCCGTGATCCTTGCCATAGTTGGGTACTGGCTTTTGCGCCATGGTGTGGTCGAGCCAATCGCCCTGTTCTTTTTTAACTACGACATCTCCTGAGGCGGCCGTTCTCCGGTCAGCACGCGCGGTTCCAAATGCTCCGATCGATCTTTCGAATATGCCTGGCGGCGCTTCTTTTGATTGGCCTTTACGTCGGCTTCGTCTTTCTATCCGGGAACTTCCATACCGTCATCGCCGGGCGGCTCTATCGCTCCGGGCAGCCTTCGCCGGAGCAGATTGCCGCATGGCACGAACGCTATGGGATCAAGACCATTATCAATCTCCGCGGCGCGAATCCGGACAAAGACTGGTACCAACGCGAACGAGAAGCGGCGCGGCAAGCCGGGATCGAGCTTGTCGACTACCAGCTTTCTGCAAGGCGCGAAGTGAGCGCCGCCCAGCTGGAGGGCCTGCTTGACATCCTCACAACAGCCAAGCCTCCCATTCTCATTCACTGCCGCGACGGTGCCGACCGCAGCGGCTTTGTATCGGCTGTTTATATTGGCGGTGTCGCGAACGGATCCGAACTTCACGCCGAGTCCCAACTGTCATTCTTGTTCGGGCATATTCCTCTCTGGTTCATTCCCTATTATGCGATGGACCGTTCCTTCGAAAAGGCCGAGCACAGGCTCGGATTTCCAGGCTCTTAGATTTCGGAGCGAGGGCGCGCGCGCCTGCCGGCACGCCCGGTCACAAGCGGCTTGAGGTCGGCCGCATTCGGCATTGCTCAAGATATGTCCGGTTTACCCTAAAAGGCGGACATGCCGCGAGCCCCCGGAAAAATCCGCGAAGTCCCCGAAGCGGACTTTCAGCTCACGGTGAGTTCACTTGACCGAAGGCCCGACAGACCGATAATTCGACAGGATGAAGCGCCTGCGCACCATATTTGTCGGTCTTGTCGCCCTCTCGCTTGCCGCGCTGCCAGTTGCAGCGGCCAAGATGAGGGGGGCCATGACGGCTGGGGTGTCGGGCTATGCCGCTGCTCATACCGATTGCTGCTCCGGGATGGAGCCTTGTGAAAAGCATAACGGTTGTGACCAATCGGGCGCCTGCGCCGCAAAGTGTTCTTTGATACCGGCGACCACAGTGGCCGGCATGGACATGACCGGTCCAATGCCGAGTTCGGCGCGTTCGTCGCCGGTCGTCAACCGCTTCAACTCCGCGCTGGAGCATCCGCCCTTACCGCCTCCCCGCGTCTGAATCCTTGAGTGAAGCCTGCCGCGCGCGCGCGTGTCGCGCCGCCTGGGCATGCGTCCTCTGCCGCGCCGCGGCAGGGGTCCGTCAATAAGGATTCGGAGGCGCATCATGAAGCGTCTGAACAGTTTGGCTCTGTTGGCCGCCGGCATCCTGGCCGGCGCCGCGGGCAGCTATTGGTATTCGCATCGGCCTCAATCCGTTCCCGCGCCGGTAATGGAAGAGCAGAAAGCCGCGGACGAAGACGGCCGGAAGATCCTCTACTACCGCAACCCAATGGGACTGCCGGACACTTCGCCTATGCCCAAGAAGGACTCCATGGGCATGGATTACATTCCGGTTTATGCGGACGAGACCAGTGACGGCAATACCGTCACGGTCAGCCTCGCCAAGGTTCAGCGCAGCGGGGTCAAGACCGAGACAGTGAAACCGAAAGCCCTCTCTCGCACCGTTCGCGGCGTGGGCACGGTCCAGCACGACGAATCGAAGCTGTGGATCGTGACGGTACGCTCGGACGGGTACATCGAAGATTTGTTTGTCGATAAGAACGGGCAACATATCAAGGCCGGCGAACCAATGTTCCGGTTCTACAGCCCGCAGATTCAATTGGCGCAGGTCGACCTTCTCGTGTCCCTGCGCGCCCAAGGCCGTGCCGGCGCCGGCCGCGAAATTGAGGGTGCCATCCAGAAGCTACGGAACCTCGACGTGCCCCAGTCACGTATCGACGAGGTCATGGAGACTAAGGAAAATCCGAGGACGCTCGATTGGCCGTCGCCGGCAACGGGCCATGTGATCGCCAAGAACGTGATCAAGGGCCAGTTTGTGAAGGCAGGCGACGAGTTGTTCCGCGTCGCCGACCACGCGCATGTCTGGGTCATCGCCGAGATCGCCGAAGCCGATATCGCCGATATCGAAGTTGGCACCCCGGCCACGGTGACGCTGCGCGCCTTCCCCAACGTGCCGCAAGAGGGGAAGGTGACCTTCATCTATCCCCATATGCTGAAGATGGAGACGCGGACGGTCTCGGTGCGTATCGAATTGCCGAATCCCGACGGCCTGCTGAAACCCGGCATGTATGCCGACGTCGTTTTTCACCCGGGCGCAGATAATCCAAAAGTCATGGCGATCCCGGCCGACGCCGTCATCGACAGCGGCGCGCGCACGATCGCTCTTGTCGCCAAGGGTGAAGGCCGCTTCGAGCCCCGCGAGATCAAGCTCGGCCGCAAGGGGCAAGACTATGTCGAGGTGCTTGATGGGGTCGCCGAGGGCGAGGAGGTGGTCACGTCGGCCAACTTTCTGATCGACTCGGAGAGCAATCTGAGGGCGGCGCTCGATGCCTTCAACAGAGGAACGCCGCAATGATTGCGCGGATCATCCGCTGGTCGGCCGGCAACGTTTTTCTGGTCGGGCTGGCCACAATTTTCATTGCCTTGGCAGGCATTTACGCGGTGTCCAAGGTTCCGGTGGATGCGATCCCGGACCTGTCCGACGTGCAGGTCATCGTCTTTACCGAATATCCGGGCCAGGCGCCGCAAGTGGTCGAGGACCAGGTCACCTATCCGCTTACCACCGCCATGCTGACCGTGCCCAAGGCGCGCGTCGTGCGCGGGTTCTCCTATTTCGGCGTGTCCTTCGTCTATGTGATCTTCGAGGAGGACACGGATATTTATTGGGCGCGGTCGCGCGTTCTCGAATATCTGAGCGCTGCCGCACGGAACCTGCCGTCGGGCGTGACACCGGAACTCGGACCTGACGCGACCGGGGTCGGCTGGGTCTATCAATATATCTTGCGCGGCACGCAGAAGAGTCTCGCCGAGCTCCGTACCCTTCAGGACTGGTATGTCCGCTTCGGCCTTGCCAAGGCGCAAGGCGTCGCCGAGGTGGCGAGCGTCGGCGGGTTCGTAAAGCAATACAGCATCGTCATCGACCCGAGACGATTGCAGGCTCTCGACATCCCTCTCAGCAAGATCAGGGAGGTCATCCGCGAGAGCAACATGGATGTCGGCGGCCGCACCGTCGAACTCGCCGAGCACGAATACATGGTGCGCGGGCGTGGATATATCAAAAGTCTCTCGGACCTCGAACAGATCGTGGTCAAAAGCGAAGGCGGCGTCCCCGTCCTGCTCAAGGATGTCGCGCGCGTCGAATTGGTGCCGGAAGAGCGCCGCGGCATCACCGAGCTCGACGGCGAGGGCGAGGTCGTCTCCGGCATCGCCATGCAACGCTTCGGCGAGAATGCGCTGTCGGTCATCCAACACACCAAGGACCGTATCGCCGAGATCGCACCAAGCCTTCCCGAGGGCGTGAGCCTGGAAACCGTCTACGACCGCTCCGCCCTGATCTACCGCGCCATCGATAATTTGCGGTGGACCCTCGTCGAAGAGAGCATCATCGTCGCGCTGGTCTGCCTCGTTTTCCTTCTGCACGCACGCAGCGCGCTGGTCGCCATCGTCACGCTGCCCCTTGGCGTCCTGATCGCCTATATCTGCATGTGGGCCTTGGGGCTGTCATCGAACATCATGAGCCTGGGCGGCATCGCCATCGCCATCGGCGCCATGGTCGATGCGGCCATCGTCATGATCGAAAACGCGCACAAGCACCTCGAGCGCGCCCCGGCCGGCAAGCCGCGAACGGAGATATTGATCGAGGCCGCGGTCGAGGTGGGCCCCGCTCTGTTCTTCAGCCTGCTCATCATCACCGTGTCCTTCCTGCCGATCTTCGCCCTCGAAGCGCAAGAAGGCCGCCTGTTCAAGCCGCTCGCCTACACCAAAAGCTTCGCTATGGCGGCCGCGGCGCTGCTGTCGGTCCTGGTGGTGCCCGCGCTCATGGTGGTCTTGGTGCGCGGCCGCATCATGCCGGAGCGCAAGAACCCGGTGAGCCGGTTCCTGATCTGGATCTACCGGCCGGTGATCGAGCTTGCATTGCGGTTCAAGCCGGCCGTCATTGTGATTGCGCTTGCGGTGCTGGCGGCGAGCATTTGGCCTGCGTCCAAGCTCGGCAGCGAGTTCATGCCGAATTTGAACGAAGGCACCTTGCTCTACATGCCGACGACGCCGCCCGGCATCTCGGTCACCGAAGCCGGAGAGCTGCTGCAAACGCAGAACAAGATCATCAAGACCTTTCCCGAGGTGGACTCCGTCTGGGGCAAGGCGGGGCGCGCCTCCACGGCGACCGACCCGGCGCCGATGGAGATGATCGAGACGGTCGTCAATTTGAAGCCCGAGAGCGAATGGCGAGACGGCATGACCGTCGATGCGCTCATCGCCGAGATGGACAAGTCGCTGCAGTTTCCCGGCGTGTCTAATGCCTGGACCATGCCGATCAAGGCCCGCATCGACATGCTGTCCACCGGCATCCGCACCCCGGTCGGCGTCAAGGTGTTCGGCACGGATTTGGGCGAGATGGAACGGCTCGCGCGCCAGATCGAGGCCGCCATTCGCACCGTGCCGGGCACGGCAAGTGCCTACGCCGAGCGCGCCATCAGCGGCTATTACGTGAACATCGATCCGGATCGGGCGCGGCTTGCCCGCTACGGGCTCATGGTGGGCGACGTGCAGAACGTCGTCGCCACGGCGCTCGGCGCCCAGCCGATCACCACCACGGTAGAAGGCCGGGAGCGCTACAACGTGGCGGTCCGCTACCCGCGCAACTATCGCAACGATCCGCATGCCATCGCCAACGAGGTGCTGATCCCGACGCCGAACGGCGGGACGGTCCCGTTGGGCGAGGTCGCAGAGGTGAGCCTGTCGCAAGGCCCGTCCATGATCCGCACCGAGGACGCGCAGCTTGCGCTCTATATCTTTGTCGACTTCCGCGGCCGCGACATCGGCGGTTTTGTCGCCGACGCACAGAAGGCCGTGGCGAGCCAGGTGGATCTTCCGCCCGGCTACTACGTCACCTGGAGCGGACAGTTCGAATATCTCGAACGCGCCAAGGAGCGGCTTCGGATCGTCGTGCCGGTTACGCTTCTGATCATCTTCCTCCTGCTCTACCTCAACTTCCGGCGCATCACCGAGACGCTCATCGTCATGGCCTCGGTGCCGTTTGCGCTGGTCGGCGGCTTCTGGCTGATGTGGTGGCTCGACTTCAACCTGTCCGTCGCCGTGGTGGTGGGCTTCATCGCGCTCGCGGGCGTGGCCGCGGAGACGGGTGTCGTCATGCTGATCTATCTCGACAGCGCACTGAAGGAATTGAAGGCGCGCCGGGAAGGCGAGGGCAAGCCATTCACCCGGGCCGATCTGCACGAGGCGATCATGTCCGGCGCGGTGGAGCGCGTGCGGCCGAAGATCATGACGGTGGCCGCCATCACGGCCGGGCTTCTGCCGATCATGTGGAGCCATGGGACCGGGTCAGAGGTGATGCAGCGCATCGCCGTGCCGATGATCGGGGGCATGGTCTCGTCGACCGTGCTGACGCTCGTGGTCATTCCGGTGATTTACGCCTTGGTCAAGGCTGCGGCGCTGAACCCGGAGCGCTCCCCTAAGAAACGCCGCGGTCCGTCTCATGCGGTGTCGGCTTAAGTACGATGCCGGTTGGCGAGCGTATGCGTCAGACACCGACCCGGACGCGGCGCCGCAAGGGCCGGCCACGCCTAGCGGCCACAGGCATGGCCGCTAGGCTAGGCTCCAGTTCGATAGATGCGCTGCCGTTCCTTATTCTAGTCGTCACATTTGTATTTCCAATTGCCGAGCAGGCCGCGTTTCCAATAGCAATTGGGACGGGTAGGCGGTCCCCAGCGTAATGCATAGGGGGGAACGGTGCCGCGATAGCCGGGAACCCACGCGCAGCGGCGCGGGCCGCAAGCCCAAGCGGCCTCCTGGAGGATTGAACTCTGTGCCGAGGGCTGGCTGAACGTCGGCGCCGATGGTGCGGCTTCGGCAGGTTGCATCTGACCGCCCAACACAAGGCCGGCCAGCGCAGTGGTCACGATTAAACTCTTTATCATTTTGATCTCCACGTTTGCGTTGGGCAACACGCGGGACAGGAAAATGTTTCACCGGCGCTAGCAGGCATGGGCCACCGATTATCGCTGTTAGCCCGAAACTCCGAAGGCAGTCTGGTGTTACCCGTGTTTGCAACTTGGAGGACTGCATGAGCTATTTTCGCTTCGGCGCGATGATCGCCACGGCCACAGTCGTGATGTATGGCCTGACCTATCTCAATAGCTATGCCCTCGATCACGTTTGGTTCAGCCAGACGCGGTTGTGGATGGCCTTGCTGATGGGCGCGGTCATGGCCGTGATCATGCTGGGTTACATGTTGGGCATGTACCGGAACCATCGCGCCAACGTCGCAATTGTCGTCGCGGCGATCGCGGTGTTCGCGGGCGCGCTCTGGCTGGTGCGAAGCCAGGAGACCGTGTTCGACATCGCCTACATGAAGGCGATGATTCCGCATCACTCGATCGCCATTCTGACCAGCAAACGGGCGCACATTCGCGATCCGCGCGTTCGGGCGCTGGCCGATCAGATCATCGAGGCGCAGGTCAAGGAGATCGAGGAAATGAAGGACCTCATCGCCGATCTTGAACGAAATCCGGTCCCGTCCGATGCGCCCGACCTGCTGCCGGGCGCGCCAAAAACCGCGCCGTAGCATGGCCATGCAACCTGTGACTAAGGAGCGGCACCGGGAAACGGATCCCGGGATTGAGGACCGTCGAAAAGGATCATAGACTTTCTCCTCGGTGCGGCCCCGTGCCTGACACCGGAGGCAAGCCATGAAACGCATGCTAGTCGCGTCGCTTCTGACCCTGTTGATTCAGAGTGCTCATGCCGCCCCATTGCCGGGCGACAGCGCCGAGGGCAAGCGCCTGCTTGAAGCCAACTGCATGAAATGCCACGGGACCGACATCTTCACCCGCAACGACCGGACGGTTCAGTCGCTCGATGGGCTGAAACAGCGGCTGGTGGCTTGTGCTCACGCGGCAAAGACGGAATTCAGCGCGAGCGAGATGCAGGACCTGCTCAAATATCTGAACGATGAATTTTATCGCTTCGCGCCGGGCGGAGATTAGGGAGAAGCGGGCCGCATTAGCTTTCGCGCGTTCACTTTCTGCCCGACAATCGCCGTTCATTGGCCCGCACGCGGGACCGATAATGTCCAAGAGCTTTGCTCGGGGAGCCATGCAGCCAGAGCATTGGCCAGGTTCGCATAGCCGCCAGGAACTTCTCTGAGACCATGCGCTGCGCTTCCGCCTGGGCCCGCGCGCCGCCGGACGCCATGGCGGCCATTCTGAGCGCCATCACTCTTTGCGCTTCGAGCGCCAGCAGCGTCGCGTCGACGGCGCACACAAACCACAGTCTGATCATTGCTTGGCACCCGATGAGCGAAACCTGAGGAACACGTAGAAATAGCTGAGCCAGAGAAAGACGGAGAGGCCGTAGAAGATAATGGTTCGCACCGACCAGAACGGCCACGACCCGGCCTCGCCGATGGCGATCGCGTTAGGGTACAACGTGAACAGGGTGGAGCGCCACCGGTTCCACATGATGGTCATTTCGGTGTTGCGAGACTGCGCGGTCTTGGCGTCATTGAACACGCGCTCGCTGTTGCGCTTCAACCACCACCAGGAATCCTCGTTGGTCAGCTCGAGCCCGCGGTCGGACCGGTTGCGCATATAGATATATTCGAAGTCGGTGGTATGGCCGCGTGCATCGGGATCGCTGCGGCGGACTTCCGTTCCGGTGACGACGCCCGTGGTCCAGGCCGGACGGGCGTATTCCCATGCAAACCACAGGGGGATGCCGACCACGAGTGCGGCGATGGCCGGAACAGCACCCCCGCTGCGCCATAAGACGAAGGCGAGCACGAGAACCGCCAGCAGGAGGATGTAACCGATCGACAGCCAAGCCTGGAGCATGTTCAACCCGCGCCGCAGATGAGACTCGAAACCGTCGAGCCGCCGGACTCTTTACTCATTCCCATCCCCTCTGCAAGCGAATGGTGAGATTCGGGTATAGCCGCTCGATTGCGGCGACGGAATGTCCGCTTTGCGTCATTGAGAGTCATGAGACGAAGAATGGTCACGATAGCGCCAAACAAAGACCGTGTCGGCGAGGACATAAGCACGGCGAACAATTACCGATTCGAATGAAGGGATATGCAGATGCGCGTTTTGATTGCTGCCTCCATTGTGGCATTTGGACTCACGACGACCGCTCACGCCGACTTGCGCTACTACATGGACCAGAACGTGTTGCGCAAGAATACCAGTTCTACTCTGCTTAATCGCGCAATGCGAGACATTGGCAGGAACCCGACCGGCTGGTCTCATCAATGGTGTGGCCGTCAGATGGCCATGTGGGCCGGCGGGGGACCGAACCTCGCGCGTGCCTGGGCGCATTACGGCAGCGCCAGCGCGCCGAAGCCGGGTGCCATTGGCGTCATGAATGGACATGTCGGCGTGGTGAAGGAAATTCGGGGCAACCGCGTGATCCTGGTGTCGGGCAACCATTCCGGCAAAAGCGGGAACCGTAAGGTTGGCATCGGAAGCTATCCGATCAGCCGCTTCATCGCCTTTCGCAAACCGTAGCGCCTTCAGGCGCGCTTCGGCGAGCGTGCTATGAGGCGGATTTAGACGAACGTCTCCGCGGTTTCTTTTGGGAGCGCGCCGGGGCCGTATCGTCCCCGGATTCCCAGGTCAGTTCCAGGCGAGAGCGCGGCGTGCCGTCGCCCGCAGGTTTCGGCCATCCTTCACGCTGATTGCCCCGGATGCCATCGACCTCCTCGGTCTGATCGTGGAAGAGCTGAACCACAGTCTCGAAAGGCATATCGATTCCTTTTTCGTCCAGCTTGGCCTTGATCGCCTCGATGACCCGAGACTCGACGTGAACCAGATCCGTCCGTCTGGAATCCGTCCACCAGCGCGGGCGTAGCGTGACCCAGGAGGCGGCCAAATCCACCACCAGCACTTCCGGTTCCGGATCGTCTTCCACTCCGTCGACGGACTTCAGGGCAGTCAGGATCGCCGCCTTTGCTTCGTCCACGCTGTCACCATAGCCGATCCCGACATCGTATTGAGACCGGCGCTTGGCGAACGCCGTATTGATCAACACGGCTTCGGTGTAGACCACGCTGTTGGGAATGAGCGCCATGCGACCGTCATATGTGCGAATGGCGGTCACGCGGGTCTCGATATGGTCGACGGTCCCCTCGTAGCCTTTGACAATAATTTGGTCTCCAGGCCGGAAGGGGCGCCTGAGCAGAATGAGCAGCCCGGCCAGCCAGTTCTGGAGGATGTCTTTGAACGCAAAACCGATCGCCACCGACCCGATTCCGAGACCCGCGACGAGATCGCCTGGGGTTAATGTGGGGAGGACGACGGTAATGGCGAGCAGGGCGCCCAACACAATGATTGCGGCCTTGACGAAACCACCCAGCACCTCGCCCAGATTTTCACGCCCCCGCCGCGATGCCCAACGGTTGACGAGCCGCTCCGCGAGCCAGGCGAGTCCGTAAAAGATCAAAAGAAGCGCAGCAGCGACAACGAGGTTCGGTAGAATCAGAAAGAAGCCGTCGATCCAAGAATCGATTGTTTTAAGTATGCCCTTGGGCGAGATGTCGATTTGTTGAGCGGCTTGCTCGGCGCCTTCTGCCCGATCGGTCTCTTGCGCGAAAGCTTGCACT
>Ga0307419_10000306_pt1 | contig 23962 bp, 28 predicted proteins | sample SalMarWE160230MG_2_FD_202512 | JGI IMG/M metagenome (GOLD analysis project Ga0307419, IMG submission 202512) | Salt marsh sediment microbial communities from the Plum Island Ecosystem LTER, Massachusetts, United States - WE1602-30 | ecosystem: Environmental > Aquatic > Marine > Intertidal zone... | reverse complement strand
AGGACAGAGACCGTGGTGGAGGCAAAAGAAGGTTCTGGCAACGTCGAGTTCTTCTTTGACGGTAAGCAGCTTGAACCTGACAAGCTTGATGACACGAGGAAGATAATGTGTATTTTTGAGGACAAATCCGGCAAGAAATTCGACCTGAAGATAGATTCAAGGAATCACAACATCTATTCAGGAAGCAGCGATGCAGGTGCCGCCGCACTTGTAGTTGCTCTTCAGGAGATTTACGGAACCAACTTCAACAGGGACCAGCTCGCAGAGATATCAATGATTCTCTCAGAATCCTCCATAAGGGCCATGTATGGTGGCCTTAATGAGATAAACGTTGACGGCTACCCCCACTTCTACGGAAGGATGATTGCGTCCGAGAAGGACCTGAAAGACCTCAGGATATTCGGCCTGACCTTTGACTACGAGTCAAGGGTCTCTGCAGCGCAGATATTCCAGGCAACCAGGGCGAATCCCTTCTACCAGGCAAGGCTTGACATGATTCCCACATGGATTGGCGAGATAAAGCTCGGCCTGCTCACGAACAACTGGGACAAGACCTTCATGGCTGCGGAGCAGAACTGCGCGAACGCTCACTACCTCATCGAGACCTCTGGCCTGAGGTGCAGGAAGAAGGAGATGATGGAGGCCTGCATAGCGGTCGAGGAGATAAGGGATAAGGGAATCTCATGCTACTGGACCGCTGGTGGGGGAAGAGTGATAAACGTCTTCTCCTGGGGAGATGACGCAGAAAAGGTAAGGAAAGAGCTCGAGAGCAGGGGCTTCAAGTACATAGAATACCGTGTTGCCAGCGGTGCGAGTATCGTAAAATAAGGGGTAATTGAATGCTATACTTTGATGAGAAATATCTAGTGTTCTCAACAGGGCTCGACCTCGCTGAGGCAAGCAGGATAATATCCTCATCCTCCTCACAGGAAGATATAGAGAGGATGCTGAAAGAGAAAGGCGAGAAGTACCTCAATCGATACAAACTCGCCAGGAAATACAGGCAGCTGACGAGGAAGGGCGAGATAAAGGAATCCATCGTTCCCATAATCGCAGCGCTTCCCTGCGTCGGAAAGACCACCCTGTCTAGGGAGATTGCTACCAGGTTGGGGATAGGAGATGTCATGGGCGGGGACGCGATAAGGTCCTCTTACAGGGACCTGGTTGACAAGGAGAAGCGCCCGGAATTCTTCTGCAGCATATACGGTGCCTGGCAGTTCGTTGGCGACAGGACAGAAACGAGGGAGAACATAATCCAGGGCTTCTACAAGCAGGCAGAGATAATGAACAGCCTCATGGAAAGGATAGTGGCTGACAGGGGAATCAGGGACGGCGAGAGCATGGTAATAGAATACCTGCACTTCCTCCCCTCACAGTATGACCCGGATGTCCTGAAGCACCCGAGCGTCATACCAATCGTCCTGAAGCTCAGCTCAGAGGAGCTTTACAGGAAGAGGATATCGGAGAGGGACTTCGTTACCCACCTAAAAGGAAATTCAGAGAGGCTCTACGGCGCGCTGGAGAAATACATGATGATGCAGGACGTCCAGGTGGAGGACGCGAAGAAGACCGGCGTCCCTGTTGTTGAGACGGACGATTACTACAAGGCCTTGGACCAGATTCTGGACATAATATTCACCAGGATAGCAGAGATAATAGAGAAGAAGGGAGCAGAGCACGACCATATAGCCGTAATCCAGAGAGCCAAAGAGGAGAGGAAGCTCAACCCCGAGGAGAGCAAATGAAAGCGACATCCACCGCGAACTCCAACACGGCGTTCATCAAGTACTGGGGGAAGTATGACGAGAAGCTTATCCTTCCCATGAACAACAACTTATCCCTCACCATTGACTCCCAGAACACAATAACGACCGTCGAGTTCTCCAGGGACTTTCCCTCCGACGAGGTATTCATGAACAAGGAGAAGGCGGGCGAGAAGGAAGCAGGAAAGGTATCCAGGCACCTCGACCTCATAAGGGGGGTTGCGGGCATCACCGAGAAGGCAAAGGTGGTGACAGAGAACAACTTCCCCACAGGGGCGGGATTGGCATCGTCTGCATCGGGCTTCGCGGCCCTGACCGTCGCCGCATGCGCTGCGGCCGGCATGGAACTGGACAAAAAGCAGCTTTCCATAATATCCAGGCAGGGCTCAGGTTCCTCCTGCCGCTCCATATACGGAGGATACGTGGAATGGCTCAGCGGGAAAAGGAGCGAGGACTCCTATGCAGTCCAGATAGCTGACGAGAGGCATTTTGACATAAGGGACATCGCTGTCGTTGTCTCCACAGGGGAGAGGCCGATGTCAACCAGGGAGGCGATGCCGCTTTCCATAAAAACGAGCCCCATATACAACACCAGGATAGGTCTCGTCCCATCCATGCTCGAGAAAGTGAGGAAGGCCATACTCGAAAGGGACTTCCACACACTGGGGAAGACCGCGGAATCCGATGCAATCCTCATGCACGCCGTAATGATGACCACGGAACCGCACCTGTTCTACTGGGAGCCGAGGACCCTGGAACTAATCAAAAGGATGATCAAATGGAGGGACGGGGGGCTGGATTTGTATTTCACCGTGGACACAGGGCCCAACGTCCATATATTCTCCCTGCCGGAGAACGTCAATGAGATAACCACCCGCCTGAAGGAGAGCGGATTCGGTGATTTCTTCGTGAGCAAGCCAGGAGGAGGTGCAGAGCTGGTTAACAGGCACCTGTTCTGATTATGATACACACATCAGCCCCTGCGAAGATAATCCTTTTCGGAGAGCACGCTTCAAGGCACGGGAAGCCCTCCATGGTCTTCGCGATAGACCAGCGGCTCCACGCCTACCTCGAGCCCAGGGATGACGGGAAGATATTCATCAACAGTCCGGACATGGGGATAGAGAACGCCGAATACCCCTGCGATTCCCCTGCCCACGTCGTTGGAGCCATAAAGGTCTTCTTCAGGGAAACTGGAAAGAAAGGCGGGTTCAGCATAAGGACGAAGTCAGAGATGAAGCAGGGGTTCGGGAGCTCTGGCGCATCGGTCGTCGCGACCCTGGGGGCGCTGGATGCCCATTTCGGGACGAACCTCTCGAAGGAGCAGATATTCAGGATGGGCCAGAAGACCATATGGGAGATACAGGGCTTCGGGAGCGGCATTGACATCGCGTCCTCGACCTATGGGGGAATAATCAGGTTCCAGAAGGACAGCGCACCCGAACCAGTAGAATACCGGGACTTCCCTGTGGTCATAGGGAACACCGGATTCAAGGCAAAGAGCAAGCCCATAATAGAGAAGGTCCAGGTACTTGAGAAGAAATATCCAGACTTTTACGAGACGGTCTACGGTAACATAGGAAGGTTGACAGACTACGCAATCGAGGCATTCAGGAGCAATGACATGGAGACAATCGGCCAGCTCATGAACGCCAACCAGGGGATGTTATACTCCCTCGGGGTCTCCTCGGACATTCTCGAGAAGCTGATTTTCGCCTCAAGGAACGCGGGCGCCCTGGGGGTCAAGCTCTCGGGCGCAGGTATTGGCGACAACATGATTGCCCTCGCCCCCCTGGGCCAGCAGGAAAGGATTGCCGATGCCATAAGGAAAGCTGGCGGGGAACCGACCATCGCGAGGATTGACGAGGGGCTGAGGGTTGAGGGACAATGATAAAAGCATTCATTTTCGACTTTGACGGGGTCATCCTCTACACCCCGGGGATTTCGCGCGCTGCCTGGAAAGAGAGCTTCAAAAAGGCAGGGATAGATTTCACGGACGATGATTACAGCAGGCTGCAGGGCATCAGGACGAAGGATAAGATACCCATGATACTGAAGCAGCACGGCAAATACAGCAGGTCCATGGAAGAAAGGATCCTCGGCTTCAGGGAAAAGCTGAAGACAGATAAGATCACCGGCATGAGCAACGATGAGTTCAGGAGCATCGTCGTTCCGGGCTCTCTTGAATTCCTGAAGGACGTGAAAAGCAGCGGTCTAAGGATGGCCCTTGTGACATCGAACCCAGAGGCAACAGCCATGAAATTGCTAAAAAGGCTCGGCATCGCAGAACTTTTCAGTGTGTTTGTTTTCGGAGACCACGTAAAGAGGGGCAAGCCAAACCCTGACACATACCTCCTTGCTGCGGATAAACTGGGTGTCGAGCCTGAATCCTGCCTGGTGTTTGAGGACACCGTCAATGGCATAAAATCAGCAAAGGGCGCCGGGATGAGGGTCATTGCGCTCAACACCAACAGGAACAGGGAGAAGCTCGCCGCAGAAAATCCTGAAAGGATAATCAATGATTTCACCGGCCTCTCAGCAGAATCCTTCACAGACTAATGGCTATTTCAGAACGATTTCCTTCGCTGCACTTAGCAGGTCATCTGTCATGAAGAAATTCTCTCCCTCCCTGAACACAGGCATCTCTTTCATGTATCTGTCAAAAAGGGCCGGGGGCGTCATGCCCTTCCTGATAAGGGCAACGTGGCATCCAGCTTCCCCTGAAGCGGACATGTCGCCTTTTGCATCCCCAACATAAATGGTCTCTTCTATGGGCAGTCCCATTATCTCAGTTGCGTTTATCAGGTTCTCTGTCTTCTCGTCCTTTCCTACGGCACCCTCGGGGGAATTGCCCATCACAAGGTTTTCCTCAAAATAGCTGTCAAGTTTCATTCCCCTGACCCACATTATTGCATCAGGCGTCTGGACAGACGTTATTATGCTCATCTGCACGCCGTTTTCCTTCATCAGCGAGAGCGCATCCACCGCACCCTCAGCGAGCCTCCTGCTCTGGTTTGCCATATAGTGATTCTTGGCTATCCCTGCAGCCCTTTCTATCTTCTCCGTGTCACTTTCTCTTACATTTTCATGTATTGCGGCCCCGAGTGCCCCAATCGGATTATCTTCTTTCATGAAATCCGGGAAGCTCTTTCCTGACCTTCCGACCGCCAGTGCGGCTTTCATGAAACCTATGTAAGCCTCTTTGGAGAATATTCCATAGAGTTGCCAGGATTCCATGGGCTCCAGAAAGTCCAGCCCAAACGGAAATTCACCTGAATATACTTCCTTAAACCCAACGTTCTCTGACTTGTACATCTCTCTGTCAGAGACCCTCAGCGGACCCCCGATGTCTATATGGACGCCCGGATACCTTATTGCCATACTCACCAGTTATCCCTTAATCTTATAAAACCTTACTGAACCCTATTCCAGCAGGCCCCTTAGCATTTCCCAGTCCCTGATAACTTCCGGGAAGTCTTTCAGGGTGGCGGTCTCCTTAAGTATGGGTATTTTGGCGGATTTTAAAGCTCTTCTGCAATTATCATTTACCCTATAACCCACTGCAACCCCACCACCATTCTTGACGGTCTTCAGGATTCCCAGGTGGTTGTCGTCTATCACAGCAACCCTGCTGAGAGGTATGCCCTCCCTTTCCAGATACCCCCTGAAGGGCTCCAGCTTGTCCCATTCGGGTTCGGCAACCCTTCCTGCAAAGACCACGTCATCCCTGCCGTGCATTCCGGGCTCATAAACCATCTCCTTTTTACCCACCCTGACAATCACGGGAATCCCCTCACCGTATTCCATGCCACATCTCTTCCAGAAGTATACCGCGACAGGATGGCTCGCGTTCGAGAAAACGAGCTGCTTCATCTCCCTTTTATGGAAAATCTCCACTGCCTCTTCAAACCCCTCGTTCAGGACAACCTTAGAGAATATCTCATTCACATCTTTCATTGATATGCCTTTCAGGATTGCGTTCTTTATGTATTTGGTGTGCTCTGGTCCGAACAGATGATAATCATGCCTGAGGTCAGTCACAGCGGCGCCGAAATCCCTGACGGTCTCTATTCTCCTGTTTCGCTCCTCCCACAACTTAAGACAATACCTGAATTTTTGAGGGTCTATGTCAGAGAGGGCGCCCTCCTTCCCGCACTCGTTAATGAACCTTTCCCTGAAATACTTCGGGTCTTCTTCAGAGCATGCAGCCAGGATTGTGGTTGCCCTGCCTTCGTAGGCGACATCGTCAAGGTCCCACCCTATGTGAGATATTCCCGGGTTTTCATAAACCATGAAAAACAGATTACACTAAAACTTTAAATTATGATAATACAGGAAGCGCTATCGTGCAATCATTTGCCCTTAAGATAAGGTCTTGGAATCTCAAGGGAACACTTACCATCATCGTTCCTGAAATTGTAATTGTTCCTCTCGCCTATCTCAATATCCCAGGAACCAGGGTCCATATATTCAAATTTCCAGCCGCCGTCTTCTGCATACGCTTTCTTTGGCAAACCAGTCATCTCCTGCGCCACATCGAATATCTTTCTCCTTGCGGATTCCTGCATGGTCATCCCAGGAAAGGCAATGCAATCAACATCTATCCAATCCCAACCTCCTGGATAAAACCTTCCAGCTTCCGGGGGCTCTGAATACAAAAAATCTGCCAACTCATTCAGCATTCTTTCTCCTACTACAATACCAATACCAACAGCAGTACCTGCTGCTACAATACCTGCATTCTTAAGGAACTTGCGCCTTGTCATCTTACCAGAATCTTCACTTCTCTTTATCTCACCCAGAGAATCTCGCATAAGAACCTCCAATTGTCACTGATAAATAGTTACAATAATGGTTTATAAAGCTATCGGTTTGTCGCTTTATGCTTTTCCGCTAACGCTTTTTCATTTTTCGTGCAAAAAAGGGTTATTTTAAAGGTTTCTATCGTGCCTGGAAAGGAGGATTTCCTCGAACCTGGGGAACATCTTCCCCTCCATGTAGAGGAGCGCCTCCTTCTTCATTTGTTCGCCCTCCCTCCCGGAGGGCTTGAACAATCTGACAGCCTCCTCGAGCCCTGCATCGTGCCTCTTGCCGTGCCCGTACATGTGGAGGGCTAACTCTCTCGCCCATGCCTTCCCGCTCTCGAGGGCCGAATAGAAACCGAGCGCCTTTCCGTACTGGTATTCTGCCAGCGGCCTGAAGAAGGGCTCGAACGATTCCACGTTGAACATGTCCCTCCTCCTCAGTATGTAATCCAGCAGTGCCTCCATGGGCTCGAACCCCACGTAATCCATGCACTCGCCGGGATAGTAGCTCTTCCTGAAGCTGGTGTATGCACCCATTTGCTCCAGCAGCTTGTCAGAGACGAAGACAGACCTGTGGAGGACGCTCTTCCATTCATGCACCTTCCTGTGGCCGAGGGCGGCCTCGACTATCCTTTCTGCATCCCCCTCACTGATTCCGATTCCGGAGAGTATCTTCCTTGAGCGCTCGTCAACGTCATCAACGTGGCACAACTTCTCTGAGGCAGGCCTCACGATGTCGTGGAGAAGGCCAGCAGCATACGCAAGCTCCTCCTCTTCCTTGGTCCCCCCGAGAATCCTCACGAACCACCTGGCCCCGACGGCCGTCCTCTTCAGGTGGCCGTAGTCATGGACGATGCTCTTCACGTTCCTCGTTTCCTTCCTCACTATCCTGTCAAGCCTCTCCATAGGAAACATGGCAAAAGCCTCCGAAATCATATATACTATTTCGTAAAGAGCCCCGGGTGGGATTTCCAGAACCCTGTTCGCGGTCTTGCAGCCTTGCTGCAAGAGATGTGCTGCATCTCTTGTGCTGATGCACAAGACAGCTTATTTTCCGCGAACGCTTTTGGTTTCGTCCCCAGGATTGTTTATGTTGCTCCTGGGCTTGAAGCCAAAAGGGTTCAGTCGGACCCACGACCTCCGCGTTACCAACGCGACGCTCTACCAACTGAGCTACCGAGGCCTCAGCTTACAGACGCCTACGGCTTGGCCAACGCCATGCAGTCACAAAGGCTTAAGCCAAACACGCAGACTATTGAATTGTATAGAATAATGAAATAGGGTTTTTAAATAAGAATCCACTGTCTGCGTCCCGGTGGAAAGTCCTGCCAAAAGCAGCATAATTAGAAGCGCAGTTAACTTTATAAACCATAATTGTAACTATTTAATAGTGACAAATCGGAGGGTAACATGAATTTCTACAGGGATGCTCTAATCCCGATACTGATGGCAGCGACATTGTCAGGTCCGGGAATGGAATGCGCTTCGTACGCCTCAAACATAGAAAAGAAGCACGAAAAATATGACATAAGCGAGGCCATGCGCGATTTTGAATACATTAGCAAAGAGCAGGCAAGGAAGATTCTCAGGGACAACGGGGTAGACGGCATGGATATACTGGAATACATGACAGCCTTTCCCTGGACTGATGAGCTGGTAGAGATATGCGAGGAATTCGGCGCTGACAAGGAAAAGGTCCCCCTTTACCAGGCCATGATTTTTGCTGAATCCAGCGGTGACGTAACGGCATATTCAGAGAAATGGTTTGCAAGGGGGCTGATAGGTGTGAGGTATTCCGGAGCCTTTGATGAGATATGGCGGATGGTTCACAGCAACAAAGCAAGATATAAGAATCTGAGAACGCTTCATCCGAAGATTCATTCATATTTCAAGGACGTGTTAGGTGATGTGGAGAATTCCCTGGCCTTCTGGAACGATAAGATGGTGTATAAAGACAAGGACACCTTTGACCCCGAATTCGGCCTTAGGGTGGGAGTTGCATATCTGGAGATATTGGACAGCGAGAACAAGCTACCAGACCCTGAGCATGATGACCTGCTGGCTGTCCTGAAATACCTGAGCGGGCCTACCAAGGTTGCAAAGGATGTTGAAAGGGAGATGGAGAAAGGAAATAATCACATATCAAAGGTAAGGGATAAGAGGAAGAGCTTCGATGAATTGAACAGGGTTGTTGCCCAGTCCATTAAACAGAAAAATCCCACGGTTGGAAAGAATTATAAAACCGTGAGGAAATAGAGGTAAAGATATTCCCTGAAGGCAGCCGTAAACACTGGTAATTTTTATAAACCTGACGTCTATCTATTCATACAGTGGGAACGTGAGGTAATGGCTATCCTAACCGGCTCCAGTTCGCTGGAGCTTTGAGGCCCCGGCCTGTGAAAGGGGATACCGGTTTATCTGGGTTCAAAGAACCTTTTTGGACAGGCAAGCGTCCAAAAACGTTCACGAAAAGAACGCTGCCGCAAGGGGCAGTTGGTTTGTGAATCCCAGCGTTCCCATTAACCTTTCTTTACAGGAGCTACCGCTTCCTCAAGAAATGTTAGCGAAAGAAACATGTAAAGTGCTATTTATACCAAAAGCCATAATATTCTAACATGAGGGGGCAGGCCGCTGTTGAGTATTTCGTTGTGGTGGGGCTGGTCGTGGTGTTCATGATACCTCTCTGGGCATACATGGTTGCCACGCAGGAAGACATGGGCCAGGAGATATCCCTTTCCTACGCAAAGACCACCGCTACCCAGATAGCCGATGCAGCGAGCCTTGTCCATTCCCAGGGTTATCCGGCAAAGATAAGCATAAGGGTATACATACCCGACGGAGTGATTAACGTTTCCCTTGCCCAGAAGACTGTCAGCTTCAACATAACGTACAGGAGCCTCGTGACAGATGTCTGGGCAGAATCAAACGCCAACATGAACGGCAGCATCCCCGTGAATGAGGGATACTACAACTTTGACATCCAGTCAATGAATACTTATGTCCAGATTAACCAGGTCTAGGGGCCAGGCATCCATGGAATTCATGGTCCTGTTCACGCTTTTCCTAGTGGTTGCGGGGATAGCCCTCTACGCCAGCATAGACAGGACAAGGGACATGACAGAAACCAAGATAGGGGTAGAGGCCAGCTCCCTGGTGTCACGCATAACGACCACGGTCAATTCCGTCTACCTGCAGGGCGACGGCTTCTCGACCAGCATGGTCCTTCCCTACAAGATACTTTCCCTTGACTACAACGCAACCTTCCAGTCAAACCAGCTGCTCCTCACCGCAGGAAGCAAGCTATATACGGGATACGTCCTTACGGGCAACGTCACGGGCAACCTGACATCAGGAACCAACACCATAAAGAACAGCGGAGGGTGGGTGATGATAAATGAATAAGGGCCAGGTCTGGTCATTCGATTTCGCGGTTTCCGTAGTCATATTCTTCTCGGTCGTCGTCATGATACTCTTCTCCTGGAACTACACCGCTGCAAAGCACACTGAGCAGGTGCTGTTCAACGAGATGGAGAGCAAGGCCGTCACCCTCTCGGACTCCCTCATAAGGACCAGCGGCTTCCCGAAGGAATGGAACTCCTCCGATGTCCAGATAATAGGGCTCGCTGACGATGAGAACATCCTCAACGAGACCAAGATACTGCAACTGGTCAGCATGCCATATGACACAATCAGGGCGACCATGGGAATAATGAACTACAACTTCTACCTGGGCGTCAGGTACCTGAACGATACCGTGATAATCATGAACGGGACAGCCCTGGAGTGCGGAGAAGACCCGTCCCTCTATCCAAACAGCACGATGATCGTCCCCATAGAGAGGTTCATGCTCTTTGACCACAAGGTGGCGAGCCTCATGTTCATGCTCTGGTTATAAAAAACTAGAGTTCAAGCTCCATGTTCTTGTATTTGAGGATGACCCTGTAGCCCATGAGCTTCACTGCCTTGAGCATAGAGAGGCCGCCCGACTTCCTGTCAGTGAGGTGCTTTATTCCCATGTCAATGAGGGCTACCGGTCTCTTGACGTCAAGGATGACGTCGCGCTTCCTCACCCTTATCTCGAGGGCCTCCTTTCCGTCGACCCTGAGGGTGAGGCTTGACCTTCCCAGAAAATCCTCGAGAAGCGTCCCTTTGGGCATTGAATCCCCGCTCATTTCTTCTTCTTTGCCTTAGGCGGCATCAGGGTGAAGGCTATCTCCCCGTCCATCTTGACCCAGGCGTCCCCTACCTTGAACTTGACGCCGTCCAGATTCACCTTTGCCGTGGCTTCCTTGCCTTCCATTACCCTGAGAAAGTTGATAAGAATCTCTTCCTTGTTCTTCACTATCTCTTCAATCACTCCCATTTGAATCCCCCTCTGGTTAAACGTTATTAATTAATGGCATGATATATATAAAAGTAGCGAGGGTGTATGCTCAATGGTTGAGGACATAATAGTGGGGAGGGACAGGAAGGACCTTGCCGAGCTCGGCAACAAGGGGACGGCCTTCATAGGAAAGCACATAGTCGGCAAGGGCGAGGAGGCCCACCTCACCAACCCCATAAAGATGGACCTAACCCGTCCGCATATACTACTTGTATGTGGTAAAAGAGGCTCAGGAAAGTCCTACAGTGCGGGCGTCGTTGCAGAGGAACTCACACTCCTGGACAAGGAGATAAAGCAGAACCTGTCCGTTCTCATGATTGACACCATGGGAATCTACTGGTCCATGAAGAGGCCGAACGAGAAGGAACGGGAAGCCCTCGCCGGATGGGGCCTGGAGCCAAAACCGATGGAGATGAAGTTCTTCATACCAAAGGGATACGTCCAGGAATACAAGGACGCAGGGATTGAATACGACTACCCGTTCACCCTTCCCTGCGGGGAGATGACAGCAGCTGACTGGACCATAACCTTCGGGTTCAAGCCCATGGACGACCACGGAATCCTGGTGGAGAGGGCAATCAAGGCAGTCAAGAAAAGATTTGGTGAGGTATATTCCATAGATGACATAATAAGCGAGGTCAATTCAGACAAGAAAGCAGAAAAGAAGACAAAGGACGCCGTTTCCTCGCGCTTCGAGGCAGCGAAGGAGTGGGGGATATTCGAGAAGGTAGGCACGCCGGTTGAGAGGTTCTTCGCCCCGGGCGCGATATCAGTGATAGACATATCCCACTACACCCGTTCAGGCTCCGGCTGGTCTGTCCGCTCCATGATCATCGGATTGTTCGCAAAGAAGGTGTTCCAGGCGCGCCTGATGGCAAGGAAGTCGGAAGAGCTTGAGGTCATAACCGGAGAGAAGAAGCGCTCCATCCCAATGGTGTGGGTCATCATAGACGAGGCCCACCAATTCATCCCCGCGGAAGGAACGACTGCGGCGTTCGAGCCAGTCCAGACCCTCATAAAGGAGGGAAGGGAGCCCGGAATCTCGCTGATTCTAATCACGCAGATACCCAACAAGCTCCACCCGGATGCCCTGGCGCAGTCGGACATGGTCATCGCCCATCGCCTGACCTCAGAGGCTGACATGAAGGCCCTCCAGGGGATAATGCAGACCTACATGCTGGATGACATAATGACCCAGATAAACAACCTCCCCAGGCAGAAGGGAGTCGCAATAATGCTCGATGACAATTCTGAAAGAATCTACTCCATGCAGGTCCGCCCGAGGATGTCCTGGCACGCGGGAGGCTCTCCAAGGGCGATAAAGAAGAAATCCATATTCGAGGAATAAGTATTTAAGATTTTCTGACAAAAACCACCTCATGACCCAGTTAATAAAGGTTAATCTCCCGGGGAAGCTCGGCGATGAAGAAATAATATTAAGGAACGAATATACCGGTCTTTTTGTCCCCCTTATTTCATATCCCGGTGCTGAAATACCCAAAAAGCAGAGTGAAAAAATGTACTGGTTCCCTGACATGAAGTATTTCTCGCCAGGGCATTTTACCATGGCCCTTGAATGCGTGGGCTGGCAATACCACGGGGCCAGATACGATGGGCGCGATTTAAATTCGCGTAAAAGGATGAAAGAGGATGGTTCCGGAACTGAAACCGAGACCCTTCCCGAAGACCTGCTCGAATATTCAATTGATGCCCAGAAAGACCTCGAAAAAATAATTATTAATGCCCAAAAAAGGATGCTGGCCTTCCATCCCCTAGCAGGCTTCTCTACCCCGGAGCACGGCAGATACCTATCAGAGGAATTATACGAGGCAGGATGGCTCTGGGATTATGATAGATGCCGTTTTGATAATAACACCACAATGATTGTATGGAATATGTGGGAAATGGACAAAATACCCGATATTATGGATTTCATGACCGAGTAGCTACCTGTAAATGTCCTTCTTCCTCTTGTAGACCACGTTCAGTCCTGTCTCATCAATCCGGGAGCCCAGATAGTCCCTCATCCCGTGCTGGGTATAACTCATCCCGAACTCGCCGTAATCACTGATTTGCTTTTCCTTCTTAACATCTACTTTCTCTTCCTCCTTAATCCATGTGGTGTGGACGATTTCGAAATTCACATTAACTACTGGTTCAAAATCTACTTCTGACTGGTAGCTTAAGTTGGTATTAAATTCCCAAAGCATGTTTCCATAAATACTGATTGCACGCATCTTACAATCCCAACCGGGGGCATATATTACCCCTTCTTTTACAGTAAAAAATAGTGAGAATGTCCCTATAGGTAGCTTCCATACAGGCTTTCCATCCATGGATATGCAATAGAAGCTTCCAAAAGACGAGAAATATACTCTTTCATCATAAATCCTGGGAGAGGCCATCACACTGTCCTCTGCTGAAAACTTCCAGACAAGGTTCCCCTTAATATTAAGGCAATAAACATTCCCGTCGAGTGAGCCTGTATAAATTTTTCCTTTCTGAACCAATATGCGGTGTATCACTGGCCCCTCAGTAGGGAATCTCCATAGCATTTTTCCGTCAGTGGATAGGGCATAAATATTCTTGTCACTGCAACCGAAGCATATCACATTTCTCCATGCTCCCATTTCTGCATTCACATCCCCTGTTAACGGAAATTTCCACAGGAGTCTGCCATCGAGCGATACCTTGTAAACGCCGTCCCTGGAGCCGAAATATATGCTTCCCTTGTGGATAAGCGGAGGGCAACAGATATCCTGGTTGACAGGCAGTTTCCACATTTCCTTTCCAGTCTCTGCAGAGACGGCATAAAAATTGCAGTCCTTTGAACCGAAAAATACAACATCTTCATGAACAGCGGGGGTTGTCGCTATCTTGTCTCCTGCGCTAAATTTCCAGAAAACCCTCTTACCATCCATTGATATGCAGTACATGTTTCTGTCATAAGATGAGAATATTATCCTCTCCCTCCATATGGATGCAGAGCCGAGTGTGCTTGCAGGACCCCCTGTGCTGAACCTCCACATCTCTTTTCCTGTCTTTGCATTCACCGCATAGAAGTTGTAATCGTTCGCTCCAAAATAGAGGATTCCCTTATAGACAAGTGGTATGGATGCTATACTGCCACCCTTTTTTATACCCCAGGGGGAATCCCTACTTTGGTCTATGATAAGGTTAAGCACGTTAACGATGCTCACTTCTGGGAACTGGGAGACATCCACAGAGGAGACTATTCTGGTTCTTCCGGAATCCTGCAGGCCGCCCAGGTCATATTTTACCATGCTATCAAATAAGAATTCGCGCAAATCTTAAAAAGACGATTATTCCTTCCCGCCCATCCTGAACTCCAGGAAGTCAACCTTCCCCTTCCTGACCAGTTCCTTGATTTCCTTCTGCCTTTCAGTTAGCTTCGAGCCGGAGGTCTTGAACTCCACGAACACGATGCCATCCTTATTGAACTGGACCCCATCAACCGGCGTCCCCATGAACCTGAAGTCCTGGCTCTCATAGGGGTAGTCCTTGAGGAAGGGCATGAACTGCTCTGACATCCTCCCATACTTGGTGGATAGGCTCTGCTTGCTGGACACCAAACCGGAGAGTTTCTCCTTGAGGGAGAGGTTCTCTGCCTGCGCCCTCCTGTAGAGAAGGAACATCACCACAACGACCAGCACCAGAAACAACGCAAGATACTCCCACATGACAATATTTTGTATTCGGGATTTAATACATATGGAACTCAACGATGTCCTCGTCATGGAGAATATAATCAACGCCGAGCTTCTGGCCGCCGAACCTGCTGGAGCCCCACACCCTGGCGAACCTGAACCTCTCCTCAAAGACCCTGTGTATCTTCTCTGCCACGTCCTTTATGGTCGCTCCCCTCCCCATTATAAGGGGCTCGTCCATGTCAGGGTTCTTGCCCACCCTCTTGAGGTAAATCCTTATCAGGCCAACCCTCTTCCATATCTCCTCCCTCATATCGTCCATTCCCTCGTCCTTCTCGGCTGATATGGCTATGCACTCACCGGCCTCCTTAATCATCCTATCCAGCTTATCCCTGCTGGCCAGGTCCATCTTGTTAATCACCACCAGGCTGGGGATGTAGACCCTGTTTCCCATCACGCAGTCAATGAACTGCTCCGCGGTCAGGTCAGTCCTTATCACGACCTCTGCGTTGAGTATCTTGAACTCCCTCAGGATGGAGCTTGCCTGGTCCAGGCTCATCCTCGTGAGCTTGACAGCGCTTCCTATGTCAATCCCCCCGCCGGACTTCTTCTTTATCGTTACGTCAGGCGGTTGCTGGTCGAGGCGGAAGCCCGCGTTATACAATTCCTCTCTCATGACCTTCAGTTGGCTCTTCTTTGTCGCGTCCAGCACGAATATTATGACGTCAGCGTTCCTAACCACAGAGAGGATCTCCCTTCCCCTCCCCTTCCCCCTGCTCACGCCCTCTATCATTCCCGGGATGTCCAGGAGCTGTATCATGGCGTGGTTGAGCCTCATCATCCCCGGGATTATGTTGAGCGTCGTAAAGTCATAATGGCCGACCTTCGATTCGGCGTTGGTCAATCTATTAAGGATTGTTGACTTCCCAACGGAAGGGAAGCCCACCAGTATCGCTGTGGCGTCCCCTGCCTTCTTCACGGAATAACCGGCCCCTGCCTTCTTCTCGCTTCTCTTCACGTGCTCGTCCCTGAGCTTCGCGAGCTTTGCCTTGAGCTGGCCCACATGGAACTGGGTCGCCTTGTTGTATTTGGTCTTCTTTATCTCTTCCTCTATCTCCTCTATCTCATTCTTCACCCTGTCCGCTTCTGCCTCTGCCATGCTTGTTATTTGAGCGGTCTCTTTAAAAATTAATCCCTGTGCCTGAAACCAATAAAAGTCCTCCCCCCAAGGATATAATGTGACCACCATGATAATCAGGGACCCCACCCCCCTGAGGGAGAGCTTCCTTCCGAACAGGATAATCCATAGGGACAGCCACATCTCCGCCTTAAGGGAGACCATCCGGCCCCTGGTTGAGGGGACCCAGGCAAGGCACGCCTTCATCCACGGGCCGACAGGGACGGGAAAGACCTGCACCTCTAGATATGTTTCCGAAGGGATAGCAGAAGAGACCTCGCTCCAGTCAGTCTACATAAACTGCTGGGAGCACTCATCCAGATACGCCGTCCTGTTCAGGATTCTTGAATCCCTTGGCTCTGCGCTCACTGCGCACAGGAAGGGCTCAGCACCTGACGAACTCATCCTGATGATGAGGAAGAGGCTCGAATCCTCCGGCCTCGTGGTCATGCTCGACGAGGTCGACGCCCTTACCGACTTCTCCATCCTCTACGACCTAATCCTCCTGGAGAGGGTCTCAATACTCATGATTTCCAACAGGGATACAGCGCTCTCTGGCGTGGATGACAGGATAAGGAGCCGCCTCTCCTCGATGGAGAACATCCACTTCACCAGGTACTCAAGGGACGAGCTCATTGACATACTCAGGGACAGGGCAGACTTGGGAATCCTTCCCGACAAGGTCCCTCCAACCCTCATGAGAAGGATAGCCGAATCCTCTGGGGGAGACGCCAGGGCCGCTCTCTCGATGCTCATGGTGGCTGCAGAGAAGGCAGAATCCAGCGGACTGGAGACCATCCCTGACAAGCTCCCCGAGGTGGGGAAAATCCCCGAGAAGGACCTGACTGAGCACCTCAACGAATACCAGCGGCTCCTCCTCGAAATCATAAAGGAGCGGGGGGAGATAGATTCAGCAACCCTCTACAAGGAATTAATCTCCGCATCCTCAAGGGCAGGCATGGAGAAGATAGTGGACCGCACCTTCAGGAACTATGTATCCGCCCTCTCTGACAGGAACCTCGTGAAGATATCCGGCACAGGAAGATGGACCAGGTACTCGGCTCAGTAGCAGCCGCCCATCATATCCTCTGCACGAAAGCCCTTCTCCCGTCAGAAACGATGTGCAAATCCAGATATGAATTCTTACCACTTAAAGACATTTTAGAATAATCGCTCAGACTCTCTCCATGCAGCACATCTTTGATGTCGTGTATTATTGAAACCTGGGGTTTGAAAAGCCTGGAGTTTCTCATATGAATCCCTACAAATTTCAAAAATTCAGTTTCTAGCCTTTTGCTGTTTATCATCTGGACCTTTCTGTTCCTTACTCTTAACTCTGAAATTATTTCATCACAATTAAAGTCATACGAGCCATCTTCTATCTTTGGGTCAGAATCCAATTCTTTCTCTATTGCATAACAAACAGTAACCTTACAGTCCATTCCTTCTTCGGGGGTTGTCCCCCTAACAAACATAACCTCGCTTTCCCCGTCTTTCAATTCCCTTTCTAATGCAAACTCTGATTGCGAAAAATCCCTTGCCCTATGATACTGAAGGAAGTAATCCTTCCCATTGTGTGTCTGGAATTCCATAATTGGGCAATGGTTGGGGTCAAATCTTTCTAGGTTTCTGACTGCTTCATATGTTTCTATCAATTTACCCAATTCCATAAATTCGCTCGGAAGCTTCATGATAAATTCCTGGATTAATCTGCCCCTTTCAACAATTGTATGATTGAAATAGAACCTGTTGCCTTCATTAATATATGATCTCACATGATACCTGTCTGGTATTGCGGAATCCGCCACAACCGTCCTGTTTATTCCGCCCATTGCTTCCCAGATTGAAAAAGAAACATCCTGCTTGAATTTGTCTTCGTCAATGCCCAAGAATTTGCAGTACTCCTTGTAATTCGGGGGTTCATCGCAACTTTCTTTGAATCTGAAATATAATCCCTTTATATCTTCAATTGAATCTATTCCCCTTGGGCTAAATTCTTTATTGCCACCTTTGTATGGGTCTGAAACATCAAACATCCTGCGCGATAGCCGGAAACTGTCCAGCAGGCCAGAAACCCCGTCATAATCCTGGGAGTGCTCGCTCCTCAATAAAACCGCCCTGTGGGACCTCCTCGCTTCCTCCAGTGAATCGAACCTGCGGGGAACCAGTATACCGTTATTCGCCACGTAATCTCCTATTGCCCTCTTGGGCTGCCCCTCCAGCTTTTCAGGGTTCTCTATGTAATAGTCCATATACCTAGAAAGTGCTTAATTAATATAAAAACTACTGTTAAATAGCAATTTTTGCTTGTTTCTCCTCAGTTTCTGTGAACTCTTTTTTCTAGCCAACCGAATATCAATATTCCTCTAGTTGCTCCCCGTTTTTGGGTGAAGCCTTTTGGGAATGAGTAATATTCGCTATTGTTACCTGCCAGACCGTTACCGGCGAAGCCCCTAACACTAAAAGGGTTCTAGCGGAATAGCGGAAAGGACCTATCCTTAGGTTTATATACTCCCCTGAGAATCTCTTTTCAAGAGGTGGCTGATATGCCTTCAAGTGGCATCGCCCTCAAGGATATCGGCCTTATAATGTTTCATGAAATCGCCCACTTTCCTCCTGAAAGTCGAGAACCACGCCGCCGAGACCAGGTGCCTTGAAGCGCCCTCATGGCACCTGGCGATTGTTGAGAGCGGGATAGAGAGGGAAAAGAGAAGCATGCTGTCCGCCTTCAGGGGACTGCTCTCCCCCCTCTCTGCCCTTCTCCCCAGGAAGCCGCCGGAAAGGCTGGTTTTCCCCTGGGAAACCATCTGATTATATGAAAAAGACAATGAACTACGATAAACAGAATGACATGTTCGCAGTCCATAACGGATTTTTCCAAGATGAAGAATTTGAGACAAACATTGAAATCGGAGACCTGATTCTTGACGTGTCTACAAAAAACAGGATAGTGGGCATAGAGATTCTTGACGCCAGCGAATATCTTAAGGGTTTTCTGAAAACAAACAACATTAAAGAACTTCTGGAGAACATGAAGGATGCTACGCTAATCGTTGAAACCAAGAAGAAAAACACGGAAATAATATTGCTCATAATTTCAGAATTGCCAGAAAAGAAAAAGGAAATCCGCTCAAAGATTGTTATTCCTGTTCCAAAATCAGCCTTTTGTTAGATGTTTTTTAGTTCACCTTCCCCAATTATAATCATGCTGCCCAAAGGCCTGAAGCCCAAGCCGGAGCTCGACCAGAGCTTCATGGTGGACGAGGACGTCCTCGACCAGATTGTCTCCATGGCAGACCTCACCAGGAAGGACACCGTCCTGGAGATCGGCGCAGGGACCGGCCTGCTCACAAAGAAGCTCGCCAGGAAGGCAGGCAGAGTGATAGCCATAGAGATTGACAGGGACCTGAAGCCCCACCTCGAGAAGAGCATCAAAGGCGCCAAAAATGTCCGGCTGGTCTACGGGAATGCCCTCAGTCTAATCCGCGGGATGAGGTTCAACAAAATCGTCTCCAACATCCCCTACATGATATCAGAGCCCCTGATAAGGATTCTGGTGAGGAAGGACTTCGAGCTCGCCGTGATAACCTTCCCCAAGGCCTTTGCTTCGAGGCTCCTGGCAGACGAGAAGGACAGGAGATACTCCAAGCTCTCCATGACCTTCCAGTCATTCTTCATAGTTGAAGAGGCCCTGGACATCCAGAGGGAAACCTTCCATCCCCAGCCGAAGGTCAATTCCATCGCCCTCAAGCTGATGAAGAAGGATGACGATTCCCTGACCTGCCTTCTCCTCCGCAGGGAAAAAATGAAGGTCAAGAACGCTATCAGGGAAGCCATCTGCGAGAAGGAGAACATCACAAAAAAAGAGGCAAGAAAAACCTTAAATACCCTTAAGATAAGTAATATCAAGGACAAAAAGGTCTCTGAGCTTAGCGTTTCTGAGCTTAAAAGGCTCGTCGAAAAAGCGGCAGGATTCAGAAAAGTTAATAAATGAATGCCCTCCATTATTAAGCAATTTTGAGGGGACCCAATCAGAACTCTGTGATGATTATGTCTGATATAAAGAAGAGCGCGCAGGAACTGGCGAAGGACCAGAGGGAAATATCCATCTCCGAGTTCTTCGAGAAGAACCGCCACCTGCTGGGGTATGACAACAAGATGAAGGCACTCCTTACCATCGTCAGGGAAGGGGTCGACAACGCCCTGGACGCCACAGAGGAATCCAGGATTCTGCCGGACATCTACGTCAAGATAGAGGAGGTCGGCAGCGACAAGTACAAGATAGTCATAAAGGACAACGGCCCGGGAATCCTGAAGAAGCAGATACCCAACATATTCGGAAAACTTTTGTACGGGAGCAAGTTCCATAAGCTCCGCCAGTCCAGGGGACAGCAGGGTATCGGAATCTCCGGCTGCGTCCTCTATTCCCAGCTCACCACAGGAGAGCCCACGAAGGTCATTTCATCCACAGGAGACGGGAAGACCCACAAGTACGACATCAAGATAAACGTCCAGAAGAACGAGGCGACCATAATGAAGGAGGAGGTCACCGAGGACAAGGACAACAAGTGGCACGGCGTCCAGGTGTCGTTCGTCGCAGAGGGGGTCTACAGGGAGCACAAGCAGTCAGCTCTCGAATACCTCAAGCAGGTCGCCATCGCGAACCCCTACGCCAACATAGTCTTCGACTCCCCCAACGGAAGGGTGGAGTTCGTCAGGGGGGTTGAGAAGCTCCCCGTGGAGCCAAAAGAGATAAAACCGCACCTCTACGGCGTGGAGGTCGGGATAATGGCCAGGATGCTCAAGGACACCAAGGCAAGGACAATCGTTTCCTTCCTGACGTCAGAATTCAGCCGGGTCGGAAGCCTCTCTGCCAAGCAGATAGTGAAGACATCTGAGATTGACCCCATGACGTCTCCCAGGAAGCTGGAGCACAAGGAAATAGTCGCGCTCGTTGACGCCGTAAAGCAGACGAAGCTCTCCCGCCCTCCCACTGACTGTTTGTCCCCGCTCGGGGAGGACGCCGTTTCCGCGGGCCTCAAGAAGGAGCTCAACCCTGAGTTCATGGCGACCCTTACGAGGCCGCCTGAAGTTTACAGGGGGTGGCCCTTCCAGATAGAGGTAGGAATTGCCTATGGCGGCTCTATCACAGAAGCCAACCTCATGAGGTTCACGAACCGGGTGCCTCTTCTCTACCAGGCAGGGGACTGCGCCATAACCAAGGCAGTCTCCCAGGTGGATTGGAAAAGATATGGTCTCAGCGGTGACAAGCTCCCCGACGCCCCTGTGGCGATATTCGTGCACATGATTTCCGTTTGGGTCCCGTTCACCTCGGAATCCAAAGAGGCGGTCGCCTCATACTCAGTGATAATGAAGGAGGTCAAGCTCGCGCTCCAGGACTGCGCCAGGAAGGTAGGCTCGTACCTCTCGGGCGTGAGGAGGGCGGCGGCTATAAAAGAGAAGAAGTCAATATTCGAGAAGTATGCCCCCGAGACCGCCATCGCCATAGAGGAGCTGACAGGCAAGAACGCAAAGGAAACAGAGAAGATGATTATAAAGCTCGTTGAGGACAAGTGGGGAGAGATTGTCAAGGAGGACCTCGAGGCCATAGAGAACGCCAAGAAGAAGAACGGCGAACCCGCTGAATCCAGCGAAGATGAATCAGGCGAAGAGGAACCCTCCGAGACAGAGAAAGGAGAAGAAGAAAGCGAGGAAGCGGCCGATGAGGGTCACGAAGGCGAAGAGGAAGAGGAGAAGGAGGTAAAGGATTGACATGGACGAAGAGATAAGGCATCTGGAAAAGGACGAGGACGAAGAGGACTGGGAAGATGACGACGACGACCTTGACAAGGACAAGTGATTGAATGCCAGAGGAGACGAAGAAGCGGCTGTCGAAGCTCGGGGAGAACGTCCACTCCCAGCTATCGCAGGTGAAGAACCCTGACATAAACCTTCCCATAAGGGCCTTATCCAACATATACTTCGACGAGAAGAAGAAGCTCATCATGCTCGGGGGCAAAGTCTCCCACAGGACCTACCTGAACGTCGCGCACACCAGGAAGTTCATGCAGACCATGATGGTCGCCGCGGAGTGCAAGAAGATAATAGACCAGAACGTGACCATATCCATAAGGGATTTGTACTATGCCCTCAAGAGGACGATACCCGATACGAGAGAAGAGACTTTCGATTCGCAGGGGGAGTCAGACCCCATAATAGAGGACCTTGAGGCAGCGATGAACACCCTGCGTGAGAAGCTCAACCTCAAGGCAGACCGCAAGGGCTACATGGCAGGCCAGATAAAGATACTGGACGGCCGCGATACCATAGATGCCTCAAGGATGGGCTCCTCGGGCTGGGGGATTCCCTCCAACATGGAGCCCGAGAAGATACATTTCAAGGACAACAAGGCAAAGTTCATCCTCGTGATAGAGAAGGATGCAGTCTGGCAGAGGCTGAACGAGGACAGGTTCTGGGAGAAGCAGAACTGCCTGATAGTCACTGGAAAGGGACAGCCCGACAGGGGGACAAGGCGCCTCATCAACCGATTACATAATGAGTTGAAGCTCCCCGTCTACGTCCTTACGGATGGCGACGTGTGGGGATACTACATCTACTCTGTCATCAAGCAGGGCTCAATCAACCTGTCCTTCCTCTCTGACCGCCTCGGCACGCCCGACGCGAAGTTCATAGGCCTCACCACAAAGGACATAGAGAAGTTCAAGATTCCCGGGAACGTCACCATCAAGCTCAATAAAGGGGACCACAAGAGGGCGAAGGAGATGCTCAACTATGTCTGGTTCAAGCCAAAGGAGTGGCAGGCGGAGATAAAGCACATGCTCCAGGTCGACCACAAGCTCGAGCTCGAGGCCCTCTCAGCAAAGGGAATAAGGTTCATCTCCGAGACCTACCTCCCCCAGAAGATAAAGCAGAAGGACTTCCTGCCTTGAGCGGGTTATTCCCTAGTTTTTTACCTTGAGAAATGCGTATTATCGTTCCGTAATGCTTTCCCTGATATGTCAGTAGTTGCCCAGATTATCCCTTATTTCCCTGACTGCCTTTTCATCAATATCATTCAGTACATTTTTGCATTTTGCCAAAAACGAGGAAGGATTTTCTGTAATCCTCTGATACAGCTCATTAGACACGTTCCTGTCAGAATAGTATTGCGCGTCTATCCTTGCTTTCTGCGATTTCTCAACCAGGCTTATTTCTTCAGGCGTGAAGTATCTGTTCAGGAACCTTTTCATGAAAGCGATTGTGCAGGAATGTATCTCGCATTTTACCCCTATCTTCATGAGTATTGCGTAAAGCGAGAAATACATCGTGTAATAGCAGGACGATATCTCCCAGTCCCTGTTGTCTTTCAGTGATGCCGCCGCCTTCAATGAACCCTCTGCTTTTCTTATGTATGCTGTTGCCAGCTCCATGCTCGGCTCAACCAGCTCAATCCCATTCTTCGCTTCTATGCACCACCTGATTTTATCCATCCATCATCGCCCCAACAAGCTGTTCCGCGTTCTTTATTATTATATGATTCTTTACAGCCTCCTTTGTCAGTATGTCCCTTTCGAATCTGGGGTATATCTTGAGGCTTATCTCCAGCCCGTACGTTTTTGATACCCTGTCAATCTCTTTCTCATCAGCCTTTCCAATCACCAGAATGTCCAGGTCCGAATCCCCTTTCTGGTTTCCCTTCGCATAGCTCCCGAACACCAGCGCCATTCCATTCATGTGCGGGATTATCTTTTCCGCAATTTCCTTTACCATGAGATTCTTTTCATAGAACCCGATTGTTCTCAGATGCTCTGCGGCAATGATGAAATTCTTCACCACCTCCCTGTTCTCCAGGTTCAGCGAATACATCCTGTTCTTCCCCTCTGTCCTGCTCTTCAGTATGTGTTCTTTCTCCAGCCTTTTCAGGCAGTTGGAAACCGATTTCTGGTTAAGGCCCTTCTTCCTGGCAATAAAGCTCCCGGTCAGCTGAACGCTGAAGTCACCCAGGAACTCCTCAAACACCCCTATCTGGTTGCGGCCATAATCATCCAGTAACATATTACTTATATTAGTAATAACTTACTTATAAAGCTTCCCCTCCACTCCCCCAGAAGATCAAGAAGAAGGACTTTTTGCCCTAGGGACAGCCCCCCTTTATAAGATTTATT
>Ga0307419_10000305_pt1 | contig 23982 bp, 20 predicted proteins | sample SalMarWE160230MG_2_FD_202512 | JGI IMG/M metagenome (GOLD analysis project Ga0307419, IMG submission 202512) | Salt marsh sediment microbial communities from the Plum Island Ecosystem LTER, Massachusetts, United States - WE1602-30 | ecosystem: Environmental > Aquatic > Marine > Intertidal zone... | reverse complement strand
TTCATCAATAAACCAAGTGCTGCGGCATTTCCTTGATTAAGGGCTTTTACAGCATCTAAGACCCGCTGGTTTTCTGAGATGACATGCTGAGCTCTTCTATAAAGCACCATATCCAGAATCCCTGCTCTTTCCTGTAGCTGGTCCAGGGTAACGTCCCTCAGGGCTTTTACATCAAAATGACAGGCCACTGCCTCGCACTGCGACCGGCGTTCGTTATAGGCTGAATCCAATAAACCCCGCCGGGTGGCAGTATCAAGGATTACGAATTGGGTCTTTTTAGGCAGGGGAACCTGTTTTGTTTTCAGGCTGCGGCAATCGATTAACAGAGCGAATTTTTTCTTTCCACAGGCAGAGATCATCTGGTCCATAATGCCGGAGTTGATCCCGACCCAGCGGTTTTCAGCTTTCTGGCAGATCAGGGCCATTTGGGTTGGATCCCATTTCAGATCTGAGACCAGGGCAAAGGCCCGGGCCAGGGCTAATTCAAGGGCAGCTGAGGAAGATAAACCGGCCCCGATGGGCACATCTCCGGAGAATACACCTTCCCATCCAGCTAATGTGTGTCCTGCTTCCTGGAGCGCCCAGGCAACTCCGGTGACATACTCCTGCCAACCCCCTTCTCCTTTGGAAAAATTGTCCAGATCAATTTCCAGCTTTTCGTTCTTGTCCAGGGCAGTGATAATCACCCGGTTATCCTGCCGGGGCTGGAGAGCAACCCAGGTGGCATAGTTGATGGCCATAGGCAGCACAAAACCGTCATTATAGTCGGTATGCTCACCAATGATATTCACCCTTCCAGGGGACCAGGTGAGAAACACTGGATTCCCTCCAAATATTTGCTGAAATTCCCGAATTACTTTTTCTTTGATCATAGGATTATTGCGACCATTGAGTTGGGGAGCGGTCCCAGCGGTGTTTTCGAAGTTCCTGGTGGAGCGATTTTGGCAGGGGGCCCTTGTCGCTGGCAGCGATATTCATCAGGACGTGATTGGCTTTGCGCATGCCGGGGATAATAGTCTGTATCCGGGATTCGTTGAGGATAAACCGCAAGGCCATCTCCGGCATGGTCATACCTTCTGGTACCAGTTCACGGAGCGCGTCTGCGTGCTCCACGCTGGATTTGAGGTTCTCCGGGACAAAGTAAGTGCTGCGCCAATCGTCTTCAGGCCAGCTGCTATCCAATGTGATATTCCCGGTCAGAGTGCCTTCATCAAAGGGAACCCGGGCGATAACAGCCACATCATTTTCCTCGCAGGCTGGCAGCAGTTCAACTTCTGGATTCTGGTCAAAGATGTTGTAGATTACCTGAACAGCGTCGATTAAGCCGCTTTGAACAGTCTGGATCGCATTCCAGGGTTCCCAGCGGTTGATGCTAATGCCAATGGCATGAAAAAGACCTTGTTCCTTCAATTCAGCGACTTTCTTGACCCAGCGGTCATCCTCCACAAAATGGTCTTCCCAGACATGGAACTGCATCAGATCGAAACTATCCAGCCCGCTGTTTTTCAGACTGGAAACTACATATTCCTCGATGTGGTCGGGCGGGAAGCAGTCGTCCAGGGTGAACTCCCGCTCGGAGGGCCAGATGAAGTTCTTGGGGGGGATTTTGGTGGCGGTATAGAGTTTCTTATCCGGGTTGTTGTGAATGATCTTTCCCAGCAGGGACTCGCTGTGGCCTTCGCCGTAACCCCAGGCGGTATCAAAAAAAGTGCAGCCCAGATCAACCGCCTGCTGCAGGGATGCCAGAGACTCCTGGTCGTCGGAACCGGTCCAACCACCCATGCCCCACATTCCATAGCCAATTTCACTGACCTGCCAATTTGTGCGTCCAAATCTGCGATATTTCATGAATTATCCTCCAGCTAAAAGGTTAATGATTTCCTGGGAGAGTTGTAAGGGACTCCTGGATTGACGGGATATTCTATAGAAGCTTCTGGTGACTACTCTAGAGGTTTAAGACCACAACATGACCGATAATATCTTCTCCCGGGAAGGATGAGTTGAGAAACACCCAGTATATTAACCCTTCAGGGAACCAGCCAGCAGTCCCCGCAGGAAGTAGCGTCCCAGGAAAATGTATACCAGCAGGGTTGGCAGAGCCGCCAGCAGCGATCCAGCCATTTGTACATTCCAGGAGATGATTTGGCTGCCGGCCATATTGTTGAGGGCAACGGTGATCGGCCAATCGTTATTCCCCGTTAAAACGACCGCAAAAAGGAAATCGTTCCAGGCGGAAGTAAATTGCCAGATCAATACCACCACAAAACTGGGTATGGAAATTGGAAGCAGAATATGCCAGTATACACCCAGCATATCAGCCCCATCGATTTTGGCTGCCTCAAGCAACTCCTGAGGCAAGCTGGCGTAATAATTTCGGAAAGTAAGGGTAGTGATCGGAATACCATAGATGATGTGGGCCATTGCCAGGCCAGCCAATCCCTTGATCCCGGCAGCATTCATGAATTGCACCAGGGGGATAATGATGCTCTGGTAGGGAATGAACATACCAAAAAGGATGAAGGGGAAAATGATGTCAGCTCCCCGGAATTTCCATTTAGCGAGCACAAATCCATTCAACGAGCCGAGCATTGACGAGATCAGAGTGGCAGGTATGACCATCACAAAGCTGTTGCGGAGAGATGGCGCCAACTTGGAAAAAGCTTCAATGAAGTTATCTAAAGAGAGTCCATGAGGTAAATTCCACATGGTCTGAAGGTTGATTTCTGCAAAGCTTTTGAAACCTGTAACCAGCATAACGTACATCGGCAGCAGATAAAAGATAGCCAGAGCGATCAACGGGACATAAAGCCAATTTTTTCTCAACGCTTTTATTCTCATGGCTATTCCTCCTCCCTCAATGTATACCGGATGTAAGGAATGATCAGCACTGCTACACTGATCAAGAGAAGGATACTAATTGCAGCTCCTCGACTATAGAAAAGACCATCGAAAGTAGTTTGCCACATATAGATTGATGGCACATCCAGCGGCAGTTGTTTGCCTGCCATAGCAATGATGAGGTCAAAAACCTTGAGGGACATATGTCCCAGGATAATCAACGCGCTCAGGCTAACCGGAGTGAGCAGCGGCAGGATAATGCGCCTATAAATTTGTATTTCGCTGGCGCCGTCAATACGAGCTGCTTCCCGCAATTCTATGGGAATGGACCGCAAACCGGCCAGATAGAGGGCCATAGTATATCCAGACATCTGCCAAATGGCTGCCAGGGCAATGGCTGCCATGCCCCATTTGGGGGTGGTGTACCATTGATTAACCAAAAAATCCAAATGGAAAGTTGTAAACAGCAGGTTTAGACCACTTGTGCGGGTGCCTGTGGCCGGGTTCATCAGCCAGCGCCAGACCACACCGGTAACGATATAGGATATTGCCATTGGGAAGAGGAACAAACTGCGGAAAAAACCTTCCCCTTTTAAACCCTGGTCAAGCATCACAGCCATCAGGAAGCCAAGGAAGATACTTCCGATGACAAACACACCTGTAAAAATTAATGTATTGCGCACATCAACGGCGAATCGGGGATCAGAGAATAATGCCAAATAATTCTTAAAACCAGCCCAGGTATAATCCGGAAGCAAACCTTTCCATTTACTGAGCGAAACACGTATAGACCAGCCAATAAAAACATACACAAAAATCAGTACTGCAAGAATTGATGGCGAGATAAGAATGATTGAAAGGTAGCGATCCTTATTTTTAAACATACTTCACCCTTCTTTCTTAATAAAAATCATTGAGGCCCCAAACGTCGGAGCCTCAATGATTCATCACCAGAGTTTACTGGCAGGGGCCAGAGGCAACGCAGGCAGCTACTAAAGCTGTCTGGAAGGCTTCTACGTTCATGTCAGCCATGAATAACCCCAGAGCCGTGTCAATCTCGGACTTCCAGGAGTCATTCGCGACCACACCGTGGGTTAACGAACCTGAGACTTTGTTGCTAGCCCAGTCGTCCATTGCTGACTGTAAGTATACCCCAAAGAGGGAAGCATCACAGTCAGTGCGGGCGCAGATCGAACCCTTGATGGGGTTAAAAGCTTCCTGGCCGGCCTTTGAACCTGCAACAGTCAGCCAAGCCTCAGCGCCTGCAGGATGTGGTGCGCCAACTGCCAGGGTGAAGGAGTCGGACAGGAATTGGAAGACACCCACTGTTCCAGGAACCGGAGCCCAGCCGTAATCAGTCTCGGGGGCCTTGCCCAGTTCACGGAAGTATCCTTCTGCCCAGTCACCCATCACGTTAAATGCGGCATCCCCGTTCACAACCAGCTGGGAAGCATCCTGCCAGGACAAAGACGCAGCATCAGAGTTCGTATAGGTCAGGACTTTTGCAAAATTGTCGAGAGCAGCTTTGACCTCAGCGCTGTCCCAAGCGGTTTTTCCATCCCATAGACCATCATATGCATCGGCTCCAAGTGAACCGAGCAGGATTGTCTCCATCAGGTGCATCTGGGTCCACTGTTCACCAAGGGCGAGTGGTGTCACACCAGCAGCCTGAAGGGTGTCCATGGCTGTGAACCATTCATCAATGGTAGTGGGAACAGCCACGCCGTTAGCTTCCAGGATTGCGGGGTTGTACCACATGACATTGGCCCGGTGGATATTGACGGGCACGGAGTAGATGTTGCCATCCTGCGAGATGAGCGGGATGAGGGTCTCCGGCATGACGGCAAGCCAACCCTGGGCTTCGTAAAGATCATTAAGTGGTTCAATCTGACCGCCGGCAACATAGGTGCCGATCAGTTCCTGACCTGCGTGACCCTGCCAGCTGTCGGGAGGATCACCGGACTGCAAGCGTGTGGCCAGAACAGCACGGGCATTGGTGCCAGCGCCACCGGCAACTGTTGCATTGATGAACTCGGTTCCTGGATATTCGGTATTAAAAATACCGATCATCGCTTCAAGACCAGCGGCTTCACCGCCTCCTGTCCACCAGGAAAAAACCTCCACAGCGTCATCAGCCGGGGCAGCTTCCTCAGCAGCGCCACCGCAAGCTGTCAAGATCAGCGAGCCAAGCAGCAGGACTGCCAGTAAGATTTGCCATACACGTTTCTTTAACATATTCTTCTCCTAATAGTAAGTCTAATAAGACAATACAGGAAAGTTTCTGTTTTTTATGAGAGTTATCACCTCCTTAAAAAGGATTTATTGTGAATGATGAAATTGAGATGTGGATTGTCTCAGGATCAGTTCCGGAGTTACACAATAATCCACCAGCTGTGGGTTATCACTTTGGATGGTTTTAATTAAAATCTTGGCAGCTTGCTTCCCAAATTCCTCCAGAGGTTGTTCTATAGTGGTCAGAGGGGGGTCGATCAGCAAAGATAGATGGATATTGTCGTAGCCGATCACCGAATAATCTTCCGGGATCTGGTAGCCAGAATCCCTCAAGGTGCGAATGGCTCCTGCGGCCATGCGGTCGTTCTGGGAAAATATAGCTGAAAACCGATCGGGGATTTTCAGCAGCTCTACTGCAGCATCGGAGCCGGATTGGGAGGTCCAGTTACCTTGTATGATCAGGGCATCATCTGCCTTGAGACCGGCTTCAGCCAGCGCTTGTTTGTACCCACTTAATCGTTCTCGAGTGCATTGTTCATTCTTCCGTCCGATGATAATGGCGATCTGCCTATGTCCCAATTCCAGAAGATGTTTGGTTGCCAGGTAGCCACCCTGGATATCATCACAGCGAACAGAGGAGACCGCTTCTGCTACCGGGGAATTTTTGACGTAGACGATCGGGGGGCCGTTCCTGAAGAGCGGTTCGAGCAGTTGATAGCGCTCATCGTCGCGGGCGTTAATCATTATCAATCCATCTACCCGGCGGTTGAGCAACTCGTCCAGCAGGGGTTTGGTTTCTCCGGCTGTTGAGGAACTGCCGATCAGGATAAAAAAACCCAGGCGGCGTGCTTCCGCTTGGGCGCTTTCTATGATGCGTGCAAAGGCCGGATCGGTCAGGTTGGGGGAGATGCAGCCGAGAGTATGGGTATTACCCTGGGCCATGGAGCGAGCGATGACATTGGGCCGATAGCTCAATTCGAGGATGGCAGATTCAACTCTTTCCCGGGTTTCGGGACGGACGTTATCCCGCTTATTAATCACACGAGATACCGTTTGATGAGAAACGCCAGCAAGGTCGGCAACATCATGGAGGGTAATCCGTGATTTTTCGAGCATAGTTATTTTTAAGAGGGAATTATTGTCGTTCGGTGAACGTTAGCGTTAACATTTTCATTAATATCATAGCATTTCTAATGAGGCAATGTCAATGACAAAAGTCACTTAATCGGGCTGTGTGTCGAAAAATGGTAGATTGGGATTTGGAAATCAGCCCGGGAAGTGACCTTGACCTTTATTTTGATCACCATCCAGGAAACAATACCCAGAATGAAGAAGGATAAAATACTTTCAAGCCAGTAGAGCCTTATTTCCCTTTTATTAAACACAAAACCGCCCCTCAGGGGTGGTTTTGTGTTAGTGACCCGCCAAGGAATCGAACCTTGAACCTATTGATTAAGAGTCAATTGCTCTGCCAATTGAGCTAGCGGGCCGTGAGTGAAGATTGTATCTTTTTAGAGGGGATATGTCAAGAAAAGGGCTCACATATTGGGAACCTGATCGAGCAGCCCTCCCAGGGCAGAGCCAAAGACCACCATTAGACAGCCTCCAATGAACATTAAAACCAAGGGTGGTACGATAATGCCTGCGATCGCCCGACCGGTTGTAACATTATGGGCTGCTTTTACCGCCCGTACCGTCAGGATGATAGTGTAGATCGACAAGCCTAAACCACCCAACCCGGCGACGAAACCGATCAGGGGTATTAAAGCCAGCAGTGAGATCACTCCACTCAGTATTGTCATTGGAACCTGGATCAAAGCCATCAGGTATGCGTGGGATTTAAAATCACCGCTCCCGCCAAATAAACGGACACCAAGATACTGTATCCCCACACCAAGATAAAAGGAAAGTGGGGTCATGATCACAGTTCCAATCAGAATGAAGAAAAAGATCATGCCCAGGTTCAAGCCCAGCTGGGGAAGCTGTTCCCCCATTATGGTTGTGATCTGTTGGAATTGGAAGAAACCGCCGATCAGAAATATCACCACGGCGGCGATAGTATAGATCAGAACTGATAACAGCGTGTCCTCGGTATTGGCTTGCCCTTTTACCTTTTCAAAAAAATCCTCAGTCATCCCAAAGAAGCTCAGCCAGGTCTGGATCAGGGTGGAGGGTGATTGAGGTTCTTGGCTGTGGTCTTTTTCCACCACCGGAGCGCTGGGGCTTGTTTTCTGATCGATTTTTTTGGCTTTACCGTAGACATCAGCGATGAATTCTTTCAGCCTGACAGGATCTTGCAGGATGAGCAGGGCTTCTTGAGGTGGTTTACCAATTAATTCTGAAGCCACACTTCTGGCATAGGGATTGTTCGCGAGATCAGGATTCAAGTCCAGTGCCTGAGCGAAAACCGGAAGGGCTTTTTTAGTCCTATCACTCATATGCAGGGAATAAGCGCGCTGAACTTTAAGATCAGCTTCTTTAACATGTGACCGGGGTGTTTCCTCCTCTTCGGAAACCGCCTGATCAAAAAGCGTGCTGGAAGTAAGCTCCCTATCTGTTTTCTTAGCAGAAACCACCGGGGATATTGGGGGAACTTTTTGTTCTTGTTGAGCTGATTGCTGAGATGAATAGAGATGCTGGGCAGCTTTTTTGGCATACTCCCGCAGGCGGGGATCCGGGTCATTCTCGGCGATCTCTATCAGATATCTCAAATTGTCTTGAATACCTGAGAAAGCTATCTTTTTTACTGCCTGTGCCCGTTCTTTTGGGTCATCACTGTACAATTGATCTATCCAATCCTGGGCCATGATCCACTCCAACAAATCTCAATACTAATTTCCCATAATTACAGAGTTATTTTTTAATTATAGTCAAAAAAATGATCCCGGAACGTATCAATCTGTTAACAATCTCGTGAAGTAAGGTAGTTGATAATTATCTGGATTCCCATTCACTGATCCCTTCTGATCACCCCCATCTCACATTTTCGACCTTTTTAAGTCATTACTTAGCCACCACATAGATCCGGGCAGACCAGACTCCGAAGGGCCCTCCGCAGGTAACCATGGTTACCCTTTCATTATGAGTTGGCCCTAAATAATTGAGATGTTTGTTCAATTCAGCGGCTGTTTTATAGAGGTAAGGTACCTCAACGACTTTTGTGACATAGTATTTATATTTGCCTCCGCTTTCAGTATATAAGACTATCTTATCACCTGGCTTCAGTTGGTCCAGATTGACAAAAACACCTTCCCATGCATACCAGCCTCGATTGTAGTTGTGCCCTACCAGGACTATGTTTCCTCCTCCTCCAGGGTCTCCTGAGGTAAGTGTACGACCAACCAGGTCCAGGCGGCTGCCGGTGGCAAAGAGAGAGTCGGTGTCGTACTGTACCTGACCGCTGTTGTCCCGGTATTGTCTAAGTGGGACGACCGCCCTATCCACATTAATACTGGGGATCACCACCCGGATCACAGGGCCAGCCGGGATTGGAGTGGGAGTTGGTGTAGGAGTTGGGGTTGGAGTGGGTGTGTAAGGGTTGTGAACCAGGGAGAAAAAAACATCATCTGGCGTGGCTTCGGGGGTTCGGATGGAAGAAAGTTGGGGCAGGGGGAGGCTGATCTTATAGGTTGTGAGCAGATAATTCCCTGAATCCAGTTGGGAGAACGACAGGACCAGTTTGAGGCTGAGCAGCGCCGCCCAAAGCAGCAATAAACTACCAGATATAAAAAGGAGATTGGGCAACCAACGGCGCCAGGGAATTCTAGGCAATGGATTCCTTAAATCATGATCACTGATTGGGTTTATCTTAATGACGACAGACTCCCAATCAGGGTGACCATAATTAAGCGAAGAGAAACAACTGCCTGCGGCAGTTCAGGTTCGCAGCGCAGGCAGTTATAAATAATTAAGCAGCTACCTGTTTTCGGCGGCGGATAAGGACGTATCCCGCGGCAACCAAACCTGCTCCGACCAGTGCTACAGCGCCAATAATGTAGGGAGTAGCTATATTAACTCCTGTATAGGGCGGGTAACCTGCATAGTCATAGCTGGCTGTGACCCGGCAGTCAGTAGCGCTGTACCAGGTGATGACATGATAGCGGTAAGAACTTGGGAAGAGCTGGTAAAGATCTCCACCGCTGTAAATATCACAAATCTGGTCATTGATCACGCTCTCCAATTGGGTATCATCACTGCAGGCCCAGGGGTCATCCAGCGTGCCTGTGCCACCAGCAGTGACGCTAGTGCTGCAGTAAAATGTGCCGGCGGCATCAACTGCTGAGGGAACCAGACCGACAACCATGACTGCAAAAATAGCTATAAGTAGGATATTTCGCAACTTTTTCATCCTGCACTCTCCTTGTGGTTCATCTTTAAGGATTATATCCATATTTTCCTAAAAAAACACTAAACATTGATGTTAGGTGAAATTTTCCACTATCCTTCGGAGCAGTTTTATTCCAGGACTACTTCCAGCAGTGTATCCGCCAGGCTGATCAGGTCTGGATCTGAACCCATCTCTATCACGTATTGATATTCAGCAGCTGCTTCTGACAACCTGTCCAGGGCTTCTAGAGCCATTCCGATATATAAATGCGTAGCAATATCACCCGGATCCAAGTACTGAGCCGCATCAAAATATATCATTGCCACTCCCGGGTTCTCTTCCAGCAGGCTGATTACTCCCAATCCTTGCAGAGCAAGCGCGTGCCTGGGATTTGACTGCAGCACATCTTCCCATACCAGCCGAGCTTCAACTAACCGGCGTTCATTAAGTATCAAACCGGCCCAGGTAGCTTTTGCATCCGAGAGAGTAAAGTCTAATTCGAGGGCTTTCTGGAAGGTTGAGGCAGCATTTTCCCATTTTTCCTGGATATAATATGCAGTTCCCAGATTTCTATAACTGATTGTTTGCAATGGATTCAACTCGATGGCAGATTTAAAATGCTCAATCGCCAGGTCGGCTTGATCATTTTCTAAAAACACAACTCCCAGATTGTTGTGGATCCAGGGTAGATATTCATCAAGAACAAGGGCCTGTTCATAGACCTCGATTGCTTCCTGATCTTTCCCCTGCAAAACCAGGATATCTCCCAGCAGGCCATACAGCCGGGCCGATTTTGGCTGAAGACGCACAGCAAAACGAAGATAATCCTCTGCCTGGTCGACGTGTCCTTTCTCAACCAGCCGGTCAGGAAGGGTGTTATTGGCTTTTTCAAGCAGGGTTGGGCCCAGAGTGAATAGTGTTATAGCCAATACTAATGTGATGACCAGTGTTATCGACACCGATTTTTTTATTTGGAGTATTGGATGATATTTCGGCCTTGGGGGACTGGGAGCTTGCCAATCTGAGCGATTCAGGACCCAGATAACCGTATCAGTTTGAGCTGTGATAGTGAAGTTACTAGGATTTCCTTTTAGAAGCATTTCACTTCCAATAACTTGACCGGAGCCTGCGGAAAGGGATCGGTCAGTCCCGTTTTTAAGCCTTACCTCACCGCTTTCAATAATCCCCAGAAACTGTCCTGATCTACCCGCCCGGATAATTTCATCACCGGATAGGAATTCCTGCCTTTTTAGTTTTGAAACCAGAAAATCCTGCCGTTTGGCTGGAAGTTCTCTGAAAAATCCGATCTTTTTTAGATCTGGAAGTGATTTTTGTATGTTCATAGTCCAAAATGCGGAAATTGAGCCGCAATCAGGATCGTCTGACCCGACTTCCTGTAACTTGTATATCCTGAATGTCTTGAGATGATTGTAACAAGAAGATTGAGATATTGTTGGATTTTAAAGAATGCTGACAAAACTGAGAAGAGCTGATTTTAACAGGAATTTCCTTATATGTTAAACAATAATATCTATCAAAGGTGATACCTCCAGGCTCAAATCTGTCATAGTATTGTATGCCTATACTACAGCAACTCTGGTCCAGAGGATTTATCCGGTTTTTGGGATTGGTTTTATTATCCTTTTATCCAGTTCGTCAAGATGACCTGGACCCAGGTGACGGACAGCTTTTTCCACAGCCCGGGCATCTTCACGAAGTTTGTTTAAATCCACTCCCAACAACGTATCACCCAGCGGTTTCAGGTTGCGCTGGCCTCTAATAAACATCTTAATAGCCCCGCGATAGTTGCCGCGGGAGATCTGGTAATAGGCCAGCCCAATCTGCAGGATGCCCTGATACATATTCCGATCTGGTGATCTGGTATTCATCCAGGCCAGCTCGAGCGAATCATGGGCTTTATAAAACTCCCCCTGATCAAATAACTCAATTCCTTTCCGGGCTTCCGGATGCAGGGGATCAGTTTTCGAGGGTGAATTCACTGGTAAATGTCAATCCTGGTTTGAGAGTTGCCAATACAGAGCAGTATTTATCCTCTGAGAGCTGCATTGCCCGCTGGATCTTTTCAGCTGGAACGTTTCCCCAGATCCGGTAATTAAAATGGAGGGAGAGGTAGGGATAGGGCTGTTCCTGACTCTGTTCTGCTGTGACATCTACTTTAAAATCCTCCAGGGGCTGTTTCCCTTTTTCAAGGATCTGGACTACGTCATAGGCGGAGCAAGAAGCGGCAGCCAGCAATAACATATCTGAGGGGTTGATGCCCTGGGCAAATGGCTCTTCTTCCTTCTGGTATCCGATTGCGATAGAATTCCCCAGGTGATCGGTGCCTACAAACATACGCGACCGCAGCCATTCCAGTTTCACTTCTTTGGTTTTAGTTTCCATAGATTTTCCTTTGTAAACAAATCAATATTGCTAATTTTATTATATCCTCTGGAAATTTGAGTTTGATAAGAGGATTATAAAATCAAGGGACTGAGTCTTTTTGAAAGGACTCGGACCCCATCATGTTAAGGTATACTCATCATTATAGTTATGAAAAACAAAAATCAGCACAATAAGTGGCAAGAAGAGATCCTAAAACCTGCTCTTGATAAATTACCGGAGCGGAAATCGGATTTTGCCACTGGTTCCGGAATCCCGCTTCCGCGTGTATCTCTGCCGGATGAGACTGTTTCCTACCAGGAGCGTTTGGGTTTCCCGGGTGAAAAACCATATACGAGAGGGGTTTATCCTTCAATGCACCGCGGGCGCTTGTGGACTATGCGCCAGTATGCCGGTTTTGCCAGCGCAGAGGAGTCCAACCGGCGCTACCGCTACCTCCTTGAACAAGGGCAAACCGGGCTTTCAGTGGCTTTTGATCTGCCAACCCAGATTGGTTATGATTCCGATCACCCCCTGGCTGCCGGTGAGGTAGGAAAAGTTGGTGTGCCCATATCTTCCTTGGGAGATATGGAAACACTCTTTAAGGACATCCCACTCGCTAAAGTATCCACCAGTATGACCATTAACGCCCCGGCAGCCATCTTGCTGGCAATGTACATTGCTGTGGCCAAGAAGGGCGGTGTTGAGCCCAGATCCCTGCGGGGTACGGTTCAGAATGACATCCTTAAGGAGTATATCGCCCGCGGCACTTATATCTTTCCACCAAAACCCTCAATGAGGCTGATCACGGACCTGTTCCAGTACTGTCAGTCAGAAGTTCCCAAATGGAATACCATCAGCATCTCTGGTTATCACATCCGTGAAGCCGGTTCCACGGCGGTTCAGGAAGTGGCTTTTACACTGGCAAACGGGATCGCTTATGTGGAAGCAGCCCTAAATGCTGGACTGGATGTGGATTACTTTGGACGGCGATTGTCTTTCTTCTTCAACGCCCACAACGATTTCCTGGAAGAGATCGCAAAGTTCCGGTCCGCCCGACGCCTGTGGGCCTCGATCATGCAAGAACGTTTTGGCGCCACCCATTCAGATGCATTAAAATTACGTTTCCATACGCAGACTGCCGGATCAACTCTCACTGCTCAGCAGCCTCATAATAACGTAGTCAGGGTTGCTCTGCAGGCCCTGGCTGCCGTTTTGGGTGGAACTCAATCTCTGCATACTAACAGCATGGATGAAGCTCTCAGTCTTCCCACACAGGAAGCGGTTCAAATCGCTTTACGCACTCAGCAGATCCTGGCCGAGGAATCCGGGGTAGCTAATAGCATTGATCCTTTAGGTGGATCCTACCTGGTTGAGGAGCTAACAGATGAGATAGAAACACGGGCTAAAGCATATATTGCTGAAATCGACCGCCAGGGCGGAGCGCTGGCCGCCATTGAAAACGGCTATATCCAGGGAGAGATCCTTGATGCTGCTTACCGTCAACTGCGTGATTTGGAAAGCGGAGAATCCCATCAGGTGGGTGTGAATATCTACCAGATGGATGAGGAGTTATCTTTGGACCTGCTTTCTGTAGACCCGGCACTGGAAAAAGCTCAGAAGCAACGCCTGGCGAAACTGCGCCAGACAAGAGATCAAAATAAAGTAGACAAGTTAACAAACCAGTTGAAATTGGCCGCGGACAGCACAGATAATTTGATGCCGCTGCTGATTGAATGTGTGGAGGGTGACCTCACCCTGGGGGAGATCACCGGTGCCTTGAGAGAAGTTTGGGGGGAATACCGCCCGACAGGCTGGTTCTAGACTTTTTCCTGCAACTTGTCACACCTTTTTCGGGGAGATTGCCTGGAAAATTGATCGACGACCGGGAACTGACGTCAGAATGTAAGTATCGGGATAGACGTTGGTAGATGGATTGGGGAGAAAAATTGGAACAGCTGCCTTGTTTGAGCTATTTCAAGATTAGATAAAAAAACCTCCGAGTTAGTTCAATTCTCGGAGGTTTTACGTCCTTACAATACTTTTTTTTTGCTAAACTTGCAGCCTGACTGGCATCGACGCTGAAACCATCTGCACCGATTTCAGTAGCGTAATCCTGGGTTACGGCTGTTCCTCCGACCATCACTTTTAGATTATCCTTGACCCCGGCTTCCTCCATCATTGTGATGGCGGTTTTCATATTGCCCATAGTGGTGGTGAGCAGGGCAGACATGGCCACAATATTGGGTTTGTGTTTGTTTATGGCATCGATCAGCTCTTCAGGTTTGACATCCACACCTAGATCGATCACTTCAAACCCAGCCCCTTCCATCATCATACCAACCAAATTTTTGCCAATATCATGCAAATCGCCCTTGATGGTGCCGATAACCACCCGGCCGATGGGCTGGACATCAGCTGCAACTAGATGGGGGCGTAATAACTCCAGACCGAATTTCATGGATTTGGCAGAGATTAACATCTCTGGAACATAAGCTTCGCCGATTTCAAATTTATGGCCGATCTCGCCCATAGCCGCGATCAAACCGTCCTTGAGTATGGAGTTCGCGTCATGACCGGCATCCAAGGCATCCTGTACCAGGCCGCTTGTATCAGCCATGGCGCCATTGATGACTGCTTCATATACTGCTTGAATTCTCTGGTCCATTTTATTTCCTTGTAATTTTTTTTATATACTACCACGTAATAACCGGGTTTTAGATGTGGGTGAATATTCTATCACCCCGGTTTACCGAACTGTGATCTTCTGCACTATAATTATCGTATGACTGATCTTAAACGCCTCGACCATGTTGCTGTTTTAGTTCCCGACCTGGATCAGGCCCTGGCTTTTTGGCAGGACCAGTTGGGATTATCCCTTGACCATGTGGAGACCATCTCCGGTATGGCGGTGAAGATCGCTTTTCTGCCGTTGGGAGAAAGCGAAATTGAACTGGTACAACCCACTACGGAAGATTCTGGACTGGCAAAATACCTGGCAAAACGCGGACCAGGTTTGCATCATATCTGTATTGAAACAGATGATATCAGGACCAAACTGGCCGAATTAAAGGGAAAAGCAGTCAGGTTGATCGATGAAAAACCCGTCCAAATGGATGACGGTCGCCAACTGGCATTTATCCACCCTAAAAGCACTGGCGGTGTGCTGGTGGAATTGTACGAATTACCGTAAATCTGAATACAGATCACTGATTATTTTCTAATATACTTCCCCAATGCTTCAACCAATAAATCCAGATCCTCCTGGCTGTTATACCCCTGGACAGATGGCCGGATCAACCAGCGGTCTTCCCAGCGGATCAGGGGTATTTCTATTTTATAAGTATCATACAACCAGGACTGCAGTTCCTTGGGTTTCCAATCTGCTGGCCATTCCGCAGCGCCGATCTGGACGAAGATATTCTCGTTTTCCCCGTAAATCGATGGCAGTCCGGTCAGCCTCTCGATCTTCTTCAAGGCTTCGGTTAATAATCCCTGGCTTTCTTTCCGGACCTGGTCCCAGCCATGTTCTTCCTGAAAGATGATCGCTGCCGGTGTGCTGAAATAAGCGGCTGGGTCCTTGGTTCCCCACCATTCCAGGATGGCCTGCAGTCTGGAATCATTATCATAGGGACAATTTTCTCCCCATCCCCAACTGACCACCAATGGCTCAACTACCCTCTGGTGTTTTGGCTGGATATGCAAAAAACCTGATCCCTTGGGCGCCATCAGCCATTTATGGCAGTTCCCGGTATAAAAATCCGCTTCCAATTTTCCAAGATTCAGGTCCAGCTGCCCGGGAGCATGGGCTCCGTCAACCAGGATCAAGATGCCAGCTTCCCTGGCGCGCTGGCAGATTTCCTCCACAGGCAGGCGGATTGCAGTGGGGGATGTGATCTGACTGAGAAAGATCAGGCGGGTTTTCTGTGATACTCCTTCCCAGATTATCTCGATTATTTCCTCTTTTGAGGGTAAGGGCAGGGGAATTTTCCGCTGAATGACCTTCAAGCCCTTTTTCTGGCTCAGGAAAGCCCAGATATTATCACAGGCGCCGTACTCGTGGTTGGTGGTAAGCAGTTCATCTCCTGTTTGAAAATCCAGTGACCTGGCGATCACGTTCACTCCGAAAGTGGCATTGGGAACAAATACCAGGTTGTCCGGATCAGTTTTCAGATAGGACGCCAATTCTTTTCTGGCAGTGCGAAAATGCTCCTGGATTTCACGGACAAGGTATAATACCGGCTGATTTTCCAGGCGGCGCTGCCAGTCCTGGTAATTTTCCAATACCGGTCGGGGGGTGGCCCCGAAAGATCCGTGATTTAGAAAAGTGACTTCCGGATCAAGGAAAAATAGGGATTTTAGCTTGTTCATTACAGGCCTTTCGTTGGTCTTGGATTGGGCTTTGAAGTACGGTATAATTATAAAGTCAAGCTTCAGGAATAGATAGCAGGGTTTATCCTTGCTTTTTTTTTGGATGTTGACTTTGAGGAAGTGCGCCGCAGATATCCGTGAGCACTTCCGTTTTTATATAAGTTGAATCGAAAAGTGAAGAAGGGTATGGCTGTAAAAGTATCTAATAAATTAAATAATGCTTTTGAAGGTGCTCTGGCAGGCGGCGGTGATCCCGCCACCTCACCTTTATATGTCTTTGGGCCCTTCTTGAAATTAATTGTCGGTGCTGGAGTGGCTAGAGTTACTTTTGGCGCTTCACTTTGGATGGTAATCATAACCATCATGGTGGTTTCTGCCATGTACCGCCTGGTGATGCGCTGGGTTACTGATGGCAGTGGCGGCAGTGGATTGAGCGAAGAGGAGTTTGGCAGTTGGGCTGTGAAAGTCAATGCGGCCATCACCTTCGTAGAGTATACCCTCACGTTTCTAGTCAGCATGGCAGCCATGATCACATTCATTGCTGATCGGTTGCCTGGTTTGAACGAAACCATCTTCGGTTTCCAGTACCGCACTTTTGTGGCCATTGCTCTCAGCATTCTAACAGGGTGGTTGGTCAATCGCGGGCCAAGAATGGCTGCCCGCACATTTGGTCCAGCCACGGCAGGAGTGTTGGTTTTATTATGGGTTATGATTGGCGCCACGCTCTGGCAGCGGGGTTTTCATCTGCCGGACTTTAACCTGGCTGCCTTTCAAGGTGAATATTTCCATTTCACACTGGCAGGATACGTTCGAATCCTGGCGGTAATGACTGGTATTGAGGTCTTCGCCAACCTTGTTGCTGCTTATGAAGGAACGGATGAAGTTAGCAGCCGACGAGCATTTAACAGTTTGCTGATTATTATGGGCACTACAGCGGCGACTATGCTAATTGTCGGCCCGGCAATCCTGGAAATATCTGACCCAACTAATCTTGAAGTATCCGTTTTCACCCAGACCATGGATGCACTCCTTCCTTCTCCCCTGCCCTACTTGGGGACAATCGTTGGCATCGCGGTTTTAATGTCGGCTTCGGCGGCTAGTGCCCAGGGACTGCAGAACCTGGCTCTCGGCCTGAAAAAACGCAACTACATCCCGCCCAATCTTGGCCAGCAGAACGAATTTGATGTGGCTGATAAACCGGTCTGGCTGGAAGTTGCTATTGTCAGTATTTCCTTTTTATTATTTGGTACGAATGAAGAAACCTATTTAGCAATCTATGCCGCTGGTGTGTTCATTTTGTTGAGTATGACCGGGTGGGCAGTAACCAAACGCCTGGTTCTCCAGGCCCGGGAAAACCTTTCTATTAAGAAAGCTCTGCTAATACCTGGTACGACTATCGCGGCAATTCTGACCACGGGAGCGACGGTAATAATATTCGAAGAACGGTTTATGGAAGGTGCCTGGACCTATTTGATTTTTATCCCTATCTTATTTGTTGGTTTTAGTTTTTCTCGATCTAAACTTGGAGAACCAGATCCAATCCTGGATTACCTCGGCGGCTTGGATACAGCCCTTCTGGCTGGTTTTGGTTTTGGACAGATGGCGCCAGCAGTAGTTACCGCTGGATCACCTGGCCCTGCGCCGGAAATCACCTGGGACCCGGAACCTATCGAAGGGAGCCATTGGCGCAGTGATCATAAAAAGATAAACAAAATCGCTGTTTTACTGGACGGGTCGATTTACGCCGCCCAGGCGCTGCCGGCAGCAAAGAGGATTTGCAAGGAAACGGGTGCCTCCATGACCCTTCTATCTGGAGTAAAATCCTATTCCCATGGCCCTCAGGAGCAATTTCATGCGGATCTGGCTGCCCGGGAGAGATACCTCGAAAGCATGATCGAACAGCTGAAATCGGAAGACTATAAGGTTGATAAAGCCGTCAGATTGGGTTCAATTGCCGAAGTTACCCAATCCTTTGTTGAATCTGCTGGCATAGACCTGGTGGTCACCACCACCCGGGGCAAATCTGGTGAAAAACACTGGATGAGCGGGGGAGTATCCTCCAAGTTGATGATGCGCCTTGACATCCCGGTGTATCTGGTCCAGGGTGAACAGCCCAAGGATCTGGGAAGGAAACCGGCAAAGATGCTGGTGGCTTTGGATGGGTCCATCAAGTCAGAAAAAGTATTACCCTATGCCCGGACCATGGCTCAGGTTTACGGCAGCCATATAACTTTGATTTCCGTACCTCAGATCCCGGAAACAGAGAACTACCGTGCCCCGGCAGATGTGATAGAAAATCTGCGCGCTGAGGCGGAAGCAAAAATGACCAACTTTCTCGAGGCAGTAGCTCGTGATTTGGAAAAAGATGGCATCAAGGTGGATATCCTTGTTAAAGGATCCCGCCCAGCCACCACGATCGTGGAAACTGCAGAAGAAGGTGATTATGGTTTGATCTTGCTGACTTCCAACGGCAGGGGCAACTTTGGCCGCATGATGATGGGCGCTGACTCGGAACGCATCGTCGCCAATACCAACCGCTGCGTGTTGATGATGCCGTCAAGGCCTGAATAAAAAAAGAGAGGGTCTGAGTTCTCTTAAAAGACTCAGACCCTTTTTGTTTAACACAAACAATTTATCCTGCCAGGTATTCTTTCAAAGCTTCTGTCAGTGGGGGCAGGATAGTGTGCATATCTCCAACTACCCCAAAACGGGCGAAATTGAAGATTGGGGCATCAGGATCCTTGTTGATGGCCACGATTACTTTGCTGCTGCGCATTCCGGCCAGATGCTGGATCGCGCCTGAAACGCCACAAGCAATATACAGATCAGGTGAGACCACTTTGCCTGTTTGTCCAACCTGGTGGTCATATTCAATGTATTTGGCATCTACCGCGGCCCGGCTTGCGCCGACTGCCGCGCCCAGTACATCCGCCAGCCCTTGAACCAGGGCAAATCCCTGTTCTGCTTTCCAGATTTCAGCAGCTGCTTCATCCAGATCACCTGGCGGTTCCAGGGTTGGGTTCAGCGCAACACCTCGTCCGCCTGAGACAATCACGCTGGCATCGCTTAAGCTCACTCCGCCGCCTTTTTCCTGATGAGAGGCAATAGCAGTAACTACCCCAGCCTCGTCTATATTAATATCCAAATCAGTCACTGAGCCGGATCGGGATGGGTCTGGTTCCGGTTTGGTAAATGCTCTCGTCCGCAGAGTAATAATCTGAGGAGTTGTGCTGCAGGTAAGTTTGGCCAGCAGCTTTCCGGCATAGATTGGACGAGTGGCGCTGATATTACCTTCTTCCCAATCTAGGGCGATCACATCCACCATTACGCCGGTTTCGAGGTCCACTGCAGCCATACCGGCCAAGGTCCTGCCCCGGGAAGTGGTTGGGAAGATGATAAGGTCGGGTTGGTATTCTCTGGCCGCCTGGGCAACCATGTCTGCCAGGGGTTCGGGTCGGAAATCTTTCAGTAGTGGGCTGTCAGCCAGCAGAACCTGATCTGCACCATATTGAAACGCGGTATCTGCCAGTTCATTTACCCCATCTCCAAGGACCAGGGCTGCGGTTTCTCCGCCCAGATCCTTTATTATCTCAACAGCCAGTCCAAGGCCTTCCCAGGAGGAAGGTTGGGCTTTTCCGTGAAAATGATCTATGTAGGTAAGTATTTTTTTTGTCATTAGAGCACCTTCTCGGAGATAAGTTTATCAACCAGGGATTTGGCTTTCTCTTCAGGCGTATCGCCTTCAATGATCTCAGTCACAATTTCCTTTTGAATCGGCTCAGTAACTTCTGGCCAGGCAATAGAAGAGGATGGTGCTTCCAGGCCCAGATCAGCCAGGGACCAGATGGGAAATTCAGCCTTGGAGGCTTTCCGGATACCCATGAACGAAGGGTAGCGCGGTTCGCCATAATCTTTGGTCACGCTAACAACAGCTGGCAGGGTGCTGTCTACCACCTGTCCAGCCTCTTCCATTGAGCGAAGAACCTGGATCTTGCCGCTCCCGGAATTTACGGATTCAAATTTCGAGACCAGAGTAAGGGAGGGCCATTTTAGCAGCCTGGCTGTTTGGACAGGGAGCAGACCTGTGTCTGTATCTACTGATTGCTGCCCGAACAAGACCAGATCAGCCTCACCGATCTTTTGGATCGCAGCTGCCAGTACTTTAGATGCAGCCACATTATCGGCTCCTATTAATGCTGGATCCGATACCATAGCTGCGCTGTCTGCGCCCATCGCCAGGGCATGTTTGATGGCTTCGGTTTCCCCTTCCTTGCCTAGACAGAGAGCGATAACTTCACCTCCCTGATCTGCAACCAGGTTCAGGGCGGCTTCCACGGCGTACTCATCCCACGGGTTGATAATCAGTGGCGCATCTCCCCAACTGATGGCACCGTTATCAACACTCATGGTAGCTGCCGTGTCTGGGACCTGCTTAACACAGACAATAATTTTCACACTATTACCCTCCTTGTGTTTAGAAAGTTGATCATTTTTTATCCTGGATCAATAGTCCAGGTTTGGTGGTCATAGGGCGGTAGTTCCCGGCGGATCTTTTTGTCCCTGCGTTTGTCCAGAGCGTAATCGGCTTGAATGAGGGATTGGATTTCATTACTGCCTTCATAAATCATGGCGCCTTTGGCATTGCGCATAAAACGCTCGACGGGATATTCATCGCTGAACCCATAGGCGCCGTGGATCTGGACCGCTTCAGAGGCAGCCCGGAAAGATGCTTCCGTGGCATACCATTTGGCGGCTGATGTTTCACGGGTATTGCGGACACCTTGGTTTTTTAACCATCCGGCATTGAGATATAACAGACGGGCAGCCTGGTAATCCAGGGCCATGCGGGCGATTTTGGCTTGAATCAGTTGAAAATCACTGATTTTCCCGCCAAAAGCGTTCCGTTCCTCTGCATAAGATTTGCTGGCTCCCAGAGCAGCCCTGATCAATCCGGTAGCACCGGCCGCTACTGTATAACGCCCGCTGTCAAAGGCAGACATAGTCACTTTAAATCCTTCTCCTTCTTCTCCCAGCAGGTTTTCAGCCGGAACCCGGACATCCTGAAAATTTATCCAACCGGTTGATCCGGCCCGCACACCAAGTTTTCCGTGAATATCAGCCCGCGTGACACCAGAAGATTCCAGGTCTACCAGAAAGGTTGATAATCCGCGGTAGGATTGATCGGCTTTGGGGTCTGTCCTTACTGTAACTACAGCAAAATCGGCAACCGAGGCCAGGGAAATCCACATCTTCTCTCCATTGAGAATGTAGTGCTGTCCATCCTTTTTACCAGTTGCCTGGATATGGGCAAAATCAGATCCTGCACCCGGCTCAGTAAAGGCTCCGCAGCCGATTTTCTCTCCCTTGGCCAGGGGCACCAGATAGTGCTTTTTTTGTTCTTCAGTCCCCCATTGCAGCAGCGTTAGGCAAGTTAAACCGTTATGTACAGAAATCACCACACGCAGGGAAGTGTCAACGAACTCAAGCTCTTCACTGACCAACCCCAGGGAGATGTAATCCATTCCCTGGCCGCCATATTTCACCGGAATAGTGATACCCAGGATTCCCAATTCGGCCATCCTGGGAATGATAAATGGCGCCATTCCACCAACTCGGTCCTGTTCCTGAATAGTTGGAAGGACTTCCTTGGCCGCAAAATCCCGGACCATCCGCTGCACCATCTGATGCTCTTCTGACAATCCAAAATTCAAATTGGCTCCTTATCTTTTCGAAAATATCGGGAGTTTAATGATTATACCTTTTTCCCCGACTCCTGCCCCTGCGGTTTCATTTCAGAAATAAATACAATATAATCTCAGGTATGGATGATCGCCTAAAAATTGCTCTTCGGTTTGTTTTGCTGCTGCTGATTGGTTCGCTAATCGGTATTTCACCTTCTGCTTATAGTGTAACCGAAAATACTCGGAAGGTGCGGCTGGCCTTCGCAGCGGAGGATTATTCAACCGGGGCTGAGATCTTGATCGACCTGGCAGAAGAAAATCCCTGGTGGACAACCCTATGGGAAAGTGCTGGCAATGCCGCTTATCTTGGAGGCGATTATCCAACAGCAAAAAACGCTTATAAAAAGGCGCTCCAGAAAAATGATCTTTCTATTGAAGGACAGATAAAACTGGGGCAGACTTATCTGCAAGTTGGAGAACAGGTATTGGCGGTTGAGACCTGGCAGGCACTTGAAGATTCCTCTCAGGCTCTGGAAGAATTGGCGTTATTCTATGAAGGGAATGGCGAAATCACCCGTGCAATCGAAATCTGGCACAAATATCTGACTCTATCAGCGGATGGAAGCACATCAGATCAGATTTATCATTTTGGATTATTAATCGCGGCGGATACTCCACCAAAATCTCTGCCCTACCTTGATCAATCACGAGAGGAATTTCCGGAAGCTGCAGGAGTTGCCTCAGCGATCAGGGGCGCTGTATCTGAGGAACCGGCATATCAATATGTCACCGCGGGGCAAGCCCTGGCAGCTATCAACCAATGGAACCTGGCAGCTTACGCATTTGATCGAGCGACCTCACTGCGTCAGGATTACCAGGAAGCCTGGCTGTATCTGGGGGAAGCTCTTCAACATTTGGATAAACCTGGGGAAGATGTTCTGGATGTACTCGAGACCGGCTTGGCCCTTAATGAGGACTCTCCCCTGGCAAATCTTTTTTTGGGATTGTACTGGCAGCGCCAGGGTTCGCATCCCACAGCCCTCGATTATTTTCAGGTTGTGGCAGATCTCTGGCCCGCAAATGCTGATGTCCGGGTAGAAACCGGCAAGTCACTGGCCGCACTCGGTCAATTGAATGCCGCTCTTGAGAAATACCAGGAAGCTGTTGAGCTTGATCCACTGGATGGAAAATATTACAATCAACTGGCTGAATTTTGTGTCCTTTATGACTACCAGGTAAAAGAAATCGGCCTAGCCGCCAGTCGGATTGCTGTTCAGCTCGATCCTTCCGATGAAGTAAGCCTCGATATCATGGGACAGGTGCTGCTGGCGCTGGATGATAATCAAAATGCCGTGAAGTTCTTCCAGATGGCGCTGGAATCAAACCCGATCTATGCGCCAGCTCATTATCATCTGGGTATTTATTATTCAGCTTACGATGATAGCGAACGAACGATTTACCATTTGCAGCAGACGCTAAAGTACACTGAAAATCCAGCCTTGTTCGATCAGGCTGAGCGTTTGTTATCAAATTATCAGTAGAGGATTTTGGGAGACTTTATGAAAAAAAGGTTCTGGTTATTATTTACTTCTACCTTTTTTGTGTTGGCTTCCCTGGCTTGCAACATTTCCCAGATTTCAAGGATATTTGGTGAGTATCCCACTAACCCGGGCGATTTGCTGTTCCAGGATGGTTTTTCTGACCCTTCCAGTGGTTGGGACCAGGTCAGAACTCAGGAAGGTTTGACTGATTATGAAAATGACAGATACAGGATCCTGGTAGATTCCATGAATGCGGATTATTGGTCCAACCCAGGCCTGTATTTCATGAATGTCCATATCGAAGTGGATGCCGGGAAGATAAGTGGACCGGATGATAATAACTACGGTGTCTTATGCCGTTACCAGGATAACGAGAACTTCTATTTCTTAATTATCAGTAGTGATGGTTATTACGGAATAGGTATCGTAGAGGGTGGAGAGCAAAAACTGCTTCACCCCCCTCAGATGTATCAGTCGGACTTCATTCACACTGGAGTTAGCGCTAATCACATCCAGGCATTCTGCGATGGTCCCAGGCTGGCGCTGATTGTCAACGGTGAGTTTATCGGTGAAGCATATGACAGTACCTTCATTGATGGTGATATCGGCC